>Ga0164242_10005354_pt1 | contig 14296 bp, 14 predicted proteins | sample OricomgcompostMG_FD_108783 | JGI IMG/M metagenome (GOLD analysis project Ga0164242, IMG submission 108783) | Miracle-Growth compost microbial communities from Emeryville, California, USA - Original compost - Miracle growth compost (MG) ... | reverse complement strand
CAGACATTGCCGTTTTTCCATCTTGAGTGAACGTCGCAGGCAACACTTCGCGCGAGCGCGCCTCCTGCGCCCTTGGGTTCGCGCAATCCAGGCGGATACACAAATCCAAGCCCAATCGTTCACAAATCCAGTGCAATTCGATATCAGAGAAGTCCGATAGTGAGCGAGCCAGAAGTGCAAAGAGCCGCCCGGTGGGCGGCTCCTCGATCGGTGGTGCGACACGCGACTCGATGGAATCAAGCCGCTACGGCTCAACGCCAGTTCGTTGCATCAGGGCGGCGCGCGCATCGCCAAGTGCTCCTTCGAATAGTCCAAAAATTGCGATTTGCGCGAGCAATTCCAGGCGGGCGAACTCTGCTGCGACTTCCTCAAGACTCAACAGGCCGGCCAGTGCGCGGATTTGATCAAGGCGGATCGCCGCCTCGTCGAGCGCGGCCACCTTGCGAAGCGGCCCGTGCTGGAGAACGTGATTCTTCGGAATCAGGAGCGTGCGCTCACGTGCGCCGTGTTCGATCAGCCAGCGTTCCAGCCGTGCCGCGTCCGCCAGTTCATCGGGTAGCGCCAGTTCTCCGAAGACGCGCTGCGATTCGCTCAGATGCCACGCCACGATGCGCGCGGCACGCTCGAAGGCTTGCCGTCGTCGTTCGTGAGCCCATATTCCGCCGCGTGCTCGCGCAACCATTTCTTGATCGCGTCTTTCACGCTCTTGCCGCTGGCCTGTGTAACCGCCAGTCAGGCATTGACGGCAGCGGAAAGCCTTCGTGCATAGCGCGGATGTTTGGCGTTGAGGTAGTCCGGCGTATCGCTCGCACCGGGAAAGAAGAATCCCGTTGTTACGCCGCGCGACGTGAGCCAGGTGCGAACGTCGGCGATGGTAACGGTCGTTAGTGCCCAGTCGGGCGCGACGCGATAAATGATCGTGTGGACTTTGATCGTATGAGGATTGGCAAAGCTCCACGCCTCATCCGCATCGTCGTCCCTGATCTTGACCTTCTGTGCATAGGCTTCGCCGTCCCCCGGCTGTTCGTCCCAGCCTCTTTCCCACGCCGCCCGCCGTATCGTGGCTTTCAGGTGCCCCGCCATGACGGCATTTTCCAGCGCGGTTTGAGCCGTCTGCACCCATGTGATGCCGCCACTGTCGGTCATATTGCTTTCCGGGTCCTTGAAGAACTTTCGGGACTCGTCAATGGAGTGTGGGTCAACCCCGGCAACTAATGCCGCCGCATCCTCGACACTGACAGGATCGACCAGGCTCCACAAAGGATTGATTTCCTTGTACGCATACGGATCGTTCACATTGCCTCCCGAATTTTCCCGGTAGCGTTGGCGACGTTGACACAACAGGCAAACTCGCACATAGCGGGTCTAGCCGGATTCTAGTGGACGGTAGCGGCAACGATACAGGACGCCCGGATACAGAAAGCGCGGGAACGGATGCGAGCTTGTGCTCGCTGATGGGCTAAGTGATGGGCCGAAAAAAAAAGCCCCGTAAACCTTTGAATTTACGGGGTTTTGCTATCAGCTTCTGGCGGAGGCGGTGAGATTCGAACTCACGGAAGGGTTACCCCTTCGCCGGTTTTCAAGACCGGTGCATTCAACCACTCTGCCACACCTCCGGAACCGCGCATTGTAACCCGAAACCCTGGCGCGCCGGCAGTCCCTCCATCATCTCGATTTGAGCGTCAGGCAGACTCTTTGAGAAACAGCTCCTGCAGGTCGTTGAGAAACCGCTGGCCCAGCTCCGTGGGCACGATCTTCTCGTAGTCGCGGGCGATCAGTCCGCGTTTTTCCGCTTCCTGCAGCGCGGGTTCGATCGTCGTGATCGGCAGTCCCGTGCGCTCCATGAAGCGATGCACCGGGAAGCCTTCCACGAGCCGCAGCGCGTTGAGCATGAACTCGAACGGCAGATCGCGCGCACCCACCTCGTGCTCTTCCTGGATCGGCTTGCCCGCGCGCGCCTCTTCGATGAACGTGGCCGGATGCTTGTAGCGCATCTGCCGCACGATGCGATTGGGGAACGACAGCTTCGAGTGCGCGCCCGCACCGATGCCGAGGTAATCGCCGAAACGCCAGTAGTTGAGATTGTGGCGGCTCTGCCGGTTCGGCTGCGCATAAGCCGATACCTCATAGCGCCCGTAACCGGCCTCGGCCGTGCGTGCGTGGATCCATTCCTGCATGTCCGCCGAGAGGTCGTCGTCGGGCACGGCGGGCGGGAACTTCGCGAACAGCGTGTTCGGTTCGAGCGTGAGGTGATAGAGCGACAGATGCGGCGGCGCGTACGATAGCGCGGTTTCGATATCGGCCTGGCATTCGGCGAGTGTCTGCTGCGGCAGCGCGAACATCAGGTCGAGATTGAAATTCTCGAAGGTGTTGGCGGCAACTTCCACGGCATGGCGCGCCTGAGTGGCGTCGTGAATGCGCCCGAGCGCTTTCAGATGCGTCTCGTTGAAGCTCTGGATGCCAACGGAAAGCCGGTTCACGCCGCTCGCGCGAAACTGCGCGAATTTCGCCGCTTCGAAGGTGCCGGGGTTCGCTTCGAGCGTGATTTCGGCGTCGGCGTCGAGCGGCAGCAGCGCGCGCACGTCGGAGAGCAGGCGATCGAGCCCCGCCGCGGAGAGCAGGCTGGGCGTGCCCCCGCCGATGAACACCGTGTGCACCTGGCGGCCCCACACGAGCGGCAACGCCTGCTCGAGGTCGGCGCGCAGCGCGTCGAGGTAATCGGCTTCGGGAAAGCGCTCGCCTTTCCATTCGTGCGAGTTGAAATCGCAGTACGGACACTTGCGCACGCACCACGGGAAATGCACGTAAAGCGAGAGCGGTGGCAGCGAGTTCAGGCGAATGCTGCCGGGCATCGTGAACGACTGCACTATGTCGATGCCGGTTCGATGCTGCTGGCTCACGCTAGCTCCTCCAGCCGCGCGAGCAGTTGCCGCAATGCGATCGCGCGATGGCTCGAAGCGTTCTTCAGCGCCGGGTCGAGTTCGGCGGCCGTGGCTTCCAGGCCCGGAACGTAGAAGTACGGATCGTAGCCAAAGCCGTTCTCGCCGCGCGGCGTGTCGAGCACCACGCCATGCCAGCGGCCTTCGGCGATGAGCGGCTCGGGGTCGTCCGCGTGGCGCACCAGCGCCAGCACGCAGTAGTAGTAGCCGCGGCGGTCGGCGTGTGCCTTGAGGTTTTCGACCAGCAACGCGTTGTTTGCCGCATCGCTTTTCTCGCCGCCCGCGAGCTGAGCGTAGCGCGCCGAATAGACGCCGGGCGCGCCGCGCAAGGCGCGCACGCACAGGCCCGAATCGTCGGCGAGGGCGGGCAGGCCCGTGAGCTTCGCTGCGTGGCGTGCTTTGGCGAGCGCGTTTTCGACGAACGTGACGTGCGGCTCTTCCGCTTCGGGCACGTTCAGTGCGCCTTGCGGCACCAGCTCGATGCCCGCCTGGCCAAGCAGCGCCGCGAATTCGCGCAGCTTGCCCGCGTTGTTCGAGGCGAGCACGACGCGCGCGAGCGGACCGCTGCCCGTATCCGGCGAATTAGCCATGCGCGATCTCCAGCGCGGCCTTTTGCTTGTCGATCAGCGAGGCAATGCCGCTTTGCGCGAGATCCAGCAACGCGTTCAGTTCGTTGCGCGAGAACGGTGCGCCTTCGGCGGTGCCTTGTACTTCGACCATGCCGCCCGAACCCGTCATGACGACGTTCATGTCGGTGTCGCACTGCGAGTCTTCGGCGTAGTCGAGATCGAGCACCGGCAAGCCTTCGTAGACGCCCACCGAGATCGCCGCCACGTAGTCGGTGATCGGCGAGCGCTCGATGCGGCCCGTCGCGAGCAGCTTCGTGACCGCGTCGTGCGCCGCCACGAACGCGCCCGTGATGCTCGCCGTGCGCGTGCCGCCGTCGGCCTGCAGCACGTCGCAGTCGAGGTTGATGGTGCGCGCGCCGAGCAATTCGAGGTCGAACACGGCGCGCATCGCACGGCCGATCAGGCGCTGGATTTCCTGGGTGCGGCCGGTCTGCTTGCCGCGTGCGGCTTCGCGGTCGCTGCGCGTGTGGGTGGCGCGCGGCAGCATGCCGTATTCGGCGGTGAGCCAGCCCTGGCCCTTGTCGCGCAGGAACGGCGGCACGCTTTCGGAGACGCTCGCCGTGCACAGCACTTTGGTGTCGCCGAACTCGACGAGCACCGAACCTTCGGCGTACTTCGTGTAATGGCGAGTGATGCGGACGTCGCGAAGTTGGTCGGCGGCGCGGCCGGAGGGGCGCTGGATGGATTGGGTCATCGTCGGGCGTGCGCGAGGGCACGAAACAGGAAGGGGAAAGCGCAATTTTACCGCCTTCGCGCGGCGGGCGATGAGCGCGCACCGAGGGGCGCGCGTGGCGCCGGGTGTACACGGCGGTAGCGTTTCCAAAAATGGGATAATAGCGATTCTCCGCCCCGCGTCATCGCCAGCACGCGTCCACGCCGGGCGCCTCGATTTTTCTCGCCGTGACCCGCGCCTGGCCAGCAGTTTGCGAAAGGCGCGCCGCCATGGCTTTATCGCGAGACGAACCATGATTTACAGCATGACCGGCTATGCCAGCGCCACGCGCGAGCTGGTAGCGGCTTCGGGCACGGGCGGCGCCAGTGTCTGCGTCGAACTGCGCACCGTGAATTCGCGCTTTCTCGACCTGAACTTCCGCATGCCCGAAGACGTGCGCGTGTGCGAGCCCACGTTGCGCGAAATGTTGATGACCAGGCTCTCGCGCGGCAAGGTCGACATCCGCATCAACATCCAGAAGAGCGAGCAGGGCGCCAACGCGGGCGCGCTCAACCGCGACGCGCTCGAGCAGCTCGCGACGCTCGAGCGCGCAGTGCTCGAAGCGTTTCCGGATTCGGGCCGCCTGCGCACCGGCGAGATCCTGCGCTGGCCGGGTGTGCTCGCCGAAAGCGGCGTGGCGCCCGAGGTGCTGCGCGACGCGGTGCTCGGCTGCGGCAAGCAGGCCATTGCCGACCTGATCGACGTGCGCGCGCGCGAAGGCGCGCAGCTCGCCAACATGCTGCTCGCTAACGTCACGGAAATGGAGACGATCGTCGCGAAGATCACGCCGCTCGTGCCGGACCTGATCGTCAAGCATCAGCAGAAGATCGTCGAGCGGCTGCAAGAAGCGTTTGGCATCGCCGCGCCGGAAAGCGCGAATGGCAACGGCAATATCGGCAATGTCTCGCGCGAGGAGATCTCCGAGCGCATTCGCCAGGAAGTGACGATGTACGGCATCCGCATCGACATCGCCGAAGAGCTCTCGCGCCTCACCGCGCATCTCACTGAAACGCGTCATGTGATCGAGAAGGGCGGGCGCGTGGGCAAGCGTCTGGACTTCATGATGCAGGAGCTCAATCGCGAAGCGAATACGCTTGGTTCGAAGGCGGCGGCGAAGGAACTCGCCGATGCCTCGATGACGCTCAAGCTCCTCATCGAGCAGATGCGCGAGCAGGTGCAGAACCTCGAATAAGAACCGCGCGCGGCGTGCGTGATCGGCCTGTGCCGGCACATGCGCGCCGCGCGTTCGAAGCCACGCAACACAGGCAGCCATTCAGGAAGCAACGAACATGACCGACCAGACCAGCAGCCATATCGGCCACAGCAGCCCTAGCGGCAGCAAGGCCGAAACGAAGCCGCGCAATCCGTACGCGGGCGTCTATCCGGGCAATCTTTTCATGGTGGTCGCGCCGTCGGGCGCGGGCAAGTCCACGCTCGTCAACGCGCTGCTCGCCGAAGACAACGCGATCTGCCTGTCGATTTCGTACACCACGCGCTCACCGCGTTCGAAGGAGCGCGACGGCGAGCACTATCACTTCACGACCGTCGACGATTTTCTCTCGCGTCACGCCGAGGGCGAGTTTCTCGAAAGCGCGGAAGTGCACGGCAACTACTACGCCACGTCGCGCGTGTGGATCGAAGACCAGATGAAGATCGGCCATGACGTGCTGCTCGAAATCGATTGGCAAGGCGCGCAGCAGGTGAAGAAGCAGTTTCGCAACGCCGTGGAAATTTTCATCCTGCCGCCGTCGCTCGATGCGCTCGCGGATCGACTGAGAAAGCGCGGCGAGGACGAGCCCAACGTCATCACGCGTCGCCTGCTTGCAGCGGGTAGCGAGATGGCGCACGCGAGCGAGGCGGAGTACGTCGTGATCAACGAAAACTTCGATCGTGCGCTGCAGGAACTGCGCAACATCGTGAGCGCTACGCGTCTGCGCTTCACGTCGCAATACGCGCGGCACACCGAGCTCTTCGTGCAGCTCGGCATCCACCAGCCGCAGCCCGGCGCATCGGGCACATAAGGTAGAATAAGAACCTGCTGAGAATGAGAAGGAACCCGACATGGCCCGCATCACCGTCGAAGATTGTCTGAAACAAATTCCGAACCGCTTCGAACTGGCGCTCGCAGCGACGTATCGCGCACGCCAGCTCGCCCAAGGTCACACGCCGAAGATCGAAAGCCGCGACAAGCCTACTGTCGTCGCGCTGCGCGAGATCGCGGCCGGCCAGGTCGGTCTGGAAATGCTGAAAAAGGTGCCCGTCTAACGGCGCCCGCGTTGTACTACGTTGTACCTTGCAGTACCCATTTGTCGTGTAATTCGCGCCGCGCGCCAACTGTCAACGCCTGACCTGATACGGAGGGGAACATGAGCGCCACGCCCTCGCCGGCCACAGAAGTGGACCAGGAAGCCGAGACTGCGAGCTCTGCGCGCAATTACATCGACGCGGTCCTCGAACAGTCGTTTCGTCATCTGTTCGGGCCGACCGCGACACCGGAGCAGCCGCGCAAGCACGGTGTCGTCTCGATCGCCAATCTGACCGCTGCGCTTTCCGGTTACCTCACGCCCGAGGAAATCAAGGAAGTCAAAGCGGCGTTTCACTTCAGCGACGAAGCCCACCTCGGGCAATATCGTCAGAGTGGCGAACCCTACATCACCCATCCCGTTGCCGTCGCGGAGATTTGCGCCGGCTGGAAGCTCGACGCCCAGTCGATCCAGGCCGCGCTGCTGCACGACGTGATGGAAGATCAGGGCGTGACGAAGGCCGAGCTTGCCGAGCGCTTCGGCGCGAAGGTCGCGGAACTGGTCGACGGTCTGTCGAAACTCGACAAGATGGAGTTTCGCAATCGCGAGGAAGCGCAGGCGGAAAACTTTCGCAAGATGCTGCTCGCGATGGCGCGCGACGTGCGCGTGATTCTCGTGAAGCTCGCCGACCGGTTGCACAACATGCGCACGCTCGGCGCCGTGCCGCCCGAGAAGCGCCGTCGCGTGGCGCGCGAGACCATCGACATCTACGCGCCCATCGCGCACCGCCTGGGCCTGAACAACACCTATCGCGAGCTGCAGGACCTGAGCTTCGCGAACTTCAATCCGAATCGCTACGCCACGCTCGAAAAGGCGGTGAAGGCCGCGCGCGGCAATCGCCGCGAGGTGGTGAGCAAGATTCTGGAAGCGGTGCAGCGCGCGATCGCCGACGCGAAGCTCGACGCCGAAGTCACCGGCCGCGAGAAAACCATCTTCAGCATCTACAAGAAGATGCGCGACAAGCAATTGTCGTTTTCGCAGGTGCTCGACGTGTACGGTTTTCGTGTGGTGGTCGAGTCGCCGCTCGAGTGCTACACCTGCATCGGCGCGCTGCATGCGCTTTATAAGCCCGTGCCGGGCAAGTTCAAGGATTACATCGCCATTCCCAAGGTGAACGGCTATCAGTCCTTGCATACCACGCTGGTAGGGCCGTTCGGCGCGCCCATCGAATTCCAGGTGCGCACGCGCAAGATGCACGAGATCGCGGAGGCGGGCGTGGCGGCGCACTGGCTCTACAAGAACGGCGGCGCCGATCTCAACGATGTCCAGAAGCGCGCGCACCAGTGGCTCAAGTCGCTGCTCGACATCCAGAGCGAGGTGGGCGACTCCAGCGAATTCCTCGAGCACGTCAAGATCGATCTGTTCCCGGACGCCGTCTACGTCTTCACGCCGAAGTCGAAGATCATGGCGCTGCCGCGCGGCGCCACGGCGCTCGACTTCGCGTATTCGATCCACAGCGATCTGGGCAACCAGTGCGTCGCCGTGAAGATCAACAACGAACTGCTGCCGCTGCGCACGGAATTGAAGAGCGGCGACATCGTCGAAGTGATCACGGCACCGTATTCCAAGCCGAATCCGGCGTGGCTCGGCTTCGTGCGCACCGGTAAGGCGCGCTCGGCCATCCGTCACTATCTGAAGACGATGCGGCTCACGGAGTCGGTGCAACTGGGCGAGCGGCTCGTCGATCAGGCGCTCAAGGGCTATGGCTACCAGCTTGCGGATATTTCGCCGGAAGTGTGGGAGAAGCTGGTCCTGTGGACCGGCAACAAGAATCGTCAGGAGATCTTCGCCGACATCGGCCTCGGCCGGCGCGTGGCGGCGGTCATGGCCAAGCGTATCGAAGTGCTGATGAGCGGCCAGGACGCCGACGACGACGATCATCAACATCCGCCGCGCGATTCCAGCGCGCCGCAGGCGCCGCCCGTGGTCATCACCGGCACCGAAGGCATGTCCGTGCAGCTCTCGGCTTGCTGCCGCCCGATTCCGGGCGACGACATCATGGGCTATATCGGCATTGGCCTTGGCATGGCGATCCACACCACCGACTGCCGCGTGGCGCAGCGCATCCACCGGCGCGATCCGGGCCGCTGGATCGACGTGGCCTGGGCGCCGCAGCCGGGGCGTCTGTTCGACGTCGCCGTGAAGGTGCTCGTGAAGAACACGAAGGGCGTGTTCGCGCGCGTGGCCGCGGACATCACGTCCGCCGACGCCAACATCGTGCACATCGCCATGGACGACGACCTCGCGCAGGAGTCGAACATGCTGCGCTTCGTGATTCAGGTGAGCGACCGCGTGCACCTCGCGAACGTCATGCGTCGCGTGCGCACGAATCCGGACGTCATGCGTATCACGCGCGAGCGTCCGAGCGACGAAGGGCACCACCGCCACGAGGGTGGCATGCGTATCGAGCGCGAGCGCGCCGATTATTGACGAGGCGGGCGGCTCCTGAGCGGGCTGCCGCCTCGCACGCTATCGCCTGACTTGGCGGCACATCGGCTCTGCGGGGCTGTGTCGCTCGTTTTGTGGTTCTTCGCTGTTCTTTCCCGGCCCGATCTTCTGCGGCCGTGCGGCGCTGCCCCTGTGCGCCGCGCCTGTGGCGACCTCCACGGAATCCCTTTCAACCGAAACGAGGGCACGCAATGAACGTAGCTGATCTGACTGGCCTCGCGCTCGACTACTGGGTGGCGCGCAGCCTGCCGGATTTCGTACGCGAAATCTATTTCACCGACAGCGGCGAGACCGTCGCGGTGCGTGGCAACGATCGTGGCCGACCGTGGGACGGGCGCTTCGAGCCCTCCACGTCGTGGGAGGCTGCCGGCGTCGTGCTCGATCGCGCGCAGCGCTTCGAATTGAGCGAGCAGCATACTGGCGAGCCGGCGCGCTGCGTGGCGCAGTTCGAGGGCAGTCTTCGCAAAGTCGAGGCGCACGGCGCGACGACGCGCGAGGCGTTGCTGCGCGCATTCGTGAAGAGCCGCTTTGGCGACACGGTGGAAGAGATGCTGCGCCAGCCGCAGGCTGTGCTGGGCACCGGCATGGCGCCGGTAGGGGAGCCGAGTGCGATCGGCGACGTGGAGGACGTGCCGCGCCCGGATGCGCAGATCGGCGATATCGGCACGGCGCCGCGCTAATGGGGCGCTAGAAAGACAAAGGGCCTTCCTGATTCAGGAAGGCCCTTCGAAAATTGGTGCGGCTGGCAGGATTCGAACCCACGACCCCTTGGTTCGTAGCCAAGTACTCTATCCAACTGAGCTACAGCCGCACGCTAAAACGATACTACTGACTACCGTGTATTGCGTGAGATTTGCGCCGATGCGGCTTGGGCAAAACTCGAAAAAATTGGCGCGGCTGGCAGGATTCGAACCCACGACCCCTTGGTTCGTAGCCAAGTACTCTATCCAACTGAGCTACAGCCGCACGCAGAAGTGAGATTATAGCAACGTTTTCAAAAAAGGGAAGGCCCTTATCGCGATTTGTCTGCGGGCGCGCTTCGTGTAACCTGAGCGAAGGGGCGCAGGGACCGGATTGGGACCGAAGTCGCAAGCAACGCAAGCAACGTGCAGTGAACCGAACCATCATGAACAAGGCATTTGTCAAAGAATCGACCGACAACGACGATGACGATCTCGAAGCCGGTTATCCCGAAATTCCTGCCGGGACCAAGAACTACATGACGCCTGCAGGCTACGAGCGCATGCGCGGCGAACTGCTGCATCTGATCGATGAAGACCGGCCAGAGGTGGTCAAGCTCGTCTCGTGGGCCGCCTCGAACGGCGATCGCTCCGAGAATGGCGATTACATCTACGGCAAGCGCAGGTTGCGCGAAATCGACCGGCGTATCCGCTTTTTGACCAAGCGGCTCGATCTCGCCGAGGTGGTGGACAGCAGCCGTCAGGAAAGCGTGGATCAGGTGTTTTTCGGTGCGACCGTCGATTACGGCACCGAGGACGGCGAGTCTCACACGATCACGATCGTGGGCGTCGACGAGGTCGACCTCGACCGCGGCCACGTGAGCTGGATCTCGCCCATTGCGCGTGCGCTCCTGAAGGCCAGGATCGGCGACCAGGTGACGTTGCATACGCCGGCCGGGCCCGAGCCCGTCGACGTGCTGGACGTGCGCTATCCGGCGCCGGGAGCGTGATGGGATGGCGGGCTGCGCGCACGCGTAGCCCCTGCGGCGCGGTGTTCGGCTGATTGGCCACGCGCAGAAATGAAAAAAGGCGCCGCAAGCGGCGCCTTTTCAGCTGCACAGCGGGCCGATACGGCCCGCGCGGTGCGGCTTAGAAGCGGTGACGCATACCAACCGTCACAGCGACCTGATCTTGACGGGTCGAAGCCGAACCCAGACCGTTCAGGTAAGCGCCGATACCTTCCTGGTTCGACGACACGTGCTGCCAGTCGCCTTGCAGGTAGACGTCGGTGCGCTTCGACAGTGCGTAGTCCGACTGCAGTGCGACCGTGTTGTAGTTCGGGTTCACGCCGCCGCCGAAGTTCGCGCGGGTGTACGTGTACGCGCCAGCGAGGCTCAGGGCAGGGGTCAGAGCGTAACGGACGTTGCCTTCAAAGTTCTGGAAGCGTGCGCTGTTCGCGTTGAACAGGAGGCCAGCTCCCGTGCCCGATTGCGAAGCCGAGATGCCGACTGCGTTGGTCAGGTTCGTCTGCGTGTAGACGAAGCCAGCCGTTGCCGGGCCGAACGTGTAGTTCACGCCGCCGCCGAACGTGCGTTGACGGCCAGCTGCGAACGTCCATTCACCCGTCTGTGCGCCCGAGTTGCCAACGCCGAGTTGCAGGTTGTTGACGTCGCTGTTCGCTTGCAGGTAGCCAGCGGCAACATTCAGGCCAGCCCAGTTGTACGACGCGCCGACGCTGTATGCGCGGTTGTTCGCGAAGTCGCTGCTGTTCGAGAACGAGTACGTACCGCCGAACTTGAAGCCAGCGTAGTTGACGCTCGAGTACTTGATCGTGTTGTTGAAACGAACCGAGTTGTTCAGGTTGTCGTTATCGAACGGGTGAGCAGCGATCGTGCCGCCGTATTGCGTGCCGGTGTTCGACAGCGGTGCGAGGTAGTCGACGACGGAGTCGTACTGACGACCGAGGGTGACCGCGCCGTACTGGTCGCTTGCCAGACCGACGAACGCTTGACGGCCGAACATGCGGCTCGACTGGCTTGCCGTGCCGTTATCGATGTTGAAGCCGCTTTCCAACGTGAAGATAGCCTTCAGACCGCCACCGAGGTCCTCAGCACCGCGCAGGCCCCAACGGCTGCCGTTGACCGTGCCGCTCGATGCCTTCCAGAGGCTGTGGCCGCCGGAGTTGTTTGCGTAGGTGACGCCGGCGTCGATCAGGCCGTACAGCGTAACACTGCTTTGCGCGTGTGCAGCCGTTGCAAAAACGCCCGTGAGGGCAGCGACCATGAGAGTCTTTTTCATCTTTGTAAACTCCGAGAACAGAGGTGGGTTTCGTTGAACCCTGTTTGGGAAACCGTCCACGCGATGGGCAGCGAGAGGCAATACTCGCGTGGCGCGTTAATCCGTCGAAGCGGTTTCCGGACAGGCAGAGTGTAGAGAGGGTGCTCGGAAAGGGGGCATTCCGATTTTCGCAATAAAGTATTGCGAAATATGAAATGATATTGGAGGTCGCGTAAAGCCTTACTGGTTGGGGCTTTCAGCGAGATTCGGAATGGCGGGGGTGGGGTGTCAACCGAGCGGCGTTGTGCGATCGCTACACCAATTGATCGCGAAAAACAACGCCAAACCGGCTCAATCGCAATTATTGCTGCCTGCGTAACAGATGATTGTCTGTCACAGAGTTAATGCGTCGGCAGTGCTGCGGCTATACTGTAATCGCTGCTTTTCGAAGCAGACTTTTTCGTTGACGAAAAAGATCTCCAAACCTTTGTCAGCGCGGCCCATAGCCGCGCTTTTTTTTGCCCACGCGCCGCCAGCCCGCGGATCGCCCTTAACTTGCGGGCTCTTCCGGCGGCTCGGGCTGCAGGCTCCAATCCTCCATTACGTAGTGCCGGGCGTCCATAGGGGAACACAGCAGGTTGTGCCAATGGTCGCCGTGCCACGAACCGTACGCTTCGACTTTCCCCATCGTTCCGGTTGTCGGATCGGTGCCGTCGATCTGTACGAGCCAATGAAACCACCGTCGTAGTGCCGTCAGCATGGTTGCCTCCCATTGCACGCTAACGGTATTCATCATGGATTGAATGTATTACTCGAACAACCGGTAAAAACACTTACGTTTGACACGTATTGTTACATTTGGGGCAATTCTTCCCGATCCGGTATGGGCTTACCATCAGGCGGTAAAAAGGGTAGTGCCTACGCATATTCATTTCATACGCATATATATCTGCATGCTTTTTGATGCGTGCCGGTTTATCGCCGAGACGGGATTGCTGTTATAAAAAATTCGCTTGACTGGCGATTGGCGTTCCCCGTATAACGACGATTCTGAATGACCTTTCAGCTTCAATTCCAATCGGGAACAATCGGAAATGCAGAGAGGCAAGTCAGTTGGCTTTCGGCGTGAGGGTATTGCCCGCGTCATTATATTTCTAGGGAAACTGAAAGATGGAAACCGGTATTGTCAAATGGTTCAATGATGCGAAGGGCTTTGGCTTCATCACGTCTGACGCCGGCGGCGACGACCTGTTCGCGCACTTCTCGGAGATCCGCGCGGAAGGCTTCAAGTCGCTGAAGGAGAACCAGCGCGTCTCGTTCGAAGTCAAGGTCGGCCCGAAGGGCAAGCAGGCAGCGAACATTCAGCCGTTGTAAGCACGGTGCGCGAGCGGGCCTGCGTGGCCGCTCCTCGCGACAGATAGCCCTGGAGACCCCAGGGCTTTTTATTTTTTGGCATGTAAAGAGTCGCGTAATAATATTGCGCGTCTTTATCAAAGTCACGTAATCAGCGGGAAAACCCCAATTCAAAAAAATCGTCGATAGCATGAATAAAGCCGCGTCGCCGGAAACGCCGCTGCGACGTGAACGCTCTGCGCGCTTCGCCCAAACAGTGCATACTTGGGCGAATTTCTCATTCTCGCCTTGCCGTTTCACCATGTCCGATATCCCCTTGAGCGCCGAACTGCCGTCCGGCGATGTCCCGCTGGTTTTCGTGGATCTAGAGACAACGGGAGGTTCGGTGGGCGATCACCGCATCACCGAGGTTGGGGTGGTGGAGGTGGCAGATGGACAGGCCACGCGCTGGAGCTCGCTGGTCGATCCTCAACAGGCGATACCGCCCTTTATTCAGCAGCTCACCGGCATTACCAATGCAATGGTGCGCGGTGCGCCCACGTTTGCCGAAATCGCGCCCGCGCTGCTCGAACGGCTCTCGGGCAAGCTTTTCATTGCGCATAACGCCAGTTTCGATCGCGGCTTTTTGCGTGCCGAATTCGAGCGCGCCGGCTTCGCGTTCAATCCCGATGTGCTGTGCACGGTGCGCCTTTCGCGGGCGCTATTTCCGGCCGAGAAGCGCCATGGCCTGGACGCGCTGATCGAGCGCCACGCGCTTGAACCGGCCGATCGCCACCGTGCGCTCGCCGACGCCGATCTGCTCTGGCAGTTCTGGCAGCGCCTGCCCGCGCTCGTACCCGGGCAAATGCTTGCCGCGCAGGTTGAGCGGCTCACGCGCCGGCATCGTCTCGCGGGCGATATCACCGACGATCTAATCGATACCGCGCCAGCCGGCCATGGTGTCTACGCGTTCTTT
>Ga0164242_10005353_pt1 | contig 14300 bp, 13 predicted proteins | sample OricomgcompostMG_FD_108783 | JGI IMG/M metagenome (GOLD analysis project Ga0164242, IMG submission 108783) | Miracle-Growth compost microbial communities from Emeryville, California, USA - Original compost - Miracle growth compost (MG) ... | reverse complement strand
TGCGGATTTCCGAGTAGTGGACGAAGAGGTCCTTGCTACCGTCATCCGGAGTGATAAAGCCGAAGCCCTTCTCACTGTTGAACCATTTCACAGTTCCCTGTGGCATATACCAACTTCTCTCATCTAGAAGGATGTAGGAAAAACATCCGACCAGCATGTTAGCTCAGTTCGGTGTCGGTCACGTGCCGAGATTGGCAAGGAATTCTGGATTACTCGTAGGTAATCGACCTCAAAAGCTATTTTCGCAGGTAGACGGCTGAATCGCGGCGGTAGCGTCAGTCCAGATCGATCGGCGCGATGGTGTCGAAAATGTCGCCCGGGCCCGGATTTCCGGCCGGTGTGACCCCGCCGAAGTGCGTCATCACGCCCCAGAGTGCGTTGAGCGCCGTGGTCACCGCGCCTTCGGCCCAGCCCGCGGTCCAGGAAACATCGTCGCCGGCCAGAAAGAACCCCCGGTACGGCGCGGGCAGCCGATCCTGCATGAAATGGGTGTACAGCCGCCGCTGGTACCGGTAGTGGCCGGGCAGATTGGCCTTGAACGCACCCATGAAGTCACGTTCGGTCTCCCAGGACAGCGTGACCGGGTCGGCGATGATGTGCCCGCGGATATCCACGCCGGGATAGATCTGACCCAGCGATTTGAGCATCAGATTCATCCGCTCGGTGGCATCGAGCGCCAGTAGCTTCAGTGAGTCGTCCGACCAGGTGTAGGACAGGCAGATCACCCCGGGCCGGTCGTCCCCGAAATCGAGCAGATAGGTGCCTCGACTCATCCGATCGGTGAGCGTCATGCTCATCATCGGCTGCCCGGTCCCCGGGTCGATGTCCTTCCAGAACGGACGGTCGACGAGCACGAAGATCTTCGAGGAACCCATGTAGTGGGTGCGTTCGATGGCGGTCCAATGGTCGATCGGCAGCAGTGCCTCGTCGCAGTTGATGTTGTTGAGCAGCATCCAGACCTGGGCGGTGAACACCACCACCGGAAAAATCTCGCTGTGCCCGGACTGATCGGTGACGGCGATGGCGTCCGGGCCGGTGCGGGCCAACGCCGTCACCCGGGGTCTCGGGACTGCGCCGTCGTGCAGCGATTGCACCGAGGTGTCGGCCGGCCAGTGCGCGGCGCCGGGCACCGGGGTGTCCCACAGTCGCAGCGGAAGTTGTTGGCTGCCACCGATGATGCCGTGATGGTCGTCATCGGCGGCGGTGCAGACCACCCGCAGGATCTCCAGGATGGAGTTGGGGTAGTCGGTGTCCCATCCGCCGGTGCCGAATCCGACCTGGCCGAACAGTTCGCGTTTGGCGAAGCTTGCGAAATGCTTTGACTGGCACAGGAATCCGTAGAACGTCACATCGTCGTAGCGGCGGACCAGATCGCCCCAGATGGACCGAATGGCCGCGACGTCGCGGTTGCGGATGGCCTCGTCGAGGGCAGCGCCGTCGGCGTGCTCGGCCAGGGTGTCGGCCCAGGCCCGCGATACCTCACGGTAGATCGGAGGCAGATCGTCGAGGGTGCGCGCAAAGTGCTTGACACCCTTGAGGTCGACGACGGTGCTGGGGGTGAACGGGGCCAGTGGATTCGGGAACGGTTCGGTGCGCAGACCCATTTGGCCGAGGTAGTGGAACAGCGTTGTCGATGATGGTGGGAATCGCATCGAACCCAGTTCCGCGGTGATCCCGGGATGGCCGTCGAAGGGCACCGAACGCATCCGGCCACCGATCTGATCGGCTTCATAGAGCACCGGATGCAGCCCCATACCCAGTAGTTCGTGGGCCACCAGGGTGCCCGAGACCCCACCGCCGATCACCGCGACCCGTCGGCCGTGAGCAGCCACCGGTATCGAACCGATGCCCAGTGGGCTGCGCACGTAATCGTCGTAGGCGAACGGGAAGTCGGGCCCGAACATGGTCAGCGGCCGTGCGCCGGTCCCGGCATCGCCGCTGCCGGGATTGATCGGCACGCTCATCGGTGCTCGCCGGATTCCCGTTGGTGCCCAGCGTGATACAGGTCGTTGCGCCGGTCCGCCAGGTTGGTGTTGATGGTCCGTTCGGTGGCCAGGGCCGCGGGGTCGATGTCGACCAGCAGCAACTCTTCGCCGGGTCCGCCGCGGACCAGATCGGCGCCATCGGGCCCGGCCGCGCAACTCAGTCCGCAGTAGTCCAATTCGCCTTCGACGTCGCAGCGGTTCACATAGACAACAAAGAGCTGATTTTCGTAGGCCCGCGTCGGTACCACGACCCTGCTGACCACCTCGAACGGCTGCATCAATGCGGTGGGAACGAACAGCACCTCGGTGCCGGCATCGGCATGGGCCCGGCCCAGTTCCGGGAATTCGATGTCGTAGCAGATGGCCAGCCCGCACTGCAGACCACCGAGTTCGAACTGGGTGACCAGGGTGTCGCCGCGGATGAACAGGCTGCGGTCCAGATCTGCGTACAGGTGCACCTTGTGATGGGTCGCCAGGGTTGTGCCATCGGGCCCGATGACCACCGCGGTGTTGTAGTTACCGTCGGGGGAGCGCTCGGGGTAGCCGTAAATGATTGCCATGGCGTGCTTTACCGCGACGGATGCGATCGCGGCGTGCAACGGGCCGTCGGGCGATTCGGCCCGCTCGGCCGAAAGCTCACCGATGTTGTAGCCGGTCGCCGACATCTCCGGTGTGACCAACACGACGGCGCCTGCGGCCGCGGCGCTTTGGGCGGCGGCCCCGATCGCGGCGATGTTGGTGACGACGTCGTCGGCGCCGGCGGGCCCCTGGAACAGGGCCACCCGCAGCGTGGTGCGGTCGGGCGTTGGTTGCACGGGCGTCCTCGACTTGGCCTCGCAATGGGTATGCGAGCTCCACCTTAACGTGGTTGGCTGATCAGATGGCCGAACCGCGCCCCGATGCCATCGGACCCGTCGACGCCACCCGGGTGCCCCGGTATGCCGGACCGGAGACCTTCGCGCGGCTGCCCCGGATCGACCAAGCGGCCCAGGCCGACGTCATCGTGGTCGGCGTGCCGTTCGACTCGGGGGTCAGCTACCGGCCCGGCGCCCGCTTCGGTCCCAGCCACATCCGGGCGTCGTCAAAGTTGTTGCGCCCGTACAACCCTGCCCAGGATGTTCATCCGTTTCGCGCCCAGCAGGTTGTTGATGCCGGCGATATCGCGGTGAATCCGTTCGACCTGAACCAGGCGATCGACACCATCGCCGCCGAGACTGCGAAGCTGTGCGCTGGTGGCGCGGCCCTGGTGACCCTGGGCGGCGATCACACCATCGCGTTGCCGTTGCTGCGGACCATGCACCGGCAGCACGGCCCAATTGCGGTGCTGCACTTCGATGCTCATCTGGATACCTGGGACACCTACTTCGGTGCCGCATACACCCACGGCACCCCGTTCCGGCGGGCGAGTGAGGAAGGGCTGATCGACCTTGCGCACTGCCAGCACGTGGGTATCCGTGGGCCGCTGTATTCCTCGACCGACCTCGAGGACGACCGTGCCCTGGGGTTTGCGATCGTGCGCGCCGATGACTACGAGATCGACGGCGTCCGCGGCGTGGTGGACCGGATGCGCGCGCGGCTCGGGGACGCGCCGGTGTACGTGTCGATCGACGTCGATGTGCTCGATCCCGCGCACGCACCCGGCACCGGGACGCCGGAGGCCGGCGGGTTGACCAGCCGTGAACTGCTCAACACCTTGCGGGGCCTGCACGGACTGAACGTGGTGGGCGGCGACATCGTGGAGGTGGCGCCTGCCTATGACCACGCCGAGATCACCGGAGTGGCCGCGGCGCACATTGCCTACGAACTGATCTCGATCCTGGCCGCCAATCGCAGCTGATCGGTGCGGCATCGGCGCACCCGATGCCGCACATCGAAGTCACAGCCGACTTTCAGCCCGATGCTAGTCAGCGTCAGCTGCCGTCAAAATCCCTGTCCGGCTTCGGAATTGCAGCGATTGACGAACTTCACGATACGTACCGGTGGTATGTAATCTTCAGTGTGGCCGTCAAGACCGATGGCAGGGGAGAAGGCGACATGTATCGCAGCGCAAACGCGAAAATACTCTGGTCGGTGTTGCTGGCGGCAACTGCTGTCGTGCTGGCGACCACCCTGACCTTCATGTCCAGCCTCGCCGTCGGCGTGAAGCTGCTTGCCGGCACGTTGGTCCTGATCGGTGGTAACAGCAACCCGACCAGCGCCGGGATGAGCCAGGAACTCGGCGGCGACCCGCTGCCGGCCGGCACCAAGACGCCGATATACCTGCAAATGGGGGTAGCGGGTCAGGGCTATCTGGACCCGACGAACCCCGCATCGCCGTTCTACGGATACAACCCGGTGGCGGTGCAGTGGCCGGCGACGATACCTTTCTCCTTCACCTGGGGCGACACTGCGCCCTTCGAGTCGGTGCAACGGGCCGGGTTGACGGCGATGCAGGCCGCGATCAGTGCCGGCCTGGCCGCCGGCGGTCCGGTCGAAGTGGTCGGCTATTCGTCGAGCGCCAATGTCGTCGTCCAGGAATTGACGGCCCTTCGGGCTGCGGGATCGCCGGATACCGATGAATTGAACTTCATTATGATCGCCGGGATGAACCGCCCCAATGGCGGTATCGCGGAACGCTTTCCCGGCCTGATCGTGCCGTTCATCAATGTCCCGTTGGGTGGTTCACCGCAAACCAAGACCGCCTACAAGGTCACCGATATCAGCTGGCAGTACGATCCGATCTCGGACTTCCCGAATTATCCACTCGACGTCGTCTCCGACCTCAATTCGGTGCTTGCGTTCTTCAGTCAGCACAGCGACTACTACAACGCCGATGTCAGTCCGACTGCGCCCCGGGTCACCCCGGATGTGACGGTCGGCAACATCACCTACGTGACGCTCGCGGCGCCGACGCTGCCGCTGCTCTTGCCGTTGAAGGCGCTCGGTGTGCCCAAGCAGTTGATCAATCTGGTGGAACCGGTGTTGAAGGTGCTGGTCGATTTCGGTTACAACCGCAAGATCAGTCCGGCGACGCCGACGCCGGCCAGCTTGGCTCCACCGTTGGATCGGTGGATTGCGTTGCCGTTTCAGCTGATTCAGGCCGTAGGCCAGGGCATCACCGATGCATTGAACCCGAACTATGGCAAGAGTGCCGCGACGACCACCCCGACAACCTCTGTGGTTGCTGCGGCGACGGTCAAACCTTCGGTGCAGGCAGCAACCCCCGCGGTCATGGCGGTGAGCACCAAGGCGGACAACTCCGCGAAGGTCGTTGCGGCCACGGCGAACAAGGGCAAAGCCGTGGCTCCGGACGCCGACCTGCGCGACCGTACATCGGTATCCGAGACTGCCGAGTCGCACCACGCCGTGACTGCCACGCCGGCAACGGTCGATACCCGCGATCACGGTGCGGCGACACACCGCACCGGTGGACATGGGTCAACCAGTGGCGCCGCCGCACCGCATGCCAAGGGCAATGGCAATCACGGTACGTCCGGTCACGGTCACTGATCGGACGGCGTCGAGCGTGGCGGTCGGGACAACAGCCCGACCGGGTCCGTGCACATCTGCTCCATCGCTGCGTCGATCGTCGCCTGCGGCACCGCCGCGGTGCAGTAGGTGACTGACGCACTGCGCTCCCGGCCCACTTGCGAGAGCAGCAGGGTCATGGCGTCCGGCCCGTTCAGCTCGAGCAGTGCGGTTGCCTGTCGTGGCCGGCCGCTGACCCATGGCAGATGATCAAACGGCAGCTTGCCCATATCGCTTACCGATAGACGGATGAGGTCCGGCATCGTCGCGGACCGGCCATGAGCGTGCGGCGCGCTCCGCCGCAGCAGCGATCGCACCTCACCCATCGCGATCACGGCCAGCGGCCACCCCGATTCGATCACCGCGCGCAGCAGCGCTGTGATGGCAGCGGGCTCCAGGGATCCGATCTGCAGCGGCACCCCGATGGCGAAATTGCCCAGGCACATTTGCTGCTCGGGTTGTAGATAGCGGCGGCAGTTGATCAGCACCACGACGCGCTCGTCGACCTTGACGTGCTGGCTGCGCAGCGCTGCGAGCCACAGCGCAGACATCACCGCCACCCGAGTCGAGCCTGGCGCGTGCTCGACCACCCAGTCCTGCAGTTCGGTGAATCTGGTGTGATCCAGGTGGCCTACCGAGACTCTCCGAGTGGCGCGCCAGCCCTCGGTGCTACCGCTAGGACTCGGCCGAGCTGGTGCGGAGCTGTTGCGGCGCTGCGTCTTCCTGATGCTGATCAGCTGGATGAGCCGGCCGGGATTAGATCGGAAGTGGTCCCATATCGCCCGCCACACCGCATGGCGAGACAAGTCTGGGGGAAGCGGACCTGAGCTGGAATTCGTCAGTGCAGCAACGAGGTTCAACCCGTAGTGCCCGTCGCCGACGGCATGCGGATACTCGACGGCAAGGTAGTTGTCGTAGAGCAGCACCTCGGTGGGGCGGCGCGAGTCCTGCCGTTGCCCCATCCCGGTCAGCCACTGGCCCAGATCGCCCGCTCCGGTGTACGAGGTGACCGACCAGGCGGCCGACCCATCGCGATAGGGCCACCGTCGCTGATCCGCCAGCGCCTCGATGGCAATGCGCGGCGTGGTCGTCGACCGCTGGATGGATCTGATGACCATTTCTGCTGTGGCCGGGTCGAATCCGTGGAGCGGTCCAATCACCGCCAATGTCCGGTTGTTGGCCCAGGACCGGTCCAGGGCGCTGGGCCGGTAGCGCCGAGGTGCGCCGTCGGGGCTGCCACCACGATCCCCTGCGTTGCCAGACACCCGTCGAATCTATCGGAACGCGTTGATGTCTCGGCTCGCAATCGCGTCTCAGGGCAGCACGGTGTGCAGCAGCATCACGTTGTAGGCCGACCACAACGACAGGTTGAAGTACAGGTCGCGTCCGGTGGACCACGGGTGCAGGAACGGTGCGTACACGCCGCCGGGGAACTGCATCGCCGAGACCACCAGGCGTTCGGGGCTCCACGGGCCCACCGGTGTCGGTGAGGTACGGAACACCACATCGGACATGTTGTTGCAGTACATCACCAGGTACTGCTTCAGGTAAGTGTTGTACTGCACCGACATCTCGCCCACCGGCCCGGGAATGACCGGAGACGCGGCGCCGGGATTGTTCGGCACCCAGGATTGACTGTCATTGCTCCAGTACTGGTATTTGGTCAGGTCGGGCAGGAAGTTGGCCGGCACCCGGGAGATGTATCCGGAGCCGCTACGGCCCGGCGGCGTGCCGTAGACGTAGATGTAGCCGTCGTTGCCTTTGAGAAATGCACCCTGCTGAAAGTTCTCGTTGCCGGGGGTGTACTGCACTTGCTGCACGTTGCCCGGGGCCATCGGGCGCACGCTGGTCGGATAGACGCCCCAGTTCTGTCCGTTGTCTTTGGACACGGCGATCGCCGAATAGTTCGTTGTCCACGAACCCGTGTTATCCCAACTCTTGATCGACATGAAACTGGCGTATTGCGTTCTGCCGACCGAGATTCCGGATGTCGGGATGATGCCCTTCTCGGGTTGTGCCCAGCGGATGGTCGGAATCACCTGCTTGGCCAGGTTCGGCTGCCACTCGGGGGAACCCGAGTACGGATCGCTGACCGAACCGGCCGGCACGCTGACACCGTGCGACAGGGACCGGTCGCTGGTGCGTAGCAGGGTGTTGTAGCGCCACTGCTGTTGATTCGCCGCGCAGTTGCCATAGGTGTCACCGAACATCATGAGCACCTGATGGTTCGCCGGGTCGCCGTTGTCCCACATGATGCCCAGGTCGGTACCCGAGATGCCGAACCGCTGCAAGGTGCTGCCGCCGGCGGCTTGGTCACCAGTGGTCCAGCCGACCAGAGATGTTGTGCCGGCGTCGATTGCCGGCGCAGGCGGTTCGGTGGGCTGCGCCGGGGAGGCGGCCGGCGCGGGCTGGGCTACCGGCTGCCGGGGCGTGGTGGGCTTGCCGGGGATGACCGCAGCCTGCTGCTGCAGCGCGCTGGTGCCCTGGGCGATGGCGCCGATCAGTGAGCGGGACAGCTGGCCCAACCGGGGCAGCGGCGCATTCGAGTTCGCGTTACTGGGTCGGTGACCCGCGGGACCGCCGATGGGAGAGGTCGCTCCGGTGTTGGCGCCTGGGCAGGGTTCAGCGGATACCGATGGCGCGGCGTGGACTGCCATCGAAGCAACGACTGCAGCCGTCAGCGCGACCGAGGCAATGCGAGGACGCGGCGACAAGGTCACACCTTTCGAGAGGCGGACGCCGTGACCAGCATCCGCAGTGGACCTTTGTGACAATAGTGACTGGCGTGGTTGAAGTTGTCATCGATGTAATGATGGGTATTCAACCGTGACCGCGTCGCAACGCATTCTGTGCGTGTCCGATGGGCGTGCTCGGCGGCATCTGAAACCCAGACGGCCCCGGTCGTGAACCTGACCGGGGCCGAACTGCCTGGCGCTTATTTAGGCGCAGCGCAACGGGTGGAAGAAGTCGAACAGGGGACCCGCACAGGGGCCGACCCAGGTGGGCGGCGGCGCCCAGCCCGCCGGCGGATACCAGCCGTTCGGCGGGACCCAGTCCGGCGGTGGCATCCAGCCGGCCGGCGGTACCCAACCCGGGGCGGGGTAACCGTTGTTCCAGCCGGGGCCCCACTCGGGGTGATACCAACCGTGGTGCCAGTAGTCCTGGCTGATGCCGCCGTGTTCGACGCCGATGCCCTCGGGCGCAGGCGTCGCCGAGGCCACAGCGGGTAAGGCCAGCGAACCGATGATTGCGGCACCCGCACCTGCCAGCGCGAGTTTGCGCAGTGACAGTCGTGATCTCATGATTCTCCCTTCGTCTGATTGCCACAGCCGGCAACGCGGTTTGACGATAGGGACGATAGGGACGTCAGATAAGTGCCGATATTGTGCCGGCTACCAGGTCGCTGTGAGTGAACGGCAGGTAAAACCAAGTACTGTAACGGTTTTGACACGAATTGAAATCGGTCACCGAGAACACCTGGTCTGCGTTCGGCGGCTCGGGCGAGTTTGCCTGGCGAAGTTGCTGAGCTTGCCGGTCTGGATTCACAGAAAATTTGCTGGATGGGTTCTCCGTGCACCACTGCCGGTCGGCGCTACCAGATCAGTCGGCCCAGCGAAAACAAGAGCGCAGCCTGGCTCCTGAAGGCCGGGCTCCGGGCAGAACGGGTCCACTGCCCAGAGCACGACGCAAGGTGTCGGGCTGCGCTCTAGTTGACGACTGTCAGAAGTTGTTGCAGGTGTTCGCGACGTTCATGATAACGCTGGTGTACTGGGTTACACCCGGGGTGTTCTCCGCCTGCTTGACCATCTTGGCACGCTGATCCGGGCCGGCGTTGACCAGCTGGTGCAGCCAACCGGTGGCCATCGGGTTGGCCTGCAGCTGGGCAGCCAGTCCCGGGTCCTGGGCGTTCAGCGCGGCGATGACCTGCGGGTAGGTGCAGGTCGAGTTGATGATCGGAGTCGGATCCGGGAGCGCGGCCGCGATGCCGGACCCGGCGATCATCGACAGCAGGACGCCGCTGGTTCCAGCGATCATCTTGGTGGTGAATGCCATTTTCAAAATTCCCCTCCCGCACCAGCTAACTGATGCGAACAAAGTTACTAACGACCACGTTAGCAGTTGTATCGACGTACATCCTGTGCGTGTTACACAGCAGGTGCGGCCAGTGGACCGGCTTGGGCGTGGCGAATGCCTGTCAGTGCAAATAGTGCCTGCACAAACCACAAATACCAGCTTCAGCTATTCGGCTTAAAGCGAAACTGGCCACCGCCAACGCACTCAAAGCTACCTGGCAGTTTTCGATCAGGCCATTCGCACCCGGCGGCCAGCTAACTTCAAGTGCTCCACCGGTAGCTTGGCCAGCGGCACCGGGCAGATTCGGAAGAAGGCGGAAATGGACGTCGAAACAGTGGACCGGCAATATGCCGCCCTCCAACAGCAGGCGCAGCAAACCGGCGCCCTGATCCAGGCCCTGGCGGGCAAGTTGTCGGTGGCCGCCGCGGCCGGTGACACCAACGCGCGGGAGTGGCAGCTGGATCTGCGCGAGATCGCGTTGGCCGTCCGCGATGAGGAGGGCGCGGCCGCTTCGGTGCTGCAGGCCATCCATGCGCTGGTGGACAACCACGTGCAGAGCGCCGCGACCCCGGAACCGGCTCCCGCGCCGCAATACCAGCAGCCTGCGTACCCGCCGCCGGTGCAGTATCAGCAGCCGACGTACCAGGAACCCCAGTATCAGCAGTCGCCGTACGCGCAACCGCAGTATCAGCAGGCCGGCGGGACACTGCAGCGTTTCCTGGGCGGCAACCTCGGTCAGGCAATCGTGCGGGGTGCCGGATTCGGCATCGGCGACGACATCGTCAACAGCATCTTCGATCGGCTGTAACGCGGGTCGGCGCGGTCAGCTCCGCCGGGCCTGGCGGAACGGGATGTCTCGATCGACTTCGGGTTCCTTGGCCAGACCCAGCACCCGCTCGCCGATGATGTTGCGCTGAATCTGGTCCGTGCCGCCGCCGATCGAGGTGAAGAAGGCATTCAGGGACAGGAAGTTGACGTCATCGGCCTCTGGGTTGTCGCCGCCGGCCAGCAGCGCCTCGGCACCCAGGATCTCGGTCTTGAGCCGGGCTTCGCGGTGCAGGATGCCCGACATCGCCAGCTTGCCCAACGACATGATCGAGCTCGAGGTGCCTTGCCCGGTGGCCGCCTTGGCGCGGGCGTTGTTGAGTTTGTTCAGTTCGCGCAGGGCTAGCACCTGGGCCAACTCCTGTCGGATCGCCGGATCGTCGAGGCGGCCGTGCTCGCGGGCCAGTTCGATCAGACTGTCGGCCTTGGAGCTGTTGCGGGAGGCCCGGCCGCCGTCGCCCATGATCGAACGCTCATAGGCCAGGGCGGTCTGCAGCACCCGCCAGCCGTTGCCCTCGCCGCCGATCAGATTGGCGTGCGGCACCACCGCATCGGTGATGAACACTTCGTTGAAGTGGGACTCGCCGGTGATCTGCACCAGCGGTCGCACCTCGATGCCGGGCTGACGCATCGGGATCAGGAAGAAGCTCAGCCCCTTGTGCTTGGGTACGTCCCAGTCGGTGCGCGCGATCAGCAGCGCGTACTCCGAGGTCTGCGCGCCCGAGGTCCAGACCTTTTGGCCGTTGACCATCCACCGGTCGCCGTCGCGCACCGCAGTGGTGCGCACCGCCGCCAGATCCGACCCGGCGCCCGGCTCGCTATAGAGCAGGCACGCGCGGGCGCGTTCGGTGAGAAAGTCATACAGCACAGCATTTTTCAGGTCATCGCCGCCGAACTTGAGCACCGTGTTGGCCGGGATGCTGTATTTGTCCTGGCGTGCCCCGGGCGCTTTCACCGCGGCGAATTCCCGGGCGATCACCGCACCGAGCTCACTCGGGTAGCCGCGGCCGAACCATTCGGTGGGATAGGTCGGGGCGGCATAGCCCGCATCGACCACCTGCTCCAGCCAGGCGATGCGCTCGGGTGAGCTGACCCATGGATCGAGGGTTTTCGGCAGGCCGGTCCAGTGCCGGGCGAGCCAGTCCCGGACCTCGGTGCGCAGGTCCTCGGCGCTGGGCACGGTGGTCATGGTCAGGCTCCCTTCGCGATCAGGTAGCGCTCGCGGTGCAGCGCCGAGCTGCCGAACAACTGCAGGCCGCTACGGGCCCGGCGCAGGTACAGGTGTGCGGGGTGCTCCCAGGTGAAGGCGATGCCGCCGTGCATCTGGACCGCCTGCATGGCGGTATTCAGGTAGGCGTCGGCGCACGCGAAGCCGGCCAGGGCTACCGCCCTCACGGCACTCTCGTCACCGTCGGTCAGCGCCGCGGCGGCATGCTGGGCCGCCGAGGTCGCCGACTCCACCTCCAGTAACAGATCGGCGGCCATGTGTTTGAGCGCCTGAAAGCTACCGATCGGCCGGCCGAACTGGATCCGGGTCTTGAGATAGTCGACGGTGACGTCGAAGATCCGCCGGGCCCCGCCCACCTGCTCGCCGGCCAGGGCCACCACGGCGTGGTCCAGGGCGTGCTGCACCGCGGGCCACCCGGCGCTGCCCAATCGGCGGGCCGGGGTGCGCTCGAAGGTGAACATCGACAGCGGCACCGTCGGGTCGAAAACTGTTGCGGCGGTTCGGGTGCAGCCGGCCGCGCCGGGCTCGACCTGAAAGACGCCGAGATCGCCGCCGACGCGGGCGACCACCAGGATGACATCGGCGATCTGCCCGAAGGTGACGTAATGCGCTGTGCCGCTCAGTGTTCCGTCTTCTTCGGCGTGAACATCGACGCCCTCGGGGGTCCAGGTTCCGCGCCGGCCGGTCACCGCGACGGTGCCGATCGTGGTGCCGGCGGCCAGGCCGGGCAGCAGCCGGGCCCGGTCGTCGTCGCTGCCGGCGGCCTGGATCAGCGCGACGGTCAGTACTGCGCTGGAGATGAAGGGTGAGGGCAGCAGGGCCGCACCGGTCTCCTCGGCGATGGTCTCGGCTTCCCGAGCGCCGAACCCGACCCCGCCGTGCTCGGCGGCCACCAGGGTGGCGGTCACGCCCTGTTCGGCCAGTCGGTGCCAGAGCACTCGGTCGAACCCGTCGTCGGTGTCCATCACCCGGCGCACATCGGCCTCGGTGCAGCCGTCCTGAAGTAGATCGCGGACTGCGGCCCGCAGTTCGGCGCGTTCGGTGCTGCTGATGGTCATCGGTGTCAGCCGCCTTTTGGATCGTTGGAACGACGATTCGGATTGTGGCACTGGGCCGTGGCGGTGGCGGGGGCGGGTATACAACTAAGTTAGACAAGAGTGTTTGGGTAGCCAAACCTAACTTTGGATGAATGCGGTAATCTCGCTAGTCAAATGATCGAGATTGACCAGGCGCCGGTGCTGCCCCGCGAGTTGACGTCGTTATCCGCCGAGGTGCGCGCCGTGGGGGCCGCGCCGATGCCGCAATTGGCCGAGCCGTGGCAGGTCCGGCCGGCGGACGCGCAGGCCGATGCCGAGCTGCTGTCGGACTGGATGAACCGTCCGCACCTGGTCGAGGCGTGGGAGTATCCGTGGCCGCCCGAGCGGTTCGAACGCCACCTGCAGGCGCAACTCGACGGCGACTACTCCCGGCCGTTCATCATCGGATTCCGGGGCCAGGACATCGGCTACACCGAGATCTACCGCGCCGCGAAGGATTCCATCGCCCCGCGTTATGACGCCGAACCGCACGATCTGGGCATGCACGCCGCGGTTGCCGAGCTGCGTTTCCTCAATCGCGGCCTGGCCCCGATGCTGCTGCCGAAGGTGGCCAGGAGTCTGTTCGATCTGGATCCGTTGTGTCGTCGGATCATGTTCGACCCGGACCACCGCAACGTCGGCGCCCGTCGTCTGTGCGAATACGTCGGGTGTGAGTTCCTCGGTGAACACGACATGGCCAACCGGCGGATGGCGCTGTACGCGCTACACCGCTAGCTTCTCGCCCGGGGCGGCCCTGTATATAAGGGGAGTGACCAAGAGGCTGCTGCTGTTGCTGGCCGTGCTGGTGTTGGTCGGCGTGATGGGCGTCCCCTGGCTCTACGGACAGTTCCTCGAAGGTGCTCCCGACCCAGCGCTCGCGCTGCCCGCCGAGCAGCATCGCGCCGGCACCGACATCGACGGCGTCTGGGTGGTCACCGAGGGCCCGGATGAGGAATCCAAGCGTTCGCAGGTCGGTTACCGGGCCGACCAGCAACTGCTCTGGAAGACCGTGACGGTCGACGGCCGGACCAATGACGTCAGCGGTCGCGTCGTCATCACCGGAACCACGCTGCGCTCGGCCGATTTCGTGGTCAATGTGTCCTCGATGCAGTCGCCGCATCACGGGCGCGACGAGAAGTTCCGCAGCGCCGATGTGATGGCGGCCGACAAATTCCCGACCGCCCATCTGAAAGTCACCGAGGATGTCGATCTGTCGGGTGTGCCGGCCAGCGGCGCACCGACGACGATCGAAGTGCCCGCCGAGCTCACGCTGAAGGGGGTGACCCGGCAGGTGGCGGTGCAGCTCGACGTGCAGCGCTCGGGTGACCAGGTGAATGCGGCCGGTCAGATCCCGGTGGTGTTCTCCGATTTCGCGGTCAACCCCCCGGCACCGTTCGCCGGGCTGCTGCAGGTACAACCGGTGGTCACCATCGAGTTCCTGCTGACACTGGTCAAGCAGTGACGATCGGCGAGGTGATGGCTTCGTCGTAGCCGTCGTAATCGGGCTTCATGCCCGCCGCGACCAGCTCCCACAGCACCTCGTCGGTGCCGCCGCCGACCCGCGCCAGCTTCATGTCCCGCCACCAGCGGCCCAGCGGGGTCTCT
>Ga0164242_10005352_pt1 | contig 14301 bp, 14 predicted proteins | sample OricomgcompostMG_FD_108783 | JGI IMG/M metagenome (GOLD analysis project Ga0164242, IMG submission 108783) | Miracle-Growth compost microbial communities from Emeryville, California, USA - Original compost - Miracle growth compost (MG) ... | reverse complement strand
CTAGCACGATAACCAGCCATACTGCTGCGAGGATGGCGCTGCCCAGACCATCGAGCGCCCTCACGGTTCGTAGGAGGCCCGGAGAGTTCGAGATCTTGGTAAGGTCGAGCGGTCGCGTCTTGGGCAGGACCTTAGAAGATAGTCAATGCGCTCCACCGCTGCTGCTGATGAAGAGCCGCCGGTTCCTCTTAATTAACTGGTTGAGGCTTTTCTCAAGCTTCTCCGTCTCCTTGCGCGCCGCCGTTAGACCCTGCTCCGCATCCTCGACGCTCATGAGCGGGACCGTGCCGAACGGGCTGGGCGCCATGCTCAGTCCGGACTTGCCGGCTGCAGCATTGGCCGAGGAGGCCGGGGCGGCGTCCGGGTTTACGCCTAGCACGCCGTTGGCGGTGATCTCGAGGACTGAAGCGAGACCCTGATGTGCAGCTGCATTGCCAAATCCGCCGGGCGGGGCTGGGTAGCTGAGTTCCGGAGCCGCGGTGTCGTCAGGGAGCGCACCGGGCCCATTTTTATATATCCACGGTGCGAGCGAGTTGAAGTTGGCCACGGTTGCCGCCACATTGACTTTGCCGTCGGATTTCCAGGAGCCGGGGTATTCTAGGTTGATGGTCCCCAGGTTAAGCCGCGGTAGGACGTACTGGTTGATGTAGTAGATGGCCTCCTCTCGCTGGATCTTGCTGACGGGGTCCGAGGGGTAAGCACCTGGTGCCTGGGGGAAATAGCTCGGAGCGCCGTTGGGAACCGCCCGTCCATTAATAAGGCTGAACCCGGCGGCGGGTTCGTGCCGAGATGATACGAAAGCTGCCGGGCTAGGCGCCGATGCACCTACTCGCGCTTGTAGGTCCAAGAAGCGATCCTCCTCTTCCTCTGTAAGATGCCGCAAGCAGTCGCCATTCGGGGTCAAGAGGATTCGCACTCCGTCAATCACCTTGCGAACAGGCTTGCCCGCCAAGAGCGTAGCTTGGTCCTCCTCTGTGACAATTGATTTGGTGGGAATGGGAGCCGCCATCTCACTCGCTGGAAGGTCCTTAGCTGTAGCACTGCCTGGGGCTGGGTCGTGTCGGTATCTATCGTTAACGCCAGCTACAGGCTTGGTAAACGCCAGACTATCAATCCCTGCAGGGAAGAAGCCGGCACTCTGGAGATCACGCCAGATGGAGGCAGCGGTTGGCAGAGATTGCGCGGCCTCAGCCGTGGGGCCCATAGGATCAGATGGCGATTTCTCCGAGTTGACTGCTTGTTTGGCCTTGGCCGCCTTGCGCTTAGCATCTGCGGACTTGGTCTTCTGCGCCGGTTTCTCCTCTGTCAACATTGTGGTTTCAACGGCCGTCGAGCGGTAGGTGGAAGACTCCTCCTTCGCCAATCTTGCGTCCTGCGCCGATTTCGTTTCCTTCACCGGTTTCGCTTCTTTCACCGCCTTCGTCTCCTTCACCGGGGATGATTGTGGCAAATTCGGCACAGGTGTTTGGGGACGGCTTCCCACCGGCGTGGCAGTCGAGGTACCCGTTTTCTCTTTCTTCTGTTTCTTCTTTCGGCCAACAATGGGCGCGATCTCTGCTTCAGCCTCTTGCTTCAACGGCACGGAAGTATCGACAGTTTCTTTCTTCATGGCGTCCTTTCTGGCCTTGCGTTGCTGGCTTTTGGTTGTAGAGCGAACAGGAGCGGCTCCCACCCTGCTTGGAGGTGGCGAGTTTGTTCTCGAAGCGGAGATCGAGGCCGAGATGATCGAGGCGCTATCTGAGATCATCTCACTAACCGGGGTTTCAGGCCGAATGGAGCCAGAGCGAGCTGAAGCACTGGTAGTCCCCGCCATAATCGACGGTGAACTCTCTGTCTTCGGAGTAGGCATCACCCGGAGGGTCTTAGGTGCGTTTCTCGTGAGAGGTGAGGACACGGTAGCTGCTGTGGGTGTGGGTAAAGCAGGGAATGCAGAGTCTCTCTCTGAAGGCTGGGAGCCAACTGGCTTGATCTGAGAAGCTTTGGTCGCAGCGGCAATGTTAAGAATCCCGGGTACAGGCTTCTTTGCATTGGCTCGCGAACTCGGCCTGGAAGCTGCACCCGCGGGGGGCTCTGGGGTGGCTTTCTCAGTGAGCTTGTTCCCGCCTTTCTCGGGCGATTTCTTGCCCACAGCAGGGACAACCTTAGTTGAGGATGACCTCGACTTTGCGGCAAGAGTACTGGCTTGTGGTGATCCAAGAGGCCGCGGTGCGTCAAGAGCAGGGAAATCTTGGTCTCCTAGGACCTTCTTTGACTTCGATTTCGAAGCTTGAGTGGCGATCTCCTTGGAGAGGCCAGACTCCTCAGCAAAGGCTTGTATGCTCTGCTTCGCATCAGGTCCAGGGGAGGGAACAACAGCCTTGTTACCGCCCTGGGCACTCGTGAGACGCGACATAGGCATGAGAGGTGTAACTGGTACTGGGACTGCCGGAACGGTTTGTCGGCTGATGGGGCTTCCTTGGGTTAGGGAGTGCAATACGCCGGGAGATGGGTGGGCTTGGCGATGGCCTAGCCCTGGTGGGATGGCTGGTGTTACCGGAACGTGGAACACCTCGAAGCCATTTCCACCAGCGGCGAGCTGATTCGTGTCGGGGGCTGGATCATCGGACACGAGCGCATCTACACTACTAGTAACTTGATCTAAGGAGAGAAGTTCATCTTCTGTATGCCAAGTTAGCCGAATGAACTGATAAAAAGGCTGTGTCGAGCGGAACGAGCGCGAGGGAAGCCACTTGGCGGGAGGCAGGCCACAAACAACACTGTATCCTGATAATATACATGAAGGTGGTGCGGTCACGTCAAGGGCTGCCATCATCGTCTTCCGAAGGTGGGGGCAATACAAGTGGTGCGTGATGGCTGCAAAAAAAGCTTTATTTGACCAAAGTCGATGCCACCCAGCCCATTATGTACGTACGGTACGGAAACTGGGGCGGAAGTTAACGTACATGTTGCAGGATTGTGAAGGAAGACGATGATGGCTTGCCTGACGTGACCCGTGGCCCAAGCAATGCAAAGCTCCCAAATGTGTCCATGCGAATGGAGGTAATGAATAGAGCGTTTGATGGGGAAGCTTGGAGCGTGTTTCGAAACCTCTCCTCTTCTCTTTTCCAAAAAAAACACAAAAAAAACAAACTCATAATGGACGCCAACGCAGGCCAGCCCACCCAGGGACTTAAGACTTTGCAATGCTCGCTCGAGTCCCATGCCGATTCCCTAGTTGCCCTTTAAAGAGCAAAATGCCTTTCAGGTCCCAAGAACGCCTCCCATAGTACATGGTAAATGATGTAACACCTAAAGAAAAAAACAACAAATTAAGGGGAAATGATAAGGAAAAATGAAAGGGGGTTGAAAATAAAGGGAAGCAAATATGGATCTCCCGCCAGGTGTGGTGCTGCTCAGGCCTACCACCTCCCATACCCCTGGCTATACATCATGCTAGGATTGTACCCACCTTGCGACTGGCCTCCGAACAGTCCCTGTCCGACCCCGGCATTGCTCTGTTGCTGCTGGTGTTGCATTCTTGCCTGCAGGATACTCGGGTCCGCAAGATCAACTAGGACACTCCCCCTCGAGGAGGAAGTGTTAGCGTGTCTGTGCTTCTTCCCCTTCTTCTTCTGCTGCTTTGGACCGAAGTCTTGGAAAGCTCCAGGCTGGGTACCGTAGAGCGATGCCAGGAGGCCCGAAGCAGGAGCTGGGGTAGAGGAGGTGGAGGTGGAGGGAGGATACTGATTAGGAAAAGAAGAAAACAAGTACTCACGCTTTCCTGCGTCATGGGCCTGGCTGCCGGCACCTCGGCCGCGGATTAGGCTCTGGAGTAGCTCGTTCGAATCCTTCGCTCCGCCACCGAAGCCCGGAGCCCCAAACCCGTGGCCCTGCCCAAACATGCTTGGGGGAGTGCCGGTCGACTTGAGACCCGGAGGGGGTCCCGGCATCGACGAAGCGTAATACTGGCTGCCCGGTTGAGAGTGGAATGAGGAAGGCATCATGGATGACTGCTGTGCCATGATTCTCGGATTTGCCGTCAGCTTGACCGAGGTCGATGACGACGGGTTCTGACTCTCATTCGCGAAGCTAAAGCGCGAGCCCTGGCGGTTGTGGCCTTGGCCTTGGAAGAGGGACGGCTGTGTCGAGATTCCGGGAGGGAGATGATCGGCGAAGGCACCCTGGGGCCGAATGAATGCCTGTTGCTGAGGCGTCATGGTGCGGCTGCCGATCGAAGTCATGTTGGACGAGGGCTGAGACTGACCGAATGCGGCGCTGAGGCTCGGGCCAAAGGGTCCGTCGTTGGCCGATCTCTGGATAGGTGGCTGGGTCGCCGCTCTTCGGGGGTCGTACCCGTGGGCCTCACGTCCCTGCTCACGATCTTCGGGTTCACCCCCGAGGGCCAAGCTGCCGCTACTTTCCGGTTCACCCTCAGAGGGCTCTCGTATCTCCGTATGTTGCTCTTGTTCATGGCCAAGCCGAGGTTCGTCATCATCGCGCATCCCTCGTCGCTTTTCCCAGCCTCGGAGGTCGAACATGGGTGGATAGGCAGCCTCGTCACCATCAAAGGTGGGGAAGTGCATGGAACAACTCTCCATCGCCTTCAAGAGGCTAGCGACGAGGGCGTCTCGTTGATCGCGAGTGGGCGGCGTGGCATCGGTAGGAATGGGGGTGTGTCCAGCTCTGCTAGGTAGCTCACTTTCTCCCGAGGCAGCAGTCGCCTCTTCTTCCGGGCTTTCCTCCACAGCTTCTTGCGGTACCTCCGCTGTCACGGGCAGCGAATTTGAGATAGCAGGGCTGGGTGCGGCACCACTTGTAGCGTAGCTACCCCGGCGGCTGCGTACCTGAGGATTGCGAGCCCAGTTTGCCGATGAAGGTAGGGCGGATCCATCACTATTCTCAGAACCGTCCTTGCTAGAGCAGCGGGCCATGGCCTGGGCAGCGGGTTGAGAGGATGGTCCATGGACCTGTTGCCTCGAAGCGGAGCGGGATGAGGAGCCGCCACTTGGAAGCGGGCGCTGGGTGCTAATACTGTTCATGGAGGAGAGATCCTGACGAGTGTAGCTGTCCTCCTCGTCGCCGAGCTCGTGGAGGAACATGCATTGCCGGTTTGTGCATTGCTCGTGGCGCAGCCAAGCCGAACAGTACTTGGTGGTGCCGAGCTGTGCCTTTAGGACTCTGTCGCCATTTGGCGAGCCGTTGACTGCCACGATGCAGCGGGCTGCTTCGTCCTTCTTCTCGAAAGTGACATATATTCCAAGGGACTGGTTTTGGCCGTCGGAGCTTTTCCGATTACTAATGGAAATCTTCTGGATGTTGCCGTATTGCCCAAAGAATTCTTGTCTCCGGAGGGTCCGAAGTAGCTCATCCTCTTGAACCGTCGGTGTCAAACCCGTCACGTAAACAAGGTTCTTCTGGACGACTCGGACGCCGACGAGGTTTTTGCGATTTTCTTTCTCGGCCTCGCGTTTCTGGACCTCCTTCTGTCGTTGCTCAGCAGCCCGCTTCTTCTGATTCTTCTGGATGTTGGCCCTGAACTCCGCGATCCTATAGGCACATTAGGTTAGGCTTGCGAGTCGTCGGGGTAATCAAGGACACATACTCTTCCTGTGTAACGACCTTCCACTGTATCGTCTTTTCATCGTAGGGACGTCGGCAAGCGGGGCACAACCCATTCATGTTATTCTTGATATTGTTGAAGCAAAACTGGCAGACCTGGTCGACGAGTCAGGTCAGCATTTTCCACCGGTTTTGATGGGGGACGCAAGACGCGCTGTTGTTACGTACCTGATATCCGCATGGACATGGCCTAAAGTTTCTATCCGAAAGATCAAATTCCTCAATGCAGAGGGGACTAAAACATGTCAGCGATACGTTGCGTCAAAGAATATATCCACTGCCCAACGCGAGGGGATGGCCAAGGCAGCCTGGTGGCAAAGGATAGGTGGTGCATACCATGTGTCCTCCTCCTCATCGATGAAGGTGTCTTGCGGCGCCATGATGGCTCGGCTGGTTAACAGAGAGAGCGAGTTTGACAAGGGTCGCTGATAGTACAAGCGCAAGTGCAAGCACGAGCGGGCAACGTTGCCAGAGGACGGATGGAAACCAGCTGGAGAGGAAGTGGCCGTAAAGGCCCGAAGGGATACGATATCGGAGGTGGGAATCTGGAAGAAGGGAAAAGTACGGAAAATCAAGGGAATCGCGCTGGATTAAACGCAGGACTTGACCGGTGATTCCAGATGGTCGGTGATTAGGAGATGGGTTGGTGATGGAGAAGGGGAGGAATGGACGAAGAACTCTTCCTTCTTTTCGAGAGGTGCCCGTTAGGATTTACGCTAGTCCAAAAATAGACTAGGCTCAGATTGAGCTTTAGTGCACGTGTCGGGTCACTGTTGGAGACGCGAAGTTGGTTTCATTATTTTGTCGCGCTTCCGTTTATTTTAGAGTTGACCGTCACCGTTTTTGAAACAGTGAAAAATAACTACCCTCTCTTTTTCTTTGTTGTTTGAGGAAATGAGAAGTTCTTGATGTTATCTTGAAGCGAGGTATTCTGCGCGATTCTGCGCGTTGGGTTTTTTGGGTAGCACTTACTCTTCGCTGCTAATTTGCACGCGCCGAAGGGTACCTTGGTACTTACCTGGTCATGGAACCAACAATTTTTTAGAATGCATCACGTGATTTAGATGAATTACATAATCGCAACCTCGGATTCCCACCACCTCTACCATCATCGCCGTGTTGACCTCGCAAGGTAGAAAGGCTTGACGCCCCTCGATCAATTGGCCTTCCAGCCCCCCACTACTAGCTATGGCAAGCAAGATCTGCAGAGGCAGAGCAATGGCTCTGGCCTTGCGACCCGCGAAACCATCGATTCAAGTTCGGAACGAAGCCCTTGCCCGCTGCTTGTCAACCACCAGTCGCCATAATGTTGCGCTGCCGAAGGACGCCCAGAATATGCGCACTGCTCCTCGCGACCACCAAGGGTCGCTCAAAGCTCCCTTGGTCAACCCGGCCGACAAGTTCGAGTCCAAAGCAGACAACCTGCACAAGTACGGCTCGTGGCTCATGGGCTGTCTGCCAAAGTACATCCAGCAGTTCTCTGTGTGGAAGGACGAATTGACCATCTATATCCCTCCGTCTGGCGTCATCCCGGTTTTCTCGTTTCTGAAATGTCAGTAACTACCTGTTAATGCTACGAGCGCTTCTAACAACGAGCTATAGATAACACCGCCGCGGAATTCACCCAGGTCAGCGACATCACCGCTGTTGATTTTCCTACCAGAGACCAGCGGTTCGAAATCGTCTACAATCTCCTGAGCGTGCGCCACAACTCCAGGATCCGTGTCAAGACCTACGCCGACGAGGCCTCCCCGGTTCCCAGTCTTACCGGCCTCTATGACGGCGCCAACTGGTTTGAGCGCGAAGCCTACGACATGTTCGGCGTGTTCTTCCTGAACCACCCCGACCTTCGTCGTATTATGACGGATTACGGCTTTGAGGGCCATCCTTTGCGGAAGGACTTCCCCCTGACCGGCTATACTGAGATCCGATACGACGAGGAGAAGAAGCGCATTGTAACCGAGCCGCTAGAGCTCACCCAGGCGTTCCGAAACTTCGAGGGAGGATCTAGTGCGTGGGAGCAAGTCGGCCCCGGTATTGACCGGAAGCCCGATACATTCAAGCTGCCGACACCGAAGCCGGAGGAAAAGAAGGAGGAACCGAAGAAATAGATAAGCTTCGAGGCTTTGTACATATCGCCTGTTCTATTACAGTTGTTGAACCCAACCTGACACTCAACAACTTGGCGTGATAATGGCTGTAGGGTGAACCCCTCTGAACCCGCCAGTAGTGAATTATGATGCTCACTTACCTACCTGTAAGTTTTACACTATGTCTCGACCGTATTCTGCAGGCAAGAGACCGTACGAGCAACATAAGGCATGACATCTCGGGCACCGATTCTAGGCCAGCCGACCTAGAATTGCCCCCTTATGTGGATGGGCAAACCTGGCTCTATGCTAGTAACCCAATCCTGCCGTATCCTTGATCCATCGAGAGTGGCATTCATGTAGTATCAGCTCGACTTGGTCGCTCGAGACGTTAGAATATCTGCTCTCTACTCTTTGAGTGTTTCGTTGCATTTCGTAGATGCCGTAGGGAAGACACCGTGCAACCTCGACGAGTGACAAGTCTCAGGCAAGATACTATGGCTGTTCACCCAGAATATTAGGAACCTACGGTACCAATTCACTCTCGTCCATTTAGTCTAAACTAGCATTTGCGAAGCGATTATCACTGATGCCTCCCCCATCCCAAGGGCTCCATAGGTCACAGGTGAGAAGTACAAGGAGTGGGATGGGAGTCATGAAGGCCAAATGGGTTGATCTAATCTACATTTCCTATAGAGAACACTGTATGCGTAATAATTGGCAAGAGAAAGTTAAAGGCGTCCCGGGAACGTCAAGACGCTACAGCTTCTCCTTCGGCTTCAAAGGGCCAACCCACCTCCTGAAGTCGTCATCCAGCACCTGCTTCTCGACGTCTGGCTTCTTCGCCCACCTCTGGTACTCGGCTTCCTCCTGGCGCCATCTCTCGAGCTCGGGCACGATTGAAGCGGCAGCATACTCGGCACAGCGGGTAGTCGCCTCCATGGGCACCAGGTGTCCAAACTCCTCGATAACCACGTCCTTCACCCGACCGGCCTTCACCCCGCCGCTTCCTCCGATACCGACGCCGGTCAAGTCTCGCTTCTCTTGTCTAGAATCGTGAAGGGAGACGTCGCTCTTCCCGCCATATATCCATAGGACGCTAGGCCTCAGGTTGGGGAGTTTCTCTGCCGTGCTAGGTCCCTCGGGGCGATAGAATGGGAAATGAGGATGTTTCTCAATGGAATCTCCAATGTCGGGAAGCTTCTTCGGGTCTATGAATCTCTTGCCGTTCTCGTCGTAACCTTGCGCCGTAGGACGGTAATATGTGAAGACCTCCATGTGCTTCGTGGTCGTCAATGTCGCCTTGCCAGGTTCAGGATACAGCTTAGTTGGCGTGTCTCGGATGCCATACTTGATCCAGGCGTCTAGGACGCGCGGGTCCCACGTCTGATAAAACTTGTTACGGCGGAAGCTAGCCTCGGCCTCCTCCCTAGACGCCCACAAATCGCGTCGGTACGTTGAGTTCTTCATGGGCGAGAAGCCATAGGCAGGGCCGGGGACGACAAAACGGGATAGAACTGGGTCCATAAGCACCAGATGCTGGAGCAGCCGCGGGTGCAGGAGTGCCAAATTCACGATGATGTTGGCGCCGAAAGAATGGCCCATGCCCATAAGAGGCCGGGGCATCTCCTTTCTAAAATGGTTGATCATGTGCAGAAGGTCGCGGCCGTGATCGAACCAAGAGGCTGCGCGGCAAAAAAAAAGTCGAGTTAGCTATGAGCCAGTCCAGCAGGACGCAATAGAAAATACTCACGATCGTTTCCAACCTTGTCCTCATTGACGATTCCACTCTGGCCCTGCCACGCAACATCGGCTATCCAGATGCCTCGAACCGCAACACCTTGCTTCCTGAGCGCGCTAACGAGGTCCTCCCATAGTGGCTCATATAGTTCCTGTAGAGAATCGTCAGCATGGCTAATGCCGGATGGTCCGCATGAGACGCAATACGTACCTTGACGAATCCGTTGGCGTGGGAAGCAATAATGGTGACGTCCCCGGGCTTTGGGTGCAAATTGTCCTTGGGTATGTACTGCTTCACCGACAGATAGAGTACCTCTTCTTGCGAATGAGTAGTAGCATTGGGATACTCGCGGATGTGTTGGCCCTCAACGAGATGCTCTTTGATATAGAAGGGAGACGTCATTTTCACTCCCCAGAATTGAGTGTCTATACGTCTGTTCAGACTCCAGAGCACCTGGGGGCGATAACTAGGTTGACGAGAAGACAAAAGGTGCCTATGCTGAAGATAGTAGCGATTTGTCGACGCTACGGCGCGGGATTTCGTAAGGCGAAACAGGTGGTGGGTGAGACAGTCTCACATCGCTTGAGTGGCCGCAAGACAAAGAATGAACGCGAAAGCTACCTCGGACGTTGCAAGGAACCCCGAAACGAGCAATCGACTAATTAACAACCAAGTTCCTTCACGAGAAGGGGGTTGGCTTGTTCGAGCATTCCTGGTTGGAGGTGGCATCGAATTGCCGAGGCACCGGCTGACGCCGGCAGGGTTCGGCGGCTGTGGTGTGCATCGAATCAATGCTACCTCCCCACATTTGGGGCAGCCCACCAGTAACGCAGCCTGCAACTCAATCGACCATGGAGGGGAGAAAATAGGTGGATTCGGCAGACTCGTCACAGCTGTCAGTGAGTGGTTGATCGTAACTGGTTTCGGCCGAAATAGCTCGCTCTATCCAACTACACTCGCCACAAGAGAGTATGTTGTTTGTTGTTGGATGTTCGATGTCCGTTGGAGGCAAATTAACTGGCTGCTGCAGACAGCTGCAGAATGCTGAGGCTGACGGCTGCCAGTCTTCGCGGGTTCATCCGCACACTCTCTCGGAGGGTCCTCTCTCGTCAGGTGACACGTTCCTGCCTCGCGTTCGTAGTAGTTCTAGCGCGTAAGCCACTGCCCCGTTATTAAGCTGCAAAGTCGCGTCCCCCCCTCCACAAACAGGGATATACATCAGTCACCAGCGAAGGCGTTTGTGAATTCTTCGTTGCTTCTTCACCCACCAGCTTTCTTCCAGGCAGACAGACGGTGCTCACCACTTGATTTTGGACGCACCTCATTCCAAGTTTATCTGCCTTCCTGAGCGTTTCGCGCATTTACGGAGGTCCTCCCTTCAATGCAAATTCACGCACGTGGTTCCTAGTCGCGTCTTCAGGTGGTTTGCCTACGAGGCTGAAGCGGATCGAAATGGCGGAAGATTACCAGAGCACCTTGTTCGACTCTTGCCTGATTGCCTTCGTGATCAGCAAGTCGCTATCGGCCCAGTCTATTGTACAGGTATGCATGCTTGAAGCACTTGATCCTGCAACTGCAGCTGCAACCACCACATTTCATTATGCCGGAGTTACGCGATTCCTAATGTAGGTATCATTCCTGACTGACAGTCCTACTTGGCTATATAGTTGTCGGATGTCGTCAAGAAGAATGGGGCCCAAGTCCTTGAGCCCGACCAAAACGGTGGCATCCCAGTACGGCAAGCTACACATATCATCTCCAACACGATTGATTTCGACCAATACGCAGAGGCCCAGGCTACGATGATTCCCGTCGTCACCGCCGGCTGGATCAAGGCGTCGCTCGCGAGGAACAGGCAGTCCCAGGTCCGACCCTATTCTCCCGACCCACGGAACATCTTCTCCAATGTCACCCTCACCTGTGCCGACATCCCCTTGAGCGATAAAGAAGCCATCATCGGCGCGACCATGGCCTTGGGCGGCATGGAATCCAAGGACGTGACGCGCGCGACAACCCATATCTGTGCTCTGTCCATGGACCATCCGAAATGCCAGCAGGCCGTTAATAAGGGCCTCCGTTGCAAGATCGTCCTTCCGCACTGGTAAGTACCTCTCCCCACTCCGTCTCAGCCGCTTTGCTCACCTAGCCCTCAGGTTTGACGACTGCTTCCAGCTTGGAAAGAGGATAGACGAGACACCGTATCTACTACCGGATCCGGAGATCCTCCGAGTACAGCCCGAGGACCATGTAAAGATCCCGTCTAGCCAGCACTTGGAAGGCGCTACTTCCACACTCCCGGACGCGTTACCGACTCACCCGGAGGGAAGCGCCCGGGCACCGGTTGTCTTCTCTCAGAGGAAGGTGTGTTTATCGGGCGACCTGCCTATTAACACGCGACTGCGCAAGATTCTCAACGATGTCATCAGGCGTGGAGGAGGAGAGGTGGTCGAATCGGTGGATATCTGTGACATGTTCATTTGCCAGTTCCGCGACGGAGAAGAGTATACAAACGCTGCTCGTTCCGGCAAGGACGTTGGAAATTTAGCATGGCTGTACCACCTTATCGTACACAATGAGTGGACATCTCCGTTCAGACGCCTCCTCCACTACCCAACACCTAAGGATGGCATTCCCGGCTTCAAGGATATGAGGATAACCCTGTCTAACTACGGCGGTGAGGCACGCATTTATCTCGAGAACCTCATAACCGCGGCGGGCGCAACCTTTACCAAGACAATGAAGGCGGACAACACGCACCTCATCACCGCTAGGATGAACAGCGAGAAGTGCGACGCCGCAAGGGACTGGAACATCCACACCATCAATCACCTATGGATCGAGGAGAGCTACGCCAAGTGCGAGGTGCAACCACTCACGGTTCCAAAGTACACTCACTTCCCAAGTCGTACGAACCTTGGTGAGGTCATCGGCCAAACCTTCCTCGACGAGACCAAGCTGCACGAGAAGTACTATCCAGGCGGGGACGATGATATTGACAGTGTTGCATCGAGACGACGGAAGGTGCTTGATGCTGCTCAAGAGAACCTGCTGGCGGTCGGCCACAGCCCAGGTACTGCTAGGGGCCGCCGAGGATCCAAAGAATTCGACGTCATGAAAGATTCGAGCATAGACGGCTCTGCCGTAACGCCAAGGGTCACACGCCCCCAGCGAGCGCAGAAGGCCCTCACATTCGCAACCCCGGCCCAGGGCCGCCACGTGAGATCAGGAAAGGAGAATGACACGCCATCCGTAATGTCGAGCGGGAGCCGCAGCGCGAAGGCACAGGCTCTTTCAAAGCTCCAGGATATCTCCGTGGATATCGCCCTGTATGAGAAGGAGAAGAAGCGGTCAGGAAAGGACGGACACGGCCCCTGGGGCGGCAAGCGCGCCGCGGATCAACTCGACAAGGAACGTGTGGGCAAGAGCTCAAGCCCGGCACATGAGCGGCTAGATGATGACGATGACACGAAGCGTCCGGCCAAGAGGCAGAAGCCGTCCCTACCGCCTGCAGCACTTCGCATTGTTTTAACTGGGTATAAACGGTGGGTTTCGGAGAGGAACAGGGAAGAGGCCGATCGGGTAAGCTAGCTCTTCCGCCCCCTTCTCCCGCGGCCTACACTAGGTACTCTGCGTACTTGGCTTTTACTGACTTTCAAAATAGCGCAAGCTTCGCACGCTCGGTATCCAAATTGTCAAAGACAATGTTCCGTGCGACTACCTTGCTGCGCCACAGATGGTCCGCACCATGAAGTTCCTATGCACCCTGGCCCGTGGTGTTGACGTCCTGGACTCCTCGTTCATTGATGAATGCTTGGATTCTGGCGAGATACCGGATATTAAGCCATATCTGCTAAAGGATCGAGAGAACGAGAAGAAGTTTGGCGTAACCCTGCAGAAGGCAACTGCTAGAGCCCGTGCCAATCGCGGGCGCCTCCTCTGGCACATCCCTATCTACTGCACTGCGGACATTAAGAACGGTGTCGAGAACTACCGGACCATCGCAGAGGCAAACGGCGCCATCTTCAAGGTCTACCGCGCCAGGAGCGGCACGACCATCAGGCCGACGACTGCGGAGGAAGACGGCGGCGCTGATCCAGAGCCGGTATATCTTTTAACGTCAACCTCCGAGGCAGAGAAGCAGCTCTGGCCGCGGTTTGAGGAGATGGCGAGGAAGGGGAACATGGAGCCCAGGATAGTCGTGTCGGACTGGCTACTGGATATTGCCATGAAACAGGAGCTCTCCTTTGACAAGGCGTATCTGGTGAAAGAGTACTTCCCCAACGCGTAAAGCTTAGGCGTTTGCTGGAGTTTCGGCGGAACCGGCGGCCTGGGCTGCATCTCATGTTTTCTGTAGTTTAACGCTATCCACGTTTTAGCCCTCGTTTTTCTATATCACGTCGTCGTGACGGTCCTCCGGGTAGGGCCAATATCCAAGACCCTAAACCGGGAATAGGGCTAAATAATCTTACAATCCTCTCCCTGTATCAGAAGAACTTGATGCCTTGAGAATCCTCCTGCCCGAATATTTGTGCTTTTCCCCGCTTGACCAGTATGCCCAGTGCTTTCTGTAGTAAGTCGGGGTCTAGACCATGGAATTCTATTACCACCGTTTGGTTAGCATAACCGTTCGCCTAAAACAAGACTCTCTTCCATTGATCGTCGGGGGTGGTAGTAGGAGGAACGGAAGCAATTACCAGCTCCCCTCGTCCCCTCGCCCTCTGTAAGCTCATATAGCGTCAACACGCTGCCCTTCTGCGCCGTATCCTCCACCCAGCCCTCTATCAGCGTAGCCCACTCCTCCGGCGTACGCCAGTAGACCCAGACGACATCCCCACCACTACTACCGCCAACGTACTCGGCCCTTCCGTCCCG
>Ga0164242_10005351_pt1 | contig 14303 bp, 21 predicted proteins | sample OricomgcompostMG_FD_108783 | JGI IMG/M metagenome (GOLD analysis project Ga0164242, IMG submission 108783) | Miracle-Growth compost microbial communities from Emeryville, California, USA - Original compost - Miracle growth compost (MG) ... | reverse complement strand
TTTTGTTCCAGCAAGGCTCTGGGGTGGGCCGTGTCGACATCGAATCTTCGAGCGACTGCCCAGACCAGGCAATATTCGTTTGCCGGATCGTCTTCGAGAAGTTTGCGGCATAGTGCATCCGCATAGGATCCGCGGGTTGGATCGTTCGCGACACAAGCAAGCTCCCAGGTCTTGAGAGCTCGGACAAGCTGAAAATGACTATTGGACTCGGTTTGAAGAACTCGAAACATTGCAGCGGCCCGCGAAAGTCTGGTCCGGGCCTCATCGTCAGTGCGTACAAACGTCCAGTGTGGGGGCTCTGGCCACGGTGGCAGTTGTGGCAATGGACGACCTGGCGATAGACAGGAATAGTAGTCGACAATGGCTGTCGTAAACCGATTGATCGTCCAACCCGGAGCCAACAGCGTTGCTTTGGCGATCTCGTCGGACGCTTTACTGGCATCCCCGGTCATCAGATATGCCAACGCACGAAGTCTGTGACCATCAGACGAGTTGTTGATGGTTTCGAGCCGTTGTAAAGCTGTCTCGATTTCTCCAAGCTCTAAAGATAACGCGGCGTACATCGTGACACTTTCTGGATCGGAAGAACCTTCTAGAAGCGCGCGAGCCTTGGGAACGCGGTTTTCGGCACGCAGGATCAATGCCTCTAAGCGTAGGGCTCGGGTTGGTACATAAGAATTGGCCTCGGCCAGCAGCGCCTTTGCCTGTTCCAATTGACCATCGTCGAGCGCCATTTGCCCCTCTAAGCGACATAGAGAGGAGCGCGCTTGCGATCGCAGGGTTGGCCAAACGTGTGTCTGGCGGCAATTCTCGACTACATTGAGAGCATCTTTCTTGTTGCCGCCGCGCCAGGCCTCTCGCGCGCTTTCGATGGCTCGCTCGACCGCATCAGAGTGAAGCGCGGACACCTGTTCGAGTTGAGTAAAAAGGAGGTTTGTGGCGTTTGGAAATGTTGTTGTTTGAGCGACGTACGCACCGCCGCCACACAGGATAGTAGGCCAATCGCCGCCCAGGTATGTGCTAACAAGCCCGGCGTTGGAGCGCAGATGGTTTGTAATCGTAGAATCGGACCAAAGCTCAAGAGCAATACCGCTCCTCTGAAGTCGTCGACGCTGGCGCAGAAATTCACTCTGAACTTTCGTATCACTTGTGTCACAAGAGATGAAGAGGATAAAGGTGTGGACGCCTTGCCTCTTCCAATACTCTTTGTACTTGACGAACTCTTTAACGGCACCGCTGAGTTGAGAATCAGTGAACGTCTGGAAGCGTTTGCACTGTCCCACCATCATGCCTGAGGGGAAGAGCCGTTCCGCTAGGATATCTATTCCACGTTGCATCTGGCCGGGACGCCCGTAGATCTGCACATTGCGATAGTCGGGACTTGCCTGCACGACATCTCTGCAAAGATCTTGGAACGTCAAGGGTTCTAACTTCGAGTATTGTGGCTGCTCGTTGACGGCGGTTCTTCGGGGGACACTCATGGTGGTTATCTGATCATCATCATACTTGCCTAAACCGATGATTTGGCTAACATTAGCCGGCCGCCAGACCCAAAGTACCAATATGAAGATTTTTGTTTAGTGGCCTTCCCCAATTGGCGCGAACAGGGAAAATCACTCGTGGAGGCGGGTTGCCGAGCTGTCCTACGAGAGCTAGGCGTGTGCTCGGCTAAGCGGAAATTGGGACCAGTTCCAACGATTGATTATCTGATTCGGAGAGGATAGTAGTAGGACGCCTGGTCCTGTTCATGGGTCGTTGAAAGGAAATAAGACCCAGGACGGGATTTCCGTAAATCGAGGTAAACGGAGACTTCTTCCCGGTCTCCGGAGCCGGTTGCCACTGAGTTGGCGTGAGCCAACAGGTCATGACCTGCCTTGTCGCGGGTCACAGCTACATCGTATCGGCCCGGTTCACTATAGCGGGGAAGGATGATTGTCGCTTTCACCAGTGCGGCAGGTAAGGATACAGCCTGCAATTGGCTGGCCTGATCCCCGCGAAAGGTTCCGGCGTTCCAGAGGTCCACAGTTTGAGGAACCGCTGTTGCCTCTGCCATTTGATTCTGCGTGTTTGCCCCGTGGCGAGCCAACACGACAAATACTGCGACAACCAGCAGGCACGAAACGATTGCGGCTGTGAATACCAATTGTCGTCGTCTCGAATAGTCTTCACTCCGCAAATCCATCAACCGCCTCATGCAAATAGGGCAGCTCGCTGCATGATCGACTCTCGGGTCTGTTAGTTGGACATTTCTGGATTTTCTGGCAAGGCTCTTGAGAAAGGCTTCATCAGGACAAGGACCGGCAATGGTTGCGTTCCCTGTGAGCACGCGCTGCTGATGACGCTGCGCAATCCAGGCTTCAAAGCGATCTTCAGAACGTGAAAGTCTCGGAAATTTCAGCCACATTGGGAGGAATCTCCATTTTGGGAGAGAGCGTCGAGCAGCGATTCTATCTCCCGGAAATAAGCACGTCGCACAGCCGTATGGTCCATATCGAGGTCCTTAGCGATCTTCCTCCATGAGTATCCTAGCCAACGCCATCGGACGATTGATTGGGCAAACTGCGAGAGCCGCGCAAAGAGTTCGTTCGCGTAGATCCGTTGCTCTATCTCTGGTTGACCAACATACACGTTTTCCAGATCGAGCAACGCCCCATATTGAACTTCTCGACTCTTCTTCGTGGCTAATTGACGAGCACGACGCTTGATGACGCTCTTGATATGCCACGTGAGCTTTTTGTCCGGATAATCCGGGTGGCGACCCATGTAGTTGAAAGTGTTTTGTACAGCATGATCCATAAGGTCATGAGCCGCGGCATGATCGTTCAAGTAGGTCCATGCACAAAGAAGCGCATAAGGCCACGCTGCCGTAGCAGCGGCCTCCAACTTCTGATCAGAAGCAGGGTTCCCAGTCGAATAGGCCCAACTCCACGTCAGCTCTTGCCAGATGCGACCATGTGGCTGCATACGCGAGCGACCGTCTCAAATGGGTTAACCACTTCAACTCCAAAAGTATAGATCACAACCTGAAGGATTAGATGGTAAAGAAAACTTTCGCTCACTTGCCCCAAAGATCTTACGAAGGTGCCTTTAGTGGATGAAGGGACAGAATTGCCGGTTCACCCACTGTGCTCATGCTGAACCCCTCAGGATCGATCGGCGGTGAAATATGATTGCGAGTTCGCCAGAACAGGCCCGTTGCGATTCCACAACGAATCGCCATTCATCGAGAAAAGTGGATGAATGCAAAATGTGTTCTGCCAGTTCTCAACCGCGAAGGCAAAGGCGAATCGCGGTTTGTCCAGCTCCCTGCGATGCGAAAGAATACTCAGCGCAATTCGCAATCAATCTCATTCAGGGAAAATGGAAGATGCGAATTCTGTCCCAGCTTCAGCATGGACCAGCTCGTTTGAGCGAATTGCGCCGGATATTTCCCGAAGCATCCAAGAAAATGCTCACCCAGCACCTCCGCGAGTTGGAAAAGAATGGCCTCGTTGTCCGAACCGACCTGAGTGGCCGATTGAGGCATGTGGAATATTCCCTATCGAACTCACTGGGTTTCGCTGTGCTGCACCTGATCGACACCCTGACGGAGTGGAGCAGGGAGCATCTGCCGTATGAGACGAACGCGTCGGAATAGATTCGGTTAATCCGATCCATTGCGAACTCACATTACGAACCTTCGATGAGTCGACAAAAACTCTAACGAAAGCCCCACAGGAGGTGTATTCCAACGTGAACGAAAAAGCTGGTTTATAGACAATAGACAGAGGTCTGCGAGACAGAGGTCGCAGGTCCGATAAGGGTCCAATAAAGGTTTCCCAAGGTATCTCTGGGCGCTGAAAGGAGCCAACCATTACGCCTGATTTCAAAGAGTTACGCGCTTCCGGTATCCTGGCAAGACAAACGAAACGCTACTCAATCTGTAGCGGATAATAGTAGGAAGCCTGATCTTGTTCGTTGGTCGTCGAGAGGAAAAAGGCCCCTTCATTAACCCCTCGCAAATCGAGATTAACAGAAACCTGCTCCTTCTGATCGCTATTTGTTGCCGTCGCACGTGCCTGGGTTACGACATCATTGCCAAATTGATCGCGGGTTACCGCCACAGCGTATTGTCCTGGTGGGCTGAATCGAGGCAGGGTGATTGTCAATCGTATCAGTGTGGCAGGCAGCGTTACAGATCGCAATGTGCCGGGCTGTTCACCTCGAAATGTACCGGCGTCCCAGAGGTTTACAGTCTTGGAAACAGCAGCTACATTGATCGGGGGAGATTACCTGTGTAACCCATAACGTACAACTGAGACAGCCGTAGCAGCGATTATGAGACACATAGTAGCCGTCAATGCGAACACTAGCTTTCGCCGGTGCAAAGAACTCTTCCGAAGCGAGAGAAGGCGGCTCATGCGCGTTGGACAAGTTGTAGCGATCGACCCGCGGATCTGACAATGCGATCCACTTCGATTTGTGGGCGAGGCCCCGAAGGAAGGCGTCCTCTGGACACAAACCGGCAGGAATTGTCTCCCCCATGAGCACACGCTCCTGGTGGCGCTCCGTAATCCACATATCTAAGCCACTCTCAAAACGGGACGATCGGTGCCAGCCCAATCTCATTTAAACAAATCGCCAAAGAGGGAGAGGTTTTGAAGCAATAATTCCATCTCCCGGAAGTATGTACGACGAACAGCAGCCCGATCCATATCCAATTGCTTCGCAATCTCTCGCCACGTAAATCCCAGCCAACGCCACTTTAGAATCGGTTACCGATTGGTGATAGGCGCTCAAGAACTTCGTTTGCGTAGACCATTTGTTTTGCGTCAGATGGACCAGCGTACATGAATTCCAAATCATCCAACAATTCATATGAGACTTCGTGGCTCTTCTTCGCCGCAAGCTGCTGCCCGACGACGGATTACGCTTTATACGAGCTGTCAACTTGGCTGTGGATGAGTCAGTATGGCGTGTAATATAGCCGGACGCGTTCTGGACAGAATGATCCATCAAATCATGCGCTGCTTCGTGGTCGTTTTAATATCTCTACGCGCACAACAGCGCATACGGCCAAGCTGCTTTCGCAGCGACCTCAAATATCCGATCAGAAGCAGGATGCCCAGTCAAATAGGCCCTACTCCACCAACTCTTCCCGGCTACGACTCGTTGGCGGCATTCGCGAGCACCTGCTCGTGGGGGATTGACCACTAGGTAACCCAAGTATATGGGACGGCTCCGCTGATCCGCCAAAAATAAATTATCGAATGCCGCCCCAAGGAGGGCCAAGAAGTGCCTTTAGCAGGTACAGACCTGGGAACGGCACGAAGACGCCCGAGGTAACACAATCCATGGATCATTATTCAGACGGTAGGCGATGCAACTAGCAACCGGTAACACGCAGGTTGTGATTTAACTTGGCGTTTCGTTTCCCCGTAATCCTTTAAGGAGAACTAGACATGCTGTCTGAGGAGCGAGAAAAGATGATGGCTCAACCAATTCCTTCTAAACAGCTTCCCAAATGGAGTGATGATGCAAAGCGACTCGCCTGTCAAGCGCGAGTTCTTTCAGGTGATAAGCTGATCGATTTAGTAGCTCGCCTACAGAGAATGACGGGCAACTCAAAGGATGCTTGCTGGCGCTTTATCCGCCAGCATGGTCTTCGGCAGAAGCATGGCTATCGAAGATGGACTCAGGAAGAATTTGATCAACTTCGCGAGGAATTGGCATCTCATCCGCTTGGGATAGTAGCAAGAAAGCTTGGTAGAACAGAGGAGTCTATCCGGAGTGTTTTAGCGCGAAATGGCCTCTCAGTTCGGTCTATCCGATGCGACATGTTCTCGGTCGAGAGTCTGGCATCAGCCCTCAAGGTCAACCGCAGGGAGGTCCTTGTCTGGATTGAGCAGGGATGGCTTGAAGCAAGGGTCGAAGAACATGGTAAACGACGCTTCTATACCATTTCACCTGAAACTTTAGGCCGCCTCTATCGAAAGCACCTGTCGCAACTTATCGAACGCGGGCTACCAAATCGCAATCTTTTCGAAGCATATCTCCGATATTGCTACTCGCCCAAACACACGACTGGTAGTCAGCTTCTTGAAGTGCGAAGGGAGAAGAGAGAGAGGGAAGCTTTTGATGCTTCCGCCAAAGGAGAACGGGTGCGAAATGAAAAATATGATCGTATGGACAGCATCCTCGAAGAGCTTTGAAAAAATTGGAATTAAGCAGAATCTGTTTTGTTGGTCTGCCTCTCATGGCAATTATCTGGACTCTTCGCCGGGGAACGGCTGTTGAGCCAAACGAAAGCAGTTTTTCAAGGCAAAGATTATATTCAGCTGTTCTAATTCATTCAATTCAGTGCCAATTGTGTTGTGGTTTCTCCCTAATCCCTGGGGGCATGAAGAGTTTGTCCGGTGGCTGACTCAGTGGCACATCGAAATTTGGGTGTCACTAATCGGTTTGTGTCAGCATCCTGTTCGGCCATAGGAGTCGGGGATCCGGCAAATTAGCGCTTCGCATTGGACAATATCTTCTATTTTGCTCTCTTCCGTCTGCTGGTTCGCAATCCTTACGGATCTGGCAATTTACCTAAATTATGCTGTGAAGAATAGCAGCGACATTCCGCATCCGCCAACAAAACAGCACTAATGTAGATGACACGACCTGGTCCACGGGCGAATTGATTTGAGGAGAGATAGCTATGGGGGAGGTTTAGGGGCAGGTCTTGCAGTCAAAAAGACATCGTCCTGAAAAGTGTCTTCAGCAGAGATCTGCGTTCGGATTTGATTCGGTACTACCGGGTGTGGTCGATACCGCGGACAAGTTCATAGAGGCGTATCTCCGAACGACCGAAGTTTGCTTCGAGCATCTTGAGGTCTATTGCGCAGATGTTGCCCGCGCTCTTGATGTCGATCTTTTCCATGTGACCTTGCCCACGTCGGGGATGCGTTCGACAGGAGCGGCAGCAGGAAATCATGAACCTCCTGTGGTTGGATCACAAACAGGCCATCGGACTTCTTCCAATCCGAAGCGATCTTAGCCAGGAACTTTTTTGCGCCACGCCTGCCGAAGCCGTCAGATTCAACTCCTCCCGAATCTGCCGGCGGATTGTTTTGGCCACAATAGCCGCAGTGGGCAGACCTGTCTTGTTCATTGTTGCGTCGAGGTATACCTCATCGAGTGACAATGGCTCGATCAGGTCGGTTGTCGCTGGAAGTTTCGCGAACGGCCTGTGAGACAGCTTTGTATCGAGGGAAGTCAGGTGGAAGGAGGCGCTCCTCCTGTATGGCGGGGATTGCCGACCTGACCCCGTAACGCCGCGCTTCGTAGAGGCGGTGCATAACCGAGCGCTGGCCTTTCCACGCAGCCACGACAGGTTTGCCCTTCCGGGAAGAGTCATCGCGCTGCTCGACCGATGTATAGAAAGTATCCATATCGACGTGCACGATTTTTCCAAAACCAAAGATGTCGAATGAGGCGTAGGCTCCGAGTTTATCGGCCAAATCTGGCATTGCAGTGTTTGCAAGAGGCGTAATGTTCAGCAAATGCATCCCATTCGGGGATACCAGTGAACGCGTAGTTGGTACGATCGCACATGTCCGTCTCCTGAAGAAAGGCAATATCAGTTGGACGTGCTTCGGCAAAGGCCCATAATAATCCCGCGCCCTGCCGGCATAGAGAATCCGAACGTATTTTGAAGGCCCGTTTCAGTTCGGAATCACCCGGCGACTGGGTGACCGAGCCGACAGTCATACTCTTACGTCGTTCCATCTGCTACATTGTTCCATGTTCTCTTTGTATTCGCCATACGGTTCCGAGTGGACATGGGACGCGAGTAGGCAATCGGCTGCATCTTGGCGGGCTGCAGCGATCAGGCGAAAATCCGCTAGTTGAAAGATCCGCAAGAGATCGCAGGACCCAAGTAACCAAGCCAGCCTGAAAATTGCAAGCGTAAAGTAGACCACCGGAGCGAATCAGCAATGCAGTATTCTGAACGGAACTGTACGCTCGAAGCTTTGAGTGAACTCGAACGCACGAAGTACGTTGATCCATTTGCGTTGAGAGTTGGACTCCAGTATGTGAAGGGACTTCCCAGGGGATCGCAAGACAGAGTCTCGGTTACCGCTGAGTATAGGAAACCCGTTCTCAACGCTCCTCACTCCACCCTCAGGTGGAAGCCACGCTGGACATCTGCTCCCGGGACTTTTTCATCTTTTGCCACTGCCGCTTTTATTGCGGTCGGGCTTGGCTGTGAATCCCGAATGTAGGAATTCAGCATCTTTTTCTCCGTTTCGGGAAGCCGAGCGTGAATCTGTTGCCAGAATAAACCTGGGATCTTTGCCTCGATATTCCGATACTCGAGCGGTACTAATGTCTCGTCGGTGATCGTTACGGAATCCTGACTGTTCTTCTGCATCCGGAGAGTCGTTTCTACACCCTCGACCTTCTTGAGTCCTCGGCTGTTGAGGAAGTAAAGAACCATCTTCCTGGTTCTGTCAGACTTATTTTCCGCAACTCTAGCCCGGTCGGTAAGCCGGGCTGCCTCATGACGGCAATGCACTGCGCGAGCATTCAGCGAGAGGATGAAACGTCCAATGCGATCGATCTTTTGGTTATATGCATGACAAAACTCTTGAAACTGCTCGATCAGACTGGATGATACATTGTTGTCACCGTTGATCTCAGCTTGCGTCTGAATCTCTTCAACCAAAAGGTCGAGCTCGCGATCCAGTTCAAAGAGGGAGTTCGGTACAGATGTAGACATAGAACCTCCTGGTAGTGAACAGAGTCGGTGGTCGAGATATGCGACCACCGCTTTGCTAAGGAATGAATTAGGCAATGTGCATGGGAACCACCTGACCGAAAGGAGCGTCCTGCCTTCCGGTTGAAGCCCAGACAACGGGAAGATCCGGCTCTTCATCCGGAAGCGATCCGTAGAGATCGGTCAGGAAGACGAGGATCTGCGGACGAATGCCTTGCTCCTCGACCCACGTGAAGCATGGACTGAAATCTGTGCCGCCGCCGCCGACTGGGGAGAGCTGAAGTAGGTCTCCTGCTTCGTAAACCTCAACCTTCTGCACTTGCGCATCGAAATAGACGACATACACTCGCTCCGGGCGTTGCCCGTCCAGGATCAATCGAACTTCTGCCTCGAAGAGAGAGAGCTGACGGGCATTGATGGATCCTGAACAGTCGACGAAGATTACAACTTCGCCGATGCCTTCTCGCTGCACGCCGGGGAGGTGGAGCCCTTGCCAGATATGTCTGCGGTTCGGCCGCGTCCAGGAATAGTCGAATGGTGTGGTTTCTGACCATGCCCGCCGGAGAAGCTCACGCCAGTCGACATTTGCTTCGCCCGCTCTTGCTAAGCTCCGCACTATTCCTGCGGGAAGCTTCCCAGCCATCCTGGAGATGGTCTGCGCCTGGCTAACGGCAATTTCCCATTCGACAGCCTGCTCTTCCGCATTCTTCCCGTCTCTCTTCTCGGGTGCGGGAGCGTCGAGAACCTGACCAAACCCTCCCGCTGTAATGGGTGCACTCGGCTCACCTTCAATCGAGTTTGGACTGTCTTGTTGTCCACTTCCTGAACCTTCTTCTTTCTCAAGGTGGTTATAGATCTCCTCCGCACTCATTCCTCGGTACTGTTCATCGACCAAGCCATCCTCCGGCAGTGAAAGGCCCGCATCGAGAACCAGGAGATTGATGGCATAGTCGCACGCGCGGTTCCAGCGGCCAGGACACCGGCTTTCCCTGCGGAGGTGATGTTGAAGAGCTGGATGCAGCACTTCGTGAGCGAGCACGCCGAGAAGCTGTGCTGCGGTTAGCTGCATCACAAACTTCGGGTTGTGGAAGAGTGAGGCTCCGTCCGTAGCCATGGTCTCGATGGCCGGAGCCTCATGATCCTTTAGCCGGAACAGCAAGCTTCCAAAGAAAGGGTGATCCAAGAGCAGAGAAGTGCGCGCTCTCTGGATACGAACCTTGGCAGGAGTTGTGGCGATCATGCGGCAGGCGCCCCCATATACGCCGACATGTGCGCAAAGATGTCCTCGACCTGCGGCTCAACTTCCGGAAAGTCGAGCATTTTGGAACGGCGTACCTGAAGAACGTCATCTATCTCCGCAACAATGCCTGCGGCTTGTGCGGCCGTCGATGCGCGAAGCTGTTCGTCCTTCTTTAGTTCCTTGGCTGAGTAGCTACAGAGACGCTCATGTACCTGGACGGCAAAGCGATCCAGATCGGCGTCCTGGCTGACGTTCAGACAGGGAAGCACGGACACGAGCTCGTCGATATTGGTGACCAGCGTTGTGTGAAAGCGGGAATCGGGTTCATTCAGCCGTTCGACCATGTTGGAGACGACTTGTCGAAGACGCTTCCACAGTTCTTCTGTGCCCTTGGCCAGCCTCTCCTGGGCGTTGGCATCAATTTCATGTGCCATGCGAGCATGTTCTTCCGCAGACAGATCAACACGGAAGTCTTCTCCCGCGGGGAAGGGAAGTATGTCGAGCTTGATGCGGAATTTGTCGCGGAGTTTCTCTGCCGAGGGATAATCTTCCTCGCGGAAGAGTCCGCCAAGCTCGGAGCGCGACTCCCGAATATAGTCCGGGTATACGGCGAGAAATGAGTCCACACCTTCGGTGAAGCTCCGGTCGAACTCGCGCATCTTCGCCTTAAGTTCAAACAGGAAGTGGCTGGGCAGCAGCCGAAGTCCCTCGTCCGACCAGGGCAATGTCACTTTATAGAAATGCTGGCGGATCTGTCCCGCCAGTGAGCGCAGATCCTCCAGTTTGCTTGCCCCCATAAGAAGCTGCTTGTTGTAGCGTCCGACTCGCTCTCGAGCCCCGTTCTGATCGGCGACTTCACGGCTTACTTTGCGATCATGTTTCGTTGCAGTCCAGATACTAATGTGAACGGCAGCCAGCATAGCTCTGTGAGTAATCATCAGATAATCTCCGCGTGTTGTAGTCCGAAGTCAATGAATTCGGATGTGTGGGCGATGGCACGGTCTCGCGCCGCTGCATCTCGCATCGCGAGCACTCTCATCTCTGTCGGCATGCGCTTGAGGTATGTTGTCAACCTGCCGATGGACTGGTCGTCCATGATGCGGCCGAGCGCTGTTGCGATCGCAATCTGTGCCGATGGATCCTCAGGGAGAGGTGCCACACCGGGATTAAGCTTGATCTCATCGACTGAGGGCAATGTCCGAAACAACTGTAGGAATCCTACGAATTCTGCCGATGCGCCGGGACCGATGGCTCCCGCAATGAGTGTTGCCTCGAGCGTACGATCGGCCGACCCGGACACTTTGGCAACTCCGTTCATAATCTTCGACACCATCTCCCATGCGCGAGGAGTGGGCCACGCGTTCTGATCGGATGTTGCATCTGCATCGTGGAGAAGATCGGGCCTGAAGCGAAGGAACGCGACGATCTCGTTCCGAACCCCGTTCCGGAGCGCCCATCTGCACCAATCGATGAGATCTGGTTGCAGTACCAGGTGTTCGAAGCGATTTCGCAGCGGGCGCGGCATGGAGAAGTGCACTCCGCGTTCGGACGCAGGATTTCCAGCCGCAACGACGACCCAACCATCAGGCAGGATGTACTCTCCGAGTTTACCGTCGAGCACCAGTTGATAGCAGCCGGCTTGAGTCAATTGCGGTGCAGAGGTAAGCTCATCGAGCAGCAGGATGCCCTTGCCTTCGGTTGGAAGGAACTTAGGGGGAACCCATTCGGTCCAATCTGCCGTGATCCGGGGCAGACCGCGCAGATCGACAGGGTCGAGTTGAACCGCTCTTATATCGCGAAATTCTCAGCTCAGTTGTTTTGCAACCTGAGCGACGATTTGAGACTTGCCCACGCCGCATGAGCCCCAGATGTGGGCAGGCACGCGTTGGTCGATAAGCACATGGAGTGCTTCCACAAGCATGGATGGTTTCATAATTTTTCCTTTGAGAACGAGAGTGCAATCTCTGCCGATTAGTGAGCATGGGGGAGGCCAGCATCCTCGATACCAACGCTCCTCTCTCCGCGAACGCTGGCGTGAACAAGCCAGGTACAGAGGACAGGTGGGACTATTTTGAAGACGCCCGAACGAAACAGGCAGCAGCCTAATGAATGGAGAGCGAAGAGTGGCTTATCCGTGCTCGGGGATCATGACGAACTTAGGCAGGAAGATGCAGGTTTTCACCCAAACTAATCCTTGCGGTTACGCGGGGGAACATACATTGCCATTACTCATCGAAGCGAAGAACCTTCACCACGGCGGCAAGTGCCGCCGTCTGCTGTCGTCGGCTTGGGTAGTAGAGGAAGAATCCGGGGAATGGCTGGCGCCAGTCCTGAAGAACCCGCACGAGTTTTCCTTCTGCAAGATATGGCGACGCTTCGTGTTCCGCTACGAAGACCAGACCAATGCCATCCAGCGCAGCTCGGAGGACCAGTTCGAGATCGTCTACGACCAATGGTCCATTTGCCGCCACGGACAATTCCTTTTGCCCTTCTCGAATTCCTATCGATACAACTCCGTTGGGCTATGGCGAAAATTGATGCAACTATGCTGCAGCAGGGCCCGCGGCTCTTTTGGTTTCGGGTGTGATCGGAAGTACTCCGGAGAAGCGACGATGGCTTGCCAGTGGTCCGGCGAAACGCGCACCGCAATCATGTCCTTCTCAATGTATTCTCCAAAATGAATACCGGCATCGAAGCCATCCGCAACAATGTCGTGCCTGCTGTTATCTGTTGTGACATCCAGCACAATGTCCGGGTATTCTCTGTGCAATTTCGCGAGTTTTGGAGCCAGGACGGACGGGACTGCCAAACGAGGAAGCAGGAGACGGACTCTTCCCGCGGGCAAAGGCTTCACAAGAGATGTACCCGTAGAGAATGGAGCACGCATTGGCTACAAGGCCATGAGGTTCTACGTCCTCATAGATGTCTACTTCAACGTGCTGGACTCATCGTACATTGCACCGTTTACAAGATGCATAGTTTTGAACAAAAGCATTCCATTCAGCAATTCTGGCAAACATCGAGGTGGGAATCGGCGCTCAAGTCCGTGGCTTCGATTTGACTCACTGGCACCTTCGAGACGCTATCTCCCCTTGAGTACGCGCTCAGGCGAAATGCATCCACAAGAGGGCATAGAACAAGCAACAAGATGATCAGTAACATCTCTCTGAGATGAGAGTTTTTTGTTTAAGTTATTCTTTTTGGGGGAGAATCTATGAACACTAATGACATCATTGCGCAGATTGACGAACAGATTTCCCGCCTGCGGCAAGCTAGGAATATCCTGTCTGGCATTGCATTCAGTGGGCGCACAACGGGTAATGGAATTGCTTCAAGAGATACAAGGCCGCCGAAGGCCCTCATAGGTGAGTTGGTGGCCGAGATATTGTTTTGGGGTCGTGTGTCCCTTCATGGAGCTCATGTAGAGCCAGCCCATAACTTTCCTCCTGCAAAGAAAACACTGAAGCTATCGGGCTTCAGGGGCGTAGTGGCAACGTTTATGATTGGCACGACATTCAAAGAGTCTCACTGTGCCAACTCTGACGGTATCGTCGACCCGAATCGAAGGTCAATACTCTACTGGCGGGCAGAATGCCGCGTCACAGGCGAAGGCTGTCGTCACCCCTTACGTCAGCAAGAGGGCATTTAAGAGCTTTGTTGATGTTGGATCAACGTCAGTTCATTGAGAATCTTGAATACGATGATCGCAGCCAGGAAACCATACAGATGACGTCTACAGCGACCCAGACAACGCCACTCCAAATAACGTTGCCGATCAAAGGTTCCAGTCCGAGGAAAATCCCGCGAGATTTCTGCATACGCTGATGCATCACAATGGTCCTGGTTCGTTGGCATTATGCTGCTTTGTCTGGTTACTCCTCTTCTGATTGGAGCTATTCCAAGAACCGAGTCTGGGAAAGAAAACGTAAGCCCAAGGCGCGTAGAAAGAACCGTTGCAGAGACAAATTGTTACGGCCAGCGGGTCAATATCCATGCCGTACAGTCGATAGGAGAAGCTACTGGCATGCAAGAGCATCCGGCCAGCGCCTGCTTCCGATGGGGCTGCGTAATCACTTTCCAAAATTGAACAATGCATTGGGCTCCCGCTCTTGTCAGTTTCGATACCCTCGCCACGAAACGTGATTATCGTCCCTGTATATAGACAATCCGCAGCATCAGTCTCTTCGAAAATCGCTCCTCCAAGCTCCGCGGGCCTCAATTTCATTGTCTATTTCGATCAATTGCGTCTCATCCTTCCACCAAAGGAGCGACAGGACAGAACCATCTGAGACAGGAATCGAATCCTCATGCACCCAATGG
>Ga0164242_10005350_pt1 | contig 14305 bp, 13 predicted proteins | sample OricomgcompostMG_FD_108783 | JGI IMG/M metagenome (GOLD analysis project Ga0164242, IMG submission 108783) | Miracle-Growth compost microbial communities from Emeryville, California, USA - Original compost - Miracle growth compost (MG) ... | reverse complement strand
TGCACCTGCCGCTGGCGGTCGCCTTCGGGATGCGCGCCCTCCGAGTACCGCGGATTCGGCCCGGTGATCCTGTGCACCTCGACGTCGACGATCCGCAGGTTTCGCATGGGGCCTCCTCTGGCACAGGACGGATGCTCCGAGGCTAGGGGGTGGGCCGCGTCAGCGGGCGACTTCGGTCAGTGCCGCACGATGAGGTCGGCGCGATCGCGGCAGGCGGCGATGCGTCGCGCGTTCGCCTCGTCGACGCGCTCGACCCAGGCACGGGCATCCGCTGGGCTCTTGCCGAACTGTTCGTGCCGGGCGATCAACCGCGGCAGTCGCACGTCGTCCGGCGTCTCGATGAACCACGCTTCGGTGAGCAGAGAGCGGATGCTCCGCCACGGCTCCTCGAGATCGAGCAGGTAGTTGCCCTCCACGATCACGAAGCGCACCGCCGGCTCGATCGCGATGCTGCCCGCGAGGGGCTGTTCGAGGTCGCGTTCGAACGCCGGCGCGTAGACCGTGTGATCGGGCTCGCCGAGGATGCGTCGCAACAGTCCGAGGAGTCCGTGGCCGTCGAACGTGTCGATCGCACCTTTGCGGTCGAGACGGTCGAGCCGGATGAGTGCGGCGTCGGCGAGGTGGAATCCATCCATCGGGAGCACCGCGACCTCATGCGCACGTCCGCGACGCGTCGCCTCTTGTGCGAGCGCGTCCGCGAGCGTCGACTTGCCCGCACCGGGCGCGCCGACGATGCCGAGAAGTACGCGCCCCGCGGATGCCTGCGGGTCGGCGAGTGCGAGCATCCGGTCGACGAGATCGCCGGCTTCCGTGAGGTCGAGGCCGGTCATCGGCGCAGAGGGATCTCGGATGCGACGGGTGCGGAAAGCATGACGGCCACAGTATGCCGCATCGCAGCGTCGGCCCTTTGGCGTACGGTACGAGCATGCGCAGACGACAACGCTAGCCCCACCCAGGGGCCGGCCATCGCTGAGAGGACTTCGTGATGAAGGCCGTGCTGTGCAATTCGCTGTTCCGTGTGTTCGGGCACCACATCTGCTGCGGACGCATTCCCGAGTGGACCACCCGCGTCGGCCAGGAATGGAAGACGTACGACGAGGCGCCGTGGAACCTGTACAACGTGATCTGGCGCGTTCAGAACTGGATCCGCGGCGGCATGGACTGAGCGGCGGGCACGGGACGCGCCCGATCCACCATGCAGCCGGTGGAGCGGTTCCGTCAACCGCAGAGGTCATCCGGCCAGGGCGCCCCGAGGCCACGCACCATCGGCAAGCAGCGCCACGGCTGCCTGATCCGGCTCGGGCCACTCGACGCCGTGCAGTTCGTCGCGGCGGAACCACCGGATGCCGTCGTGATCTGTGCTCGAGGAGGGCTGGGCATCCGTCAACGTCGCCCAATAGCAGGCGAGTTCAACGAGCCGCCCATTCATGGGCGTGGTTCCGCGATGCAGCAGATCGCCGACACGGATGCCCACGCCGAGCTCTTCTCGGATCTCCCGCTCGAGCGCCTGCTGCGCCGATTCCCCGGGCTCGACCTTGCCACCGGGGAACTCCCACAGCCCACCGGCCTCGCGGTCGGGATTGCGTCGGCACGCGAGGACGCGGTCGCCGTTGGTGATTACGGCAGCGACGACGGACACGACCACAGGCCTGGCTCCGACTTCACGAGGAGATCGGCACATCAGCGTAGAGAGAACTGCTCAAATCTTTCGGCGAGACGCTCCGGTGAAGGTCGCTCACTCCGCCGAGTTGGGACGTGGATCGTCCGACCGTGCATGTCCTGGAGACCGTGGCGAAGCATGGGGCCGTCGATCTCGTTGAGAAGATCATCGTTGATACGCACTTCGTAATCCGCGGTGATCCCCATTAGATTTCTGTCATATGCCGCATGGTGGATCTTGCACATCGCGAGACCATTCGTCACTTCGGCAACGCCAAGCTCCGCAGAGTCCGGAATGATGTGCGCAGCGTCTAAGAGCTCCGCGTGCCGAAGATCACAGACAGTGCACGCGCCGGCGTATGCATGGAGCACATGCGCCCGAAAAATCGGTTGATGCAGTCGTTGCTGCACGAGAGAAGCCGCGTAGCGTTTTTGGATTGGCGTGTAACTAGCCGGGTCACCAAGCGCGATGAAGGCCTCATCAAGAGGGAAGCGTACAACTCTCGCAACCGGATCGTTCTCCGCGATAGTGATTGGATAGTAGGGGACGTAATACCCCTGGCTCACTGCACGAAAATAGACGATCGGGTCTTGATTCTCATACGCCCGAACCAGCTTGATGTTATCGCCGCCATCACCGGCCCGATAGTCGTATGTCACCCATCCATCGTCGGCCTCGTAGTCGCGATACTTATTCGACTTCCAGCCGGACATGATGGATAGCGTCGATGAAAAGTCTGCCGGGTTTCGGATACCGCGCCCTTGGTCCAAGAGCGGGATCCGCTCTCCGTGGTACGTATACGAGCGCAGAATCGAATGACGTATTTCGTAGCCGCCATGTCCGATGAAGACGTCGTCGAGCCAGCGAAACACGTCCTCGCGGATGGCCACCTGCTCTTCCGGACTTCGCACATTCCGATCATGGCCTAGGTTCGGCCGCCACGGTGAATACAGAACCACCGACATGTCTGCGCCCCCGAGTCTCCAGCGGCACCGTCGGCGTTACGCCGCAGCCTCGATCAGCTTGACCTTGACGGACCGCAATGCACATCGCCACCGTCAGTTTCAGCTCGGTGGATAAGGGGCAGAGACCTCTGCGATCGGAGGACTCGCGCGCTCCATAGCCTTGCGCCGCTACACCCGTCCCCGTCGCCCCGCCCGCTCGGCGAATCGGTCGAGCGCATCCGTTATGTCCGCTGCAACCCATACCCGATTGCGCTTCCGCGACTTGCCGAGCGTCAGAATGCCCCGGTTCACGAGGGCATCCAATGCCCGGTACGCGGTTTGATCTGCTATTACCAAGCGGTTTTGAAGCAGACGTACATTCACCACTGGATGTTCGAACAGCAGCCCTGCGACGGCACGCGCCGCCGAGTCGGCCCGAAGCTCGGCGAGCGCGTCGTCGTACCTACTTCGGATGCCGCGGATGTCGTCGAGCAGCAGGTTCCCGTTGCGCACGGCAGTGCCCGCAGCATCCGTGAAGACGGTCACGATCGGCTCGACGTCACCGTGCCGGTAGGCGGTGAGCGCTCCGAAGTACCGCTCGACGTCGTGCAGTAGACCCGCTGAGACCGGCACGGCGACGTTCGTGGTCGTTCCGCGTCGGCGCAGCAGCGCCTGTACCAGAGCGCGACCGGTGCGCCCATTGCCGTCGAGGAAGGGGTGGATCGTCTCGAATTGCGCATGCGCGATCGCTGCCTGTGCGACGACGGGGACGTCCGTGCGCGCGGCGAAAGCCAGCATGTCGTGCATCGCGGCGGGCACCCGCTCGAAATACGGCGGAATAAAGTCCGCACGATGCGGACTTACGGCGTTGCCTCCGATCCAGACCTGCTCCGTTCGGTACGCACCGGTCTTGTCCGGGGAACTGTCTTTGAGCAGCGCCGCCTGCATGGCGATGACGGAGGCGTCGCTGAGGTCGTCGGCGAGTTCGAGAGCTGACGAAAGGGCGCGAACGTTGCGCACGATCAGCGCCGCATTGCCGTCGTTGCGTTCGCCGAGCTCTGATTCCGCGACAGCGCGGGCGCTACTGCTCAGGTTCTCGATCTGCGACGACGACGCAGACTCGCTGCGCAGCAGGATGGATGCGAAGGGCAACATCGTGGTGCCCGCCTGAGCGTCGAAGCGAGACAGCAGAACAGATGCCTCCTCCGCGTCCGCCTGCAGCTGAGGGCTCAGCGTCACCTTCTCGCCCGCAATCGCCGGGGTGACCGCGGCCCCATAGGGCCGTTGCATTTCCGCCCACTGCCGGCCGGAGACTTCAGCACGGCCGAAGCTCGTCCTCCATGCACGATCTTCGTAGCTCAATTGCGGCCACGTGGAGTCTGCTGTCCGTGTCATGCGGCCTCCTACGTTGCGTCAGGAGTGTATCGCGTTACCGACACTTATGCTCCTAAGTCTCGGTAACAATTGTCCCGACTGACACCTACGCACCCCGCTCGCGCGAATGTCAGTGGCCCCGGCATCCCGCAATATTCGCCACTCGGCTGGTGCCGCATCACAGCAACGCGGCCGGTTCGGGCCTCACGACACGGCCTTTGCACCATGGGATGCAGTCATGCTCCACACCGTCATCACGGCCACCGACGATCCGGCGCCAGCCGTCGTCGATCGCATCTCCACCGCGGAGGCCGCACACAGGCAATCGAGCGGGCCACGAAGGCGGCGGCTCGGGCTGGCCAGTTCGCGGCCGCTGGGCATCGATCAGTGCGCCTCCGCGTCCGACACGACCACGTGGCAGCCCCTTCTTTGGGGCCCGCGGCCGAGTCCTGAACTGCCTAACATCCAAAAAGGATGAGGAGCTGAACAATAATGAACGACACGAAGAATTCGGGGTTCCGGGCCTGGCCCAAATGGCTACGTCTTCTGTCTGTCATCGCAACCGGAATTGTCGCGCTTGCCATCATGACCGGCGTCGGCGTGGCGACATATCAGACCGTGGTCGCACCGCCCATCGCCAAGATCACCGCTGAAAAGTGCCACAAAGCCTTCACCTCCGGCGCTGCGCGCGAGGATTGCCGCATGGGAGACCTGCGCACCGCAAAGTCCGACGAAAGCACCTATAAGACGCGACAGAAAAAGCAGGCCATCGCCGATAAGTGCGAATCCGAATACTCCTCCAGCATCGCTGTTATTCAGTGCGAAGACGGTGACACCGACTCGGCGGATGCATCGCAGAAGTCGGCCGACGATGCTGCGGCAGCGGCCCAGAGGAAGGCGACGGAGGGACAGTCGTTCGACAATCCCTATCCGGCAGGCACGCAAGCCCCTATGCAGAGCACCAACCGTCTCGATGGCACGAAGACCAACTACACCGAGTGGATCACCGGATTCGACGGCAACTGGACGGGCTACGACGACTACGAGGCACCCGCCGCCGGCAACAAATACGTGGCGTTCATCGTCAACGTGCAGGCCACGGATGCCGGTGTGGATGCCGGAACCGTCGCCTACGACGCGAGCTTCACCGACTCCAACGGGAACGTGTACGCGCACGCCACCGCACAGTACGGCGCACCGAATCAGATGCCCCAGGTAACACTCGGAGCCGGCCAGCAGGCGAGCGGGATCGTCGTGTTCGAGGTGCCGGCATCTGTCACCGGAGGCGTCGCGACGTTCGGCGACGGGACCGTCTTCGAGGCTCTCCAGTAGGGCGACCGTCGGCGCAGCCGATACTCGATTTGCTGCGCCGACAGCCTTACCGACACTTAGCGAGATAAGTGTCGGTAACGGCATGGAGAACTCACACTTCTCGCCGACCCCGCTTCAGCAGCGACCACGCTCGTACCCGGGTAGGTTTGTACCAGCACAAAAGGGAGCCTCGCATGCTGACCATCGACCCTTCGCTGCCCGCCCCGCTGTATGAGCAGCTTCGCGAGCAGATCATCGCGGAGATCGCCAGCGGCGAGCTCGCGCCCGGTGACAGGCTCCCACCCGTGCGACAGCTTGCGAGCGACCTCGACCTTGCTCCCAACACCGTGGCCCGCACATACAAGGAGCTCGAAGCGGCCGGATACCTCGAGACCCGGGGGCGAAACGGCACGACCGTCGCCGAAGACCTCGCCGGCAACGAAACCCATCGTCAAGCTGCGGCGCTCACCAGCGACTACCTCGAGGCGATGGCCGCGCTCGGCTTCAATCTCGACCGCACGATCGCGTATCTCCAGCGAAACGTCGGCCGTTCGCACGATTGAACTCGCGGATTCGCATGAACGGATCTGCGGGTGCGACAACGAGTCGAGCCATCGCTGTCAGCTCCCACGGGTAGCGTGGACTTTGTAATCGCCCTTCCTCGCAGCGGGGCGATGCGCACCGGATCCAGTGGCGGAAACGGCGGGAGGCGGCACCGTGACGACAGCGAATTCCGTCGGCAAGCGGGCCAGACGCCTCGCGGCGCGAGAGGCCATGCCAACGGATGTCAGGCATCCAGAAGCCCCGCACGCGCACCCCGCTCCACACCCGCCGCCCAGCCGCCTCGGCAACTCGGCGCTCACCGCGATCACCACAGCGGATGCCGTCGACGAGCTCGCCCGCGGACTGTACGACGAGCACCGCACGCAGCCCTGGGTGGTGGTAACCACTCCCTTCGAGGCGGACGACCCGCACCACGACGTGAACGCCCTCGTCGCGCAGGTCTGTTCGGTCGCGCGGGTCTTCACGATCGAGACCGGCGCGCTCACCCACCGGCTCAGCGACCTGGTGCCGCCGAAGCTCGGCGTCTTCGGCGGGGCCGGCCGCTCCTTCCCAGTCGGGTTCTCACGCGAAACCACGATTGCGGAGAGCATGCTGCGGTTCCCGTCGACGGCCATACGCAAGGGGTCCGAACGACTCACTCCCGATCCGCACGCGACCGACCTGCTCGCCGCCGACACGCTCGCGCACGCCTACGCGGCCGGACTCTTCGTCGAGCCCCACGCCGGCGAATCCGTGCGCGTCGCAGGCACCGTCACGGGCGTGACCGGGTCCCGCGCCATCGTCGCCCTCGACAGCGGCGAGCTGGCGGCGATCGCGGAGGAGCTCACGTATCCGCCCATCCCGCTCAGCTGGGTGGTTGTGCCCGGGCAGCGCGTGACGGGCATCCTCGACCGCGGGTCGCACCGGCTGGGCGTCGAGCTGCCGACGCCCAGCGACGCCGAACTCGCCGAACGCTTCTCGCACCACGGAGTGACGCTCGTGCTCGTGCTCGAGACGGATGCCCGCAGCGCCGGCCTCGCGCTGCATCCCCGACTACGCCATAACGTCACCACCTGGGACATCTCGCACAACCCGATGGACCGCGCCGACGGGCTGCTGTCGCCCGGGGATGTCGTGCCCGCGCGGGTGCAACACCTCTCCGATGGCACCCTGCACCTCTCGCTCTGGGATGTGGACGACGACGAGCCCATCGTGCCGCCGCTCGCGCTCACCGCCGACGGGCCGCCGTGGCTCGAGGAGGGCCGGCCGCTTCCTTCTGCCGGTGATCGTGCCGCTCAGGATGCTCCAGCGCGCGAAACTCCGGAAGCCTCCGATTCCGAGAGCACCGACGGCATCGCGGCCGCTTCGTTCGATGCCGAGTCTGCCGGCGCTGCGCATGCTGCGGACGATGCCGAGCACGCCGGCGATACGTCCGCCGCGGTCGATGTGGATGCCGCGCCCGGACGCGCGCCGCTCCACGCCGTCCCGGGTCCCGGCCCGCGACAGGCTCCCGCTGCATGTCCGGCCACCCTGCCGGTCCCGACCGGCAAGACTCTCGTGCAGACGCTGACCCAGACAGTCGCGGAGCGGGATGCGAAGATCCACGAACTCGAGCGGCAGCTCCGATCGGCCGGCACCCCGAACGCTGACGTGATGCGACTGCGGGGCGACCTTCAACGGCTCGAACTCACCAAGGACGAACTCGCCGCCCATCTCGGTAGCGTCGAGGCCGCCCGCACCCGCCTGACGGACCAGCTCCGCGCCACCCAGAAGCAGCTGCGGGCGGCGCGACGCTCGGCATCGTCTGCGGATGCCCCGACACGGGCATCCCACCGCAAGCACTGGCCCGACGACGAGTCGTGGCTACGTCACGAGGTGCTCTCCGCGTGGGTCGAGCGCGTACCGGCATCCGACAAGCAAACACGTCCCGTTCCCGATTCGCGGCGCTGGACGTTCGGCCCCGACTTCGCGGCTTCGCTCGACAAGCTCGACGACGCACAGTTCGACAAGGTGCTGCGTCGCATCGTCGACATCATCACAACGCCGCCCGGTACAGCCCACTCCTGGAATGAGCACGCGCTGCGCAGCGGAGTCGGCGGCGACGATCCGCCCGTCGTTCGCGGGGATGGCGCACGCTGTGTGCGCGTCGAAGTGGAACGGAACACCCCCTCCGCGCGGCGACTGCACTACTGGCGAATGCCCGACGGCGGCGTCGAATTCAGTCGCGTCGTGCTGCACGACGACATGACGCCGTAGCCATCCGGCCGGTCTGAGGCAGGCGCATGCAACGCCACCACGTCAGGAGCAGCGTTCTTCGTTCGGTCGGATACGACGAGGATGCCCGCACTCTCGAGATCGAGTTCGCCAGCGGCTCGATCTACCGTTATTTCGAGGTTCCGCCCGTTGTCTTCGTCGGCCTCATGGCAGCGGAAAGCCTCGGCGAGTACTTCAGCCATCACATCCGAGACGAGTACCCCTACGAACGCGAATGAGCCGAGAGCACGACGATGGACCCCGGATCCGTACCCGGAGCCCATCTGTCGCGTGATCAGCCCTTTCCTCGGCCGAAGTAGCGGGCCCGCACCCGGTCGAGCAGGATCGCGACACCCAGCACTGCGCCCTGCACGACCTGCTGGAAGTAGGGGCTCACGTGCAGTGCGAGCAGACCGTTCGCGATGAGCTCCAGCAGAATGGCGCCCGCTGCGACGCCGAGGATGCGACCTTCTCCGCCGGTCAGAGACATGCCGCCGACGACGGCTGCCGCGATCGCCGTGAGTTCCCAGCCGGGCCCGACGGAGGGGTCGGCCACGTTCATCCGTCCGATCACCAGGATGCCGACGAGGCCCGAGATGGCCGAGGCCGCGACGTACATCGAGAAGATGCGCCGGCGGGTCGGGATGCCCGCCAGCCGCGCGGCCTCCCGGTTGCCGCCCACGGCGTAGATCTGCCGCCCCGCGTAGGTGCGTTCGAGCACGAACCAGGCGATGAGCACCACCGCGATGAAGAACAGCGCGGGTACGGGCACGCCGAACACGTAGTATCCGCTGATGTCGCTGAACGTCGGATCGATGCCGTTCACCGGGGTTCCGCTCGTGATGGCCAGTGAGAGGCCCTGCGCGATGGTGAACGTGACGAGCGTGATCACGAACGGCGGCACCTTGAGCCGAGTGACCGTCAGGCCGTGCCAGGCTCCGACGAGCGCGCAGATCACGATCGTCATCACGATCGCGACGACGGCGGGCAGATGAAGGTTCACGTTGAGCGTCGCCGCGATGATTCCGGCGAGACCGGCCAGTGCCCCCACCGACAGGTCGATGCCTCCCGTGAGGATCACGAGCGCCTCGGCGACGGAGAGGATGCCGAGCTGCGACAGGTCGCGCCCCATCACCTGCAGGTTGCCAGGCGTGGCATACGTCGGTGCCGCGAACGCGATGATCGCGAATACGACGACGCAGGCGACGCCGACGCCGGCCTCGGGGGATGCGGCGAAACGGTGCAGCAGCGAGGGGTTGGCGCGACCGCTGGGCGCACTTGCGGCCGCCGGTGGCGGGCTCGGAAGCGAGGTCGCGGGACTCGGCGGGGTGGCGGTGGGATTCGGTGCGGCGGTCATGCCGGTTCTCCTAGTGGTGTGAATTCGGATGCCGGAGCCGTGGGCGCCGGGAGGGAGGTGGACGCCGCGGCGGTCATGATCGCCTCTTTCGTGGCGGCGTTCCGCTCGAGCACCGCGACGACGCGTCCGTGGTTCATCACGGCGACGCGATGGCTGATCAGCTGAAGCTCCTCGAGCTCGGAGGATGCCGCGATGACGGTCATCCCCTCGGCCGCTGCCCGATCGATGAGGCCGTAGATCTCGGCCTTCGCGCCGACGTCGACGCCTCGCGTCGGCTCATCCAGAAGCAGCAGCCGGGGGTTGGTGGCGAACGCGCGACCGAAGATCGCACGCTGCTGGTTGCCACCCGACAGGGAGCCGATCGGCTGGTCGACGCTCTGCATGCGCACGTTGACGTCCCGCGCGATCTTCGCACCAGCGGTGCGCTGGGCGCGCGGCACGAGCATCCCGAACCTGCTGAGTGTGCGCAGGATGGACACCGTCACGTTCGAGGCGATCGAGGCGAACAGCACCAGCGACTGCTCCTTACGGTCCTCGGGGATGAGCGCGATGCCGGCGTTGACTCCGTCCTGAGCCGACCGAGGCGCGTGGCGTGCTCCGTGCAGCGTCATGCTGCCGCCGGTCGCGGGCTGCGCCCCGGCGATGGTGTGGATGAGACGGCTGCGGCCCGAGCCCATGAGCCCGGCGATCCCGAGGATCTCGCCCTCCTTCACCTCCAGGTCGACCGGCCCGAGCCCGTCGGCGGTGACCCCGTCCAGGCGGAGGAAGACGGGTGCGTCGGCGGGCGGCGCCTTCGGTGTGCCCTGTTCGAGTTCCCCTCCGACCATCTCCTTGATCAACCGGACTTCGGTAGCCTCCCGCGGCGACAGGTCGGCGACGAGCCGCCCGTTGCGCAGCACGATCACGCGGTCGCTCACCTCGCGAACCTCGTCGAGGCGATGCCCGATGAAGAGAACTGCGCCCCCGCGTTCCGCGAGCCGCCTGGCCAGACCGAGCACGGTCTCCGCCTCGACCGGGCCAAGGGATGATGTGGGCTCGTCAAGGATGAGCAGCCGCGGCTTGCGGCCCCACGCCTTCGCGATCTCGATCATCTGCCTGGTCGGCACCGGCAGCGAGCGCACGTCGCGATCCAGGCCGATGCGGCCCGCGGAAAGCCCGATATCGGCGAGCATCGCTGCGGCCTCGGCCTGCTGGGCCCGTCGGTCGACGAACCAGCTGCTGCGCGCCTTGTCGGGGCGCCGGCCGAGCAGGAGGTTCTCGGCCACCGAGAGCTGCCCGACCAGGGGGAACTCCTGCGACACCATCGCTATCCCGAGTCGCTGCGCGGCTTCGGTCGAGCCCGGAGCGAGCGACGTGCCGTCGATCGTGATCTCTCCGCCGTCGCGGTGCACGGCTCCGGACAGGGTGCCCATCAGCGTGGACTTGCCCGCGCCGTTCTCACCGACGACGCCGACGACCTGGCCCGCGAACAGCTCGAGCTCGGGCAGATCGAGCACTCGTACCGGCCCGTATTCCTTGTAGACCCCCTCCAGCCGCGCGATGGTCGCACGGCCGGAGGGAGCGGTGTGGTCTGTCATGCCTAGTCGATGCCCAGCTTGCTCAGGAGCGACTGGTAGTCCGCGAGGTCGGACTTGGTGACGAGGCCGACCCCGGAGCTGAGCGTGCTGCCGTCTGAGGCGAGGTACGGCTTCAGGATCGCCGCGGTGGCATCCTTGCCGAGCACCTTCTCCGCGGCCAGGATGTACGCACCGGTGTAGCCCTGCTGGTACGGCATCTGCACGACGGTGCCGCCGATGACACCCGACTTGATGAAGTTCAGCGTCTGCGCGTCCGAGTCGTCCGAGACGATGCTGACGCTGGACTGCTTGCCTGCGGATGTCACAGCCTGGGCGAGAGCCGGGCCGTCGTACGAGTACACGCCGTACAGTCCGTTCACGTCGGGGTTGTTGGCGAGGATCGTCTCGGCGTCACTCGTCGCGGTGCTGGCCTGGAGGTTGTCGTTGACCTTCTGTGCGACCGTGATTCCCGTGCCCTTGATGGCATCCTCGAATCCCTGGATGCGCTGCACCGCGTTGGATGCCGTGAGCGAGCCGACCAGGATCGCCACCTTGCCCTTGCCGCCCAGCAACTGCTTCATCGCGGTGCCCGCCTGGTATCCCGCCGTGTAGTTGGGGGTGCCGAGGTACAGTCCGCCGGCCGCGGTGTTCGGCAGGGGCGAGTCGATGGGCAGCACGAAGATTCCGGAGTCCATATCGCTCTTGATGGTGTTCGCGGTCGACGTCGGGTCGATGGCCGAGATCGAGTAGCCGGTCACGCCCTGCGACTTCAGCGTCTCGAGCTCGGACGTCTGCTCGGTGAGCTTGCCGCTCGGCGGGGCGAAGTAGGTGCACTTGTTCGCGGCGATGCCGAGGTCCTTGCAGCCCGCCTCGAATCCGACCTGCCCGGCCTTCCAGTAGTCGGCCGCGACGTTGACGACCATCGCGATGTCGACCGCCGAGAGGTCCTTGCCTTGGAGAGCGGACTTCAGCTTCTGGTCGAGCTCGGCGAGCTTCGTCTGGTTGAACGTCAACGTCCCCTTCAACGACGCCGAGCTCTTCGACGAGGTCGTCGAGGGGGTGGATGCGGCCGATTTCGAGCAGGCCGCGAGGCCGGTGACGAGGAGCAGCGCGGTCGCCACCGCCGCCATTCTGGTTGTGATCTTCATCGTTCACTTTCTGTTGGTGTGACAGGAGGATGCCCGCGCCCGGCCGACGCGTCGCCAGCGTTGTGAGGGCTCACATTCTCAGCGACCTCGCCGTGTTCAACTGCGCTAGCACGGGCTCATCGAGCATTGTGAGCGCTAACGGAATGCGATGTCAAGCAGGAGAATGGGTTCGAACCGCCGACGTGATCGGCCTCAGATCGCGCAATCTAGGTGAACGAGCGTCGCGGGAACCCGTCTGTGAACGCTAACGTAGCGTTGCACGCCGTGCGCGTGAAGCTCTTCGACGATGCAGGGAGGCGATCAGTGGCGATCACCCGGCGAGCCGTACTCGGCGCCGCTCTCGCCTGCGTCGCCGAGGGATTGACCGGCTGCACGGCACCACCACGAACGCTGATCTCCGTCGGTTTCGCCCAGACCGGCGCGGAGAGCACCTGGCGCGCCGCCAACACGACGTCGCTGCGCAATGCGCTCTCGCGTCGCAACGGTTTCGACCTGATGTTCATCGACTCGCAAGGCCGCCAGGAGAACGAGATCGCAGCCGTGCGCAGCTTCGTCACCCGCGGCGTCGACGTGATCGTGCTCGCCCCGATGGTGGAGAACGGATGGCACGACGTGCTCGACGAGGCGCGACAGGCGGGCATCCCGGTCGTGCTGGAGGACCGCGGCATCGACTCGAGCGATTCGTCGCTCTACGTCAGCCGGGTGGGCGACGACTTCCGCCACGAGGGTGCCCTCGCCGCGACGTGGATCGTCGAGAACTCGAAGCCGAAGACCCGCATCGTGGAGTTGCTCGGCACGACCGGGTCGAGCGCGGCCCTCGATCGCTCCGCGGGCTTCGAGCAGGTCATCGCCGGCCACGGTTTCACCGTGCTGGATGCTCAGGACGCCGGCTTCACCCGCGCCGGCGGCAAAGAGGTGATGGCAGCGTTCCTGGAGAAGCACGGCGACGACATCCAGCTGTTGTTCGCGCAGAACGACGACATGGGGCTCGGCGCGATCGAGGCCATCACGGCCGCGGGGCTCGTGCCGGGGCGCGACATCCGCATCGTCACCATCGACGGCACCCGAGACGCCCTCACCGAACTCGTCGCCGGGCGGCTCAACCATGTCGTGCAGTGCAATCCGATGCTCGGGCAGAGGGTGGCCTCCGTCGTACGGGCCGTGCACGCCGGATCACCGGTGCGACGCGAGTACATCGCCACCGACCGCGTCTTCGACGCGAAGACGGCGAAGGAGGTGCTCGCCACGTGGCCGTACTGAGTGCAGCGCGAAACGAGACGGTTGGCCATCACCGCGCGATCACGCTGCTGCGCAGACCACAGTTGTGGTCTGTCGTCGTGCTGCTCACTCTCGTGGCGATCAACGCCGCCGTCCGTCCCGGCTTCTTCGCCATCTCGATCCGCCGGGCCGCGTTGTACGGACCGATTCCCGACATCGTCAGGGATGCCGCGCCGCTCATGCTCGTCTCCCTCGGAATGCTGCTCGTGATCGCGCTTCGCGGGCTCGACCTCTCAGTCGGCGCCGTGCTGTCGGTCGGCGGAGCAGTCGCCCTCGCGGTCATCGCCGGATCGCCACAGCCCGGGTCGATCAGCGCCGTCGCCCTCGGCATCTGCGCCGGACTCGGCGTCGGCATCCTGCTCGGAGCCTGGAACGGGATGCTGGTCGCCGCGGTCGGGGTGCAACCGATCATCGCCACGCTGGTGCTCATGCTCGCCGGCCGTGGCCTGGCGATGCTCATCACGCGCGGCCAGGTCGACACCGTCGTCAGCCCGCCTTACGCGTGGATCGCCGCCGGTACCGTGCTCGGTCTTCCCGCCCCGACGTTCATCGCGGCCGCGGTGGTCATCGCCATCGCCGTGCTGCTGCGGCGCAGCGCCCTCGGGACGATGATCGAGTCCATCGGCGCGAATCCGGTCGCCAGCCGCATGGCCGGCCTGCGGGTGCGTCTGCTCACGGGAACCGTCTACGCCGTGAGCGGGTTGCTCGCCGCGGCCAGCGGACTCATCGCAAGCTCGGACATCATGTCGGCCGACGCGAGCAACGCCGGCCTCGGCATCGAGGTGGATGCCATCCTCGCCGTCGTCATCGGCGGAACGTCGCTGCGCGGCGGCCGGTTCTCCGTCGGCGGCACTGTGCTGGGAGTGCTCACCGTTCAGGTG
>Ga0164242_10005349_pt1 | contig 14306 bp, 8 predicted proteins | sample OricomgcompostMG_FD_108783 | JGI IMG/M metagenome (GOLD analysis project Ga0164242, IMG submission 108783) | Miracle-Growth compost microbial communities from Emeryville, California, USA - Original compost - Miracle growth compost (MG) ... | reverse complement strand
TTCCTACGTGTTACTCAGCCGTCCGCCGCTCGTGTACCACCGAAGTGGCCTTACCGCTCGACTTGCATGTATTAGGCACGCCGCCAGCGTTCATCCTGAGCCAGGATCAAACTCTCCAAAAAAAGAATTTGTCTTAACTTCAGTCGAAACTGACTTATTTCTATCGCTAGAAATTACTGTTTAACAAAACATATTAAAACAATTCACTTAAAGTGAACTGACGTTGATGGTCTAACTCCGGTGAAGGAATTAGACCCCGGGTAACCGAAAGGTATACGGCTACCCGATTGCACTATTCAATTTTTAACGTTCGTTTCAGAGCCAACTTAATAGCACCTCTGAAGCACTAGGAACCAATTGTAGCGGCTTTATACCTATACGTCAAGGATATATTTGCCCTTTTATGTAGTCTTTAGCACATCACTTTTATATAACCGCTCTACACCTGCTGAACAGATGGTTGTGCTATGCTTAAGCATAAGTAGTTCACCTCTATGAATATACGATCCGTACCGAAGCTACTGCCCTGCCTCCGAATACTCGGTCTACTGATGGCCTGCCTCCTTCCCCTGTCGCTCTCGCACATTCAAGCAGCCACTTCATCTCAGAATAGCGCCCTAGCACAGGGGTACCATGCTGATAATGGTAACGGTAAAATCGTTACCGGTGCCATTGTTGGATACAAGCCGAGTAGTTCCAATACCGTTGAGCTCTCCACCGCCAGCACGGCGGATCGGCTGGTCGGCGTGGCCGGACATAACCCCGTCGTCTCTATAAGCGGCGGCCAGAGTCAAGTGCAAGTCGTACTAAGTGGTACGACACTCGTCCTCGTTAGTGACATTAATGGAACGGTGAAGAGTGGCGACAAGATAGCGCCTTCCCCGATAGCAGGAGTCGGCATGAAAGCTACTACCGATGGGCAGATCATTGGGACCGCGCAAGGCAGCGCGACCACGACGAAAACTACCTCCATCACCGATAAGACGCATAAAACGCACACCATACGGATCGGCTACGTCACCGTTCAAGTGGGAAGCGCCTACTATCAGTCGCCCGGAAGCGATTTCTTACCCCCGTTCATGCAGAATATCGCCAATAGTTTGGCGGGCCGCCAAGTTTCGCTCGTCCGTGTTATCGTGGCAGGCCTCGTAGTACTCCTTGGCTTTATCAGCGTCATCATGCTCGTATATTCAGGCGTTCGGTCCTCTATGCAATCGATTGGCCGCAACCCATTGGCTGCCCCCGATATCCGGCGAGGCCTCTACCAGATCCTACTGATTGCGGTAGTCGTTGCCGGAGGCGCCGCACTCGCCGGCTACCTCGTTCTGCGCGCCTAGGGGAGCCGCCCCCGTCAAGACCCTTGTGTTTATTAGGATAGCGGCACTATACTGATAATGAACACAAAAAATACAAAAACGCTATGCAACCCGATAAGCCGCTATCATCTCAAGGATTGGACCAAGAGTCGTCTCTTGCCCTGGATTCCGAGACTCCCCTTTCCCCCCTTGATAACGAGGAGGCTTCTCAGGCCAAGGTCTATGCCAACAAGCAGCGCCGGCGTTCACTTATACGTTTCGGCCTACTAGGGCTTGCTGCTTTCTTAGTCGTAGCAGGCATCGTCACTCTCCTAGTCCATAAGTCGCCAAGTCAGGCCAGCCTAGAGTTAGGAGATTTCCCCGACACCCATGTCACTCTGCCTAACCTTAATACGATACCGCAGAACACGCAGCCGAGCCTGCAGGTCAATGGGCAGCTAGAGGCCAATAATTCCTTGGTGTTGGCACCAACTACCCGACCAGCCGTTCCGGTCATCGGCCAGATGTACTTCGATAAGACTGTTAAACAGTTGCTGGTATACAACGGTACCGTATTCCAACCGCTGGGAAGCACCGTTACCAGTAACCAGTATTCAACTACGCAACTTGGTGACACCATCATCAACAACGTTACTGAGGGTGCCACTGCACCGACAGTATTGCTGCAAGGAGGGATGCCGGGCACTGTACAGACCGGTAACTTCAACGTTTCGGGCACCGGGCGACTCGGTAGTCTAGCAGTTAGCGGCGCCAGCACCATGGCTAGCCTGGACGTCTCAGGCACTGCAATGATCAATACGGCCACTGTCCAAAATACCTTGACCGCTGGAAACGTGGCCACAAGTAGCATTAGTGCGCCCTCCAATGGCGCCCTGGCAATCGGTACACCGGCTGCGGCCACAGTTACTGGCAGTATCGACATTCATACCGGTGACTCTTCGACGACTGCCTCAGGCGACATCACCCTTGATACCGGAGCGGGCATCGTCGACGGAGAACTACTTGAGACCAAGGGATTCGAGGACGGTGTTGACGGTATGCAAACTTGGTATAGTGCGACGGTTAGTACAACTACCGACCAAGCGCATAGCGGCAGTCAAAGCCTCAAAATTACTCCGAGTTCTAGTTTCTGGGGCATATCAACGAACCTTAACGTTACCACGGGTATCGCAAAGCCGACACCTGGCCATACGTACTACTTCTCCATGTGGTTTCGGGCGGCGACGGTCGGGCGCAATATCGCCTCAGCCGTCCGTATGGGCAGCACTACGCTATCTTTCCCGACCATCACCGATAGCTCAACCGGCTGGACCCAAGTTTCTGGCATCGGCGTTGCCGCAGCTGACGCGACACAGTTTTACTTCACCATAGATACCAGTTCCGGCGCCAGTGGCGAAGTGCACTATCTCGATGATCTACAAATTACCGATCTCAGTTCAGCAAGCGCCGCTTCCCAAATCAGTATCGGCGCTACAAACGCCAAGATAGTTACCATCGGCAATATGAACGAGATCGGCGCAACGAGTATTTATGGTAGTAGCGGCATCTTGCTCAGTAGTGGTGCCGGTAGTCTTACCGCTAATAGTGGCGTCATCAACCTCAATGCAAGCGCTGCCTCAAGCTTCACTACCGCTCACGGTTCACTAACCCTTACCGGTGCTGCGACATCATCATGGGGCATCCTCCAGGCTGCGAGCGGCGTAGGCGGTGACCTTACCATACACGCCGGTAAGGGTGGCTCAGATACGAATAATAACGGTGGGAACCTCATCCTCCAAGGAGGAGCCGCGAATGGTACCGGCATAGGCGGCAGCGTCATCGTTAAACCGGCCACCAATAGTACATCGGCCTTCCAAGTGCAGAATGCTGCTGGGACTACCCTATTTGTCGCCGACTCGAGCGGTATGCAAATTACTATAAATGGTAGCCTTACGGTAAACGGTACATTGACGACAAACGGGCACATTGCGACCGGCAACGATTCTGCTACTACCACAGTAGTCGCCGGTAGTGCCTGTAGCACCGCTGTGGCGTCACTTGGTTCGGGCAGCAATGATACTGCCGGAACCGTCACGGTCACCATCGATACGGCGTGTAGCTCTGCCACCGGTACATTGGCTACGATTACCTTTGGTAGCGCGTTTGCTACAGCACCACGTATTACATTCACCCCTGGCAACGCTGCGGCCGCAAGCTTGCAATACTACCGCACAACAAGTACCACCGGCTTTACCCTAGAGACAGCAAACAGCGTTACTGCCGGTACTACCTACATCTTTGACTACCAAGTGATGCAATAAAAAGACTCGACCGTTTCCAGTCGAGTCTTTTGCGTGTCTTAGGACTCTTTAGACCGCTGGTTCGAGGACTACTTCATCCTCATCGTCCGGTTCGTCGCTCTTGTCGACGAGCGCCAAACTTACGACCTCATCGCCGTCATTGAGGCGCATGATACGGACGCCCTGGGTCGCTCGACCCAGACTCGGGATGTCTTTGATCTGCAAACGGATAGTCTGACCGTTCTTGCTGATGATGATCACTTCCTGATCGTCAGTCTCGCCGAGCGTCTTCACACCTACCAGCTCGCCGGTCTTCGTGTTCACGACAGCGCTGCGGATACCGACCCCACCGCGGGCGTGTGGTGTGAACTGCGCGACCTTCGTTCGCTTGCCGTAACCGTACTTACTGATGACAAAGATACTGCTACCGGCTTCGACGATATCCATACCGATAACGTGATCGTCAGCGCGGAGGCGGATACCGCGTACACCACGGCTTACCCGACCCATCGGACGGGCATCGCGCTCATGGAAGCGGATCGCCTGCCCCTGCTGGGTGCTGATGACGACTTCGTTGTCACCGCTGGTCATACGGATCCATTTCAATTCATCGCCCTCATCGAGGTTGATAGCAATCAGACCGTTACTCCGCACGTTCTGGTACTGTTCGAAGGGCGTCTTCTTGACGACACCGCGTACGGTACACATGATCAGGTTCGCGGCGCTATCGGACTTGCTGACGTTTATCACGCTGCTCACGGTTTCTTCCGGCTGCAGCTGCAATAAGTTCACTATGGCCACACCTTTGGCGCTCATGCCGGCCGCCGGTACTTCGTACGTCTTCAAGCGGAAGACGCGTCCTCGGTTCGTAAAGAACAGAAGGAAGTCGTGTGTAGATGCATTTACAACATGTTCAATGACGTCTTCTTCGCGCGTCGCCATACCACGTCGGCCCTTGCCGCCCCGCCCTTGTCGCTTGTAATCAGCGATTGGGCTACGCTTGATATAGTTAGCTGATGTAAGTGTTACAACCACTTGTTCGTCTGGCACCAGGTCTTCGTCGCTCAAACGGTTGAGCTCATTTTTTACTACCTGGGTACGGCGCTCGTCACCGTAGCGCTCCTTTAGCTCCTTCATCTCATCTTTGATGATGGTAAGGATTTTCTGTTCATCGGCCAGGATAGCTTCCAGTTCACCGATAAGCTTCATCAGAGCGGCCAGTTCGTCTTCGATCTTCTTGCGTTCCAAACCAGCCAGCGTACGCAGCTGCATGGCCAGGATGGCTCGCGCCTGAATCTCGGTCAGTTTGAATTTCTTGATTAAGTTTGCTTGCGCTTCCTCGGTCGTCTCGCTGGAGCGGATGGTGCTGATGACTTCATCGATGTTATCGAGGGCAATCTTCAGACCTTCCAGGATGTGGGCGCGGTCGCGGGCCTTACGCAGTTCGAACTCGGTACGACGCCGGACGACTTGCTGCCGGTGTTTGATGTGCTCGCCCAGGATATCCTGCAGACCGAGCACACGCGGCTGGATGCCGTCGATAAGCGCCATCATGTTGTAATGGAAACTCGTCTGCAACGGGGTCAGCTTGTACAACTGGTTGAGTAATTTCTTGGGGTACGCATCTTTCTTAAGATCGATGACGATACGCACACTACCGCGGGCAGATTCATCACGGATGTCACTTACACCGGTGATTTTCTTTTCGTTCACGAGGTCGGCAATCTTTATCACCAGACTCTCTTTGTTCAGAGCATAGGGGATTTCGGTAATGACAATCTGGTGGCGGCCCTTCTTACCTTCCACCACTTCAGCTACACCGCGGGTGACGACACCGCCACGCCCGGTCGCGTAGGCTGTCCGTAAGCTGTCGGCGCCATAGACAATACCGCCGGTCGGGAAATCCGGTCCCTTGATGAATTGCAGCAGGTCGTCCAGTGAAGCATCCGGATGATCTATCTTATACACCGTGGCATCCACCACCTCGTTCAGGTTGTGCGGAGGAATGTTGGTTGCCATACCGACGGCGATACCTAGTTGTCCGTTTAACAACAAGTTTGGCAATTTCGCCGGAAGTACGGTCGGTTCCTGATTCTCGCCATCATATGTATCACGGAAGTCCACCGTCTCTTTGTCGATATCCTGGAGCAACTCGTCAGCCAAACGGTGCATCTTGGCTTCGGTGTAACGCATAGCTGCCGGCGGGTCCCCGTCCATGCTACCGAAGTTGCCCTGCCCGTTTACGAGCAAATAACGTGTCGCCCATGGCTGCGCCAGGCGCACCATGGAATCATAGATAGAGGAATCGCCGTGCGGGTGGTACTTACCCATCACCGCACCGACCACGTTCGCACTCTTACGGTGGCGGCTGCTGCTCCGCAGACCGTCCTCATTCATGCTGTAGAGGATGCGCCGGTGCACCGGCTTCAGACCGTCACGCACATCAGGCAGTGCCCGATCGATGATCACGCTCATGGAATAGCGCAGATAACTGTCTTCCATGACGTCTTCGACCGTACGGCGCTCTACAAGCCGCGAGTGGTCCATACCAGTCAGTACCTCAACTCGCGGCCCAGAAGCCTCTACAGACCCTGCAGATGCGTCAGAAGGGGTGTTTTCGGGAGTCATATCGCTTGTGTTATCAACGTCTGCCATACTAAATGTCCAAATCCTTTACAAACTTCGCGTTAGCCTGGATGAAGTTCTTGCGCAGTTCCACCTCGGTGCCCATCAACTTGTTAAAGATGGCATCTGCTTTTTCAGCGTCTTCTACCTTCACCTGTACCAGTACACGCTTCTCGGGGTTCATCGTGGTCTCGAATAGCTGCTCGGCATCCATCTCGCCCAGCCCCTTGTAACGCTTCTGCTCGATGAAGCCGGCTTGACGGAAGCGCTCAGCGCTCTCGTCCACCTTGACCCCCTCTTCCTTGCGCTTGGCGATGGTATTGTCCAACACCGTTTCGAGTTCAGCTTCATCGTAAATAAATACGCTGGACTTGCGGCCCGGCTTCACCAGCTCGAACAGCGGCGGTTTGGCCAGATACACATGGCCGCCATCCACCACTTCTTTCATGTAGCGGAAGAAGAACGTCATGAGCAGCGTAGCGATGTGGCTGCCATCGACATCGGCGTCGGTCATGATGATGATGCGGTGATAGCGCAGCGCATCGACGTTGAAACTATCTTCGATGCCTACACCGAGTGCCTTGATAAGGCTCAGGATCTCGTTGTTGGCCAGCATCTTGTCGAGGCGGGCACGTTCCACGTTCAGCACCTTGCCGCGCAGCGGTAAGATAGCCTGAGTCTTACTGTCACGGCCGGTCTTGGCCGAACCACCGGCACTGTCACCCTCTACCAGGTATATTTCACTGCTGGCGGGATCTTTGCTACTGCAGTCTGCCAGCTTACCCGGCATGCTGGCACCATCAAGTACACCCTTACGGATAATGTTCTCGCGGGCAGCGCGGGCAGCCTTGCGGGCGCGAGCGGCTAACAGCGCCTTACCGACGATTTTCTTAGCGACCTGCGGATGCTCCTCAAGATAATAGCTGAAGTACTCACCCATGACGCTTTCAACGTACCCACGGACCTCTGGGTTACCCAGCTTGTCCTTCGTCTGTCCTTCAAACTGCGGATCAGGCAGTTTGACCAGGATGATAGCGGTCAGACCTTCACGGGTGTCTTCCCCACTCAGTGCTTCTTCTTTCTCTTTCAACAAGCCGTTCTTGCGCGCGTAGTCGTTGATGATACGTGTAAGCGCCGCCCGGAAGCCGGTCAGGTGTGAGCCACCGCCAGGGTTAACCACGTTGTTGGCGAACTGTTTGATAGTCTCGGTAAAGCTGTCGGTGTACTGCAAGGCGATTTCCACCTGGCTGTCTTTAACCTCTTTATCGACGTAGAATACGTCGTCGTCCACCGGCTCCTTGCCGACGTTGAGGTGTTTGACGTAACTTTGTATACCGCCTTCGAAATAAAAGCTATAGCGTTTCCCGGTCTTGTGATTAATAAGAGTGGTACGTATGCCTTTTGTGAGATATGCCGCGTGTCGGAGACGATCCAAAATGGTGTCGTAGCTGAACTCTTGGCTCTCGGTAAAGATACTCGCGTCCGGGTAGAACGTAATCTCGGTGCCGTGCGGTCGGTCAGCTGGAGTCTTACCTATGACAGCCAGGTCGCCGTCAGGTACACCCTTAGTGTATTCCTGGTGATGGATCTTCCCATCCTTATAGATATTGACAATCAGACGGGTTGACAAAGCATTCACGACACTAGAGCCTACACCGTGCAGGCCGCCAGAAACCTTGTAGCCGCCACCGCCGAACTTACCGCCGGCATGCAGTACGGTCAATACCGTTTCTACGGTGCTCTTGCCCGTCTTAGGGTGGATGTCTACCGGAATACCGCGGCCATCGTCAAACACAGTGATACCGCCGTCTTCAAGCATCTCTACTTGGACGTGCGTCGCGTAACCGGCGAGCGCCTCGTCGATTCCGTTGTCTACAATTTCCCACACCATGTGATGCAAGCCCTCTACACCGGTACTGCCGATGTACATACCGGGGCGCTTGCGTACCGGATCTAGGCCCTCGAGCACTTGGATCTGGTCAGCCGAATATCCCTTGTCAGCCACAATAAACCCTCTTTCGTTTACCCTTTTGGTTCACACCTTGATAACTACATACTAATATAACGTGTTTTCACACTTTTCACAAGTGTAGCGCCCAGTAGCCACTACTGGTCAGCGGAGTTTTCGGGCTGGTTGATATGAAGCTGCCCGTCTGGATCGATGAATATCGTGTCGTCACTTCCGTTAGCACTTGCTCTTGGCTGTAGCTGCAGTGTACCTTCCACGGAAGTGGGCGCAGTCGGTTCTGCTGGCTTCAACTCCTTTTTCAGTTCGTCGGCAATATCACTGATCTCTCTCTGGTCCAACTGGGCACTCGATATGTTGCCCCCATCTTCAATGGCGTCCAGGGCTGGATCCGGCGCGCTGTTTGGCTGGTTATCCACTACCGGAGCCGTGAAGGTCGGAGGAGTAGGCGGCAACGCTGACTGTGCCGGAGAGATGGCAGGTGCTGGTGCCTGGGCGCGCTGTTTGGCCAGCCACTCATCCAGGAATGATCCTGATGGATTAGGAGCAGCAGTTGCCGGAGGTGGCGTTGGTGCCCCTCCGAAAGATGGCGGCATGGCGGCAGCCGGAGAAGCAGCGCCAAACGAACTCTGGAATGGTTTCGGGGTAGGCGCCTGGGTCGCTAGTCGACCGAATATTTCCTTCTCCACCACAGCCCGCGGCTTACCGTACTTGGCAGCCGAAAGTTGCTTGAGCGCATCGGCCAGACCCGGATTCGGGTTGCCGAGCGGCGGCAATGTCGCCATGCTGAACGGCTGGGTCGGCACGCCGTTTATAAGCGTACGCACGATGGCGTTGTAATTCGGTACGCGGAGCAAGTCGTCGCCATCGAACGCCGGTTGGAAGTAACGGCTCAAGGAATCCACGTCATTCTGACCTATACGGAAACTGACGATGGTACCGATATTGCCGAACACAGCGTCGCGAATCTCTTCGGTCAGCTGGGTGGTGAACTGGTTCGCTACGATAAGGTTCAGATGATATTTCCGGGCTTCGCTCATTATCGTCGCAAAGCTGTCAGTACTGAAGTTCTGGAACTCATCAACGTACAACGCGAAATCCTGACGCTGGTCTTCGGGAGTATCCGAACGGCTCATGGCGGCCGCCTGGAATCGCATGACGAAGATCATACCGAGCAGCTTGCTGTTCAAATCCCCCGTCCGACCTTTACTGAGGTTCACGAGCAATATCTTTTTGTTATCCATTATGGAGCGCAGATCAAAGGCACTCTTGGTCTGCCCGATTATGTTGCGCATCATTTCATTACTAAGGAACGCGCCGAACTTACTCACGAACCAGGCCGTCACTTCCCCAGCTTCATTGGAGCGCTGGCTGGCAGGATATTCTTTCTGCCAGTAATCAAGTACGTTCGGATCCTTCACGTGCTGTAATTTTTGCTTCAAGAATTCGGGATCACGGAAGAGTTTAGGAATGTCTACGAAGGTTCCGCCGGCCGGATCGGCCATTACCGCTAAGGCAGCGTTGCGGAAAATACTTTCATAGCGAGGGCCCATAATACCTTGGTGTTGTGGATCATACAACTTGTATAGCATGCCGATGGTTTCCTGGATAAGGAAGTCCTTCTGATCGGGATCATCATATTCGAACAAGTTAAGTCCCATCGGATAGTCCATGTCAGCCGGACTGAAGTATATGACATCTTCAGTGCGTTCCTTCGGCACCATAGCCAGTAACTTCTCAGCTGTGTCACCATGCGGGTCGACGAATGCGAATCCGTTACCACTAAGCATATCCTGCAGAGCCAGGTTCTCCAGGAAGGTAGACTTACCGGTACCTGTCTGACCGACCGCGTACATGTGGCGCTGTCTATCCTTGATACCAAGCCGGATCGATTTGCGGACACCTCGAAATTCATTGAAGCCTAGTAGCAATCCATCGGCCGGCATATTACGCGGACCGTCGACCTGCTTAGACTCCTGACGGCTCAACTGAGAAGTAGGAATGTTACGCTGGTCCGGAAAGTGGAAGAGCGTCGCTAGTTCTACCGAGTTCATGATGTTGCGCTTCTTGCGAGGAGGAAACGCGCGCAGCAGATAGTCGTTGACCAGGCCTACCGTATCCTTGGCCGGTTCGTACTTGAAGCCATTCTTACCGGGGCTATCAAATAGCGAGAAGCTCGCTACTATATTATTGATGATCGACTGGGAGCGCTGTGTTATGTTCGAACTGGCCACTACCCGTATGGCGACCTCAAACCCGGCATAGCGCGTCTTATCGTCTATGGAGTCGACTATCGATTGTTCGAGTGATGAAAGCTCTTTGGGTGGTTTCCCCCCTTCATCTTTAGATTCCGGCGGCTTTACGAGCGCGGTAACCATCTGCCGGGCCAGCAATGAGGCGCTCGCATCTTTGCTCCCCTTACGCTTTTTGCTCGCATGAGCGCTCGCTTGCTTGCGCCAGCTGCTATCCGCAGGACGGAACAGAATCTGTATGCCTGCCCCATCGTCGGTTTCTAAACCTGATAGGGCGTTGAGAATCGACTGAAACGCATCACGCTTCAATTCTTGGTACGTCGCGATGGGGTACGCAAACGCTTCCTTCAAGTTAAACTCTCCGCCTACGACGCTCGTAAGACCACCCGCCTCACTAAAAATATTGTGTTCGGGTGCCACTTCCAACCGCGCACTCGGATAGGCACTTGTAACCGCCTGCTTCAATACATCGAGCATATCAGCAGGCACCGAAGCATATAAATGCACGAAGCCATGTACGCCAACAATCTCGAATCCAAGGTGCCGTTGGCCATACCAACGATTTTTCATATTTTTCTGTGCGGTACTCGCAATAATGTTGTAAATAATTTGTGCTTTTGAGATATTTTCGTCAACAATATCGCGAACATCTCGTCCATTCGCCTCTGTATCTTCGCTAGTCGGAGGAAGGTGGATCAGTAAGGGGACCATCTCCATTCCTCGCTCATACATGATGATCGTATGGTTATTATTTTGTAGTCTCAAAAACAACACTGGGCCCAATGTAACCAGTGCCGCAAGGAAAATTATGCCGATAAAAATGAACACTTCCATTATTTTTGCGTAGGGTTAGAAACGATATGGTATTGCTCTGCCAAGTAGCTGGACTTTAGCTGCTGCAGCGCTTCGCTTAGCGCATACGGGTCATGGCTATGTTGCTGTATCAGTCGCTGTGCTTGAGCAGCAACCACTGCCGCCGGGTTAGCGGCAGGTGCTTGGGCACCGGGGCGTGAAGGCGTAGGAAGTTGCGGAGACACAGGGACAGTCATCTCCGGTGTAGGGAGTGGTTGTACCGGGGGCAAATGGGCAGCGGCGCCTGATTGGGGCTGAGTACTGTCAGGAAACATATCTACCTATTAGTATATACCGTACATGCCCCAGATAACAGGAGGAGTACCTATCATTTCGACACCTTACTCCAGTTGCGCCTGAGGTAAAGATATCCCACCGCTACTATGATCGCCACTGTTATTATATCTCGAAGCGTCAGTTGTCCGAGCGACTGCAGCACTAATAGCAGTACAACTGTGCCGCAAAGCGCCATGCCTAGGCGTTTATGGGATGTACCTCCTGTCGTATCTGGTCGCCGCAGCATGCCGCACAGATTCCAGGTAGTGTATAGGGCTACGAAAAGTAGCACGAAAGGTACGATCAGTAGCACCACCGGTAGCCCATCAGGCGCTAGTAAGATCATGAACCCTATCAGCGCTAACCAAGCGATGCCGGTTCGGAGTGCGTATTGTTTGATATTCATGGTTAGCCCCTTACGTAAAAACGCCCCCGTACAGCCGAGCGGTCTGCGACGAAGAGCGTATTTTGATGATAAATGGTGCCGCAGGCGGAGAAATCCGCTCGTTAAAAATACTATTAAGCGCTTCCCGCCTTTGGCTATGACTGACCGCTCTTGCTACCAGTAAGGTAACGCGAGCGATAATGTTGAGTGCAAGTTGTTAAGGTTGGTTGTTTTTGTTTTTGCTTGACTCACTTTCAATGCTACTACACAGAGCCTCTTTTGTCAATATGCTCGTGCTTTTTGCACTTCGACCCTCTGACAAACTGGGACCATCCGAGGGAGGGTTTTCACACACCGTCTTCACGCCCAAAATGGAGTCAATAGTTATACACAGACCAGAGTGAAAATGCTTACATTTTGCTGTTGACAGCAACTACCGTAAGCACTACTATATCTGTAGCACTGAATAAAAAAAGTGCTCAAAAACAAAAAGCCAAACAGTAAACAGCCGCTTCTCGCAAGCGGCTGTTTCATTGTAAGGTGCCACACCCTGCCAGGACCTGCCTGGTCACCTACCCCAATTTTTGCTGAAGAATAAGGTTGCTTTCTGAAAGATTAGTTATACAATTTTTCGTACTATGGATGCCCGCAGCAATATACACGCAGCGGGGCGAAGCGTGGTAAGCCTCGTCGAAACCGGCCAGCACGGCCTGCTGGTAACGATTGAGTGTTCGCTCAGCAACAATCTGCCGAACATCGTTATCGTGGGATATGCCAACAAAGCCGTGGACGAAGCGAAAGAACGCATTCGCAGCGCATTCTCGGGCAGCAAGCTGAGCCTGCCCCGCAAACGCATCACCATTAACCTGGCGCCCGCCGATGTCCCGAAAGAAAGCAGTGGCTTCGATTTAGGCGTCGCAACCGCTATACTGGCCGCCACCAATCAGATACGCGACCCTCTGGAACGCACCGCCATCATGGGTGAGCTAGGGCTCGACGGTGATGTACGCCCCATCAGAGGTATCATCGGTAAGATATTGGTCGGCAAACGGCACGGGATCAAACGGTTCATACTGCCAGCTGGCAATCTCAGTCAAGCTGTACTGGTGCCTGGCGTGGAGATCGTGCCCGTTGCCACTTTGGCTGAAATGTACGCCTACTTGAATGATCCCGCTAGTATACGGACTGTCGATACGAATACCTTGCCCACGAATACCGAAGTGACGGCAACGGAATCAGAGCTGGAGCTGGAAGATGTTATCGGCCAAGAGCTAGGTAAACGAGCAGTTGAGATCAGCGCGGCGGGCGGACATAACCTACTGCTGGGCGGCCCGCCGGGGACTGGCAAGAGCATGCTCGCCAAGGTACTGCCCGGTCTACTGCCCCCGTTGAGCCGCGAAGAGATGCTCGAGGTTACTCACCTACACAGCCTGGCGGGCAATGACTTCAACCGCATTATCAGCCAGCGCCCCTTCCGAGCGCCCCACCATAGTGCCAGTAACGTCGCAATCATAGGTGGCGGTAATACGATCCGCCCGGGCGAGATGAGCCTTGCTCACCGCGGCGTACTACTGTTTGATGAGTTACCCGAATTTGCCCGCGTGACCGTAGAGGCGCTACGCCAGCCACTTGAAACCCGGACTATCACTATCGCCCGCGCAAAAGATACCGCTGAGTATCCGGCTGATTTCATTTTTGTAGCCACCGCTAATCCCTGCCCTTGCGGCCATTACGGTACCGCCAAGCCATGCCGCTGCCTGCCGCACCAGATTGTGCATTATCGCCGCAAACTCAGCGGGCCTATCCTTGATCGTATTGATCTCTATGTGGACGTGCATGAGATCGATAATAGCCAGCTGCTTGCCGAACGCACCAGGGATATAGCAAGCACATCGGCCCGAGAGCGTATCGCTACGGCCCGAGCCCTTCAAGCGGCACGCTTTGCGGACTCCGCTAAGCTGAATAGCGGCATGAGCAACCGTGATATCCAAGCTCATGCCCTTTTAGACAGCGCAGCCAAGCAGCTACTGGATCAGGCGGCTGAGAAGTTTACCTTGAGCGCACGGGCCTATATGCGTAGCGTCAAAGTAGCTCGCACCATCGCCGACTTAGACAGCTCCGAAGCCATTGAGAGCAGGCATATCGCCGAAGCCCTCCAGTACCGGCCTCACGCCTACCACAACCCCTAAACCGTAAAGTGTTTGACCTCTGTTGTGTAGTCTGTTACAATAGACCGACGTAAAACAACAAGTATAAGGAGAGCCTGTATCAGCACTAGCACTCGCCTGAATGGGGCAATTCGGGCACCACAGCTTCGGGTCATCGATAGTGATGGCAAACAGCTCGGCATCATGA
>Ga0164242_10005348_pt1 | contig 14308 bp, 11 predicted proteins | sample OricomgcompostMG_FD_108783 | JGI IMG/M metagenome (GOLD analysis project Ga0164242, IMG submission 108783) | Miracle-Growth compost microbial communities from Emeryville, California, USA - Original compost - Miracle growth compost (MG) ... | reverse complement strand
TGTATTAATGCCATATCTGCTCGCAATGGGATAGGCTAGTAGCGTATGGGAGGCCATCATGGAGGCAAACAGGATAGAAGTGGTCATGGAATAGCCCAAAATATAATAGCCTCCAATAGTTCCCAATATCATGGGCAGGCAGAAAGTATACATCCCGAATGCCATACTTCTGAATTTATTTTTATTAAATTCAACGAGATCAATCTCCAGACCAGCCAGGAACATGATATAGAGCAGACCCACAGTGCCAAACAGTACAATGGAGCTATCTCTGAGCAGTAAATTTAAGCCGTAAGGTCCTACAATAACCCCGGCTATAATAAGCCCTATTATGTGCGGAATCTTAATCCGGTTCAGTAAAATGGGCGCAAATAATATAATAAATAATACCAGTGAAAATATAATGACTGGATTGGTGAGTGGTAGTGTGAAATCTAACGCGGTTAATAGGGTCATAACATTTTATTTCAATGAATGTTAATGGGTTAGCTGTGAAATTATTGCTTTTTCAGGCTCAGATTATAGATGATCTGACAGTTGGGACGGATGATGGTTCTTTTGCCGGTCATGGACAGAGAATCGCTGGTTTGTCTTAAATAGACATTGATCTGAGCGCCCCCATCGGCAATGGAGTCTGCTGATTGAGCCGATAACTGCAGGAGCCCGTCTTGATATTTACCGATATAGACCCGGCTGAGGATATTTTTAGCATAGGCCTGTGCGATAACAGAACCTCCGGCCAGCGCAAAGATCCATCTCTCTGTTTTGGTGTCACCGACTGCGGAACCAGAACAGGTGGCCTGCGTGCAGTTCATGGTGACATCCCAATTCCCAGCAAGTTGCGAGAATTGTAGGTGAAGGGAGTCTTCTCTGATATGGGTACTATCCATATTCTTAGCCAATTCATTGAGCTTTGTTTCCTTCAGGGCCAGTTCATTAGCCTTGAGGATTAATTCTTGCTGTTGGGCTTGTAATTGCTTTTCCCTGTTAACGAGGTCTTGTTCTCTTTTAACCTGGCCACAGCCAGTCATCAACAGAACCGCAATTAATAAGCCTGATATGGTTGTTTTTTGATACATGTGGGCAATATATACAATATATTAATTAGGTTTGAGGGTTATGACCATAAATATATTGATTTTTTGTCAAATGGCATAATCAATTGACTGTAAGCTGGTTTTAGTATCGTACCATCCTAGGTTTAATGAACATAATAAAGTTTATCAGATGACCTACATAATAAAAGCCCTGTCTGACAGGGCTTTTAAGCGGATTGATTTTCTGGCAGCTTTGTTTATGATTATAAAGAGAAACTGATATTTGCCGTATAGTTCCTGGGAGGCATTGGATTACCGGATCCGGAATAGTATTTTTGATTGGATAGATTATTGAGTCTGATACCCAGCTGTGTACGACCAAAATGATAGCTGGCGGTGGCATTGAGCAGTAAATAGGCAGGGATTTCTGTTCGGTTGTAGACATCTGTATAGGCCCTATCTACATAATTGCCTCCGGCACCTATGGAGAAACGATGATTTTTTTTGCAGGGGATGCTGTAATTAACCCAGAGATTGCCTATGTTCTTTGGGGCGTTGGCCGCCAGGTTGCCCTGGTAACTGCTGGATCTGGTGTATTTATTTTCGTTGTAACCATAACCAAGCAGCATGTTTAAATTGTCTGTGGGGGAGGCTTTAAATTCCAGTTCCAGCCCTTTGCTCTGTTGTGTTCCATTTTGGGATTCAAAGAATCCCTGTTCATCGTACAGGTTAGCATTGTGTATTTTGATATTATATATACTGAGTGTAGCGCTATAGCGCTGATCGGGTGCATCCCATTTGATTCCACCCTCATATTGGGTAGCATGCACGGGATCTAATTTAACGATGGAGCCATCACTTTTGTTAGCGGTATTTTGATTACTGAAGCCATCTGTATAGTTGGCAAAGAGCGCAAGCTCTTCTCTGATAGGTTGATATACAATGCCTAGTTTCGGAGAGAATGCGGTTTGGCTATAAGGGGTATTTAGGGTGTAATGATATCTGTCCGCTCTAAGGCTCAGCATGGTCATTAAATTTGGACGCAGGTATAACAAGTCTGACAGGTAAGCAGCATACCTGCTGGCTGTCCAGGTGTTGGCAGCTGAATAAACAGGCCGTTCGGTGATTAATTTATCCACGTTTTTGCGAAGCGCGGGTTTAAAGTCGTAGATACTAGTTGTATCGTAGTTGGTGGAATAACCGGTATAGTTAAAAGTGGTGGATACATATTCCAGACCTGCGAGCATTTTGTTTTTGAGGCCTAGCAGCTTAAACTGGCCTGTGAAATTTTGCTGGATATTGATGGAGCTATAATTATAATCATAGTCGTAAATAAGTCTTCTGATGCTGTCTTTGCTTAAGTAGTAGTTATAGGCAAAATAATTATGATCAACGGAGGAGTTGAGTGCGCCGATGACAGTGGAAGATTCCCAGTTTTTACCTAATTGATACGTACTGGTGACCGTGGCATTCTGACGAATGAGCATTGTTTTGAGATCATCAGCATAATAGGATTTTTTATAAACGGGGACATCTTTTACGTTCTGGTAATAAGTGCCGAAACTCTGCCAGGGGGTAGGTGTTTTCTCGGAACTGTACAGTTCAAATTCAGCGATGATTTGCCACCTGTCAGAGGCGGCATAGCTAAAGCTGGGCGATAGGCTATAGACATTGCTATGGCCAAAATCCTGAAAAGTTTTCCTGCGGTCTGCCGAGGCGTTCATTCTAAATAATAGCTGATGGCCCGAGTCCAGGGAGTGATTGTAGTCTATTGTCGCTCTGTTTAAACCCCAGGAGCCGGTAGTGAAAGCAAGCTTTGTGGCAGGCATCTTTTCTGGTCTTTTGGTAACCAGATTGACTGCCCCGCCATAGGAGGCGGCTCCCTGATACAGGGTGCCGGCAGGCCCTTTTAAGACTTCGATTCTTTCCAGGTTGGAAGGCTCATAACTGGTGAAGTAGGAGGGGACGCTGGTGCCGTTTCTGGCATTGACGTAGGTGGAAAATCCTCTGGACGTAATGGAAAAATAGCCGCCAGCCGTATTATTGGCAACGGTGCCGGCCACGTTAAGCATGGCCTCGTCAATAGATGTAATTTGTAGTTGTTCTATTAAGTCATGGCTTACCACATTATAGACTTGGGGATTTTCCAGGTTTTTAAGCGGCATGCGTGCTATATAAACACTTTTATTGTCTGAAATCAGATTGGTACGAACGGTCACTGTTTTTAAAGGAGCTGCTGTATCTTTAAGTATAATATTCAGGTGTAGACTGTCTGCTGCAGTATTGAGTAGCAATATATGCCTGTTTTGTTTAAAGCCGGTGGCCTTTACGACTAAGGTGTCCTGGCATGGACGTAATTGCTGGAAATCAAAAACACCGGCTTGATTACTGAGGGTATGGGCCTTTTGATGGAGCAGCTGAATAGAGACTCCAGCTATTGGATGACCGGACTCGGAGGTAATAATACCCGTAATTTTTTTCTGACTGTGCGCTGGATGACTCAGTAACAGGCATAGCAAGGGCAGGAACAAAGGTGCTTTGTTCTTTTTTGAATAAAACATGAGGTTTGACTTTTTATAAAATTTGTGCAAAGGTGAACCGCTGCTATTAAATTATGCTAACGGTATCTGGAAAACGTTGAACGAAATCGGGAATTTCTGATATGACGGTTGTTTTTGTGTATGATGGATTTATAAGCCGAATGAACAGTGGCTGTGGGAGTTTTAGTATATTTGGTAAGCGGTAGTTTTCTTGTAAGGCCTTTTTTTATCCTAAACTTAATTGATGATGGAAGCTAAATTACAGTTATATGCGTTGACCAAGGGAAGTGAGGTGCACCCGGAAGATGTTTTGATAACCGAAGATCCAAATGAACCCAAACATCCCAGATTGGGTTTTGCCAAGCGCTTTTTACAGCATATTGTTGCCGATAATTATCCAATGCTCCATGAGGGAGATCAGTTTAAGGAAAATACGTTGCTTTTTACATTCAAAGTGCAGCATGTACATATCACCAGAGCGGGTGACTATGAATTCGCGGTCGAGAAAAGAATCGTTGTAACCGGGATCCTTATTGACTGATTAGACGATGAATCAATTGACTCAGGGGTTGAATGATGCGGGTGTCTTATCCTATAAGACAGGCGTTGGCTATATTTATGGTCGTATGGACGGGTAAAAAAAGGAGTCATTTTTATAAATAAAAATGACTCCCATACAAATGGATGAAACTTAATGAAGTCTTTCATCTTTGGGTTGCGTCTTCCCTTATTTACGACTTCAAGATCTTTAGGCATAGACCAGCCTTTGGTTTTGCAGCTTTACCTTATGATGTAGTCTAAGACCACATTTATGAATGATCAGGCTGCAGTCAAAATTTCTTTTACGTAACTCATCCCGCAATACCGCCAGATAGACTTTACGGATTGTATTGCCACCCAGACATTTCACCTGCTTGTTGAAACGGTTGATGAGTTCTTCATCTGGCAGCAGGGTGAATTCTGCTTTAAATAATAGCGCTTGTTCCTGTAATAAAACTTCGTAATCCATTGCAATAATTTTTTCAGTTAAAAAATATTGCATCAAAGAATGCTGCTTAACACTTTTGGATTCATTCAACTTTTTTGGTTTGTTGGACCCTCATCGTTTGACCACCGTAGCTTTTATCGCTCGGTTGGCGTTAATTGTAATCGCTTAACTTCTTGATGCGGATACAAAAATAGGGGGCTTTTGAATATTGACCAAATAAATCTACTAAATTTGTAGACTAATAGCCACTCTGGTTTTTAATTAATTGATTATTAGATTATTAGTTAAGTGATTTTTTTGTTTTTTGGGTTGATTTTTAAAGGATCTCCTTTTTTAGCGGTCTATTCGAAGTGGAACTGTACTTTTTCTGTATGTTGAATATGTCTGATTTATGGATGCCAGCGTGTATTGATCTTATATGGATATGGTGGCCGACTGTATGGCGGAACCAGCCAACAAACAGCTATGACTTTGTGTAATTCCCTGAAATTTATAGGGTTTAAAGGACCGTTAAATAACAAAAGACCCTACATTTGTTGCTTAACAAATAGAAATTTAAGCGGAGTTTCTTAAAGCTATCAATATGGAAACAAAAAAGTGGACCCAGGAAGAAATCCTTGCAATTTATCATAAGCCCCTGCTGGAATTGGTGTTTGAGGCAGCGGCAGTACACCGTCGTCATCATGATCCAAATAAAGTGCAGATCAGTTCTTTAATCTCCATTAAGACAGGGGGCTGCCCGGAGGACTGCGGTTATTGTCCGCAGGCTGCCAGGTATCATACGGAAGTTAAAATGCATGAACTCTTGCCGGTCCACCAGGTAAAGGCGCAGGCACTTAGAGCAAAACAGCATGGAATATCCAGGGTATGTCTGGGTGCTGCCTGGCGTAATGTAAAAGACGGTGAGGAGTTTGATCAGGTCTTAGATATGGTCCGTACCGTAACCAAGCTGGATATGGAGGTCTGCTGTACTTTGGGGATGCTGACTGAAAACCAGGCGAAGAGACTGGAAGAAGCGGGGCTGTATGCTTATAATCATAATATTGACAGCTCTGAGGATTATTATAAAGAGGTGATTTCTACCAGAGGTTTTGAGGACCGGCTAGAAACGATTGGTAATGTGCGAAAAACCTCCATTACGGTTTGTTCCGGGGGAATTATTGGTATGGGGGAATCTGTTGAGGACCGTTGTGAAATGCTCCGGATTCTGGCTAATATGTATCCCCAACCGGAAAGTGTGCCGATTAATGCATTGGTGGCGGTAGAAGGTACGCCTATGGAGGATCAAAAGCCAGTATCGATTTTTGAAATGGTCCGCATGGTGGCAACGGCCAGGATTGTTATCCCTGAGACACAGGTAAGGCTCTCAGCTGGCAGAACCAGTATGAGCGCAGAAGGACAGAGCCTTTGCTTTTTAGCGGGTGCCAATTCTATTTTTGCTGGCGATAAATTATTGACAACGCCTAATCCGGATATCAATGAGGATAAATTGCTGTTTAAGGAGTTAGGGATTGTGCCGCAGGCACCTTTTGAGAAGCATCCTAAAAGGCCTGTTGTAGAAAAAGAAGATATGACTGTTTTGCCGAAGGGCGAAAACCCCAGATGGACAAGACCGGACCACAAAATTGAGCGCAATGAAGCGCACCGGTATAAGCATGCGCAAAGTGACTTTCCCGTAAAAATAACACTGGAAAACCCTGCGTCAAAGCAGGTTGACTAAAAAGCGGGGTGGTCTTAATGGATTTACCTGACGTTTTTCAATGTAGTTTATTTGAACAAAAAAGCAACGGGCTGGTCGATGGAGTCGACTAGCCCGTTTTGGGATACTGATCTTTGAACAATTTGATTTGGGGCATTTGAACAGAGATCAAAAAGTTGATGGCAGCGTTTCAGACGCTCATCCTTAAGCCGGTTTTGCGACCATCAATAAGATAATCGCAAAGGCTACCAGGAAAATAAAAATACCGGTGTTGCGCCCTTTTCTATTGAGATGCTGATAGGTCTTACCAGCCATACCCTCGGTCGATAATGCAACTATTTGTTTTTTTAATAAGGGGCTATAGACAGCTATGCCAGTTCCTGCAGCTATGGCATATAAGATGAGAGACATCCAAAGCCAACTGACGGATAGCGGGTTAAGGTGCATGTACCAGCAAAGGCCAAGTCCTGTAAATAAACTCAGGATATAGGCTGGATTGGCAATCAAATCATCGAGTTTTTGTATGCCTTTGAGTGCAAATGGCAGATGTGCCGGATTTTTATGTCCCACATATAACCAGAGTGGATAGCTCAGATTGGCCCCTAAGGCAATGATCACCATCAGAATATGGACTGCTTTTAAAATGGCATAGAGCGTAATCATAGCTTTATTTTTAATTGAACAATTTTAAGTCTTAGAACTTGCTTTTGCTTTTTCGATGTGGGAACAAAGTTTATATAAGTTTTTGACCCGGTCAAACCACTTACCTAATAACTCGCCGAGCGGTTTACCGAATATGGGCGAGTAACACTGGGCTGCACTGAATGGATGTTTCCTCTTGGAAAGTGACTGTGCCGTTTTGACCTGTGAGCGTATGGATTGGCTGCTAATGCTTATGAATGGCGACTTTGGACGTGATGTCAGTTTTGTGTTTTACTGTATTTGGACGGTGGATGGTAAATTCTAACAAGTTCGTGACAATCTCCCTGGCTTATGGTGCTTATCTTTAATTCTGCAGGGAGTTATATAATATGGCTTTCGGATAGGATAAAAAATATTCTTGATTTAAATAATACGATAATGAATAGCATACAAATTGGTCATTCAGATTTAAAGGTGATGCCCATCAATCTGGGTGGGAATGTTTTTGGCTGGACGCTTGGAGAGGCGGCGTCTTTTAAGATCCTGGACGGTTTTGTAGACCGGGGTTTTAATTTTATTGATACAGCTGATGTGTATTCTGTATGGGGCGGACCGGACAATAAAGGCGGCGAATCAGAAACCATTATAGGTAAATGGATGAAGTCTAGAGGAAACCGTAATAAAGTGGTGATTGCTACCAAAGTGGGCTGGGATTTTAAGGATGGCAGAAAGGGCCTGAAAGCTGATTATATACGTAGGGCGTCCGAGGATTCATTAAGAAGGTTACAGGTGGATTATATTGATCTTTATTACAACCATATTGATACCGGTGAAGTGCCGCTGGAAGAAACCTTGGGGGCCTTTAAAGAGCTGGTGGATGCGGGTAAGGTTCGTTATATGGCCGCTTCTAATGTGCCGGCTGATCGTTTAAAAGCTTCTTTAGACCTGGCGGCTACCGGCAGCTATCCTGCTTATCAGGCATTGCAACCGCATTATAACCTGGTGGATAAGGCCGGGTATGATGTGAATTTGCAAAAAATAGCTGAGCAGCATCATTTAACGGTATTTCCTTATTGGTCATTGGCAGGTGGCTTTCTAACGGGTAAGTACAGAACCAAAGAAGATCTGGGACAAAGCATCCGGGGATTGCATGTAAAAAAATATCTGACACCTGAAGGGCTTAAGGTGGTCGACCTTTTGCAGGAACTGAGTCGTAAATACAGTGTGACTCCGGCCGCCATTGCGCTGGCCTGGTTATTTTTTACTCCGATGGTGGGTGCGCCACTTGCCAGCGCGACCAAAGCGTCTCATCTGGATATCCTGGCCTCTGTACCGGATCTGGTGGCCAGAATGGAAAAAGCAGATATCGAGCTGTTAACGGCCTTGTCTGATAAAATGCAGTATAACCTGGAATAGCAGGCGGGAGCCGGCCTGTATTTTTTATAAATTGAACCGAAATAGAAAGGCTGCCTGCGATTCCCTGAATGGGTGTGCAGACAGCCTTTCTTTCACTTATAAAAACAAAAATCAGGAATGCTGGTCTCAGGATTGACCTTGTGCCAGACTGTAAACTTTTTGACCATTGAGCTCCAGTAAGGTTTCTACGGAAGTAATCTGTAGTTTCTCTGCCAGTTTACCATACAGGTCAATGATTGTTTGCTGACTGATGACTCCGCCTTCCGGCGCTTCAAAACGCAGGGTATAGTTATCTACCAGAACCGTATACTTACTGCCTGTTGGCCAAACCTGAGTACCACGGTTGCTGATGTTGATCAGCGGCAAGGCTTCCGTGCTGTATTTTTCTGCGATGGTCGCAAGGTCGCCGGGTTGGAGGATGCTGTCGACAAAGAAATCCACACCGGCTAAGGTTTTACTGGCCGGTTGCTTCGTATGGATCAGCAGATTTTCTGTAAGTTGGGGAACAGAAATCGTGACGGGTTGGTCAGGATCTGCCACTTTAGCTCCCTGTACGGGTGCTTTGCCAAAGTTTTCGATGATTTTATTGGCGAACGCTGTCGTATTAAGCGCTGGAGTTGATCTGTCTCCAAAATCTCCTGTATGCACGCCTTGTTCCAGGGTGTATAATAAGGCATTTTCTATGTTGGCTGCCGTGGCCGTTAACCCCAGGTGGTGGAGCATGGCAATACCACTCAGTAATAATGCGGTCGGATTGGCGATATTTCTGCCGGCGATATCTGGAGCAGTACCATGTACGGCCTCAAAAATACAGATATTATCCCCGATATTGGCGCTTGGGGCAAAGCCCAGACCACCCACCAGGCCAGCGCAAAGGTCACTTACAATATCTCCTTGTAAGTTGGTCAATACCAGTACGTCAAAAGACTCTGGGCGGGTTACCATTTTCATGCAAAGATCATCTACGATAATATCATCGCTGCTTAACTCTGGATACTCTGCTGCTATTTTACGGAAGGTATTTAAGAACATGCCGTCCGTAATCTTCATAATGTTGGCCTTGTGGACACAGGTAACACGGCGGGCTTTTTTCTGGCGGGCCATTTCAAAGGCGTAGCGAATGACCTGTTCACTACCCGGACGGGTAATGATGCGGCGGCTGATGGCGACATCTTCCGTTAACTGGTGCTCGATGCCACCATAAGTGTCTTCAATATTTTCACGAACAACTGTCAGGTCGATAGGAATACCTGCTTTGCTGAAGACGGTGTTTACTCCGTGAAGGGTCTGGAAGGTTCTTTTATTGGCATAGGTGTTCCAGGTTTTTCTGGCGGTTACATTGATGCTTTTGACACCTTTCCCTTTAGGGGTTTCCATGGGACCTTTAAAAAGGATGCCTAGTTGCTCAATAGTAGCTTTGGCCTCTGGTGTCATACCATTACCTATTCCTTTGTCAAAAACCCATTTACCCATTTCTACAAATTGGTACTGCAGTGGAGCCTTGGCAGCCTTAAAAATGGATAGGACTGCCTCCATTATCTCTGGGCCGATTCCATCTCCTTTAGCAACGGCTATTTCAATCATAATTGATCAGTTGTAATATTGTGATATATTTTAATAAGACGCAGCAAAGTTAGCTGAATTCAAAGGATTTTTGTGTTAAAGCGCAAACGATTCTATTGTGATAAATGCAGGTGATGATGTTAAAGGATTGCCATATTTTATCCCTTAAAAGGTCAATTTCGTACAGTTAGCGGGTAAATATTGGTCAAAAAAGCTCAAAATAACCTGATTAACCCGTAAATGGGCCCCGCGTTAATGGCGATATTTTATAGAATTTATAAGCCATTCCATGATATTTTATGTATGACATATTGTACATGGGTTTTAATGCGATAAAAAGTGCTCGGATTTGGGCATCACCGTACAGAATAGTGTGCTCTGGATAAATATTTTTGGCACTTGTCTAGTTTTAGGCCCGATTTTTTCAGATTTTTGTATATTGAGCCTGATTTCAGGGCGTTCAATAAATGAGACTTATAGAACGTGGATTGGAATAGAACAGTAAACCCGATGAACGAACAAGCAGCATCCTTTATGGCCAAAGCGGCCATCAAAGCCGGCGATCTAAGCCATCGCCAGACTATAAATTTTAATATATCTAAATATAATGCGGCCGTACCGAAAGGTAAGACCCAGTTTTATGATTTGGAGAGTGCCAGGCAACTGGCCAAAAATGCCAAATGGCAGGCCATCGAGCACCTGGATGAATCCTTACTGAATTTTGAAAAGCAGATCACGGCTAGAGGCGCTAAGGTGGTCTGGGCCGAAGATGCGGCCCAGGCATTGGCAGCTATTGGAGAGATTTGCCAGTTAAAGGACTGTAAAACAGTCGTTAAGAGTAAGAGCATGGTGACAGAAGAGGTTCATCTGAATGCTTTTTTGGAAGAAAATGGTATAGAAAGCATCGAAACAGATTTAGGGGAATATATTCAGCAGCTGGATAAGGAACCGCCTTATCATATTGTCACTCCAGCCATGCATAAAAATAAGGAGCAGATCGCCCGTTTATTTACAGATAAGCTTGGGGCGCCTGCTAATATGCCGCCGGAACAGTTGACAATTTTTGCCCGCCATCAGTTAAGAGAAAAATTTACACAGGCAGAAGTAGGGGTGACCGGGGCTAATTTTATTATTGCGGATATTGGTGGTATAGCCATTACGGAAAATGAAGGCAATGCCCGTTTAACAACCGCATTCCCGAAAACACACATCGTAATCGTAGGTATAGAAAAAGTGATTCCTACCTTGCAGGACCTTTCTTTATTTTGGCCCTTGTTATCAACCTATGGGACAGGACAAAAAGTGACTTCTTATAATACCCTGATCACCGGACCGAGGCAAAACGGAGAAACGGATGGCCCGGATGAAATGTATGTGATTTTGCTGGATAATGGCCGAACCAATATGTTGAAAAAACCGGAGGCCAGACAGGCTCTGTATTGTATCCGTTGCGGCTCTTGTCTGAATGCCTGCCCGATTTATAAAAATATTGGCGGGCATGCCTATGAGGCGACCTATAGCGGCCCCATCGGATCTGTCATTACCCCGCATTTAAAGGGGATGAAGCAATATAATCATCTGAGCTATGCCTCCTCTCTATGCGGTAGTTGTACCCAGGCCTGTCCGGTCAGGATCGATTTACACGAGTTATTGTTGGTGAACCGCCATGAGGCGGTCAAAGAAGGGGATAATACGATGGCCGAGAGAATGGCCTGGAAAGCCTGGAAGACCGTTAGCATGCACCGCTCCTTAATGAATATGGGGAATGGTAACCTGAAAAATAAAATGGTGAACCGGATCTTTACTGACTGGACCCAGTATAGAGGGGATTTGAACTTTAGTCAGAAGACTTTTAATGAGCTCTGGAAACAGCACGAGAAAACAGCAGGCAAGCCCGTTAAGCTCAAAGGCTAAATAAACTGCAAAAATTAAAAAATTGATTTATGCATGGGTTGTTGATGAAAGAGGGATTATAACTCTTTGTTTTATAATGAATTAAATGGTAATAATAATTAAATAAATAAAAAAAATGAAGCATGAGCGGCATATCATTAAGATATATGCCCGGAATCCAAAGACAGATTCAAGTCCAACTAAATTTACTCCATAACTCCATAACAAAAAAATGACTAAACAAGCGTTTTCCTGGTCAGATGAATGTGAGCCGCATAAGCTCCGGACCAAAGAGATTATTCAAAAACATCCGGGTATCAGAAAACTGATTGGCCGCAACCGGATTACTTTTCTCGTGATATTATTTTGTGTAGCCCTGCAGACGCTACTGGCCTTTTGGCTGAAAGATGTTGCCTGGTATTGGATGATTCTGGCTGCCTATTGCATAGGCGCCTTTATTGATCATACCTTATTTGTCTGTGTTCATGAGTGCTCCCATAACCTGATATTTAAAAACCGGGGACTGAATACGGTGGCCAGTTTGATTGCCAACTTGCCCCTGGTATTTGCCAGCTCTATTTCTTTTAAAAAATACCATTTGAAGCACCATGCCTTCCAGGGCATTGTAAATCTGGACGCTGATATGCCAGGAGAATGGGAAGCCAGGCTGGTCGGGAATTCTACGGTGGGTAAGGGGCTGTGGCTGCTTTTTTATCCTGTAGTGCAGGCGACGCGTCTGGCCAGAATGAGTAAAGAAATCAAGGCGATTGATGGATTAACCATTCTTAACTGGCTGATACAGATAGTTTATGTAGCTGCTGTCATCTATTTTTGGGGCTGGATGGCTATTGTATATCAGCTGTTGAGTTTCTTTTTCTCTGTCGGTCTGCATCCTTTGGGGGCACGCTGGGTACAAGAGCATTTTTTAACCCATGGAGAGCAGGAGACCAAAAGCTATTATGGTCCCTTAAATGTGGTGAACCTGAATGTGGGATATCATAATGAGCATCATGATTTTCCCTCCGTTCCCTGGAATCAGTTGCCCAGACTCCAGAAGGAGGCGCCTGAATATTATGATAACCTGGGTTCTCATAAGTCCTATACCGTATTATTATTAAAGTTTTTGTTTGATCCCGGCCTTTCGGTTTATTCCAGGATGGCCAGGGATAAAAGAGGCAAAACGAAATAAATACATATAATATAAAGCAGGGGAAAGCATGGCTTCACACGGCATGTACTTCCTGATTTGAGCAGATATATTGGCTGCAGACCGAAGGGCGGATTATTTGTATATAGCAGGGTTTAATAGGAAACCCTCCTATATAGATAACCGTCCGATTGGTCTGCAGTTTTTGTTTTCTGAAAATTTATGTAAATGAAGTTCTGGCCGGATTGTATTCAATCAATCTGGCCAATCGTTAAATTCAATCGCTTATTTCTATGAAATGGTTTGATGGTCTAATCTCTTTGCGTTAAATTTGCACATCCATAAACAATAAATATATTGCAATGTCAGTATTAGTCAATAAGGATTCAAAAGTAATTGTACAGGGATTCACCGGTACAGAAGGTACATTCCATGCTTCTCAGATGCTGGAATATGGTACCCAGGTCGTAGGGGGGGTAACCCCTGGAAAAGGTGGGCAGACCCATCTGGACCGTCCGGTTTTTAATACAGTAGCCGATGCGGTTAAGGCCACCGGAGCGAATGTGAGTATCATTTTTGTGCCACCGGCTTTTGCTGCGGATGCTGTTTTTGAGGCTGCTAATGCTGGTATTGAGTTGATCGTTTGTATTACCGAAGGTATTCCTGTTCAGGATATGGTAAAAGTAAAAAGCTTCTTGGAAGGTAAATCAGCGCGTCTGATTGGTCCTAACTGTCCTGGTGTTATTACAGCAGAACAGGCGAAAGTGGGGATTATGCCAGGCTTTATCTTTAAAGCAGGTAAAGTGGGGATTGTCTCTAAATCCGGTACTTTAACCTATGAGGCTGCTGATCAGGTCGTTAAAGCTGGCCTGGGTATTTCTACAGCCATCGGCATCGGTGGCGACCCGATTATCGGAACCACTACGAAAGAAGCGGTTGAGCTTTTAATGAATGATCCTGAGACAGAGGCGATTATCATGATCGGTGAAATCGGCGGATCCATGGAGGCTGATGCCGCAAAATGGATTAAAGAAAATAATCGCAAGCCAGTCGTTGGCTTTATCGCCGGTCAGACGGCACCTGCCGGTCGCAGAATGGGCCATGCCGGAGCTATTATTGGAGGAGCAGACGATACGGCAGCCGCTAAAATGAAGATTTTAGCCGAAAACGGTGTCACTGTTGTTGCCAGCCCGGCGGATATCGGAAAAACCTTGGCTGAATTGCTGGCAAAGGGTAAATAATTGACTATCAATTGATTTAAATGATAAGATGTAATAAACGCACCTGCATGGGTGCGTTTATGCTTTGATAAAAGAAGTAGAGGACCGGGAGGCTGCAATCTTTATTTTGCCGGTTTGGGCTAAATGACTACCTTTGCACCCT
>Ga0164242_10005347_pt1 | contig 14310 bp, 10 predicted proteins | sample OricomgcompostMG_FD_108783 | JGI IMG/M metagenome (GOLD analysis project Ga0164242, IMG submission 108783) | Miracle-Growth compost microbial communities from Emeryville, California, USA - Original compost - Miracle growth compost (MG) ... | reverse complement strand
GAAAGAGTCTTTGTGGAGCGCATGGCTGCTGTTTGCGAGTTTGCGGTAAAAATGCAGACCGTCTATAATCCCCTGGTTTTGCAGGTTAATGGATGGATTGGCTGAAGTGAAATCCGCCCCCCTTGTCCAGGCCTGTATACAAAAATCATATACGGCATTATGACCATCCGGATAAGCCGCCAGGGCAGTACCGCATAACCCCGGTTCTTTATTTTGAAAATAACAGGCTATATCATAAAAAGTCTCCCAGTTTTTAGGCGGTTCAAGTACATAGCCATACTGCGCCAAAAAACCGCTGCAATGCCTGGGATCCTCAAATAAGTCCTTTCGGTAGATAAGACATTCCGGTCCGTCATGGAAAGGGACTGCGAAGTGATTATTTCCGGATTGCTGGCTTCTGAGTAATGAAGCGGGCCACGGGTTAAAATAATCTTCCTGTTGAATCAAAGGCTCTATGGGAAGCACTGCCTTTGTTGCGATCGCCTCTTTAATCCAATCGGAGCTGATAAGGGCTATATCCCAATGGCCGTTTTTCAGTCCGTTCTCTGTCAGCAGGGAACGGTGGAGCTCAGGGAGGTCCATCGCTGCAGCACATAACTCAAGTCTGCATCCTGATTCAGCGCAGAAATCCTGCCATCTTGCTTGTATGAATCGCTCAAATGGTTCAAATTTTCTGATTGCAATATGGAACTGACCTGTCTGCATAAGGATTGAAAATGGGTCTAATTTATTAAATATTTTAATGATTCACTGATTTCTCCTTTATTAAGTCTGCGAGTAGCGTGTCATCAATATGTTCATTATCCTGACCTAAAGTAGGCGTGCCTTTTTCAGACAACATTGGCTGTCCATTTATAAGTATAGGACAGCGTGTCGTTTCAAAACTGTATCCATCCTGCATGACAACCCTTTGAGTTTTTATCGTCTCTTTTAAGGAGATATCTGCCAGTAATTCCCGCCAACTTTGAACCTGAGCACACCAGATATCTGCCGGTTCAAGGATTGCCAGCCAATGATGGGTAGACTCGGTACTCAAATGTGCACCCAAGATAGCTTTTATTTGTTCACGATACGTAAACCATCCTGCAGGATCGGTGTAATTAATTAATTTTTGGCAGTTAATAAGTTCTCCTAATTTGTTCACCGCCGTCATGGCTATGGCCAGGTAACCATCCTTGGTTTTATAGATGCCGTATGGAGCACCCAGATAAGCATTTGCATTATTTTGTAAGGTGCGTTCCGGTAACTGGTGACCGTCATTTAAATAACAGGTTATCGATTCAAATTGCAGGTCACAGGCTGATTCCAGCATGCTGACCTGGACAAGGGCGCCCTTGCCGGTGACGCCGCGCCTGATCAGACTGGCCAGTAAGCCTTGCACTAAATGACCGCCTGTTGCGATGTCCACCAGCGAAATGCCCATGGCCACAGGGGCCATGTCCGCATTGCCGCTTAAGTAACACATCCCGGTCAGGGCCTGTAATAATAAGTCCTGACCGGGCTTGTTTTTCCAGGGACCTTCCGTTCCGTACCCGGAAATTTCACCGTATATGACATTTGGGTGAATGGCTTGAATGGTATTATAGTCCAGTCCCAGTCTTTCCATCACGCCAGGACGAAAATTATGCATGACAATGTCCGCTTTTTTGATCAGTTCCAGAATCTTAGCAACATCCTGCGGGCGTTTTAGGTCGGCTATGTAACTTTCTTTATTTCTATTGATGGCATGAAATACAGAAGAAGCTCCGTTCATTTGTACGTCGGAGATATACATATGTCTGGAGATATCCCCTGTTTTCGGCCTTTCTATTTTTATGACCCGGGCCCCGAGGTCGGCCAGTTTAAGACTGGCGGAAGGGCCGGATAAAAACTGACTCAGGTCAATTACCAAAATATCTTCTAAAGGTTTATTCATGTGCTGCAGGTTAAATATCCATTTTTATATGCATTCTTAATTATAAGAGTGTTTGTTCCAGTTGTCTGTTGTCAGCGCCGACTTCCGGCCCTGGTTTACTGCTCCTGAAAATATGGCCGTCAATGCGGATAGGGCACCGGGTGGTTTTGAGTTGCTGTCCGTCAGCAAGGGTGATGGATTGTTCAAGATTCATCGCAAGGTAGCCCGGATGGCTGGTGAACTGATCATAATTCTGTACCTCGGCACACCATATGTCAGCAGGTTCGAATATACTGAGCCAGTGTCTGGTAGACGCACTGGCCAGCGCACTGGCTATGGCAGCCATAATCTGATCCCGATGGGTGAAGCCGTCTTCGGCCAGCGGTATGATCTGTGGCAGCTCCAAGGCCGCTGCCAGATACTTTAAATCCTCCATGGCCATGGCCAGGTGTCCGTCGCTGGTGGCATAAATGCCGTATGGTGCACTCAGGTAGGCGTGCGCATTTCCTTTTAACGCGCGATCAGGCAGCTTCCCGCTGTCGTTTAAATGCGTGGTAATGACTTCAAACTGAAAATCAATAAGGGATGAAAGTAAATTAACTTCTATCAGGGCGCCTTTTCCTGTTTTGGATCTGGCAATCAGTGCCGCTAAAATGCCCTGCACCAGATGTGTGCCACACATATAATCAGCTATAGAAAGACCGAAGGGGACAGGTGGATCATTCTTGTTGCCAGATAACCAGGTGAGTCCGGATATAGATTGTAAAAGGAGATCCTGACCTGGTTTTGCCTGCCATTTTCCCTCTTTGCCATAGCCGCTGATTTCCCCATAAATGAGCTTTGGATTTATCCGGGCACAGTCCCTGAAGCCTAATTCCAGTTTTTCCATTACGCCAGGCCTGAAATTATGGATCAGCACATCCGCTTTTTCAATGAGTTTTTTGATTTTGATTAGGTCGGAAGGGTCTTTCAGATTGGCACTGTAGGAAAGTTTATTTCTGTTGATGGTATGGAACAGTACGCTATTATTGCCGGCAAACAGATTGCGGATGGCCAGCTGTCTGCCGCCTTCCCCGGTTCCCGGCCTTTCTATTTTAATAACCGTTGCACCTAAATCCGCCATCCGCATACCAGCTGACGGACCGGACATATATTGGCAAAATTCAAGTACAATCAGATTTTCTAATGGTGCCATCAGTTGCGTTGGTTTAAAAGTTGGTCTAATTGGTTTAATACGTTTTTGGGATTTCCGCCGCTTATCAAATACTGCCTGATGATATCGCCTGCATGGTCCTGAAAATGAATGTATCCATTGTGTCTGGGTCTCAAATAGGCTCTTTTAAGCGCGGGTAGTGTTTGCTGAAAGAACTGGTTTGTGGCTGCATTATTGGCCCCGGAACTCCAGGCTTTCATATGTGCCGGCTGACCGCCGTTGTCAAAATACAGGTGTTCCTGAATATTCGGGCTGGTCGTATATTGCAGATACGCTATTGCCTTGGTCCTGTGCAGGCAATATTGAGAGACGGCCAGTCCTGTTCCGCCAATGGTAGAAATGAGCGGTGTGTCATTTAAGCGGACCAGATCTGTAAAATGTAAAATATGGTCAGCGTATCCCGGTCTGGAATAATTGGTATAACCATATGCGAAGGGGCAATAGCTGAAGGAGTCAGAGGCGCTAAGTAATTCATATACTTTAATAGGGTTAAGATCAAAACAGACCGGGTCTGTTTTGTCCGTCAGGGATTTATATAACGATAATGCCCTTAGTCCCGTGGTCTCGCTTATGAGTCTGCCCGGTGATGTAAAAGGGTTTTCACCCAGGGTACAGCAGAACATATAAAAGTTCATCAGAGTATCTACCGCGATGCCGGGCAAAATTACCTGGCCTTGTTCAGCCAGCTCCAGGACATCGTCAAAGGTGGCAGGAAGCGGCCGGTTATTTTTTTGAAACCAATCAGGCCGGTAGCTGGCTACCGGCGTCGCTGCATCCATAGGAATGGCCCAGGTCTGTCCCTTATACGTGTAGCTCTCATAAGAGGCTCCGACTGTTCCCTGTAACTGATCCTGTAAGAAGCGCTCAGGCAGATATTTATTAAGTGGTAAGAATTGCTGGTTTTCGGCGCTGAAACCTATCCAGGGGTAATCGATAATCAGTAAATCATACTCCTTAGCCAGGCTGCTTATGGGCTTATCTGCAAAGTCCTGAAGGCTACGCTTATGCCAGATGATCTCAATATCCTTATGTAATTCCATGAACCGCTGTGCCGTAGCGACCAGCGGCGTATACCCCCTGCTATGATCCCAGGTGATGCCTTTTAAAGTAATCTGCCCCAAATTTTCAAATTTTTGTCATTCAAATATAAATATAATATTCATAAATAAACAAAAATGGCTTTAAAATTATTATTTTTGTTCCCGTTGAATGGCGTAAATTCACAATTCATATATATAAACCAAGAACCAACATATGGCAAAAAAGAAATCTGTCGAGGAATCCGAAGTGAAATACCATGCCCCCGCCCTGGAAAAAGGGCTTGATATTCTGGAGTTTATATCTGAAGAAGGCCGGCCGCTCTCCCAGGCGGATATCGCTCTTGGCATTAATAAGAATCCCAGTGAGATTTACCGGATGCTGGTCTGTCTGGAGCAACGGGGGTATCTGCTGCGGGATGAAATCTCCGGAAAGTATAAGCAATCCCTGAAATTATATAATCTCTCTCACCGGCACTCACCCATTGATGAAATCAGAAGGGCCTCTCATTATCCAATGGATGATCTAGCTGATAGCATTAAACAATCCTGCCATCTCGGGGTATTATATCAGGATAAACTGATTGTCGTTTCTCAGTCAAGAAGTCCCGTTCCTATTGCGCTGTCTATTGAGGAAGGAAGTACCTTTCCTGTCATGCTGACTGCCTCAGGCAAGGTACTGTTGGCCTATATGGAAGAAAATGAAAGGCTTGAACTCCTAAAGCGAAATGATCTTTTCAATGAGTTTCCGCTTAGAAAACAACAGAAGTTTTTAAGCTCACTACAGGACATTCGGGCAGACGGTCATTTTATTACCGGCAGTGACCTGGCCAAAGGAATTATGGATGTTACAGTGCCGGTAATGAATGGAGACAGGGCCATCGCCTGTCTGACCATTGCCATATTATCCGTTCAGCTTAAAGAAGAAGTAAGTCTGGAACAAATCGCTAAAAAAGCCAAAGAAACGGCCCGTCGTATTTCTGTGAACCTGGGTCTGGAAGAAAGAATTCTTGCAGAGAATTGATTTTTGGGACTGCGTATCCTGTGCTGATATTTTTTTGAGGCTGCCTGCTGATTTTTCTTACATCTGCAGGCAGTCCCTTTTTTAAAACTACTGACCAGCCGCAGGTTTTTTATCCAGGTAATTGATGATGTCTTTTTGCCTATATGCAGGTAATACTTTTAAGGCAGATAGTTTGCCGTTTTTCAGCCAGGCCTCCACGGTCGTCTGCCTGGTTGCATGTAACTTGAAATGGACATCAATGTCTTTTGGCCATGCCGCAAAAAGGATGATGCTGTCTCCTGCCGTCTGAAGCAGCATTTCCTGTAATCCAATCATCGCAGACCCGCCCCAGTTATGATCCGGCACCCAGTCAAATCCCGGCCCCCAAAATGCAGGGAATCGCCTGGGGCCATCTTTTAATTTCAGCGCGGTAAGATCAAAGGCCTGCCTGGCAAGTCCTAATCTCGCTGCAAAAATATTATCCTGTTTCCAGCCTATATAGCTTCTGTTTTTAATGACGTTCGTGTCCAGATTCCAGGTATTTAATGCGATATCCAGATCCGGCTTTCCCACGCCGTAGATACCCCACGGATAAACCGGATAGAGTTGCGGAGATTCCTGATTATTAATTCTGGCCCAGGTAATGGCAGGTGCTATGGCCTCCTTGCCTTTAATACGGGTCAGCGGCAGTGGTGGTATTCTTTTTTGAAACCCCGCTACATAATCCCTGTCTGTTTTATCTAATAAAGTATCAGGGAATTCCAGCAGTTCACCGGTAATTGTTTTCAGTGCGGCAATGGTAGAGGATGCATTGTAAGCAAGTTTATAGGTTTCAGCGCCGGAGCCGGGATAGAGAATTAGATGGCCGTTTCCATCCAGGGTGCGTGCCCCTCTTTTTTCAGCCAGATACTGGTAGTGCGCATCAAAGAAGCTGAGACAACTCTTAATAAAGGGCAGATATGAACGGATATCCGTATTGTTATAATCTCTGGCGTCCAGCATCATTTTACAAAATTCCAGCACCGTATCCCATTCATATTCCAGCCACGCGTTGTATTGCATGCCCGGATCATATCCCGGCGGACGTTTCCAGCTGTATTCACTTGGATTGGGTAAGCCAAAGTTTTCCAATTGTTCCGTAAAGGCTGCACCTTTATGATGCCAGTATATCAGGCTTCTTAGTTCAGCTGTTTTAAGGAGTCTGTTGTAAAAATCAAAACTGCTTTGCAGTAAATCAAAATCTCCGCTTTTAAGCATTGGAAAATAAACAAGACGTTGATTCTGGGCGGTAAAAGTCCCGCCCCCCCAGTTTCTGAAGTCCGGGGTAAAAGGATAGGTGCTGTCTACCAGTACCGGGTCATATGTAAATAAACCGCCGTTGAATTTTGTGGGGAATTTGCCATAGGCATTGGCCCCCAGCATATATCTGAACAGCTGATAATTTCTACCCATGGTAAAATAGCGGTAACCGGAACTGTCCTTTGCCCTTTTAGGAGAACTGTCGTCACCGGTGTTATAATCAGGACTGATGTCAATGAAACTTCTTTGCCAAAAAGATTGCCACCATTGCCTGGTAACGGCCCAGTCCTGTGAAACCTGGCTGCCTGTTCTGATGCTTTGTTTTAATTGAGAAACCCAGCCTGTCAGGTCAGGCGTCTGCGTTGAACTGAGTTGTATATGGAAGCTAAACCCCGCTACCGGCTTTCTCGTGCCAAGTCTGTAGCCTGTATAGGGTGTGGACTGGTAAGTGCCTGCAGTGGGCGACAGCGCCATAAACTCCGGTGCGCACAGCAGGCCACCGGAGATCCTGTTTTTAAGTGGATCATACAACTCGTTTTTAACACTGTCCAGTTTTTGTTGATGGACCGTTACATCAAATACCGTTTTGTCGCCATTGGCATGAAAGAAAAGGATGCGTCCCCCTGTTTGCTGATCATACCCCGTACTGATGCTATCCTTTTTCATCAGAATAATGCCCTGAGGTCCGAATTTATAGGAATTCTGATTGTTCTGTTTGCCTTTAACCGTGTGATCCTTATCGCGCCAGCTCTCATAGGTAATCAAGGCATTAAGATTGCTTGGTCCTTTATGGTCATAGGTTAGATTGCCGTGAATAGCAGGATGGCGGACATCCACCCAGAGATGAAGCGTCACGGGCCGGCCATCCACACTGCCTTTTATGTAAATACTGCCATCCTGAAGATGAAGGCTCTGATTGAAGCTGGTATGAACAAACGGGTTAGGGCTTACATGGATACGGATGCGGCCTAATTTTAATAACGTGTTATTTTGATCAAAAGCGTCACTTTTGGCCATATAAAATAAAATATCCCCCTGTTCGGTCCAGACGTTCAGCCCGATGTCTCCGCCACCCAGCGGCATGGATCCGGCCGCGTTAAGGCTGAACCGGGGCCAGCTGATATTGTCTTTCTGAATGGAGAATATAGGCATCCGGTTATTTTGTGCCGATACTTTGTCAACAGAGGCAACTAAACTTAGGCATAGACCTGTCAATAGCCAGAGACTGAGCCTTGCTCCGGCAATTAGGTGCCGCTTTGCGAAGACCTGTCTATTAGAAAGGCGATCGGATACGGGTATTTTATGGTATTTGTATTTCATCCTGCTTTACGAAAATACAAATTGATGGACATTTATTCCGGTGTGATCCGGGGCCCGGGGTAATTACATCAGGAAAATGGACAAAATGTATCAATAAGCGGCAAAGAATTGCCATAATCCCCTTATTGAACTCTGAGATAAATCTCTGTATTTATCCGGTTAACCCCGAGGCTGTCAATTTTTTCTATGCCTGACTGGGTCAGGGTGTCTCCCTTTATGGTAACCGTGAAGGAAAAATCATGGTTCTCCCACTGCCTGGCATTACAATATTCAAGATGTTCGGTGTAAATACTGTCTTTAAGGCTATAATGTCCGCCGCCTGCTGCAAATAAAGAGGCACTGTCTTTTTGGACGGTATGCTCCAGGAAGGCAAAATGATCCTGGTTGATGATTTTAATAAAACTGGTGTCCCCTGTATAATCAGTGAGGGTCGTATCTCCATTTTCTATTAAGCGTCCTTGCAGCAGTTTCCAGGTACCGGCAAGCGGACGGTGCTTCGCATCAGGAGGCGGCGAACCTTCGGGGTTGCGCCGGGCAGATTGACAGCCGGCAAGCCATAAAATCAGCATGGCAGCCAGCAGGCAGCGTATTAAACTTTTCATAGTTGTATTTTTTAGCGTCAGCGATTGTCGCATCGTTTATGAGGTTTAGGTTCTGTAGAAAAATAAGGATGTATGAATATAAAAAATATATTTCGTTTTTCACCTTTACCGGGCCTGGTATTATCCGGCGCTTTAAAAATATTTGCTGTTTCAAGTGGGATGGCCGAACTTCACATTTACCTTAAAACAACACCCTTTTAGTAATAATTAACATGAAATACAAAACCAGACGCAGGATTTATGCCGGGCGGTTCATTTTGATGCTGCTTGCAGGTTCCCTGTGGACGATTGAATGCCTGGGCCAAGACAGCCTGGCCAAGGACAGTCACCCAGTCTCCGCAATATGGAGCCGACTGGGGCACTCCCATGATCAGCGGGACACCAGTTATATAAAAGCCTATGGACATGATATTACGGGGCGGCTCTATTATACCCGTGCCAATACAGGATTAACGCTCAGAGCGCCTGGGCAAAAATCTTTTGATTATAAACCCAATAATTCAAAAGGACTGGGCCTGGGTGTCAGTTATCGCTACCTGACGCTGAATGCCTCCTTTAAGGTGCTGGGAACGGATAAGGATAAAGGGAAAACGCATTCATTGTCGCTGCAGACCTCGTTATATAAAGAGCAGTGGGTGTATGATTTTGTGTATCAGCATTTTAAAGGGATGTACTTAAACCCGCAGGAGGTATATAATTCGGCGGGGCAATATTATCTCAGGCCTGATATTAAAAGTACACTGGCGGGAATTGACTTCTGGCGGATTTTAAATTCTGACCGGTTTTCCTATAGAGCAGTGATGACACAAAATGAATGGCAGGTAAAATCTGCAGGGACTTTACTATTAGGTGGAGAACTTTATTATGGAAACACTAAGGGCGACAGCGCCCTGGTACCTGCTGCTCTGGCGGCCAATTATCCGCAAGCCAGTGTGGATAATATCCGTTTTTTCAGGATAGGAGCCGGTGTGGGATATGCCTATACTTATGTATTTAAAAAGCATTTTTTTGCATCAGGAGGCGTCACCGCTATAATAGATTATGCCACTACAAGAGAGTATCAGGGCAAAGATTTTAAGAGCGTAAATGCCTTGTCTCCGAATGTTAGTTACCGGATCAGCCTTGGGTATAATAGCCGTCGTACCAATATTGTTGCCTCCTTATTCAACAACAGCATCCCCGCGCACAGCGCCCTGTCAGGCAGTAATTATAATAATTTTAATCAGCAGTTCAGAATTACGATTGCCAGACGGTTTAATGTCGGGCATAAAGTCAGATCCAAGATTTTAAATCCTGTGGATCAACAGCTTGACAAAGTGGAGGATAAAGTAAAAAAACTCCAGGGAAAATAATGACCAGCTAGCACTTGGCTGTGCAGACACTGGCTTTCAGGTCTTTTTGCTGCATCTGAATCAGTAGCATGGTCAGGCCTATGCCGATGACGACCATTAAAATACCCACAAGGATTGGAGAGCTATAACCAAATCCTGCAGCTATGGGCAGGCCACCGGCAAATGCGCCGATAGCATTGCCGATATTAAATGCCGCCTGTGTGGCGGATGCACCCAGAATTTCCGCTTCCGAAGCGATTCTGATCATTAATATCTGAATAGGAGCGATCAGGGCAAAGGAAGAGGCGCCGGTTAAAAAGGTGCCTACCAGGGTTAATAATTGATTAGATGCAAAAAAATAATCAAGCAGCAGGCTGGTGGTGACGCTTAACAGACAAATCAAAAGCGCACTCGCCGGCGCTAGTTTATCGGCCAGTTTTCCCCCCAGAATATTACCCGCAAACATTCCGACTCCTGCTACAATCATAATGTAGGGTACGGCAGTTGCTTTAAAATGGGTGATACTGGTGAGCATAGGAGAGATATAGCTAATCCAGGCAAATAAGCCACCCGTTCCGATGGCAGTGATTAAAATCATGACCCACACCATAGGCTTTTTAAAGATTCCCAGCTCTTTTTCTATGGAACCGTTTTTGTTAGCCGGCAGATCAGGAAGTACTTTGGCTATAAAAATAAAAGTCAGAAAGCCCAGCAAGGCGATTAATCCGAAAATATATCGCCAACTGGAATGTATGCCGATATAGGTACCTACGGGCACCATAATAATATTTGCTACGGTGAGACCGGCAAACATGATGGACATGGCGGCGGCCTCTTTTCCCCGCGTGGCCAGTCTGGCAGCCACGACGGAACCAACACCGAAAAAAGCACCGTGGGGCAGCCCGCTCATCAGACGCGTAAACACCATCATGGCATGGCCTGTGGATAAGGCCGTAAGTCCGTTAAAAACCGTAAAAATCGCCATAAGTATCAAAAGCAATTTTTTAGGTGCCAGTTTAGATCCTATAATAGCAAATAGCGGAGCTCCGATGACGACGCCCAGGGCATAGGCGGCAATAAAATGGCCAGCCTCCGGAATAGAGATTTTAAAGTCACCAGCTACCTGGGGTAAAATTCCCATCATAATAAATTCCGTAGTACCAATACTCAGGCCTCCGAGTGTAAGGGTTAATAATTTTTTATTTTCCATAGGAAAAATATTTTTTCGCAGATTTGTGCCGGACTATCTCTTTATTTTTATTCTTGTTGATTTGACACAAATAATAAGCAGCAAAGTTACAACCAAGTTCTCGTTGTAACGCCCGTAAGTATTTTTATAAAATTTAATATAAGGACCCTGATTTTACACCGGGTGCATTTTTAAGCATATTTAAGCGTTTTACTGAAGCATAATTGTCTGATTTTTATTAAATTGCATGAATTGCAAAAATGATTTTCACACAGTTCTAATCTGCTGTTAATAAATGGGTTAGAAGGTAAAAAACAGGAAAATGTCAAATCAAATTAAAACAGCCCTGCTCGCATACGGTATGTCCGGTAAAATCTTTCATGCGCCTTTTGTAAAGGCACATGAGGGTTTTGAACTTTATGCAGTTTTGGAACGCCATTCAAAAACTGCAGCTACTGATTATCCGGGGGTTAAAAGTTTCGATACTATGGAGCAGTTGCTGGCAGATCCGGCAATTGAGCTGGTGATTGTAAATACGCCCAATAACCTTCATTTTGAGCAGACCAAAGCGGTGCTGGAGGCGGGTAAACATGCGCTGGTGGAAAAGCCGGTGACCAGCAGGCCTGAAGAGCTGGAAGCCCTTTTTGCACTGGCCGATCAGGTAGGCAGACAAGTGCTGTTTTATCAGAACCGCCGATGGGACAGTGATTACCAGAGTGTTCTGGCTATGGTCGCCGGACAGCATTTAGGACATATTCACGAAGCTCATTTCAGGTTTGACCGTTATAATTTGACATTAAGTCCGAAGAAGTTTAAGGAGATGCCTATTGATGCCAGTGGCATCCAATACGATTTGATTCCTCATGTGCTGGATCAGGCCATCGCCTTATTTGGCGTGCCGGACCGGTATTATAAGCGCCTTTTAAATTTAAGACCCGAAAGCCAGGTAAATGATTTTTGCAGCATTCAGTTAAGCTATCCGGGTAATCTGGAAGTCTACGTGGCAGCAAGTCTTGTAACGGCAAGGCAACCCCCCGCTTTTAGGCTATACGGGGACAAAGGTTCTTTTGAAAAAATGCGAAGTGACGTACAGGAAGATCAGTTAAAAGCCGGTGTAAAACCGGTGGATCCCGGATATGGACATCCGCCGGAGGCGCTGGCCGGATTATATACAAAAGCAGGAGATGAAGTGCAGCCTGCCATCTCTATAGCAGAAAATGATTCTAATTATCTTGGCTTATTTGAAGCTGTTAATCAGACTATTAGGAATGGAGCCGCATACCCTGTTAAACGAGAACAGGTATTGGCTCAGATTCGTATACTGGCCGCTGCGGCGAACTAAAGCTGCGGGTATATGCCGGTTTTATTTTTATGCGCCAATAGCCACAAATATTTATTATTTTTGGAATTATCGCCTCCTTCAGGTATTTGACAAAAAATGAATTGATGTAACTGTGAATATATTTGAAATAATTGAAATAGATTCTTATTCTGCTACCCCGAAGTATACGCAACTGGCCAGTAGTATTTTATCTGCGGTTGAAACAGGTGAGCTTAAAAAGGATGATCTATTACCTTCCATTAATGAGATCAGTGCTTCTCTGGAAATTTCCAGAGACACGGCAGAAAAGGCCTACCGGCATTTAAAAAAACTGGGGGTGTTGGATTCTGTGCCTGGAAAGGGTTATTTTATCAATGCCATGGTGCAGAAAAAGCGCCATAAGATACTTTTACTGTTCAATAAGTTAAGTGCGCATAAAAAAATTATTTATGATGCTTTTGTAGCCGCACTGGACCCCGATACACAAATTGACTTTTATATTTATAACAACGACTTCAATCTTTTCAAAAAGATATTATTGGAAAGGCTGGATCAATACACGCATTACGTATTAATTACCCATTTTCTGGAGGAAGCTCCACCCGTAAGAGAACTGATTGACCAGATTCCTAAGGATAAACTGATCCTGCTGGATAAGAAAATGTCATTCATGGAACCGGAAATGGGTTATAGTGCCGTATACGAGCGCTTTGAAGAGGATATTTATGGAGCCCTGCAGGCAGCCAATCACCGGCTAAGGAGTTATCAGCGTCTGGTGCTCATCTTCCCGGGCAAAAGTTATTATCCCAGAGAAATTATCGGAGGATTTAAACGCTTTTGTGAAGAGATGTTATTTGACTATGCCATTGTCCCGGATACAGGGTCTGTCCAAATCGCGGTAGGGGATGTTTTTATAACGGTAATGGAGGATGATCTGGTAAAACTCATAGAGATCATCAAAGACCGTCAGCTGAGTACCGGTAAAGATATCGGAGTTATCTCTTACAATGAAACACCTATTAAACGAATCATTTTAAGTGGGATCACCACAATTTCTACTGATTTTATTGCAATGGGCAGGGAAGCGGCTGCACTGATTTCTAAAGGAAAGAAAGCGTTGATCCCGATTCCTTTTAAGACGCATTTAAGAGACTCTCTTTAATGTAGTTGTCTGCTGTTTGCCGGAATCCCGGTATTGGTATCATTACCTGAAAGGCTGCCTTTATCCTGCCTGTTTTTTTATATTTTTGTAGCAGGCAGGGACTTCCATTGTCGGCTCCTGCTGCTTTTCCAACATGAGCGTTTAAATAATATGCCAATATTTTTTTATATAAGAGGGTTTCTCAAGCATATGTCCGCCTTACGGTCTGCTTGTTTAAGAGGCAGGGGCACAGGTGCTTTATATGTATTTTGTATCTGTGTTATACTCCTCATTATGAGTGGCTGTACTTCTCATGATTTTGGCCATAGTATCGGAACGGAAAAAATCAGTTTTAATCAAAGGTGGACTTTTCACAGAGGGCAGCTGGACAGCACACAGGTATTTATCAGTGGACAGCTGCCCATGAATGGTCTGATCGATACGTCCCGTTGGTATAATATTATGTTGCCTCACGACTGGAGCATTTATGGAAAATTCTCCAGGCAGAACCTGGAAAAAAACGGGGGGCATGCCTTACCTGCCGGGATAGGCTGGTATCGAAAGACGTTCAATCTTCCCAGCTCCGACAGGTATAAGCATATTTTTATTGAATTTGAAGGAATATATCGTAACAGCACGGTCTGGATAAACGGACACAGGCTCGGTAATCAACCGGCCGGAGATATTGGTGTCACCTATGATTTGAGTAAGTACCTGCATTTTGACGACCGTTCCAATGTGCTGGTGGTAAGGGTTGATAACCGGGCGCAGCCGGCCGCGGACTGGTATACCGGATCCGGGATCAACCGCAATGTCTGGCTGATAAAAAAAATGCCAATAACAGTGGACGAAGTCGAAAGTAATTATGCAGCCAGCATTCTGATGCCCCATAGAAATGATTCCGTCCCTTCCAATAGGATAGGAGATGCAACTGCTGTTTTAAATCAGGATTTGGTCATT
>Ga0164242_10005346_pt1 | contig 14311 bp, 14 predicted proteins | sample OricomgcompostMG_FD_108783 | JGI IMG/M metagenome (GOLD analysis project Ga0164242, IMG submission 108783) | Miracle-Growth compost microbial communities from Emeryville, California, USA - Original compost - Miracle growth compost (MG) ... | reverse complement strand
GCGTCAGGATATCTCATACCGCGTGTCTGGGCGCTGACGAGGCTTGGGTCTGACTCACGTCTTGGAGTAACGCCACCTATGATACCATTCAATAGACACTATGAATAACCACTCGTGTCGCATTTCTTCCATATTTCCTGTTCCGCGTTTTACTGGATTTGTGACTACAGCACTCTTCCCATGACTGGGTATTTTACCAGTTTTCATGTTGTCGACGACTCATGTCCGCTTCTCCAGGTGATAGCTAATACCTTCGCTACTCTGCCACGGAGTACTTAAGGTCTGAGTGGCTGGTAAATGCTACAGTCGATCATCGTACGGGACACGAAGGCAACGGGGTTCGCGTGTAGAATGGCCCATGGAAACTCGATTCACCCTGCCCGCTCTAAAACACGAAGAACTCCGATAGAATATGAACTATGCACCCACACGAAACTTTGGAACGAAAACATAATGTTACGGTTTCCCCAAACCGACATGTACGAGGGACGCGCAGCTCTATCAGAGTCTACGAGCGATTTCCATGTAGAAGAGATCGCTAGGACATTCTATACCTGTAAAGCCACCACGGCATATTACGTGTAATACAGTAAAAACAGGCGTTCACTTTTGTTCCGATCTAAAATAAACGAGGCAGTTCTTACGCAAGCTGGGGTTCGGGATCCTCGCTGTGGCCACAGAGAACCTACTACATTGCATCCTGAGGCAATCTCGCAGAAGTGACGTACTCCGTAGTAAATCTACGTTACCAACCGACTTGAGAACAAAAGAAAAATCACCCACGTGCTGTAGTTAGTTCCAGAAAAAGGCTCTTCGGGATAGTCGGGAAAATAAAATGGGAAGGAAACACCTAATAGGGCGGCATATCGCTGAAAGTTCGACGCAAGTTGGCGAGGTTCCATTAGCCAGGCCGAAGCTCGTTAGTGGTGCCCTTGTTCGATCGAGATTCTTCAGGATTGCCTGGGTATGCCCTCCGACCAGCTTATACCGGGACATTCGTGAAGAGATATCTGAACATGTCAGCCAATTCAGTAGATGGGTGGCCAAGAAGGGCATCTTACGAGACCGATTCTCCGTTGTGCGTTCTCCGAATAGCCTGGTCAGATGAGTCAGTTGTTAGTTTAGTAGACTGGGCTTCTCGACCCAAATGACGTTGACCCAGCTGGCGAGACAAGGAACAGCATACCTCAGCGAAAGTCCCCGAGACATCGATGACCTTCAATTTATGGCATTGATCGACCTTGTCACCGAGGGGCACCTAACGTTAGGGAGAAAATGGAATCAGCACCATCGCGAGAGTGGTCAAGAGTGTATGGAAGGGCAAGCGCGAAGCTTACCGTATTCGTGACGACAACGGAGGTCAGGTGTGAGTTGTTAATGGTGTTGACCGCGTCTCCAGACAGAACGCCATGAGTAACTATGGCAATCACCTCCCGGGCACCATGCTGCTTCAGGACCTCGGCCGCCTTAGCCAGCGTCCCTGATGTGTCGGCTATGTCATCGACGACGATGGATATTTTGTCCTGGACGTCCCCAACCAGGACCATCCGCCCGACCACACCAGGCCGAGGGCGTTCCTTGTGTATCAGTGCGAAGCCGGTGCCTAGACGGTCCGCGATAGACGTAGCCCTACAGGAAGCGGTCAGCATACCTCTCTTAGAAGGCCTTGATGTAAGATCTCGCGAGGCTTTTCGGAGCAGGTTGTTGCAGACCTTTTCGCCCCGCCCGCGTCCGGTGAAACGATGACGCAGTCGTTGACATCCATGTTCTCCTCTATCCAGCGAACGGTGGATGGTTCCGCATAGAGGTTATCCACAGGCACGCTGAAGAAGCCTTGGAGCTGCGAAGCGTGGAGGTCCATGGTTATCACGTGGTTGCTGTTGTGTAACCAGTTAGCATGGCTGGTAGAGAGTTTATGTTATACGAAGGAGTCCTGACCAGCCAGCCGTCTGGAGCATGTTCGCAACAAGCCGTGCGGATATCGGTGCCCGACTACGATCCTTCTTATCCTACATAAGGCAAGCAAAGTCAGAGACATTCCTCACGCACCTTGTGTAAATAGATGGAATGGGGTTACCTGGCGGGCGTAAAAGAAATTGGGGAGCACGGCGGTTATGCGACGGCTAGACGCTCCTCTACCTATATTTCTGGGTTAGCTCGTATCCTGTCTGAAAGGGATAGAGACCTGGCTTACAAGCGTGGACCATGATGAGGAGCTCCATGAGGGCATTGTTAATATCGCCCGGCGGCGTAGACTGTATGATGAAAACATCCTCGTCTCTAACAGATTCACCAATCGTGATGCTCGTCTCTTGGTTGGAGTGCATGAGGCTCCTAGTCCTCGCGATCTCAACCCCCAGTCTAACAGTTGGGATGACTCATTAGCTCTCTGCGCAGTGTTCCTGAAGCATGTGGGTAATAGGCATTGGAAACGATTCTCTACGAAATACGACCCGGGGACTAGCATACCGGTCCGATATGAGCTTCGCTAGCTCCGGGTGGCTCGTGCCGCTATATCAACAACACCAGAGATTGATTAGCTTGACGATCTAGTGTAGTCAGGCCAAAAAGTAACAGCAGGGAACGAACCTCAAAATCTTGATCTCGTTCGCCATGTTGCGCATCTCTAGCCTTCAGCTGCTGTTCTAGGATGCTCTAAAGTCGAGGTATTAAATATTTATAGAACTAGGCCGGTAATGTCACTTTATGAAAATTACCGACAAAGTTGAAGGGTTGAAGTTTCGGAGGACGAAGTCGCCGGCTATTCACGGGGGGTTAAAAAAAAAATGATGACTCCCCTACACCGCCAAAGTCCGGGTACCTGAATTTGCTGGCGGGCTATTATTACTGGTCAGTAATGCTGCATGTCGATCCGAAGATGATAAACTTCAAGGTACGCATAGACAAACTCACTTGCACTTGACACTGTTGACCCGAAGGTAAGGACCTTCTCAAGGTCAATTAAAAGACTCGAACAATGGCCATAGTAGATCGGCGAAAGCGCTACTCTACGCTGCACGAAGAATAGAAAAGAAAAGAAGAAGAATGCGAGGTTGTGGGAGTGAAATTTTTCGGAGGGCCGGGCTCAATGCAGCGGTCCCAACAAGACCCTTCTCCGGGCGGGTGGGGCCGGGTGAAGCCGGGCACGGTCCGGAGACCGGAGTTGGACCCACTTATACCACAGAGAGGTCTGAGGTCGAGTTGCGCTTTAGTTGCACAAATTTGGCACAGAAACACATAGCATATCTACAAGAAACAGCCTGGGGCATGCGTTATTGGAAAGCGCGGCGAGGAACCACATCGGTGGGATCGGATATCTATCCTGCAAGTTGCCTGGAAACCTTAGAGAGACGTGACATACGACCGGATGAGCTCCGGTGCTACCTTCCTAACGCGGGTGGGCTTCGGGGAATAGGGTTTTAGGAATACGAGTTCCTGAGACTTTGGCAGTGACGGTAAGGAAGCCGAAACCGATATATCAGGCCAAAATCGACCACACGCAAGGACGCAACGGTTGCATATTCAAGGTTCTGCCGGACATCTTAGGAATTTCACTCTTGCATAATACGGATAACTAGACTATAAAATGATCGATTCCCCCCTGGATTTATCTCAAGTTGCCCTGAGACCTTAGGCAAACTAACCTCTCAGTTCACTTACAAGCAAAATATCTAGTACTCGACTTTGTTCGTCCCGCTTCACCAAAACGCAAACCAGAGTACAAGTAGTACACAGTTTCAACAACCCCTAACGTTTTTGGAATCAGTAAGTACTTACCACTAAGAAGCTACTAACATTTCCGTATCTATCAAACTATCAATCACAGGCAACGGGAGAGTTAGCATGGCAGTCCTCACCAACAAGCGTGGTAAGTCTCCCCGCCAGCGCCCTCGTGCCGGGTCTGGCGGCGCACCGACCATGTCGGACCGGAGTAGAGCATCACGTGCTCCACCATCACCAAGCACGGCGACCCCACGGACCAGGTTGTCACGTGTTCCACCACCATCCGCTCCACCCGCTCCACCCGCTCCACCAGCTGCTGCGCTCTCCAATCCCAGGAGCGACTCGTCCAATTCTTCAGAGAGCTCCAGCACTGGCACATCCCAATCCGAGTCGCCATCATCCGAGTCAACATCGCCGGCCCGCACGACCTCGGAGAACCCCAATCCTCGACGGAGGCCTTTAACTCGTCGGGAAGCTCGGTTGGTTGTTAGCCGCGTGATCTTTGGGAATAACCGCTGCCCCGGAATTGACCCCGACGACAATTACTGGTTGCGAGAAAACAAGACCTTCGTCTTCCGGTCGACCAGGAAGCCGAAGAAGACCTCGCCCAAGCCCAGGCCCAAGCCCAAAGATCAGGACGTCCGCCGATTCATCCTAGATTAAGCTCAATCACCGCGCACGTCGCCCCCCTCCTCTTTCCCCCCCCATTATCATGGCTTCGTCTCTCAGCATTCGAGGCCTGGTCTCACGGCTCTCTCCTCGAAGCACCCCCCTCCTTCAGATTACCGGCCCGTCGATTTTCCCAACCACACCAGCGATAACCACATTACCAGCGCTGCAATGCCTCAAAGCAACCTCCTCGTTTTCTACTTCCGCTCCCCAACCCGCCAAAGGCGGCAGCGGCGGCGGGAGTGGCGGGCCCGGCAAGGGCAAGCGCCGGGACCAGAACGTCCGAGACCCCAAGATCGTCAACATGCTACGACAGTTCGCACTGCTCTCGCCGAAGCGCATCCCGCCGCCCTTACGCATGGCCCGCAACCGCCACCTCCGGCACTGGACGATCCACCGGGCCTGGATGCTCTTCCGCCGCAAGGAGCGCGAGCGCCGCGAGGGCACGCTGATGCGGCAGTACCAGGGCATGTACCGGGCGTGCGAGGCCTTGCGCCAGACAGAAGGGCCCGGGACGCGCGAGGAAGGCTACTTGTACCGCGTCGCGCTGGAGAAGAAGGGCGTGTACGGCCACCACGGCGTTCCGATTGAGTACGCGAGGCCTCAGACGGAGAGCCCGGCGAGGGAGGCGTGGAATCATGGCTGGCAGAGGCCGAGCGAGAAGCCGTGAGGTGTTACGTTCTTCTGATGTGTATTATTTCCTAGGTTCGGAGCTTGATGTCATGGGGGTTGATTTTGTCTCTTCTTGTTTGTGTTTCAGGGGGCGAAGAGAACAGCCATGATCCGCGGCCCGGGTTGGAGAAGATTGTACCTTACTTGTACCATACCTAGCATCCTCATTCCTCGGTCGGTAGACTAGACTAGAACTCATAGGCAATGAAATGGTTTCCCCATTGAATATTGGTCACTGCATAAACTTCAATTTCGATGCTGTCATTAAGAGGTTCGCTGTCTTTCGAGTTTCTCAACAGCCCAACTCGCGCACCATTCTCCGCTGTTCAACCAGCCCCCTAAGTTTACAAAGCCCGGGTGGCTGACTGCCGCTGATATCCTCCTCATTGAAGGCTTATCCCGTAATTTTTGTATCTTCCCAGTGGGCAACCGCCCATAACGAGAAGTAAGAAATAGAAAGAAGAAGAAGAAAAGTCTCTATAAAATAGTAGTAATACAATGCGAGTCTGTACCTGTACTGCACCGTGATTTCGATTATAATCAACGGCCGAGCCGCTTCTTAGGTCATTAGGTAAAGGTCGTTTCCCGTCTCATGTCGATATCAACGGCGGTGGGCCATTCCGCTCCGACGGTTGGAGAAACTCGACCCGTCACTAGTTCGTCTACCCCCCCGTTAAGGCATACGTAGCGTTGGTTCCCGGGGGGTTGGGGCTGTGTTTCTGCGAAGGAAGACAGTCCAACGGACATCTTCTTTTTTAAAGGATCACGCAGCAGCCGCCGCCCTCGCCCTTCTCGAACGTTAGTAGCGCGGCTCTCGTGGCGGCCTCGAATACGTCGTCGACGCCCTCGCCACTCAGGCTCGAGCACTCGAGGTACTTCCTAGCGCCGATGTCGCGCGCCGCGGCCTCGCCGTCGTGCTCGGTGACGAATCGTAACGACTTCTTACGCATGTCCTCGATCGCGACCGGGTCGCCCCGCAGGTCCTTCTTCAGCCCCACCAGGATGATGGGCACTCCGGGGCATCGTTCTGTCGCTTCCTCGATCCACTATCGGGTATGGGGTTAGCTCGTGATGCTCAATGTAGGGACAATCCCACCCCCATATACCGGCCCCCCATTCAAGCCTAGAGCCGTTGTTGTTGTGGTACGGGATATGGGAGGCCAGGGGCCAGGGGCCAGGGCGGAAGCCAACGGCGGTAAACGGACCTTGTGCTTCACGTTGTCTAACGAGTCGGGGGAGTCGACGGAGAAGCCTATTAAGATAACGTGGGCTTTAGAATATGCTAACGGTCGTAATCGTTCGTAGTCTTCTTGGCCGGCCGTATCCCAGAGTGCTAGCTGCACGGATTTGCCGTCCACCCTGCAGTCGGTAACATAGTTTTCGAAGACGGTAGGTATCTGGCAAGCATGGAGCAGTTAGCGGATTGAGGGACCATGTGGACGGGGAGCTAGAAAGAGCATCCTCGGTTGGGTCGAGGCGAGGATGCTGACTGGCTACTCACGTAGTGCTGTTCAAGATCGTTGGTTAGCTCTGAGGTTTGCCAAGCAGGTATGGAATGGAATAGGTAGGTAGGTAAGGGACATCTCATAGACATACTGTGGGGAAATAGCCCAGGGTGAAGACGCTTAGCAAACTAGTCTTTCCGCAAGCACCGTCGCCGATGATGACGAGTTTCCTAGATGGATTGCCGAGTAAGTAGACGAATTGGTAGGGGAAAGACGGCCTGGCTGGATGGCATGGGCGAGCAAGGCCGGGGGGCCAGTCTCCAGCCTCGTCAAACCAACGGTGAATCATTCAGTAAGCCTTACCTTCGGATGACATTTTGGGCATTGCTTGCACTTGCCATGGTTGGGCGAATGGCCGTCGAGAGGCCCTTTGTTTTGTTGCACCAGCCAACTGACGACTTTCCGAGTAAGCGAGAGTTCTCGAATCTCCCAGGTTTGGGCGGTAGGATAGAACAAAGTAACGGTCGGCCGGCAAAGGGAGGAGGGAAAGGGGGAAGCTGGAAATAAGTATAAAGCAACAGAGCAGTGCAGCAGCTGTGCCGCCGGGAAATTTTGAGGGGAAACCGGGAAAGGCAGAGGGTACCTTTGTAGGTTGGAAGGTTGATAGCTGTTGAAGGAGGATAGGCTGAACAGGGTGGGATTACATAACGCTAAATACGTAGGGTGACGCCAAATGCTACCTGGTTCAGCGTTGGGATTCCCCGCTGTTGAAGGTATTAGCCCCACAAGCTCTGCCCACCTTTTAATACCTATCAAGGACTTTTGTCATGCAGGCGGCGCACTCTAGCGGGTTCAGCGGAAGATAGGTGGGAGTTGAACTCACAAACGGTTCCGAGTTTCCTGCTGTCTTAGGTAGTACTTTTGGATGACAACTCAGCTCCCCAAGCGCTGGCTGGATAGAACCTACGAAAAGTATACCTTAGGTATTATTTACCTCTCAGTGCGCTATTACTTCCGTGGAGCGACCCTGACAAGTGGGTGCATGTGGCACCACTTCAGCCATTGTCAGCTTTGGCGCCCTCCCGTATTTTGATGGAGGCTGTGCAATTACGAGTTTACTTAAAGTTAGCACACACGCCCTGGCATCGTACGTGCTAATACTTTCTTGCCGGGTCCTTAGCATCCGAGAGAGCCACTCAGAGGCGAGATTCAGCAGCTGAAAAAAAATAATAACCGACAAGATATCGTCCTGTGGAGTGCGCTGGAGCGGCATACAGACCGTTGAAGAAAGGAACCCCGGCATCATTTATGCATCGTGTCGGGGCACCCCAGCCGGAGGAAACCAATGCCTTATTGGACCTTGTAAACGGGCAGCAGGTTGCCGAGCTTGGTAGGCGCTGTAGGTAAATTTGCACACAGCGCCATAACACCCAAACAGGGTAAAATGGTAGCTCCAATGGCGTATGCTGCTGTGTGAGCTGTTATTAGCTAGGTTATGCTTCGTGTACATGGAAGTTTTTGCTGTTGCCGCTGGGCCCGATGCAGCCCTAGCACCCACCAGCCTTGGCATATATTGGCGATTGGGTTTCCTCTCATTTGACTCGAGAGATGTCCAGGCTAGTGAGGTCATCGTCTCACTCTAGCGTACACAAGGGAATCAGCTTGATAGTCCAAATAGCCTTGTTGACTTCGTATTTAGGTCTGCAGGATCGCGAAGTGCGGAGTCGGCGCGGGACGCATAGCCTGCAGCGACCGAGTCGAAGAGCGACGAATTGCCAAATCGGCGTTGATCGGCAACTCCTTCGATGTAAAAGGCACGGCACTTGGGCGCATGAATAAGGACCGCAAGGTCAGGTATGCGTGAAGCAAACGCTGCAAGCGCAGAAACCCTCCCGGTTTGCAAAGGCCAGCGCGCCAAGACAAATTACGATGACGTTAGGTTCCGTCCCTGGCACAAAGCAACCAAGCATGCAAGGTACGGTGCATCCGTTCGCCTGTGGAGTCTGAGGCTCTTTTATTAGCAGATATCGTCAAGTATCACGTCCCTTGAATGGTGGCGATATGAAGCCACAAGGTGAAGGCTACAAGGAAAGCCACAAGCCACGAATCCATTGGCAATTGCATTTTGGGCTTACATAGAAGGGAAGCAACGGCAGGTTAAGCTTCTCAGCCAATAAAGCGTCTAATATCAATAGGTAAACAGCTGTCCCTTGGGAAGTGCCGGGCCTAGTGACGAACTCCCCAGTGTTGCTGCCAGGGTCCAAGTCCAGGTCCTCCCCAAAAAAAAGGGACAGCTCGGCAGCTGCCACCGGGTGCTGAAGGTCAGTGAGGCTGAATCACGTGGCTTCTCACCACACCTGCTCGGCGCTAGCCTGTGGCTAATATCATGGGCGGCTCCTTTGTGTTGCCCAATCGAAATTGAAAGGCACAACCTGCTAATGACGGCGGATACATGTGCCACGGAACTTCCATTTTCCACCGTAGGCCGTAACGGACTGCATCCGAACAATGTGAAGGAAATTGTCACGGACTCAGCCTTGGTTCCTGCATTGCCCACCAACGACTGCTCGCCGCTTTTCGCGTTTGCACATCGCGACACCCCCGACATATTCCCAGCAAACGACTCATCTCCCTCCAGCCTGTCATTTTCCCAGATTCCATTGTGAGTTGGCCCGACCCCTCGTCCAATGAGCCCTCCATCTGCATCCCTTCTCAGAAGCCCGCGCGCCCCTCCCTCTCCCCCCCCTCAAAGTCCGGACCTCAGTTGCCCTGTTTGACCTTGCTACCTGCCTTTTTCCCTGCTAGTGGAAATTCGCGCTGCAAATCAAAGAAAATTATTTCCCCGTTTAGCCTCCCCGACAGCTTTGTGCTCTTTGCCTCGCCGAGCCGGCCTCCCCAAATAACTGACACCTCGAACGGCAGAAACGATATCCGCACCTTGATGAGCACCCCATAGCGACCCGTTCATGACCTCGATATCCACCGCATCGTCAGTTTCACGACTCGATAGATATGGCTGCGAATCCCCGCCAGCCACCATCAGTGGCGGCACAGGGAACACCAGCATCCCCCTCAGGCAAAGGCACGGCCAAGTACACCAACAAAGACGGCTCCAAGTTCATCACGGTTCCTAAGAATACCTCCGCCGAGTCCTCCCAGTCGTCCCCGACCGTTGCACCTCCATCCTCCACCGACAAAGCTGCCCCCCTACCCTCCCCCACAGAGGCGATGCAACCAGTGAATCGGAAGAAGCAGAAGCGACGCGCCAAAGCGGCGGCTAAGGCTGCTGCCGAACAGGCCCTGCACCCTCAGCCAGTAAACGGCGCGCCGAGTCCTGGTTCGTCCGTAGCTCATGACCAAGCTCCTGCTGACGCAGACCAAGGCGAGAGCGATGACGATGGCGAGCAGGACTCGGGCCACAACCCTCATCATTCCCACGATGATTACACGACTACCTCCAAGTCCAAGAAGTCCAAGAAGAAGAAGAAGAAGTCTGCCGGCCCGAACTCCCAACTCTCCCCTACCCTCAACGACCGTCAAGGCCACGTCCATCCCCAAGCGCACCACAGTTCCGGCCTGTCCAAGGAGAAGATATGGAACACAAGTTCACAGGAAGAGCGCGAGCGCATCAAGGAATTCTGGCTTGGCCTTGGCGAAGATGAGCGCAAGTCGCTCGTCAAGGTCGAGAAGGACGCCGTCCTCAAGAAAATGAAGGAGCAACAGAAACATACATGTAGCTGTACCGTTTGTGGCCGGAAGCGGACCGCAATCGAGGAGGAGCTGGAGGGACTCTACGATGCTTACTATGAAGAGCTTGAGCAGTTTGCGAACCACCCGAACCACCAAGGCGAAGGCCCCCCCATGATGGGACCCCCGAGGCACCTTGGCCCTATGAGCGGCCTGCATCCCTCTCGCGGCCTACCGTCGAATTACCCCCACCAGCCGTCACATGGGCGCATAGTCGAACACGTCGGTGAGGACGAGGAAGACGTTGACGAGGAGTACAGCGACGACGAGCTCGACGAGGACGAGTATAGTGACGAAGACCCCGAAGAAGAGCAGCTCCACCGTCCTGACTACGCCAATGACTTCTTCAACTTTGGCAACAGTCTGACCGTGCAGGGTAGGAAACGCCTTCCTATAGTTCTCCCATTCTTTTTCGACAGAAATCCCCTGTCAGATCTGGGTAATGACGTTGAAGGCTCATCATCTCTAGGTGGGATCCTGACCGTTGCCGACGACCTGCTGAAAAACGACGGCAAGAAGTTCATCGAGATGATGGAACAGCTAGCCGAGCGACGCATGGCCCGCGAGGAGGAGGTAAAGGAGCAATATATACGCTCCCGGAACTTTGTGCAGCAGCAACACGCCAACGGTGCCTACGGTCATAACCACCCCCCGCCCGACGAGGACGAGTACGACGAGGACGAGGACGACTACGAGGAGGAAGACGAGGAGGACTATGATTCTCAGGAAGAAGAAGTACAGTCGTCTCATATTTCTAGTCCCCTATCTCAACCCGTGGCTACTGACTCCCAGCCCCCCCAGGACACGATGACCGAGGAGCAACGGATGGAGGAGGGCCGGCGTATGTTCCAGATCTTCGCCGCTCGCATGTTCGAGCAGAGGGTCCTGAGTGCGTACCGAGAGAAAGTTGCCAAAGAGCGCCAGCAGCGTTTGATCGAGGAGCTTGACGAGGAGCGCCGCCAGGATTCCCAACGGAAGGAGAAGAAAGCCAAGGAGGCGCAGAAGCGGAAGGACAAGGCCGCCAGGAAGAAGGAGCTCCTTGCCGAGGAGAAGCAGCGCAAGGAGGCCGAGAGGGAGAAGGAGCAGAAGGAGCGCGAAGCCGAGGCAGAGCGGCAGGCCGCAGAGCAGCGCCTGAAGCAGGACGAGAAGCGGAAGAGGAGGGAAGCGCAGAAGAAGGCTGAGGAGGACGAACGCCTACGAAAGGAGGCCGAGCGCCAACGCCGCATCCACGAGCAGAAGGAGAAGCAGGCCGAGCTCGAACGCAAGGCCCGAGAGGCCAAGGAGCGGGAGAAGAAGGCCCGCGAAGAGGCTCGGCTGCAGCAGGAGAAGGAGGCCAGGGAGCGGAAGGAGCTCGAAGCTCGAGAGCGCAAGAGCCAGCAGGAGCGAGAGCGTAAGGCGTCGCAGGAGCACGGCCGGAACCCTAGGACGAAATCCGACCGGGAGACTTCTTCTAAGAAAAAGGAGGATCGGTCATCGGCCCAGAAACCCGGCCTCCCAGCCATGTCCGTGCCCATCACGCTACCTAAGCGGCCTGCGCAGCACGCTATAGCCACCGCGCTTCCGGCACTGCCCCAGCAACCGCCCTCGACGTTCATCTCGCCCAAGATCCCCGTCGCGACGCCGGCTCTTCCAAAGGCCCCCACACCCATCCGCCCTAGGCAGGCGTCGCAGCAGGAAGCCGGCGCCACGAACCCATCCCGGACCGCCTCGCAATCCGGATCTACCCCTAGCCAGAACCCCTCACCTCTACCCATGACGCCGGCCCACGTGAGCCCGATCCCTATCAACCCGATGAACAAGAGCGGGAGCTTCGGCGCCCACCAGCAACAGCAGCAGCAGCCTTCGCAAGCCACCTCACCCCCCGGCGCGGCATTAAAGACCATGCCCCTTCCGCACGGCTCGTTCGGCGCGCCGCCCATGTCCATGCCGTTCCCGCCCGGTATCTCTCAGATGCCCCCCGGCCTGGGAGGCAACCGTATGCACCACGAGCCGGCATTCCATCCGTTCAGCTCCGGATTTAGAGCCCCAGGCAACATGCCGATGCCCCCTGGGATTAATGGCCTAGCCGGTGGTAGGGGCTACCCACACCCCCATCCTCCCCCAGGATTCAGCCAGCCGATGGATGCCCAGTACGGCGGCCAGGGCTTCATGTCGGGCCCGCCCAAGGATAACTCGTCCCATTCACGTCAGCCGTCCGGGGGACACGAGCTTGGCACTTCCGCGCCATCATCTCAGCCCATTGGTAGACCGGCGCCGATTGGACGGCCGTCTAGCGTAGTCCACGGCCAGCGGCCAACATCTGGGTCTCCAGCCTTCGGCAGGGCGCATCTCGATGTTGAGGATCACCATCTCGGTAGCAGTGCGCTCCTAGATGACTCGGACGTCGCGGTACACGACTTGAACGGCCCCTTACGACCCAGCAATGCCGCCCCCGGGCCGCGTATGGGATTCCCGCCTGTCCCGTTCGGAATGGACCCGAACCCGATGTTCAATTCACATCATCTCTGGGCACCGGCACCCTCGGCGCAACCGAACCCGTTCAGCCCGCCCCCGCCACCTGGATTTGGCCCGGCTCCTGGACAAGTACCCTGGGGCTCGCCCGCACAGCCCAGTTCGGCCTTCAGCATGCAAGGTGGACTTGGCCGCCCGAATCAACCCCGGTCCGTAGCAATCCGTCAGATGCTCTGCCGGATCTGCAAGGAGATGGCCGATGCCGAGGCCCAGTCGCCCGACACCAGGTCTGACATGTGCAGAGATGGATACGCCTCCCTTGAGGCGATCAAGGCGCAGATGGACATGCAGAACCCGGGCGAGGGCATTTCGGAACACGAGCTGCTCAACATGTGCGATACCGAGGGGAACAGCTCCAACGGAGGTGGCAGCTTCGACGTCCGTCGCCAAGCGGGAGGTAGTGTCTCCATCCGCTGGGAATCCGGCGGCGGCGGCGACACGTATGGCCAGCCTTTGATGCAGCGCCCCGTCGGCGCGGGCTCGGGAGAGGTTCGCAGCCCCAAGGTCGGAGCAAGCCCTTTTCCGGGGAGAAGCCGCTAGTTCCATCTCTTCCCAGCCAAGGACAAACGATCCGAACAAGGGTCCACTTTCTCCTACAGAGGGCCAGAAATCTGAATAAGGGCTGAGAATCCTTCCTACGCGCGTGCTCGCGCGGAAGAGAGAGGCAAGGTGTGTGATGGGGAGTAAACTTTTAACCCGCCATTGATGGAGAAGCCCCCCCCCTTTTTTTATTACCCTCCCCGCCCTAGGTTATTTCGCCTTGGTATTTGGTACGGGTGTTGCCTTCTTTCGCGGGAGGCCCCTCCGGAACTATATGAACTTGCCGGGCTCTTTTTATTGGGGGACATTCTTAATGGGGAGGAGAGTGCGTGGTGCGTGTGTAATTACGCTGTACTGTAGTTTTAGGTAGGTATTCAAACTACCTATTAGCTACCTCAAACCAATCACGAGATGAAAGGGGGTGGGCATTTGAAAGCTCCCTTCGTCCATATCGATTTAAAGACATTCTGCCTGCCGATTCAAATTCTGGGGGGCGGGGGGGACAGATTTGGGTTGACTTGAGTCTTCTGAAGGAAACGGAGATGGGGTTGCCCTTTCTCTTCTACCCCTTAGAGAGGAGGGTGCATTAAACAAACAAAACAAAAACACATTTAACAACACCAAGGTATCAAATCCCAGATGGCATTCTTTGCCTCCCCATGCAAAAAAGCCAGCAGATCCCAAGAAAAACGAGCGAAGCAAAAAGCTTCGATAGGTATCTAACATGCATCCCCTTTGGTTCTTTCTTTTTTATCATGGCTGATTTCTAACTTCACACCATTCTTTATGGATATCGTTCTGGCAGAGCGGTATTAAATCCCGATGCGTCTCGGGTGTGATCGGGCATGGCCGAACCGGGTAAAAAAACCCGGCCCTTGTGTTCGGGGTTCAGCTCACAGCTCAATCACCGCATCTGATGCTGGTCCATATGGTGCTGATCTGCAAACGGATCATGGTACCCAGCGGGCAGGCCGTAGTTCTGCTGCTGCTGCTGTTGCTGCTGC
>Ga0164242_10005345_pt1 | contig 14311 bp, 14 predicted proteins | sample OricomgcompostMG_FD_108783 | JGI IMG/M metagenome (GOLD analysis project Ga0164242, IMG submission 108783) | Miracle-Growth compost microbial communities from Emeryville, California, USA - Original compost - Miracle growth compost (MG) ... | reverse complement strand
GAAGGCCTCCGGTTCGTGTAGCGGTTCCTAGACAGCTCCACTTCACAACCAGAGGCCTTCGCCTGTCTCACGACAGGCCGATCAACTCAGCCGAGGACAACGTCTCTGGACATCACAGCTAGCGGACGAATCGGGGTTGCGCGACCGTCCGCCAGGCGGCGCAGCAACCACGATCGGCGTCAGGTGAGGTCGCGGCGCATCGCGATGCGGCGCCCGACCGCGTCCAGGCCGACCGCGTGCTCCCAGTCCCGGATCTCGGCGAGCCCCGGCGTCAGCGCGTCGAGTGCGGTGAAGCCGCGGGCGGCGTAGAATGGCGCGTTCCACGGGACGTCCGCGTACGTCGTCAGGGTGATCGCGCGGTAGCCCTTGCGCCGCGCCCACGAGATCGCCGAGTCGAGCAGGACGCTGCCGATGCCCTTGCGCATGTGCCCCGGCAGCACCGCAAGCTCCTGGACGTGCGCGACGCCGTCGACCTCGCCGACGACGACGAAGCCGACCGGTGGGCGGCCCACGACGAAGATCGCACCTGCAGAGTGCAGCGCGTCCAGCGAGAACGGAATGTCCGGCAGTTCCATGCCGGCGACGCGGAACAGCGACTCGGCCCGGTGGTCGATCTCGGCGAGCAGCGGCAGGTCGTCGGCGTCGGCGGTGCGCGCCACCGGCACGGCGTCACCGAGCGCGAGCGCGCCGGCCAGCCGCTCGGGATGCCGGGTGGGCACGGCGATCGCGCGACCGTCGGCCAGGCGCAGCGTCACCGCGGACGAGCCGCGCGGCAGCGATCCGGACGAGATGCCGAGGACGGGCAGATCCCGGTCGTCGCCGAGCGAGACCGCCACGATCTCGGCGCGGCTGACCGCCTGCTCGCCCACCCGCAGCTCGTCGTCGGTGAGCGTCACCGAGCGGTGCGTGCGCGCCGCCCCCACGACGAGCACGTCGATGCCCACGACCAGCACCGTGCCGATCAGCCAGCCGATCACGTGGGCGATGCCGCCGCCCAGGATCAGGTCCAGGACGAACCCGCACAGCATCAGAACCAGCAGGCCGATCGACGAGGCGAACGTCCGCGCGGGCTCGTGATAGCGAGGCGGGCTCACCTCGCCCATGGTAGATGAGGTTGTAAAGTTCAGGTTAAGTTGCCGGTGGCGAATTGTGTAGCCCAATAAGTCAGGATTATGGACGCACCGGCGCGTTTGATGCTGGTCAGCGTTTCCAGAATGGCCCGCTCGCGGTCGATCCAGCCCTTCTCGGCGGCCGCCTCGACCATCGCGTACTCGCCGCTGATCTGGTACGCCGCAACCGGGACGGGCGAGGCGTCGGCGACCGCGCGCAGGACGTCCAGATAGGGCAGTGCGGGCTTGACCATGACGATGTCGGCGCCCTCGCCGACGTCGAGCGCGACCTCGGCAAGCGCGTCCGAGACCGTCCGCGAGGCGTCCTGCTGGTAGCTCTTCCGGTCCCCGCGCAGCGAGGAGTTCACCGCCTCGCGGAACGGCCCGTAGAACGCCGAGGCGTACTTCGGCGCGTACGCCAGGATGCCGGTGTCGGTATAGCCCGCGGCGTCCAGCGCCCGGCGGACGACGCCGACCTGGCCGTCCATCATCCCGCTGGTGCCGAGCAGGTGCGCACCCGCTTCAGCCTGGGCGAGGCCCATCGAGCAGTACCGCTCCAGCGTCGCGTCGTTGTCGACGGCGCCGTGCGCGTCGAGCACGCCGCAGTGGCCGTGGTCGGTGAACTCGTCCAGGCACAGGTCCGCCATCAGGACGGTGTCGTCGCCGAACTCGTCGTGCAGCCGGCGCAGCGCGACGTTCAGCACGGCGTCCGGGTCGTCGGCACCGGACCCGACGGCGTCCTTCTGCTCGGGGATGCCGTAGACCATCAGCCCGCCGACGCCGGCCTCGATGGCCTCGGCCGCCGCCTTCACCAGGGACTCCTGGCTGTGCTGGACGACGCCGGGCATCGCCTGGATCGGGACGGGTTCGATGATGCCCTCGCGGACGAACATCGGCAGGACGAGGTCGGACGGGCGCACCTCGATCTCGGACACCAGCCGGCGCAGCGCCGCCGTGCGGCGCAGCCGCCGCGGGCGCGAGATCGGGAAGTCGGGAAGGTCGGGCAGGCTCACCCGGACAACGCTACGCGGGCGGTTGCTCGACCAGATCCTGGTAGTTCGCGCCGGCGTCCCAGGTGTGCTGGAAGCCGGGGTCGGGCACCCGCCACGACGGCCCGTAGACCTGCTCGAGGTACTGCTCCGGCTCGTGCGGCAGCAGCACCGGGACGTCCAGCAGGGACGCCGACGACGGCGGGAACATCATCGAGCGGGTGAGCGAACCGCGCCGGCCGGGATACCACGCGATCGTGTCGCCCTCGAAGATGCCCGAGAACACGTCGACGTTCGGCATGCCGTCCTTGGTGACGTGCCGGTGCGCGACGTAGCGGCCGCTGACCTGGTAGCCGAGCGCGCGCAGGTGCTCGCCGACCAGCCGCGTGGCGGCGGTCAGCGTCGGTGCCTGGTCAGGTTCGAAGCCGATGATGATGTCCAGGTCGTCGTCGTGCGGGATGGGCTCGTGGTCGCGCACCACGGCGAGCACCGAGCCGAAGCCGAGGCACACGTTCGGCGTCAGCGCCCGCAGATCCTCGAGCACCCGCATCGTGTGCGCGATGTAGTCGCGCTTCTCCTGCTCGGACCAGAACGAGAACGAGCGCATCGGCCCGTGGATCGTCCACTGCAGTTCCCGCGCGGCGAGCACCCGCTGCGACACCAGCGCGCGGAACTGCGTGCCGACGTCGGGCTCGAGGTCCAGCCCGTCGAACGTCTTGCGCGCCTTCTCGTAGTCCGCGGCCATCGTGTCGGCGAGCACCACGGCCAGCGGTTCGAGCGACGTGCCCTCGGCGCAGGTGATGAGCGCGGCGGTGAGCTCGGCCTCGCGGGCGGCGCCGTCGTACACGAGCACCCCGTCGGCCAGCACGCGCAGCCCGCTGTCGCAGCGCGCGTTCTCGTTGTCGACGTTGCGCAGGGCGAGCTCGCGGACGTCCGTCGGTTCGGCGAAACGCAGCTCGGCCCACGAGCCGCCGGCACCGACGCGGGTGTGCAGCACGACACCGGACGGGTTGTCGAAGTCGAGCAACCGGGCGCCGGAGAACCGCTCGCCGTGCCACGCGTTCCACTCGCTGACGGCGATCGCCGGCGGCATGTGCGGCCGCGGCGTGAGACCGATCGACTGCAGCCGCAGCGGTTCGTCGGTGGGCAGCTCGAGCCGCAGCGTGCTGACGGGTCCGTCCGGCAGCGGGACGCGCAGCACCCCACCGCGACCGAGGAACGCCAGGTCGGCGTACTGCTCGGCGATGCCGACGAGCCGCTCGAGGGTGGTCACCGCTTCACGAACAGCGCGCGTGCGACGTACGCGTCGTCCTGCTTGTACTTCGCGAAGCCGAAACCCTCGACCGCGTAGCCGACGTCGAAGCCGCGGGCGAGCGCGCGCGCCTGCACGGTGGCCGGGCTGACGAACCGGCGGTAGTGCGTGCCGGTCACCTTCGTGCCGGACAGGTCACGGACGGTCCGGTACTCGACGGCGAACAGATCGCCGGGCGTCGTGATCGACGCGGCGAGTTCGAGCAGCGCCCGCTCCTCGTCCTCCGTGATCGCGTGCAGGAAGAACCGGGCGTAGACGACCACCGGGCCGCCGTCCAGCTCGAGGCGCGACGGCAGCGCGGGGTCGTCGATCGACGACTGCAGGAACGAGGCCTGCTCACCCAGCGCCGCCGACAGCTCGCGGCACGCCTTCACCGCCTGCTCGGACGCGTCGACACCGGTGACCCGGTGCCCGTAGGACGCGAAGAACACCGAGTCGCGCCCGGTGCCGCAGCCCAGTTCGACCACGTGCCGGGGCGAGTCCAGCTCACCCGCGACGAACGCCGCGAACTGGGACGGCAGCGGGCGCCGCGCGAGCGACGCCGCCGCGTAGTACTCGTCCCAGTACCGGGCCCGATCGACAGGTGCACCCGGCTCAGACATGCCGGCCAGGGTAACGAACGGCGAACCCCCGATGGCGCTCAGTCAGCGCGACGCGCGACGCGAGGACGTCCGCGCCGCCTTCTTCGCGGCAGCGGCGGCAGCCTTCTCGCGATCCTCGATCGTCTTGGCCGCGGCGTACGCGGCCAGGGCGTCGACGAGCGCCGGGACGGTGGCCGACTCGGGCTGGACATCGACGCGCAGACCGAACTCCTTCGCGGTGGCCGCGGTCTGCGGGCCGATGCACGCGACGACCGTGCGGGCGTGCGGCTTGCCGGCGATGCCGACCAGGTTGCGCACCGTGGACGACGAGGTGAAGCAGACGGCCTGGAAGCCGCCCGACTTGATCGCGTCGCGGATCTCGGCGGCCGGCGGCGCCGCGCGCACCGTGCGGTACGCCGTGACGTCGTCGATCTCCCAGCCCATCGTGCGCAGGCCGGCGGCGAGCGTCTCGGTCGCGATGTCGGCACGTGGCAGCAGCACCCGGTTGATCGGGTCGAGCACGTCGTCGAACGGCGGGAAGTCGGCGAGCAGGCCCTCGGACGACTGCTCGCCGGACGGCACGAGCTCGGGGTTGATGCCGAACGAACGCACAGCCTCGGCTGTGGACTCGCCGACGCAGGCGATCTTCACGCCGGCGAACGCGCGGGCGTCCAGGCCGAACTCCTCGAACTTCTCGCGCACGGCACGCACCGCGTTCGTCGAGGTGAACACGATCCACTCGTAGCGACCGGTGACCAGGCCCTTGATCGCGCGCTCCATCTGGGTGGGGGTGCGGGGCGGCTCGACCGCGATGGTCGGCACCTCGACCGGCACCGCGCCGTAGGAGCGCAGCCGGTCGCTCATCGCGCCCGCCTGGTCCTTGGTGCGCGGGACGAGCACCTTCCAGCCGTAGAGCGGACGCGACTCCCACCACGACAGCCGCTCGCGCTGCGTGGCGGCCTTGCCGATCGTGATCACCAGCTGGCCGGTCATGCCGACCGCGGTCAGTTCGAGGTCGCCGAGCGTGCCGGCGACGGTCTGCTGGCCGGTCGTGGTCGCGCCGCACGACACGGTGACCGCGGTGTCGGGCTTGAGGCCGTGGGCGACGAGCTGCTCACCGGTGGTGGCCACGTCGGCGGCATCGACGGTCAGCACGATCGTGCCCGGCGCGGCGGCCAGCGCCTCGAAGTCCAGCGCGGTGCCGGACGCCTCGGTGTGGACGGGCCCGTACGGCACGCCCGCGTAGGACGCGGCACCGGCGCCGACGGAGATTCCGGGGACGATCGCGAGCGGGACGACGGTCTTAGCGACGGCGAGCGCCTCCTTGACGACGTCCTCGTCGGCGAACACGTCGCCGGCGACCAGCCGCACGACCGTGAGGCCGTTGCGTGCCTCGGCGAGCATCGCCTTCGCGGTGTCGGCGGGAGTCGCTTCGGGAGCACGCACCTCGCCGGTCGCGAGCGCGAGGATCGCGCCGTCGAGCTCGGGGCCGGCGTAGACGATCTCGGCGGATCGCAGCGCCTCGCTCGCGTGCACGGCGAGCAGTCCGGGGTCACCGGGGCCGGCGCCGACGAACGTGACGCGGCCGAGAACCTTGCGCGCTCGGGTGGTCATGCGGAACTCCCCATCATCTGATCTGCGCCGTCGGCCAGCAGCTCGGCAGCGAGCCGTCGACCCAGGCCGGCGGCATCGGTGGTCGGGCCGGTCACCGATTGCCGGACGGCGTCGCTGCCGTCGAGCGCGGTGACCGAACCACGAAGGAACAGTTCGGAGCCGGCGTCGCCCTCGACGACGTCGGCGAGTGCCCCGATCGGGGCGGAGCAGCCGGCCTCCAGCGCCTCGAGCAGCGCCCGCTCGGCGAGTGCCGCGGCGCGGCTGTCGGCATGGTCGAGCGCTGCCACGATCGCCAGCGCGTCGGCGTCGTCGGCGCGCACCTCGACGGCGAGCGCGCCCTGCGCGGGCGACGGCAGCATCTGGATCGGGTCGAGCACTTCGGTGATCTCGTCCGCGCGGCCCAGCCGGCGCAGGCCGGCCGCCGCGAGCACGACGGCGTCCAGGTCACCGGGCGCGACCCGGGCCAGGCGGGTGTCGACGTTGCCACGGATCGGGACGACCTCGAGCCCGAGGCCGAGCGCGTTGAGCTGGGCGGCGCGACGCGGTGCGCCCGTGCCGACGCGCGAACCGGGCGGCAGCTCGCCGAGTGTCAGCCCGTCCCGGGCCACGAGGGCGTCGCGCGGGTCCTCGCGCGGCGGAACCGCGGCGAGCGCGATGCCGTCGGCGGGCGCGGTGGGCAGGTCCTTGAACGAGTGCACGGCGATGTCGATCTCGCCGGCCAGCAGCGCGGTACGCAGCGCCGAGACGAACACGCCGGTGCCGCCGATCACCGCGAGCGCCGCGGGCGAGCGGTCACCCTCGGTGACGATCGGGACGATCTCGACCGCGGTGCCGAGCGCGACGGCACTGAGCGCATCCACGACGTGACCGGTCTGGACGCGGGCGAGCGCGCTCGCGCGGGTGCCGATGCGCAGCGTGCGAGTGGTGGTCATGCGTCGTCCCCCGGCTTCTTCTTCACGGGGTTCTTCACGGCCGCGACGGACTCGACCGCGGCCTGGTCGAGGTCGAACAGCTTGCGCAGCGCGACCGCGTACTGGTCACCGCCCGGCGTACCGGCCAGTTCCTTCACCCGGACCGTCGGCGCGTGCAGGACCTTCTCGACAGCGCGGCGCACGGCGTCGGCGACCTCGCGCCGGGTGCGGTCGTCGATGTCGGGCAGCCGGCCGTAGAGGCGCTGCAGCTCGGCGTCGATGACCTGGTTCGCGCGCCCGCGCAGCGCGGTGACCGTGGGCGCGACGGCCAGCTGCTGCTGGTCGGCGAGGTAGGCCGAGAGCTCGGCGGCGACAATGCGGGTCGCGGCGCGGATGGACTCGTCGCTGACGCTGGCCCCGCTGGAGCGCAGCGCCTCGAGGTCGACGTAGCGGACGCCGTCGAGCTCGCCGACGGACGGGTCGATGTCGCGCGGCAGGGCGATGTCGAGCAGGACGAGCGGACGGTGCGCGCGTGCCCGAACCAGGTGCGACTCGATGACCAGACCGGTGGCCCCGGTCGAGGAGATCACGACGTCGGCGGCGTCGATCTCGGCCGCGAGCGCGTCCAGCCCGACCGCACGCCCGCCGAGCGAGGAGGCGAGCCGCTCGGCCCGCTCGAGCCCGCGGTTCGCGACCACGATGTCGGTGACGTCGCGGCGGCGCAGCGTCGCACCGGCCAGCGCGCCCATCGAGCCGGCGCCGACGATCAGCACGCGGCGGCCCACCAGCGCGCCGGGGCCGCCGAGCGTCGCCTCGGCCTCGTCCAGCGCGACGGACACGACCGAGGCACCGGCCTGGTCGATGCCGGTCTCGGTGTGCACGCGCTTGCCGACGCGCAGCGCGCTCTGAGCCAGGTCGTGCAGCACGGTGCCGATCGAGCCGACCTCGCCGGCGAGCGCGTACGAACTGCGCAGCTGGCCGAGGATCTGCGACTCGCCGACGACCATCGAGTCCAGCCCGGCGGCGACGGAGAACATGTGCTCGGCCGCGGCCTCGGCGAAGTGGACGTACAAGTGGTCGGCCAGGTCGGGCACCTCGACGCCCGCGCGGCGTGCGAGCACGGCGCTGATCTCGGCGACCGCAGGGTGGAACCGGGCGACGTCGGCGTAGACCTCGACGCGGTTGCACGTGGAGAGGAGCAGGACCTCGCTGATCGTCTCGGCGCGGTTCAGCTCGTCCAGCGTCTTGCGCAGGTCGTCCGCCGGTACCGCCGCCTTCTCGAGCAGCGCGACCGGGGCGGTGCGGTGCGACAACCCGACGACCAGGACGCTCATTTGACCTCCGCGGTGATCTGGGCCGCGGCCTTGCGCGTCTCGTGGAAGGAGAGGATCTGCAGCTCGGCTGCGAGATCGACCTTGCGCAGGTCGACATGCGGCGGGACCGTCAGCACGACCGGCGCGAAGTTCAGGATGCTCGTGATGCCTGCCGCGACGAGCCGGTCGGCGACCTCCTGGGCAGCCGAGGCGGGCGTCGCGAGAACCGCGATCGTGATGTCGTGTTCGGCGACGATGTCCTCGAGTTCGGCGATGTCCCGCACGACCAGTCCACGGATCGTCGTTCCGATGCGTTCGGGCGACGCGTCGACGAGGGCTTCGATGCGGAACCCGCGCGAGGCGAAGCCCGCGTAGCCGGCCAGCGCCTGGCCCAGGTTTCCGACGCCGACCAGCATCACCGAGCGGTTGACGGTGATGCCGAGCGTGCGGGCGATCTCGCCGGTCAACGTCGCCACGTGGTAGCCGACGCCGCGGATGCCGTACGAGCCGAGGTAGGAGAGGTCTTTGCGCAGTTTCGCCGAGTTCACACCGGCGGCCAGGGCGAGCTCCTCGGACGAGACCGTCGAAACGGACCGGTCCGACAACCCGCCCAGCACACGCAGGTAGGTCGCCAGGCGGGCGACCGTCGCCTCGGGAACGCGGCCGTCAGCGCGGTACGCGGTGCGCTCGGCTGACACGTATTCGACACCTCGGATGGCACGTAGCGACAGTCCGGACGGACCTTCTGTCCGGGTCGAGGTCCGGGCCGTCCAACCGGTGTGGTACAAGCTGATGACGTCCAGAACGCTACGCCGCTCGTGAATCTTTTCCCAAATTCCGGGGACCCGTGCTATACGGCGACGCGACCGTCAGCGCCGGCCGCCGGGACGGGTGAGCGCCTTGCGGAACCGCGCCTCCTCGACGCGCCAGTAGCCGTGCTCGCGCCCGTCGATCAGGATCACCGGAACGCGATCGGAGTATTCGTTGCACCGGTCCTGATCGGCGTCGACATCCAGTTCCTCGTAGCCGAAGCCCAATTCGTCGCGGAGCCGGCGCAGCGTCGCCGCCGCGTCGGCGCACAGATGGCAGTCGGCCCGGGTGATCAGCGTGACCGAGCGCGATGCCGGGGAGCGGCCGGGCAGCAGAGCCATGAACCGATTGTGCCGCGCTGACGTGACCGCACCGACCCGCGACCTTTTCCGGGAGCGTTTTCGTCCCGTTTTGGAGTGAAATCTCCGTACAAATGATCATCGATAAGGTGTTCTCAAAGACAGCGCTCCCCAGTACAGTTAGCACTGTCTTCACACGCCGGCGACGCTCCCCCACCGTCTACCCGCCGCGGGAAGGACAGACAACCATGCCTCGCGCAGCCCAGTCCGGCCGCGGCGTGCCCCCCGAGGGCACCCGCCTCGCCGCGCTGGCCGCCGCCGTCCGCGCCGCGCTCGCCGGCCGCCTGGACGAGACGCTCGAGCGCTGGGACGCCAACTGGAGCGCCCTGACCTGCGGAACTCTGGCCGCCGCCGGGCCCTCGATGGCCATGGCGATCGACGTCAGCGCGACGCCGCGCCGGCCCCGGCCGCGCCCGCGACCGGTGTCGGTCACTCCCGAGGACGCACCGTCGGCCGCGCCCGAACCGCCGGACCACGGGCCCGAGGCGGACGACGAGCCCGAGGCCATCGCTCCCGAGGCCATCACTGCCGAGGCCATCACTGACGTGTCGGCCGAGCACACCGAGGTGTGGCAGCTGGTCGCGCGCGCCCAGGAGGGCGACGGCGACGCGTTCGGGCAGCTCTACGACCGCTACGTCGACACCGTCTACCGCTTCATCTACTTCCGGGTGAACGACCGCGGCCTGGCCGAGGACTTCACCAGCGAGACGTTCCTGCGCGCGCTGCGCCGCATCGGCTCGATCAGCTACCAGGGCCGTGACATCGGCGCCTGGTTCGTGACGATCGCCCGCAACATCGTCTTCGACCACATGAAGTCGGCGCGCAACCGACTCGAGGTTGTCACCGGCGACACGATCGAGGGCGACCGTTACGAACGCAGCACCGAGACCGCCGTGCTCGAGTCGCTGACCTCCGAGCGGCTCATGGCCGCGGTCCAGCAGCTGGGCGACGAGCAGCGCGAGTGCGTGATGCTGCGCTTCATCCAGGGCTTCTCGGTCAGCGAGACCGCCGCCGTCATGGGCAAGAACGACGGCGCGATCAAGGCGCTGCAGCACCGCGCGATCCGCAAGCTGGCCGAACTCGTCGGAGGCGAACTTCGATGAGTAACCAAACAATCGTTTACTCGTTGAACGTGACCGGGGGAGACATGCGTCTGCACGCGTGCCGCCTCCCGGGTCCGAGAAACGGACATCCCACCAACGGCACGCCCTGTGCCGCCGATCCGAAGGGTGCTGACCGCCATGTCTGATCACCGCGTGCCGATGCTGGGAGCATCGCTGCACCGGTATCGGGACCCGGCGCAGTCGAGCGACCCGCGTGTACGCGAGCTGGTGGGGGCCCTCGCGACACTCGAGCCCGCCCCGGCGCCGCGTCCGGAGTTCCGTGCCGAGCTGCGTGCGCAGCTCGTGGCCGTCGCCCCGCGACTGATCGCCGAGGGCCCGGCCGACAACCGTGACCGGCGGGCCAGCCTCGACACGGCGCTGGGCAGCCGCCGCGAGAGTGCGCGCTCGGGCGGCCTGCTCGACGGGCTGCGGAGCATCCGGCTCGGCAAGCCGCTCGCCGCGGCGGCCTGCACGCTCGCCGTGTTCGCGGCGCTGCTCGGCGGTGCCGTGTGGCTCGGCCGCAACAGCTTCGGCAACAACTCCCTGCCCGGGCACCGGGCGACGGGCGATGCCGGGCGCGCGATGAGTTCCAACGACACCATCCAGGCCCGCCTGGACCTGCAGTACGCCGCGCAGCACTACGCCTCGGTCATCCGGATGATCCCGGCGTCCGGGCGGATCGCGCCGAGCAAGGCCGGCACGATCTCGAACGCGCTGAGCGCTGCCGACAACGACATCCGCGACGCGTCGAGCCGCCTGGGCAACCAGGCCGTCCGCAACGCCGTCAAGGAGCCGCTGACGCTGATCACGGCGTTCGCGCCCGGTGAGATCAAGCGGCTGGACTCGCTCAGCACGCACGTCAAGCCCGGCCCGGTCCGCACGCACCTCAACGCGTCGAGCACCCTGCTGCGGCAGGCCGAGCGCCGTGCCACGGTGCTGATGAGCCAGGTGAACTGCACGGCGATCACGAAGTCCGGCACCGACGACCTCGGGCCGCTGCCGGTGCCGACGTGCAGCCCGTCGTCCGGGACGTCCGCCACGCATAACGTGCCGCCGGCGACCGGCCCGTCGCACACGCACCCGAGCGCGCCGAACGCGTCGATCCCGTCCAGCCTGACGGGCGCGCCGAGCCCGACCGGAGCCGCGCACAGCAACGGCGGCGCGCCCGCGGCACAGAGCTCGCCGGCGTCGAGCCCGTCGTCGTCCACCTCGAGCGGTGGGAACGGCGGCCTGCCGCTGCCGCCGTCGGGCAGCCCGGCGGGCGCCTCGGGATCGGCCGGCTCGACGTGCACACCGCTGATCAGTGTCGGATCGATCTCGCTCGACCCGTGCTCGCTGCTCAGCAAGCTGCCGCACTGACCCACCGATCCTGAGGCCCGGTCGCAGCGTCGCGACCGGGCTTCATCGTGGCGTCATCCGGCCTCGTTACCGTGAGCCCATGGCCGAGGCGGACGCGGACCCGCACCGGGACGCGGACCCGGACGCGGACCCGGTCGCGGTCGCGGCGGATCCGGGAGCGGCCGCGTTCTTCGACGTCGACAACACGATGCTCATCGGCGCGTCGATCTACCACTTCGCGAAGGGCATGGCCGCGCGCGGGCTGTTCACATGGCGCGACCTGGCCCGCTTCACGATGCGCCAGGCACGGCTGCGGGCGCGCGGCGAGCACCACGGCGACATGCACAAGACCCGCGACTCGGCGCTCGCGTTCGTCGCCGGCAAACCGGTCGAGGAGATCGTCGCGCTGGGCGAGGAGATCTACGACGAGGAGATGGCCGACCGGGTCTGGCCCGGCACGCACGCGCTCGCGCAGGCCCACCTCGCCGCCGGCGAGCGGGTGTGGCTGGTGACCGCGACGCCGGTCGAGCTCGCGACGATCATCGCCCGGCGGCTGAGCCTCACCGGAGCGCTGGGCACCGTGGCCGAAACCCGCGCCGGCGTCTACACCGGGCGCCTCGTCGGCGACGTGCTCCACGGCGAGGCGAAGGCGGCGGCCGTGCGCGACCTCGCGGCCCGCGAGGGACTCGACCTGGCCGCGTGCGCCGCGTACTCCGACTCGATCAACGACGTTCCGATGCTGTCGCTCGTCGGCCGCGCGGTGGCGGTGAACCCGGACTCCGCGCTGCGCGCCGAGGCGAAGACGCGAGGCTGGGAGATCCGCGATTTCCGCTCCGGTCGCAAGGCCGCCCGAATCGGCATCCCCGCGGCCCTGGGCCTGGGCGCGGTGGGCGGAGGCGTCGCGGTCGGGCTGCGGCTGACCCGGGCGCAGCGCCGGCGGCCTACCGCCAGACGGACCTCCGCTGCACCAGCAGCCGGTAGAGCGTCGTCTGGATGGTCTCGCGCACACGGTCGGTGAGCTCGTCCCGCCCGATCCCGTCCGTCGCGATCGGGTCGCCGAACTCGATGTACCACTTGCTGGGCAGCGGGACGAGGCCGAGCGCGCCGAGCCATGGGAACGTCGGCGTCAGCGGCACGTACGGGACGTTCAGCACCCGGGCGAGCGTGCGGGCCCTGCCGAGTACCGGATGGATCTCCTCGGCGCCGACGATCGACACCGGGACGATCGGCACACCGGCGCTCATCGCGGCGTCGACGAACACGGCGGAGCCGAACGGCTGCAGCTCGTAGCGGTCGCGGAAGTGCTTGCCGATGCCGGCGAGCCCTTCGGGGAACGTGCCGACCAGTTCGCCGCCGCGCAGCAGTCCCTCGGCGTCCGGCGTGCACGCGAGCGTGCTGCCCGCGCGCCGGGCGAGCGTGCCGACGACCGGGGTGGCGAACACCCGGTACGACGCGAGCAGGCGCAGCGTCCGCCGGGCCGGGTGCTCGTCGTGCACGGCGACCGCGGTCATCGCCGCGTCGAGCGGCCAGATGCCGCCGGCGTGATTGGCGACGAGCAGCGCACCGCCCGACGAGGGCACGTTCGCGATGCCGTTGACCTCGACCCGGAACCAGCGCCGGTACAGCGCCCGCAGCGTCGGCAGGGCGACGGACTCGGTGAGGTCCTCGTCGTAGCCGTACCGGTCGACCGCGTAGTCGCCGGTGAGCCGGCGCTGCAGGAAATCGAGTGCGCCCGCCGCGCGGCGCTCCCACGGACTGCCCGGGCGCACGGCCAGGGCGGCCTCGGCACCGGTGCCCAGTGGATAGACCTCGGCCTGCTCGCCCGTCCCGGGACGGGGACGACGCCGGGTCGCCGCGCGATCGGCCAACGCCGGGTCGCCGTGCAGCGGGATCACCACGCCCTGGTGCCTCGCGTCGGAGTTCACGACCACTCCCCTACCCCGGACAGCGCCATGGGTGCACCGGCGCGTGCGGACAGCTGGCTACGCCGGGTCAGGTAGCGCTGCACCACACCGACGGCCGACGCCCCGATCCGGGTCACGGCCAGCTGCGTCCGCAGCTGGGCGAGCAGCGCCTCGGCCGTCGAGAACCGCGGCCGGAAGCCGAGGTCGGTGCGCAGCCGGGTGGTGTCGACGACGCGTCCCCAGCTCAGGAAGTCCAGATCCTCGAGCGAGGCGTCCGCGAGCCCGGTGTTGCGCACGAACGTGCCGGCGAATTCGAGCGTCGGCGCCCAGATCGGCACGCGCGGACGTCCGGCCCAGCGCAGCGCCTGGGACAGCGGGACGACGTCGTCGGGCGCGACGTTGAACACGCCGGGACGGTCCGTGCGGCTGGCCAGCCGCAGCACGTCCACCGCGTCGGTCTCGTGCAGCACCTGCAGGCGCGGGTCGAACCCGAGCGGGGTGGGCAGGACAGGCAGCCGCAGGTAGCGGGTGAGCGCGGTGTCCAGCCCGGGGCCGACCACCGGCGCGAAGCGCAGCACGATGACCGGGACGTCCGGGCGGCGGCGGGCGAACCCGCGGGTGTAGTTCTCGATCTCGACCGCGTCGCGTGCGAAGCGGGCCTCCGGCCGCGGGGCGGGCGGGCTCTGCTCGGTGAACTGCGCCGGATCGGCCGGGCTCGACCCGTAGACGGCGGTCGTGGACGCGACGACCACGCGGCCGACGGTCTCGGACGTCTGGCACGCGGCCAGCAGCTGCATCGTGCCGGTGACGTGGTGGTCCTGCAGCGCGACCCGGGACGCGCGCACCGGCGCGAGCGCACCGGTGTGCACGACGGTCTCGACGCGGGCCTGCCGGACGACCTTCGCGATCAGCGGGTTGCGGATGTCGGCGCGGACGAACTCGGTGCGGCCGAGCGCGCCGGGATCACG
>Ga0164242_10005344_pt1 | contig 14316 bp, 9 predicted proteins | sample OricomgcompostMG_FD_108783 | JGI IMG/M metagenome (GOLD analysis project Ga0164242, IMG submission 108783) | Miracle-Growth compost microbial communities from Emeryville, California, USA - Original compost - Miracle growth compost (MG) ... | reverse complement strand
CCGCGGCGTCCGTGCGGTCCGCGGGGTCTTCGGGTTCCGCGGCCCGGCCGGCCTTCTCGTCGGCTTTCGGGGCGGTGCCGGAAGCGGTGCCGGAAGCGGCGCCGGAAGCCGGGGCGGGGGGCACCTCGGGGGCGGTGTCGGCCTGTGCGGGAAGACCACCCTCCCGGCTGCCCGCCGTTCGACGGGACGGTTGGGCCACCGGGGTGGCGCCCGCTTCGGTGCTCTCGCCGGTGCTCTCCGCGGTGCCGTCGGACGGCGCGGTCGCGACGGCGACCGGCTCCGGTTCCTCGTCGGCGTCCGCCCCGGTCGCGGCCGGCTTCGTCGTGGCGGCGGTGGCGTCGCGGCCGGGAGCGGCCGGCGCGGAGGGAACCCCGCCGGGGGCTGATGCGTCCTTGTCCGTGGAGGGCTCCTCCGTGCCGGCCCGTGCCTCCCCGCCCGCGTCCCGGCCGCCGGAGTCCGCGCCGGGCTCCTCGGGTTCTCCGCCGGCCTCCCCGCCGGAGACCTCGTCGGCCTCCTCGCCGCCCCCGGGGGTCTGCGTACCGGCCGTCGGGCCGGGCTCCGCGGGCGCCGCGGGGCGGGTTTCGGCCAACTCCGCTCCTGCACCAGGAGTCCCGTCCGTCACAGGCATCCCACTGGTCCCATCCGCCGGGTCACGATTCGATTCCGTTTTTCCACCGGGGCCTGCGCCGCCGCTCTCGGCCCGGGCGCCGTCTCGAAGGGTCGCGCCGGCGGTCCCGGAAGCCGCCGGGCGCTCGCCGGCACCCGTCGGGGCGGGCTGCTCCGCGGGGTGGCGCGGGGCCGCTCCGGCCGCTCCGCGGGTGCCGGCGGGCGCCTCGTCGTCCGTCCCGGAAACCGCCTCTGAGCTGGTCTTCTCCTGGGTCTCGTCCGGGGCCGGGGGGTGCGTGCGCCCCTCCTGCGCCGTGTCCGCGGCGTCGTCGTGCCCGTCCCGCGCCGCGCTCGGCTCCGGCGCCTTCCCGGAGGCGCGGAAGACCGCCAGCCTCGGGTCCGCGGCCGGGCGCAGACCCGCCTCCCCCGACGTCTCGTGCTGCTGCTCCCTGCCGGGGGCCTCGCCCGCCACGCAGACCTCCTTCGCGATCGTCATCAGTTGTGCACACGCGGTCAAAAGTGCCCGTCAGAGGCTGTCCACTCGTCCTGGCCCACACAGCAAAGTGTCCCGTGACGGGCTCGCGGGCCGTCAGCGACACCCCACCACCCCGTAGACGAGAACGACATACCAACCGGTTCCCGCCGATAAGGAGAAGGCGGTCTCGACAGGCCGGTGTGAGAGGCGTCACCCTGTCATTCATCCACGCGGGGAGGCATGGATGGGCAAGAGCCGCAGAACAATTCCGGAAGAGCTGTTGCTGCTCGCCCTGGACCCGACGACCGGGACCACGGCGCAGCCGCAGTCGCTCGACCTCGGCCTCGCCGGGGCGCAGCTCGTCGAGCTGGCCCTGGCCGGACGGATAGCCCCTGACGGGGATCGTATAGCCGTGGTGCACCCACGGCCGACAGGAGATCCGACCCTGGACTCCGCGCTCGAGCTGTTGCGCCGCCGCGGCAGCCCGGTGCGTGCCGTCCACTGGATCGGCGGGCCCCGGCTGGGGCTGCGCCAGACGTACCTCGCGCACCTGGAGCGGTGCGGCATGGTGCACGCCGTGCCGGGCCAGATGTGCGGCGTACTGCCGACGACGCGGTACCAGGCGACCGACAGCGCGGTCAGCCGGGAGATCCGAGCCCGGCTCGACAACGCGATCCGCACCGGCGTGCCGCCGGACCCGCGGACCGCCGCGCTCGCCGCGCTCGCCCACTCCGTGGGACTCGGCAAGCACCTGTACCCCGGGAACGAGGGCCGGTCGTCCCGGTCGCGCCTTCGGGACCTGATCAGGTACGACCCGATGGGCGGCCTCGTCGCGCACGCCGTGATCGACGTGCAGAACGGGGTGGCGGCGCAGCCCAAGCGCCAGCCCGCCCAGGCCCAGCGCTCGGCCGGGCACGGCAGCATGGCCCGAGCCGGGGCGCGTTGACCGGTTCGCAACACTGGACCGCCGCACGACAAAGAGTACACGACACGTAGCTGCCCGTGCACGGGGCGGCTGCGGAGGGCACCCTTGCGGGCGGCCCACCGCCGGGACGGACTCGCCCCGCGGGCGGGGCCGTCGGGAAGTCGTCGCTGCGTGCGGGGCCCCGAGCCACCGGGTTCCAGCCCGGTCCGGGATCCCGCACGTGGCGTCCGACCGGTGCGCGCATGTCCGGTCAACGCCCGTGCCCCGGCTGCGGGTTCCCGCCGCGTCGGATTCGTTTCGGCGCGGCCGGCGACTCCGTCCCGGACCGGGCCGGAGCAGGGCCAGGACCCGGACCGGCACCGCGACCGGGACCGGGACCGGCACCGCGACCGGGTCCGGGGCGAGGGGCCACAACGGGCCCTGCCGTGCGCGGCGTTCCCTTCCCGGGTCCGTCCGCGCGCACCCTTTGCAACTCCCCGGGCAACCTTGTCCTCCCAATCTCCAGCGCGCGATGACCGCTAGTGGCAGGCTGCTGACCATCAGTAGGTTCACCGTGGAGGTGCAGTCCCAGTGGTCGCCAGCGTCAACCCCACCGTCAGGCGCCGCAGGCTCGGCTCGGAACTCCGCAAGCTCCGGGAGCAGAAGGGGATGACGGCCGAGGAGGTCGCGGCCAAGCTCCTGGTGTCCCAGTCGAAGATCAGCCGGTTGGAGAACGGGCGCCGCAGCATCAGCCAGCGTGATGTGCGCGACCTGTGCGGGGTCTACGGCGTGGAGGACAACCGGATCGTCGAGTCCCTCATGCAGATGGCCAAGGAGTCGCGCCAGCAGGGCTGGTGGCACGCCTACGGCGACATCCCCTACAGCGTGTACATCGGGTTGGAGACGGAGGCGGCCAACCTGCGGGTCTACGAACCGCAGGTGGTGCCGGGCCTGCTGCAGACGCCCGCGTACGCCGCCGCGATGATCGCGGGCAACCTGCCGGAGGCCGGCCCGGAGGTGGTCGAGAAGCGGGTCAGCGTGCGGCTGCGGCGCCAGGAGCGGATCACCGACGAGGAGTCGCCGCTGCGCATGTGGGCGGTGATCGACGAGGCGGCCCTTTGCCGGAAGGTGGGCAGCGCCCAGATCATGCACGAGCAGTTGCTGCGGCTGGTGGAGGTCAGCCGGCTGCCGCACGTCACGGTTCAGGTGCTGCCGTTCGAGGCGGGCGCCCACCCGGGGCTCAGCGGGCAGTTCGCGGTGCTGGAGTTCACCGACACCACGGACGCCACGGTGGTGTACCTGGAGGGCGTCAACAGCGACCTGTACCTGGAGAAGGACGCCGACGTGCAGGCGTACAGCGTGATGTACGAGCACCTGCGCGCCCAGGCGCTGAGCGCGGAGCAGACGCGGGAGTTCGTCGCCGAGGCGGCGCGCCGGTACGCCTGACGGCCCGTCGGCCGGGATGCGGAGCGGCTCCGCGACGGCACCGGCGGCGGCCGGGGCGAAGGATACGCGTCCGACGGCGAACCGTGGCAGGTTGCGCGGAATATGCCATCCGGTCGAGTGAAGGCCTCCTCTGCTCCAGGGGAGTGGCGGGTAGCGTCGAGCCCATCAGCCGCCGGCGTACCGCACGCCGTGCCCCAGCACAGACCGGAGCAGAGATGTCCATCAAGCTCGGCAGCACCCCCGCGTGGACCAAGTCGTCGCGGTCCACCGGCAACGGCGCCTGCGTGGAGGTGAGGTCCCCCCAGGCGGAATCTGTTCTCGTTCGCGACTCCAAGGACCCGCAGGGGCCCTTCCTCACCTTCTCCCCCGATTCCTGGGCCGCGTTCGTCGCGGACGTGGACGGCGGGGCGTTCGACCTTCGCTGACCCGGCGTCCGGGAAGAGGCCGCCCGGTGCGGCGGTCGGCAGCAACCCGGGTGCGCCCACGGCGCACCCGCTCACGCACCGCAGCCCTCTCGACTGGCCGCCGTCCTGGCCGAGAGGGCTCACTGCTGTCCGGGGCCGGTGCGCCGGCGGGTGCGGGGTTCCGCGTGCCGGCGGGCGCCTGCCCGGGTGCGCCGGCGGCGCGCGGGTGGGGCACCAGGGGTGCGGGCACGTCAGAAGACCTCGGCCAGTCGTTCCAGCCCGGTGGCGATCTCCTCGGGGGTGTGGGTGGTGAACGACATGCGCAGGGTGGCCGGGTCGGGATCGGCGGCGAAGAAGGGCGCGCCGGGCACGTAGGCGACGTCGTGGCGGACGGCGGTCCGCAGCAGCACGGTGGCGTCGTGGCCGTCTGGCAGCCGCACCCACACGAACATGCCGCCCTCGGGCCGCGACCAGCTGCTCCCCTGCGGCAGGGTGGCGGGCAGTCCGGCCAGGAGGGCGTCGCGGCGCTCGCGGTAGGCGGCGCGGACCCGTGCGAGGTGGGCGTCCAGGTCGTGGTCGGCCAGGTAGCGGGCGGCGGCGGCCTGGTCGACGGTGGAGGTGTGCAGGTCGGCGGCCTGTTTGGCGATCACGCAGGCGCGCCGCAGGCCGGCGGGTGCGCGCAGCCAGCCCAGCCGCATCCCGGGGGCCATCACCTTGGAGAAGCTGCCCATGAGGACGGTCCGGTCGCCGGCCCCGTCCATGGCGGCCACCGGGGGCTGGTGGGTGCCTTCGAAGCGGAGTTCTCCGTAGGGGTCGTCCTCGACGATCCACAGCCCGTGCCGGGCGGCGGCCTCGGCGACCGCGCGCCGCCGCTCCGTAGGGAGGGTGCGGCCGGTGGGGTTCTGGAAGTTGGGCACCAGGTAGAGCAGTTTGGGGCGTTCGCGCGCGACGAGGCCGGCCAGCGCGTCGGGCAGCACGCCTTCTGTGTCGGTGGGGACGGGGACGACGCGGGCGCCGGCGAAGCCGAAGCACTGGAGGGCGGCCAGGTAGGTCGGGTTCTCGACGAGGACGGTGTCCCCGGGTTCCAGCAGCGCGGCGGCGACGAGCGCGAGGCCCTGCTGGGAGCCGCCGGTGACCAGCAGGTCGTCGGGCGAGGTCGGCAGGGAGCGGGCGGACAGCCGGTCCGCGACGGCCCGGCGCAGCAGCGGGTCGCCCTCGGTGGTGGAGTACTGGAGCACGGTGCCGGGCTGCTCGGCCAGGACCAGGTCGTAGGCCTCCCGCAGGCCGCGGGCGTCGAAGAGTTCGGGCGCCGGCAGGCCGCCGGCGAAGGAGATCACCTCGGGGCGGGCGGTGAGGGCCAGGATCTCGCGTACCGGCGAGGGCCCGACTGAGCGTGCGCGGGCGGCGAGTCGGGGCAGGCTGGCAACAACTGCGGGCGTCATGACCGGAAGCCTACGAAGGATCGTTGCAGTATCCAGGTGGTTTTCCGGACAGGGCCGGATCAGGCGGCCGGGTAGCGGTCCAGCCAGGCGGGGCTGGCGCCGGCGGGGCCGTGCAGGGCGGGGGCTTGTGTCATCTCCATGGCGAAGTCGTCGGCGAGTTGGAGGATGGTCGCGCGGCCCTCCAGTTCGGCGATCCAGGCCGGCGGCAGGGCGGTCTCGCCGTGCTGGACGCCGAGGAGGTTGCCGCACACCGAGCCGGTGGAGTCGCTGTCCCCGGAGTGGTTGACGGCCAGGAGCAGGCCGTGCCGTACGTCCTCGGCGACCAGGGCGCAGTAGACGCCGATCGCCAGTGCCTCCTCGGCGGTGCGCCCCTCGCCGAGGGACTCCACGCGCTGCGGGGACGGCATGCCCTGCCGGACGGCGCCCAGGGAGCGCTGCAGGGCGTCGGTGGTCTCCTGGTGGCCGGGGCGGGCGCCGAGCAGGGCCAGCGCGTGCTGGACGGCGCCGTCGAGCGCCTCCCCGCGGGCGAGGCCGTGGACGATGACGGCGAACGCGCCGGCCGCGAGCTGCCCGGTGGGGTGGCCGTGGGTCTGGGCGGCGCATTCCAGGGCGAGTTGGAAGACCAGGTGGGGCTCCCAGCCGACCAGCAGCCCGAACGGTGCCGAACGGGTGACGCTGCCGCATCCCTTGGCGCCGGGGTTCTTGGGCTCCTCCAGGGTGCCCATGCGGTCGTCGGCCAGTCCGCTTAGGCAGGCCGCGCAGGGCGAGCGGCGGACGTAGAGCCACTCCTCACGGGCCAGCCAGCCGGTGTCCTTGCGGCGCTCGTCGGGGCCCCACTCGGTCTGCGTGGCCGCCCAGCGGCGGTAGGCGCGGTGAACGTCGGTCGGCGGGTGCCAGGCGCCGGTGTCACGGCGCACCTGGGCGCGGATCAGGCCTTCGACGGTGAACAGCGTCATCTGGGTGTCGTCGGTGACGGCGCCGCGCCGGCCGAAGGCGGGCACGTAGTCGGTCAGGCCGTCCGGGCCGTGGGTCTGCTGGATGGTGTCCAGGGGGTCGGCGCCGACGCCGGCGCCGAGGGCGTCGCCGATCGCCCCGCCCAGCAGGCAGCCGCGCACCCTGCTGCGGAAGTCCTGCTGCTGTGCCCGTCCCCAGACAGCGGTCAAAGCGGTCCCCTTCGAACATCCCCCGATCCGAACCTGACGTGCGCCAGCACGATATCCGACGTACCCGTGGGGGGAAGGGCGTCTCCGGCGGCGGGGACACGCCGGGACGCATCCTCTGCGGGCCGTGCCGGGAGGTGCTGACGGGGGCCGTGTGGCGGCGCTCCCGGCCGGCCGGTGCCGGCCGGGAACGCGGCGCCGGGCGGGTCACCGGCCGGCGCTGAAGACGCCGACGGCGTTGGCGACCGGCCGCTCCGCCGTGCCGGAGGGGTGGTTGCGCACGGTGGCGGCCGGGGCGCCCGGGGCGCGGGTGACGAGGGTGGTGGATCCGCCGCCGTCGAGGTTGACGGCGTCATCGGCGCCGGCCTGCCGCATCAGGTCGGCGACCTCGGCGACGGTCAGGCCCGCGTCGGACTCGGCGTCGCCGTCCAGGGCGAGCAGGTACAGGGTGCGGCCGTGGTCGCCGAAGCCGGCGGCGGTGCGGGTGGCGGCGGTCGCGGTGTCGAGGCCGGCCAGCGGAGCGCCGTCGCGCAGCACGGGGAAACCGCCGACGGCGAAGGAGAACGGGATCCGGCCGCTGCCGGCCGCCAGGTGCTCGGAGAACTGGGCGCGGTCGCCGACCCGCAGCGTGCGCAGGGTGTCGGCGCCCGCGTCGCGGCCGACCAGCACGGTGGTGCCGCGCGGGATGGCGCCCTCGCCGGGTGCGGGGGCGGTGGCCACGACCCGGCCGCCGCGGACGGCGACCTCGTAGGTGTCGGTGCTGCAGGCGGCGGCGCGGGAGGTGTCGGAGCCGCACACGGCCCGCTCGCGGGAGACGGTGCCCCAGTCGGAGGTGAAGGCGCCGATGCCGCCCTGGGGCAGCGCGTACTGGTTGTAGCCGGCCAGCGGCAGGTCGCCGGCGTGGGTGCGGACCCGGCCGACGAGGGTGAGGGTGTCCAGGCGGGCGCGGCGGTCCGCGCCGACGCCGATGACGTCCTTGGTGGTCTCGCCGGGCGGCAGGGCCGGCCCGAAGCGCTGGGAGTCGGGCACGGCGGCCTTCAGTGCCCGTCCGGCGGCGATCTCGGGCCCGTCGGAGGAGCCGGTCGGGGTGACCCCGGGGTGCTCCTCGCTGATGTTGAAGAAGTCGCCGTTGACGGCGCCCACGGCCCCGGCGGCGTCGGCGAGTCGGGAGACGGTGGCGCGTTCGGCGACCGCGCCGGGGGTGAGCAGGCCGACGCGCACCCGGGGATCGGACAGGTCGGCCGTCAGCAGGTAGCCGGTGACGGCGCCGTGGGACGCGGTCACCGTGAACTGGCCGAGCCGCACGCCGGGGGCGACCCGCTCGACGTGGTCGTACGGCAGGCCGCCGGCCGCGCCGGCCGCGGAGGCTCCCGCCAGGGTGCCCGCCACCGCGGCGACCGCGGCCGCCACGGCGCCGCCGACCCTCATCCGCGTCCTGGTCCGACTGTCCATCGCTTCCCCCTCCGGGCCGGTGGCTCTCCTGTCTGCAGGAGGACTTCACCAGCACCAGGGGCCCCAGCGCCATCCCCGTGCGCCAACCGGCGGTGGAGGAAGGGTGAATTCACGCCCGGTCCGCCCCGCCAGCGACGGCATCCGGCAGGACGGCTGCGGGAAGCCGGACTTGACGGCCCGTCGGGACGTCGGCCGTCCGCGATGCCCTCAGCCGCCCATGTGGATCGGCAGCAGGATCCGCCAGACCGCGTCCTCGACGCCGTGCACGGCCGCGATCCAGCCGACGTTCTCCTCGTCGGTGCCCAGGCGGACCGCATGGGCGAGCTCGTCCAGCACCTCGGCGACGTCGGCGTGCGACATGGCCGGCTCCATCCGGCCGCCGGCGCCGCCGTCGTCGTGGTAGCGCTGGTAGGCGGGGGCGCCGCGCAGCACGCCGACCGGGCGCCACTGCTGGGCGAGCCGCCACACCGGCTCGCCTCCGACCGCGATGCCGTCGGCCTCCACCACCTCCGTGCGGGCGCGGTCCACCGCCAGCGGCGCCCAGGCGTCGGTGCCGGTCAGCACCAGCGCCGGCGCGCACAGGCGCACCGCCCAGCCGACCGAGGCGGGGCTCGGGCGCCCGGGCTGGACGAGCGGCACGGCCGCCATGCCCGCGTACAGGCAGCCCAGGAGGGCTCCGGCGAGGTCCGCTCCCGGCCGGTGGACCAGCAGCACCCGGCTGCCGGGCCGCAGGGCGGTGCCGAGGCGGGCGGCGACGGCGCGGGCGCGCCGGTCCAGCTCGGCGTAGCTGCACCCGGCGGTGCCGGCCGCCGCGGCTGCCGGGAACGGCAGGCCGGGCACCTCCTGCGGGTGGCGTTCCGCATGCTGCCGCAGTGTCGGGCCGAGCAGCCGGACCGGGCGGCCGGGTGTGGTGCGGGTGCCGCCACCGCCCCTGCCGCGCCGGGACCGGGGCCGGCCGTGCCGGCCGCGGGTCATCGCATCCGGCCCAAAGGGTGCGGGCGGTCCCGGCGCGGGCCGGGCCGGGGGCAGCGCGGGGAACCAGAACTCCCCCTCGGGCAAGCGGTTCTGCCCCCGCTCGGCGCAGCGGGAAGCCACCGGCTGGAGCGGATCGTTCGCGCACCAGGCACACATGGCGTACCCGTCACCCCGCCCGGCGCGTTCCACGCGCCTGCATCCGACGTCCCCACACAGCACAACCTCCGCGCACGCATTGACGGAAAACCTCGTATCGAGCCCAACTTGGCCGCGAATCCCCGCTCGGAGCCATGCACGGGGTGACCCGGGCCGTCCGACACGGCAGACTGGCTCCGCGGTGTCGATTTCTCGGTTCCGCGGGCCGTACGGAAGATCCTTCCGTCCGGCGATGAACGATAGATATACGCGCGCACGGGCCGGCGCCGCGCGGACCGTCCAGGGCGCCTCAGGGGGCAGGGAATGGAGACGACGGAGCCGGGAGCGGGGCTGCGGTTCGCCGTCCTCGGCCCGGTGCGGGCCTGGCGCGGTGACCAGGCGATCGCGACGGGCGCGCCCCAGCAGCGCGCGCTGCTGGCTGCGCTGCTGCTGCGGGGCGGCCGGACGGCGACCGTCGCCGAGCTCCTCGACGCCCTGTGGGGTGAGCACTCCCCCAACACGGCTCTGGCCGCGCTGCGTTCGTACGTCTTCCGGTTGCGCAAGGCGCTCGGACCGGACTGCCTCGTCACCGATTCCGGGGGCTACGCACTGCGGTTCGCACCTGACGCCCTGGACTGCACCGTCGTCGAGCGCCTCGCCGCCGAGGCCGAGAGGGCGCGCACCGGCGGCGACCCGGAGCGGGCCAGGGAACTGCTGGTGCGGGCGCTGGACCTGTGGCACGGCGAGGCGCTGGCCGGGCTGCCGGGCCCGTACGCGGAGACCCAGCGGGTGCGGCTGGAGGAGTGGCACATAGGGCTCATCGAGACCCGCCTGTCGCTCGATCTGGAGCTGGGCGCCCACGCCGACGCGGTCTCGGAGCTGACCGCGCTGTCCGCCGACCACCCGCTGCGCGAGCGGCTGCGCGCCCTGCTGATGACCGCCTTGTACCGCAGCGGGCGGCAGGCCGAGGCGCTCGGCGTCTACGCGGACACCCGGCGGCTGCTCGGCGAGGAGCTGGGCATCGACCCCGGCGCCGAGCTCACCGAGCTCTACCAGCGCATCCTGCGCGCCGACCCCGAACTGGCCGCCCCGGCCGCCGCTCCCGCGGCCGGCTCCGACCTGACCCGGCCCGCGCAACTGCCGGCGACCGTGGCGGACTTCACCGGCCGGGAGCCGGAGATCACCGCGCTGCGTCGGCAGATCGCGGAGTCCGCGGAGGAGGGCTCAACCGGCGGGGTGATGGCGGTGTCGGCGGTGGCCGGCATCGGCGGCGTCGGCAAGACCACCCTGGCCGTCCACGTCGCACACGGCCTGCGCGAGGACTTCCCCGACGGCCAGTTGTACGTGGACCTCCAGGGCACGGAACCGCGCCCGGCCGAACCCGAGGCGGTCCTCGGGGCGTTCCTGCGCGCCCTGGGGGTGCCGACCTCGTCCGTGCCGGAGACGCTGGCCGAGCGGGCCGCCCTCTACCGGTCCCGCCTGGACGGCCGGCGGGTGCTGGCCCTGCTCGACAACGCCCACGACGCGGCGCAGGTACGCCAGTTGCTGCCCGGCACCCCGGGGTGCGCGGCGCTGATCACCAGCCGGATGCGGATGCTCGACCTGGAGGGCGCCCACCTCGTCGACCTGGACGTCATGTCTCCCGAGGAGGCGCTGCTGCTGTTCACCCGGATCGTCGGCGAGGACCGGGTGCGCGGCGAGCGGCAGGCCGCGCTGGACGTGGTGGGCGCGTGCGGATTCCTGCCGCTGGCCATCCGTATCGCCGCCGCCCGGCTGGCCGCGCGCCGCACCTGGACGGTCTCGGTGCTGGCCCGCAAACTGGCCGACCAGCGGCGCCGCCTGGACGAGCTGCGGGCCGGCGACCTCGCCGTCAAGGCCACCTTCGCCCTCGGCTACGGGCACCTGTCGCCGGCCCAGGCGCGCGCCTTCCGCCTGCTGTCGCTGGCGGAGGGCCCCGACATCTCCCTGCACGCCGCCGCGGCGGCCCTCGGCCTGGACCTGTACGACACCGAGGAGCTGCTGGAGACGCTCGTCGACATCAGCCTCATCGAGTCGGCCGCGCCCGCCCGCTACCGCTTCCACGACCTGCTGCGGCTGTACGCCAGGGAGTGCGCCGAACGCGACGAGCCGCGCGGCGAGAGGTGCGCTGCGCTGTCCCGGCTGCTGGACTTCTACCTGGCGACCGCGGTCGGCGTGTACGCCTGGGAGAACCCCGCCGACCGGGTCCTGGACCACATGGCGGCCACCGAACAGCCCGGGCTGGCCTTCGGCACCGGCGAAGAGGCCCTGGAGTGGCTGTACTCGGAGGCACAGAACCTGCTGGCGGCCGTCGAGCAGTCCGCAGAGGGCGTCTGCGAGCGCCGGGCGCGGCGGTCGGTGGACCTGCTGTTCACGGTGTGGGACCTGATGGAGTCGGGCATCCACGCCCGCCAGTACGAGCAGGCCGCGCGGGCGCTGGCAGCCGCCTCCCACGCGCGCTCCGAGGCGCTGGTGGAGGGCCGCGCCCGGCTGCTCGTGGCCCAACTCCTGAGGATCACCGGGCGCTTCACGGAGGCCGACGAGGAGGCCAAACGCGCCATGGTCGTCGGCACGGCCGCGGAGGACCCGGTGACGTGCAGCTACGCGCCGAACCTGCGCGGCATCATCGCCCACAAGGACCGGCGCTGGGAGGAGTGCTCGGCCCTTCATACGGCGGCCCTCGACGCCTTCCGCGCCGACGGCAACCGGTACGGCGAGGGTGCGGCCCTCAGCAACCTGTCGCGCGCCCAGTTGAGTCTCGGCGACCCTGAGGGCGCCGTGGCCACCAGCCGTGAGGCGGTGGCGATCTACCGCGAGCTGGGGGCTGGTTTCCGGCTGGGCAACGCGCTGTACGCCGAGGGCATCCCGTTGACGGCCTGCGGCCTGCTGGACGAGGCGCAGGACCGGCTGACGGAGGCCCTGCACAACTTCCGTGACGCCCGGCAGCAGTTCTGGGAGGGCATGACGCTGTTCCGGCTGGCCGAGGTGCACCTGGCCGCCGGGCGGTGGCGGCAGTCGGCCGCGCACGTCGAGCAGAGCCTGGTGATCCTGCGCAAGGTCGGCGGCGATTGGCGCACCGCCAACGCGCTGACCCTGCTGGGACGCGCGCTGGTCGGGATGGGCCAGCGGGTACGGGCGGTGGCGTGCTGGAACGACGCCCTCGGCATCTTCACCGCGCTGGGCTCACCGGAGGCGCAGGACGTGCGGCTGCTGCTGAAGAGCGGCGGCGCGGCCACGGCCGCGGGCGGAACGGCCGCGCGGACGGCGAGTTGAGCCGGCCGGCACCTACCCGGGGCCGTTTATCGGTTGATTATCGCCGCCTGCCACGATTTCATCGCCGCACCAAGCCCCCCATCCGGTGGTAGACGGGGGTTGCCACCGGGTGGGGCAGTACCTTCGCGAACAGCCAGCACAGGAGCACCGCATGAGCGCTGAGAACCCGTCCGAGTCCGCGTCGGCCGCTCCGACGAGCAACCAGGTGACACCGAACAACCAGTTCAACGACGCCGAGCCCGAGGCTGTCGCCGAGACCGCCGAGGCGGAGCCGACCGCGACGACCCCCCACTCGGGCGGCGCGAAGCCGGCCGGTAACCAGTTCAACGACTCGGCGCCCACGGGCTGAGCCCGGGGGGGGAGGACCGCGGGGGCTGCCGATGGGGGTCGGCGGCCTCCGTTGGAGGGGGAACGGGGGTCCGGGAGGCAACGGCGAGCCGGCTCAGGGGGCCGACTCACCTCCCGGGTGGCGGCCGGGCGTAGCGCGGAGGGGGCGCTGCGGCCGGCCGTCGGCGTTTCCGCGTGGGGACAGGCCGCCGGCCCGCCCGGCCCCCGCCCGCTCGGCGCGGCGGCGGCACCGCGCGTAGCCTCGGCCCGAGAGGGCCGGGTGAGCGGCGGCGGCACCTCCGCGACGGTCCGCAACGTCCCCGGGCGTGCCGCTCGCACTCGCCGGAGCGGCGGCCCGCCGTCCGGTGTCCCCTTCCGTGGCCGAAGCGGCGGCCGTCAGGGCACCGGTGTCCGCCTCTTCGCGCCGCGTCGGCGTCCAGGGCGTAGACGCGGCGCTGCCCGGCTCCGTCGTCCCGCCGGGAGCTTCCCGTCATCGGGGCGAAGGCACCGGCTGGGGATCGGCCCTCCGCGGGCGGGCGGACTCAGGCTCGGCGGGCCGTGGCCCCTGTGCCCTGGGCGGCGTCCAGGGCGTAGACGCAGCGGTCCTTCGAGCTGGCGAAGACGACGCCGTCCGCGGCGACGGGCGAACCGGTGATCTCACCGCCGGTCTCCAGCCGCCAGCGCAACTGCCCGCCCTGGGCGTCGACGGTGTAGAGGCAGTGGTCCTGGGAGCCGAAGTGGACCCGGCCGTCGGCGATCGCCGGGGTTCCGACGATCCCGCCCTGCGCTGCGAACCGCCAGCGGGGCTGCCCCCCGGCGGCGTCCAGGGTGTAGAGGGCGGAGCCGGCGCCGAGGTGGACCCCGCCGTCGGCGACGGAGACCGGCTCCACGGACTGCCGCGGCTCGGTGCCCACCCGCCAGCGCTCCCGCCCGTCGGCGGCGTCGAGCGCGTAGACGGTGCCGAGGTGGTCGACCACGTAGAGGCCGCCGCCCGCGGACGCGGGGCCGGGGGCGTGGGCGGGCGGCGCGAACATCACCGCGGGCGCCTCGAAGGCCCAGCGTGCGGCGCCGGTGCGGGCGTCCAGGGCGAGCACGCGGGTGCCCGCGGTGAGGTAGGCGGTGCCGCCGGCGACGACCGGCCGGGTCACCATGGAGCCCGCGGCGCCGGGCTCGCTCACCGGGTGGGACCACAACTCCCGGCCGGCGGTGTCGACCGCGTGGAGCAGCCCGCTGCCCTGGTAGTAGACGACGCCGGCGGCGAGGTGCGGCCCGGACTCGGCCGACTCGAACTCCGTCTGCGCGCCGCCGCGCTCCCACACCAGTCGGCCGCCGGCCGCGTCCCAGAGCTGGACCCCGCCGCCCCGGGTGCCGGTGACGACGTGGCCGCCGCCGGCCCGCACCGTGTACACCCAGCCGTCGATGGCGGTGCGCCAGCGCTCGGTGCCGTCGGCCGCGTCGAGCGCGAAGAGGTTCGGGCCGTCCGAGGCGTGCACGAGCCCGTCGGCCACCGCCATCGTCCAGGCGACGTCGCGGGTCTTGAACTGGCGCCGGCCGGTGGCCACGTCCAGGGCGTGCACCTCGAAGGAGGTGACGTACAGCAGACCCCCCGCGACGACGGGGGTTCCCCACACGTCGTTGGACATCCTGAAGCGCCAGGGCCGCCACTCCTCCGTGGGCGCGGACGGCTGCGCCGGGGCGG
>Ga0164242_10005342_pt1 | contig 14317 bp, 14 predicted proteins | sample OricomgcompostMG_FD_108783 | JGI IMG/M metagenome (GOLD analysis project Ga0164242, IMG submission 108783) | Miracle-Growth compost microbial communities from Emeryville, California, USA - Original compost - Miracle growth compost (MG) ... | reverse complement strand
GGGCCATCGGCTCTGTGATCCGCTCAGGAGAGTTGAGCAATTCCGCTGCCGTCCAGCCCTTCTTGCACAGGCCGCCCCGGTTGGTCGGGAACGCGCGACCGGCGATGGTCACAGGCGGCGTTGCGGCATACTCTGCTGGACTCGGATTCGGGTTCAGGGTCATCGCGCACTGCAGAGCGCAGTACGGGCAATGCGTTGCGACGCTCATACCCGTGCACCGCGCGTTCCCGATGCGCCAGGCCGCAGATAGAGCAGCGCGGTGAGTACCAGCAGCACGACGTATCCGCCGATGAACCACCAAAGCCCGAGACCGTAGCCGCCGGTCGTCGTCTTCGAGAAGCCGAGCACCTGCGGGATGACGAATCCGCCGTATGCTCCGATCGCCGAGATCACGCCGAGCGCCGCAGCCGTTTTGCGCTGAACGCTCACGTCGCCCGCTGTGACGTGCGCGTCTGCGACGCCTGCTCTGGCTGCGAACACGGTTGGGATCATGCGGTAGGTCGACCCATTGCCGACGCCAGAGGCGATGAAGAGCACAAGGAACTGGCCGAGGAACAGCCAGAAGCTGCCGCTTGACAGTGTGATGATCACGAAAAACGTGACCGCGGCCATGACTGCGAATGAGGAGACTGTCACGCGTGCCCCACCGAAGCGGTCGGCGAGACGGCCGCCGTATGGGCGGGCTAGGGAGCCGACGAGTGCGCCAAGGAAGGCGAGTGAGATCGACGCCGATCCGAGCTGAAACGTCGAGAATGCGGGGAATTGATCGATGATCAGTTTGGGGAATACACCGGCGAAACCGATGAACGAACCGAACGTTCCGATGTACAGCAGCGCAAGCATCCACAAGTGGGGTTCACGTAGCGCGGCCATGGATGCTCCGAGGTCGGCTTTGGCGTGTGACAGGTTGTCCATGTATTTGTACGCGCCGACGATTGCGACGATGATCGGCAGAACCCAGATCCAGCCGGCGATCGGCAGGTTCAACGTGACCCCTGCACCGATCGTGATCGCAATCGGCACGACGAACTGGGCCACGGATGCTCCGAGGTTGCCGCCGGCCGCGTTCAGGCCGAGCGCCCAGCCCTTCTCTGCCTGCGGGTAGAAGAACGTGATGTTCGACATGGAACTCGCGAAATTGCCTCCACCGAAGCCGGCGAGGGCCGCTGCCGTCAGAAGCATCCAGAATGGCGTGCTCGGGTTGCCGACACACAGTGCCAGCGCAATGACGGGGATGAGGAGCAGGCTCGCGGAGATCATCGTCCAGTTGCGACCGCCGACCTTCGGCACAACGAACGAGTACGGGAATCTGAGGGTGGCGCCAATCAGGCTGGGGATCGAGATCAGCCAGAAGATCTGACCGGTGCTCAGTTGGAATCCGGCGGCAGGGAGAGTCACGGCCACGATGCTCCAGAGCTGCCAAACGACGAACCCGAGAAACTCGGCGAAGATCGACCAGCCGAGATTACGCCGTGCGATGGCCTTGCCTGATTCGGCCCAGAATGCGTCGTCCTCTGCATCCCAGCCGTCGATCCAGCGGCCTGGCAGGTAGATCAACTGACTGCGCTTTTGTGCTGTTGGTGTGGGCGTCGGTGTGCTCATGGGCTCACCGTATTGAGCGCGTGTTTCGCGCGATCGCGGTGGTCGTTAACGTTCGGTCACATCGTGCTCACACGGCACTCTTCGCAGCATGAGATTAATTGCTGCCGGAATACCGATGTGGTATACCATACCTGGATGAGTCAATCTGCGCTGCACGAGTCTTCCGACCGCATCCGGCATCCACGGCCATGGCTCATGCTTGCGCTCGGTGTGGTTGCGCAAGCGAGCGCCACGGTGCTTGTCAGCACTCCGGCTTTCCTGATTCCGTTTCTACACACGGATCGCGGACTCAACCTGGCAGTGGCGGGCGCGCTCGCGGCAGCTCCCACCCTCGGCATGGTGGTCACTCTGATCGCGTGGGGCGCGCTGACCGATCGTCTCGGCGAACGCCGTGTGATCAGTGCAGGACTGCTGCTTGCGTCGATCGCCGCCGCGGCAGCGATCGGGTCCGATTCAATCCTGCCGAACAATATCGTGGCACTCGGTATCTGCCTGTTCGTCGGGGGCATGATGGCGGCGAGTCCCAACGCGGCAAGCGGCCGGATCGTCGTCGGCTGGTTCTCGCCTGAGCGGCGCGGCTTCGCCATGGGCATCCGCCAAATGTGCCAGCCGCTTGGCGTAGCGGTTGCGGCGGTTACGATTCCGCCGCTCGCTGCCACCGGTGGCGTCGCACTCGCATTGGCTGTGCCGGCGGTGCTCACGCTGCTGTCAGCAACCGCCTGCGCCATCTGGATCGTCGACCCGTCGCGTGTGCACCGTGTCGCGACGGCCAGCAAGCGCGAAAACCAGCACCGCGGCAACCCGTATCGTCGTGACGCGACGCTCTGGCGAATCCACACCGTATCGGTTCTGCTTGTGATCCCGCAGTTCACCCTGTCGACGTTCGGCCTGGTGTGGCTTGTCGCACAGTGGCACTGGTCGGCGACAGCAGCCGGAGTGCTCGTGGGATCGTGCCAATTCATCGGCGCGTTCGGCAGGATCGGTGTCGGCATACTCAGCGACCGGGTGGCAAGCAGGCTGCGACCGTTGCGTTGGGTTGCGTACTCGGCAACGGCGGTCATGGGCGCACTCGCGCTGACCGACGTGCTCGGCGGCTGGTCCGTCGCGCCGCTGCTGATCGCCGCATCGGTGATCACCGTTGCAGACAACGGCCTCGCATACACGGCGGTGGCGGAGATCGCCGGGCCTTCGTGGTCTGGCCGTGCGCTCGGAGCCCAGAACACCGGGCAGTTTCTCGCCGCGTCTGCCGTTGGCCCCCTGGTCGGCGGCCTGATCGGCCTGGTCGGCTATCCGCTCGCGTTCGCCATCGTCGCGATCAGCCCGCTGGCGGCTATCCCCATCGTGCCAGGCCGCGTGGCACGCAACCGGCGCAGAGGTGGTCAGGGGACCAGGCCGGTCGGAAGTCCAGGCCGGCCGGAAGTTCAGGCAGGTCAGACGTCAAGTCGGTAGCCGCGCTTGACCACCGTTGAGACCAGCCCAGGTGCGTTCAGCGATTGGCGCAGACGGCTGAGAGCGACCTCGAGGGTATGGTCATCTGGATGCCCGGCCAGCACGCTTGACAACTCGGTGCGCGATACCACGGCGCCGCGGGCATCCATCAGCGTTCTGAACAGGGTGAGTGCGTTTGGGGCGAGCCAGACACGCCTGCCTGCTACATCAGCTACCGAACCGCGCAGTTCAAGCTCGCCGTGACGCGTTGACAGCCGGGTGACGGCTACGCCCTCGAGTCGCTCGCAGACGAGCCTGATCAGCGCTCCCATGCGGAAGCGCTCTGGCTGGATGGGGCTGATGCCTGCAGCGACCAGCGGCGCAGCGGTGACTGGACCGACCGCCGCGGCGATCACCGTCGATCTCAATGCTTCGACGACGGCGTCGTAACGATCGCAGGCGCTGGCCGCGCTGAGCAGTGCATCAACCGCGGGAGCGCTTGTGAACGTGACACAATCAAGGCCGCCGGTTGTGAGCGCCTGGATCAGCCGGTCCACCCTCTCGTCGGCCGCATCCGGTGTCGCCCATCTGTACGGCGCGACGGTCAGCACTGTGTGGCCTGCGGCGCGCAGTCGGGCAAGCTGGATCTCATCCGTATACCCGTGCAGCTGCACTGCGACGGTGGTCGGCTGCGGATGCTCCGCAAGCACCAAGTCGACCAAAGAGGCTGTCGTCTCCTCGTGGCTCATACCGGCGTCATCGAGTCCTGCTGCCCTGATGCTGCCGAGCGACTTCGGCCCCCGAACCAGAATGGCACTTGCCGCCAATGTCTCGGCGAGCTGCGCACCAAGACCTGCCGCGTCAGCCACCTCCAACCAGCGGCGCATCCCGTAGCTTGTCGTCGCGAGCAGCACGGCGGGCGCCGCGACGATCACGGCGAGTGTGTCGTCGATCAGCGGTTGGTCGTGATCCGTGTGCGCTATGTGCAGAGTTGGAGCGTGCAGCACGGATGCTCCGCGACGCTTGAACGCATCGACCAGGTCGGAACCGCGTCGATCGCTGGTGACGGCGATACGGAATCCGGCCAGCTGGTCTGCGCGGAATCCGGTCAGTGCCGTGCTGCCATGGACGGCCGTCATGCGATCGCCAGGTTCGCGTCGTGCGCGAGCGTGACGACCTCGCCGATCACGATCACGGCGGGCGAAGTCACACCGGCCTTGGCCGCATCCGCCGTGATGTCCCTGAGGACACTCGTCGTCGTGCGCTGCGCGTCGTCGTATCCTCGCTCGACGATCGCGACGGGTGTATCCGCACTCATCCCGAATCGCAACAACCCTGAGCACAACGTCGGTAACGTCCCAACTCCCATCAGCACGACGATCGTGCCGCCGAGGCCGGCGAGGTGCTCGTGCTCTGCGTCGGTCAGTGGCGCATGACCTGACACGACGGTGAACAGGTGGCTCATGCCGCGTTGGGTAAGCGGGATACCGGCAGCGGCCGGCACAGAAACGGCGCTGGAGACACCGGGGATAACGCTGACCTGGACGCCGGCTTCCCGGCAGGCGAGCACCTCTTCGCCTCCGCGTCCGAACACGTACGGATCACCACCCTTCAGGCGCACGACCGTAGCGCCACCCAGGGCGTGCCGCACAAGCATCCGGTTGATCTCGCCTTGTTCGACCGGATGCCTTCCTGGGGTCTTCCCAACGTCGATCAGAAGCGCGTTCGGGGCAAGCTCGGCGAGTTCATCGCGCGGCGCCAGGCGGTCGTACAAGACGACATCCGCGACCAGCAGGGCTCGCGCGGCAGCGATCGTAAGCAACTCGACGCGCCCTGGCCCTCCACCGACCAGATAGACGCGACCAGCACCCTTCGTCTTGTTCACCTGTCCGCCTCGAGCTGCTCGGCCGGCGCGTTCACGAACGCGCGAAAATGGCGCAACCGCTCTGGGTCGCCGAGGGTTGCCGCCCATTCGTCTTCGTACGTTTCGATATGAGTAGCCATCGCGGCCTCGAGCTCGCCGGCCAGCCCGAGGCTGTCATCCACGACAACGCTTCGCACATGCTCGAGTCCGCCGTCGATCTCGTCGATCCACCTGGCCGTGCGCTGCATCCGATCCGCGGTGCGGATGTAATACATGAGATAGCGGTCGATGTACGCGAGCAGTGTTGCGTCGTCAAGGTCGCTTGCAAGCAGTTGGGCATGTGCCGGCTGAAAACCGCCGTTGCCGCCCACATAGAGGTTCCAGCCTTTGTCCGTGGCTATCACGCCAACGTCCTTGCCGCGAGCCTCGGCACATTCGCGAGCGCATCCGGAGACACCGATCTTCAACTTGTGCGGCGAGCGCAGCCCTCGATAGCGCAGTTCGAGCTGGACAGCCATTCCTACCGAGTCCTGCACACCGAACCGGCACCAGGTTGAGCCGACGCAGCTCTTCACGTTGCGCAGCGCCTTGCCGTATGCCTGACCAGACTCGAAGCCAGCATCAACGAGGCGCGTCCAGATCCCAGGAAGCTGCTCGAGCCGTGCACCGAACATGTCGATGCGCTGCCCGCCGGTGATCTTCGTGTACAGACCGTAATCGGTTGCCACCTGCGCGATCACAGCGAGCTTCTGCGGCGTGATCTCTCCGCCAGGAATGCGCGGTACGACCGAATAGGTGCCATCCTTCTGCATATTCGCCATGGCGCGATCGTTCGTGTCCTGAAGCGTGCCACGGCCTGCATCAAGAATGTGTCCGGAGTTCTGACTAGCCAGAATGGATGCGACGGCCGGTTTGCAGATGTCGCACCCGCGGCCGCTGCCGAACCTGGCGATAATTTCGTCGAAGCTCGTGAGCTCGAGAACGCGTACAGACTCGAACAGCTCCCGACGTGACAGCGCAAAATGCTCGCACAGCGCATGCGAAACAGCGACGCCTGCCTTGGCGAGTTCCGCCTCGAGCAACTTCTTCACAAGGGGAACGCACGAGCCGCACTGCGTTCCCGCCCTGGTGCATGCTTTCAGCTCGCCAAGGTCGGTGCACGGATCTGCGCCGTGCTCGCCGTGAATTGCCGAGCGGATCGAGCCTGCCGACACGTTATTGCACGAGCAGACAAGTGCATCGTCCGGCAGCTCATCCTGAGCGGGCGCCTCAGCGCCTGCAGCTGACAGGTATGCGGCAGGCTCCGCCGTGAGCGCTCTGCCGACCATTGGCCGAAGTGACGAGTACGGTGCGATGTCGCCGACGAAGATTCCGCCAAGGAGCGTCTTAGCGTCGTCGGTGACGACGAGCTTCTGATAGAGGCCGCGTGCGGGATCGGCGTAGACGATCTCAAGCGCACCGGATGCGGACGCGAGCGCGTCGCCGAAACTTGCGACGTCGACACCGGAGAGCTTCAGCTTGGTGGCATCGTCGACGGTGGTGAACTCGGCGTTTCCACCGAGCAGCCGATCGGCGACGACCTCTGCCATTGCGTTCGCCGGTGCAACGAGTCCGACACAGCCGCCGTTCACAGACGCGACCTCGCCGATCGCCCAGATGCGGGCATCCGACGTGCCGCAATCGGTACCGACGACAACGCCGCCGCGCTCGCCGATCTCGAGCCCGGCGTCGCGCGCCAGTTCGTCGCGAGGGCGGATGCCGATGGCGAAGATCACGAGATCCGCTCGCGCCGACTGACCATTGCTGAATTTCACCCCGGTGACGCAGCCACCATTCGTGATGATCTCGCGTGGCCGTGTGCCCAGGTGCAGGGTGATGCCTTGCGCCTGGATGAGACGGCCGAGCGCTTGCCCGGCTCCCTCGTCGAGCTGCGCAGACATCAGCCACGACCCTGAATGCACGACGGATGCCTCCGCCCCCAGTCGCTGCAGCCCGCCTGCCGCTTCGAGTCCGAGCAGGCCGCCGCCTGCGACGATCACCCGTGGCGCCCGGCCGAGCTCGTCGCGCAGCCGCGCCAGCTCGGTGACGAGTCCGTCCACGTCATCGATCGTGCGGTAAACCCGTGCGTGCTCGCTGCCTGGGATCTCGGGCACCGGTGCGCTCGACCCGGTGGCGAGAACCACATCGTCGTATGACAGCAGGTCGCCGCTTGACGTGGCCACGGTGCGTGCGTGCCGATCGATGGACACGGCACGTTCGCCGGTGTGCAGCTCGATATGGCCGGTGCTCCAGATCGCCTGCGGCTGCAACGTGAGGTCGGCGTGACCGTCGAGTCGCCTGCTGAGCGCGACGCGGTCATATGGGGCGTGAGCCTCCTCACCGAGCACGATCAGTCGAAGCGATCGCGCCTCATCGCGAGAGGCGACTGCATCGGCCAGCCGATGTGCTGCGGGCCCCGCCCCGATGACGACGACGGTCCGCTGCTCAGGCTCTGCTCGTTCACGCTCGATCATGCGCCAAGCGTAGAAAGGTGGAGTTTCCGGGTGGTTTCGCCGGTGTGTCGGAAGGTTAACGCCGTCCAACGGCAGGCCGGTGGCGGTGTGAGGTCAAGTTCACCGGCTTGAAACACGGCGCATCAGGCTGGCGAAACATTGCGCACATAGCGTGGCGGCACGCGACAGACGAAAGGGCGTCAGCATGACACCAACCATGACAGCGACCGGCACGTGGTTTCGCACCTGCAGGGTCGACGATCTCGAACCATCGTGGGGCGAGGCGGCACTGGTGCGCAGCCGCCAGATCGCACTGTTCCTCGTGTCGGATGACGAGATATATGCGACCGACCACATGGACCCGCGCACCAGTTCACCTGTGATGGCCCGCGGCATCCTCGGTTCGAAGGGCGAACGCCCCACGATCGCGTCTCCGTTGCACAAGGAGGTGTACGACCTGGGGACGGGGGAGTGTTTCACGGACCCCGCACTGTCTCTGCGAACCTTTCGCACGCGAGTCGTCGGCGGTTTCATCGAGGTCGAGGTGCCTGCGTGAGGGCTGAGCCACGAACGGATGCGCCACGAGCGGGCGCGCAGCCGCTGCGTCCGTCACTGCTTGCTGTATCGCACGGCACCAATTCACTCGACGGACGCGAGGCGATCGCGAGTCTGATCGCTGAAGTCGCATCCGCCCTGCCTTGGGTCAACGTCGAATCGAGCTTCGTCGACGTTCAGCAGCCAGACCTCATCGCAGGCCTGGATGCGATCGGCGATTCGGCGCACGGCGTTGTCGTTCCGCTGCTGCTGTCGGCCGGCTACCACGTTCACGTCGACATCGCACGCAGTCTTCGCGGCAGACGCAGCGAATCGGTTCGGCTTGCGCAGGCACTCGGGCCAGCTGACGCGCTCGTGCAGATTCTTGCGTCACGCTTGGCGTCCGCCGGTCTGGCGCCCGGTGATTCGGTCGTGCTGGCCGCCGCAGGCTCCAGCGATCATCGGGCGGTGCGCGACTGCCTGGAGATGGGCAGGCGCCTCGGCGCTCTGCTTGGCCGGCCGGTCACCGTCGGTTTTCTGTCCGCGGCGGTTCCGCGCCTGGAGAGCGCTGTTGAGACCGCCAGGCAGTTGCATCCCGGTCACCGGGTGGTCGTCGGCAGCTACGTGCTTGCACCAGGGTACTTCGCAGATCTCGCCGCCGCAGCGGGCGGAGACGTCACGACTGAGCCACTGCTGATCTCTGGCCGAAGACCGCCAGGGCAACTGGTCGAGCTCGTGGTCGAACGCTATCTGGCCGCACGCGCCGCGCAGGTGGCGCCATAGACTCGAGCGCATGCGCATCGACATCGTCACGATCTTCCCCGACTTCTTCGACGTGCTCGACATATCGCTTCTCGGCAAAGCCCGCCAATCCGGCCTGATCGAACTCGGCGTGCACGACCTGCGTGATTTTGCGCACGACAAGCACCGCACCGTAGATGACACCCCGTACGGCGGCGGCGCAGGCATGGTGATGAAGCCGGAGCCATGGGGCGAAGCCATTGACAACATCCTCGACGGCGCAAACCCACTTGTCATCTTCCCCTCGCCAGCAGGTGAAGTGTTCACCCAGGCGACGGCACGGGCGTTCGCAGCCGAACAACATCTGGTGTTCGGCTGCGGCCGGTACGAAGGAATCGACCAGCGCGTGTTCGACGAGACAGCGTCGCGTGCGCGGGTACGGCTTGTGAGCATAGGAGATTACGTGCTCAATGGGGGAGAGGTGGCGGTGATGGCCATGATCGAGGCGGTCGGGCGGCTCATCCCCGGTGTCGTCGGCAATCCAGAAAGCCTGATCGAGGAATCACACGAAGACGGCCTGCTCGAGTATCCCAGCTACACGAAACCCGCTGTTTGGCGTGGCAGGGCTGTGCCGCCCATACTGCGCAGCGGCAATCACGGTGCCATAGCGGCATGGCGGCGCGAGCAACAACTGGAGCGTACGAGGCGGGTCCGTCCCGATCTTGCGCCGCAAGCGAACGACCAGGCGAATCCCATCGAGCCCGCCTAATCTGAACCCATGTTCGTGCGTCGCGCCTTCTTTTACTGGCAGTTCATCGCCGCGCTCGTACTTCCCGTCTGGTTGCTGGTCGGCTGGGGAGTGTTCGGCGGCAGCGGATGGGGACTGCTGGGGCTTCTGCTCGTCTGCCCGTTCGCCTTCATCGCCCTCCTCGCAATCGCCCTCCTCATCTACGCGCGCAAAAGCGTGCGACAGGCGCGCGCCGTGTCGTGGATCGACGTCGGCCTGCTCACGGTGTGGCATCTGAGCATTATCGGCGTCGGCTTTTACGGCGCAGGTGCGAACTGGTTCGGCGTCGGAGCGATCGTGGTTGCAATCGCCGCGTTCTGGATCGTGCTGTGGGAGCTTGTCACAGAAACACGCGCTCGCGTCGCATCCGCATTCGCATCCATTGAGGCCAACGCCCGGGCAGCAGCCCAACCGCAGGCGCCGCGCGGCCCGAGTGGCACCTTCTCGCAGGACGGCGATGTGATCATCATTCGGGAGTCCGGCGCCGATGGCGGCGGCCCAGCCCACGCCTAGCCGGCCGGGCGGTTGCACCGGTTTCGCTCATCGAGCGGCGCGCCACGAAAACGCTGCCACGCGGCCGGCCCGTCCAGTACTGCCGGTTGAGTAGCCGCTCGCGCAGCGCGCCACGGATGGAAACCTCGCGACAAACGCGTCAGACAACCGCTGTTGGCTGTCCGCTTTGGTGCGCGACCTCGTTCCATGACATAATTGTCGATTGTGCCGCGGCCAGGCTCTGCCACAGGGGAGCCAGCATCACGTATCGGACACATTCCATTTGACATTTCGCCCAGCGTGCACAGCACGAACCTGGGCACGAGAGAGCATTCGACCGGTGGCGGGTGCAGGAAGCGAAACACCATGCACATTCTCGATCACGTCGACGCAGCATCGCTGCGTAACGACATCCCGGCCTTCCGCGCCGGAGACACCGTCAAGGTGCACGTGAACATCGTTGAAGGTACCCGCAGCCGTATTCAGGTCTTCCAGGGTGTTGTCATCGGCCGCAGCGGCGAAGGCGTGCGCGAGACGTTCACGGTTCGAAAGGTGAGCTTCCAGGTCGGCGTAGAGCGCACGTTCCCCGTGCACTCGCCCGTGATCGACCACATCGAGGTCGTGACGCGCGGTGACGTGCGCCGCGCCAAGCTGTACTACTTGCGCGAACTGCGTGGCAAGAAGGCGAAGATCAAAGAAAAGCGCGACGCGTAAAGCCTCGTCCGTTCAATACTGAGCTCCCGATCCCCTAAACTGGTCCGGGAGCTCAGGCGGTTAAATGACAGACGAAACTGTGCCAACTCGGTCCGACCGCGTTGCGTCGGACAAACGTAGGCGGCAGCGAAGCGTCAAACTCTTCATCCGCGACATCCTGATCATCTTCGTCGTAGCCGTCCTGGTTTCGTTTCTGATCAAGACGTTCCTCGTCCGCTCGTTCTACATCCCGTCAGGGTCGATGGAAAACACGCTGCTGATCAACGATCGCATTATCGTCAACGAGCTCGAGCCCAATCTGATGCCGGTATCACACGGCGACGTCGTCGTGTTCACCGACCCAGGCGGATGGCTGCCGCCGACGCTGCCAAAGAAGCAGAATCCGGTCGCCGCTGGCATCGATTGGGCGTTGTCAGTGGTCGGGTTATCAGCCCCAGACAGCGACGACCACCTCATCAAGCGGGTCATCGGCCTGCCTGGCGATCATGTCACTTGTTGCAATGCACTCGGCCAGATCAGCGTCAACGGGGTTCCGTTGAAAGAGCCGTACATCAAACTGCCACCAGGGCAATCGAACGCATCGCATCCATTCGATGTCACGGTGCCGAAGGGTGACCTGTGGGTGCTCGGTGACAACCGCTGGGATTCCCAGGACTCCAGTTTGAACCAATCTTTGCCAGGCAAGGGGTTCGTGCCGGAGAAGAATGTGGTCGGTCGCGCGGTTTTGGTCAGTTGGCCCTTCAGCAGGTGGGCCTTCTTGGACAACTACCCTCAGGTATTCCGAGGGGTTGAGGGCACCAGCAAGTGATCGTCGAGCCGACCTCAACTTTCGAACGCGAACTTCACGCGGGTGGAGCGCAATACGTGATCGGCTGCGACGAAGTCGGGCGAGGGGCGATCGCGGGCCCGGTGGCCGTCGGCATGGTCGTAGTGGATGCTGCCGTCGGAGCGTTCCCTCTCGGCCTCCGCGATTCGAAGTTGCTCAGCGAGCCGAAGCGCGAGGCGCTTGCGCCTGAGTGTGCAGGGTGGGCGATCCATTCGGCCGTCGGACTGGCATCAGCGCTCGAGGTCGATCAACTGGGCATCATCGCAAGTCTCGGGCTTGCCGGAAAACGTGCGTTGATCGCGCTGCAGGAATCTGGCGTGCCGATCGCGGCAGCAACGCTCGTGCTTGACGGCAACCACGACTACTTGTCACCCACCCTGGTTGACCGACCGAGGATCGTGACCAGGATCAAGGCGGACCAGACCTGCGCGTCGGTGTCCGCGGCGTCGGTGATCGCAAAGGTGCACAGGGACCGGCTGATGATCGATTTGCACGGCAAGGTGCCGGCATACGGCTGGGCGGCGAACAAGGGATACGGCAGCGCTGCACACTTCGCTGCCATCGACGAGGTGGGCCCGAGCGAGTTCCACCGGCTCACCTGGTTGAAGCCCCACAGCGTAGACTGAAAGCACAATGGATGAAGACGAGTTCGACGACTACGACCGTGAGGTCGAGCTGGCGCTCTACCGTGAGTACCGTGATGTGGTTGGTCAGTTCAAGTATGTGATCGAGACCGAGCGCAGGTTCTATTTGGCGAACGAGGTGGAGTTCGCACGTCGCGACACCGAGCACGACTTCTATTTCGAACTGACCATGACCGACGTGTGGGTGTGGGACGTCTACCGGTCGGATCGGTTCGTGAAATCGGTGCGCGTTCTGACATTCAAAGACGTCAACATCGAAGAGCTATCAAGCAAGGAGTTCGAGCTGCCGAAGGAACTCGCACTCGACGAGTAGCGCTGCACTTCATCGCCCCGAACTTGGCCCCAACCGGGTGACAATTCGCTGAGCCACGCACATTTCGCGCAATCCGGCGTTTGACTGCCGGCGCCATCCGGCACTCTCGATTTCGGGAGGCCACAATGGCAGCGAAGGACACCCTAGGCAAAAATGGCGAAGAACGCGCCGTGCTGTACCTGCAAGAGCGCGGCTATCAGCTGATCGATCGCAACTGGCGGTGTTCTCAGGGCGAGATCGACATCATCGTGCAGCGCGGAGACGAGACGGTTTTCGTCGAGGTGAAGACCAGAAGCACCGTGGCATTCGGTCACCCGTTCGAGGCGATCACGGCCGCCAAGCTGGCCCGGTTGAAAAGGCTGACAGCGACATGGTGTGCGCAGGCGGACCGGCCCGTGCGCCGCGTTCGGCTCGACGCTGTTGCGGTGATCGGAGCGGGTGACGATGCCGTCGTCGAGCACCTGGCCGGGGTCGGCTGATGGCGTTAGCGCGCACGTACTCCGTTGCGTTGATGGGTCTGTCCGGCTCGGTGATCGAGGTCGAAGCCGACATCTCAAGCAACCTGCCGTCGATCGTGCTGATCGGGTTGCCTGATGCCGCGCTGGCAGAATCCAGAGACAGAGTCCGTGCGGCGGCGGCCAACTCAGGATGTCCGTTGACCGGTCGAAAACTGACGATCAATCTGTCTCCTGCTGCGCTGCCCAAGCACGGTTCTGGATTCGACCTCGCGATCGCTCTCGCGAGCCTGGCCGCGGCCGGCGACATCTCTGCGCAGTCAGTGGAAAGCGTCGTGCACCTCGGCGAACTCGGCCTGGACGGTCGATTGCGACCGATGGCGGGCATTCTGCCGTCTGCTCTGGCGGCGGCGCAAGCGGGGAAGACGAAACTGATGGTTCCAGCAGGCAATGCTGATGAGGCAGCGCTCGTGCCCGGAATTACTGTTGTGCCGATTGCATCACTGCGCGACGCAGCAATATGGCACGGTGGCACGTTCGATCCGATCCCGGTCACGGCGCTGTCGGCGCCTGCCATGCCGGAGCAACCCGACACGGAATACGACCTGGCCGATGTGATCGGCAACGACGACGCCGTTAACGCGCTGCAGGTGGCAGCAGCCGGTGGTCACCACATGTTCCTGCTCGGACCACCTGGTGCGGGTAAGACCATGCTCGCAGAGCGGTTGCCGAGCGTGCTCCCCGACCTCGATGGTCAAGCGGCACTCGAGGCGACATCGATCCGTTCGCTGTCCGGCCGTCCCGTCGGCTCGCGGCTGGTCAGGAGGCCGCCGATGGAAGCGCCGCATCACACGGCGACCGCAGCGGCGATCATCGGCGGAGGAAGCGGACGGATCCGCCCTGGGGCAGCCGTCCGCGCTTCTCACGGCGTTCTGTTTCTGGACGAGGCTCCCGAATTTGCCGGCGCGGTGCTCGATGTGCTGCGGCAACCGCTCGAGTCCGGTCGGATCAGCATCCACCGGGCGAACGGAGTCGCGCACTTTCCAGGGCGGTTTCAACTCGTCATGGCGGCTAACCCGTGCCCGTGCGGACAGTACGGAGCGTCCGACAATGAGTGCACGTGTACGCCATCCGCGCGTAGGCGATATTTCGGACGGCTCTCTGGTCCGCTGATGGACCGGGTCGACATCAGACTGACGCTGCGCAGGGTGACGACAACACAGATGCGTCTCGCGCAGGATGTCCCGCGGGTCAGCAGTCGCGAAGCACGGGCGCGCGTCGTCGAAGCTCGTGCGGCGGCATGCGAACGGTTGGCAGGCACGCCCTGGGCCACGAATTCTCAGGTGTCTGGCCCGTGGCTGCGACAGGCAGCGCAGCGTATTGGACGCTCAGCGACCGCGAGCCTCGACCGAGCCCTCGAGCATG
>Ga0164242_10005341_pt1 | contig 14318 bp, 13 predicted proteins | sample OricomgcompostMG_FD_108783 | JGI IMG/M metagenome (GOLD analysis project Ga0164242, IMG submission 108783) | Miracle-Growth compost microbial communities from Emeryville, California, USA - Original compost - Miracle growth compost (MG) ... | reverse complement strand
TGGCCGCTGTGCGTGGTCTCGGTCCCACTCGAAACGAACACGGACCCACTCAGCACGGATAGTCGCCGGAATCCCGAACCGGTCCGCGGCTCAGCTCCGGTCCACACCCCGGAGCCACTAGTGCCGCCCATGTGGGGACTCTGAGCAACACACCCTCGGCCAACTATCAAAGCACGCCTCGAGGCACAAGGCACGCAAAATCTGACCAAAGTCGTGGTGAACTGCCGTAGAATGAGTGCGAGACACTTTGAGAATCCTTCCTCGTTTCGGATATTCTCCCTACGGCAAACACAATACCCTTCATGAGGTCTGTCCGTTGTAGCAGTTGGCAGTATTTGTTGGGGTAAAGCCTCGACTCCCAGTACCAAAGTAACACACGCAAAACCCTAACCCTGATCTCATCCTAGCGGCAAGCTCTCTCATCCCGGCCGGCAAAATTTCTCACGCGCGATGCACGGCTCGACTGAGCTTGGCTTCCTCCGTCATAACTCATCCCATGTCCGACTATGTTCGCAGCGTCATGGGTGTGTCGAAGCTGCTCGCAGTCGCTAACACGCACCTCTGCCCAATTTCTACGCAGAGCTAGCACAAGTGCGTAGTCTCTCCTCTCCTCTTCCACAGCGTCGCGGCACATCAGCTAACCCCATTTCTCGCCTTTTGCAAGACAGCAAGGCCGCCGCTGGTCTACCACCTGTTCTACTACAGCGAGCCCAGAAACTCGCGGCCGAACACGCCCAATTGAGCGCCACCCTAGCAACTGATTTCGATACCAAGACCGCAAAACGCGCTGGCGAGTTATCCGGTGCCGCCGCGGCGCTGAAAGAATGGGAAGCCGCCAAGGCTGCACTCGCGGAGCTCCAGGGCCTGCTACACTCGGACGACGCCGAGCTGCGAGAGCTAGCTGAGGACGACCTCGAGGCCACAAACTCCCAGCTCGACGTCGTCGCCCGCAAGCTCTCGCTAGCCCTCACGCCGAAACACCCCTTCGCCGAGATGCCGTGCCTAATCGAGTTCCGCCCGGGGCCGGGCGGCCTGGAGAGCCGCTTCTTCACGGACTCGCTCTTCAGCATGTACCAGCAGTACTGCGCGCGCCGGGGCTACCGGGCGCGCGTCGTGAAGTACGAGATCTCCGACAACGCCGGGGACGCGTCCGGGTCGACGGGCGAGAAGGCCGTGCAGGAGGCCGTGCTGGAGGTGCAGGACGCGGGCGCGTACGACGCCTTCCGCGGGGAGGCGGGGATGCACCGCGTGCAGCGCATCCCCGCCACGGAGAAGAGCGGGCGTACGCACACCAGCGCCACGGCCGTCTGGGTGCTCCCGTCCTTCCCGGACAGCGGCCCCGAGGAGAGCGCCGACGTCGCGGATCCGGAGAGCGATTTCTACCTCAACCCGGCCGACGTGCGCAGCGAGACAATGCGCGCGCGCGGGGCCGGCGGGCAGCACGTCAACAAGACCGAGTCGGCCATCCGGCTGACGCACATGCCCACGGGTACGACGGTGAGCATGCAGGACTCGCGCTCGCAGTCGCGCAACCGCGAGTCGGCGTGGCGGCTGCTGCGGTCACGGATCGCGCAGCAGCGGCGCGAGGCGCGCGAGGAGCTAGCGCGGCAGCTGCGGAGCAGCGTGCTCTCCAAGGCGCAGGTGACGCGCGGGGACAAGATACGCACGTATAACTACCAGCAGGACAGGTGTACCGACCACCGCACGGGGGTCGACGTCCATAACTTGCCGAACGTGCTGGAGGGCGGGGAGACGCTTGATCGGATCATGGACAGCGTTAGGGAGTGGTTGGCTGAGATGGATATACAGGCTGCCATTGCTGAGGAGGAGGCTACTACTATGCAAGCGGATGCAAAGGCAAAGGGCCCCAAGAAATGACCTGAGAAGGCAGCCTATGCTTTTCTTCGTGTATTAACTTATAGATTTGTATACTACCTAACTGATAGATCGCATTCAATACCCGAATCACCGTTAAACGCACCGTTACCTCCTGTCAGCTTATATCATGCCGAAGATATAAATTTCTCTTCGTTTGCGGGAAGAACGTCACTGATGGATGCGTCGCTCCTCATTCCAGAGGGGTACTTGGCATGCTAGCAACCGAGAACAACGAGATCTGCTGAGTCAGTTAGCACCGGTTCGCCACCTTAACATTCCATCTCATGGAGGATGGAGGACCCTGCTTCCACCGCGTATTAGCCAGACATCATATGATTGTGAGCTTTAATAAGCCATTCAGCCAAGCTATCAACGTTTGTGGGTCTTTAATGAGCAACCAGCAACTTTACCAAGCTCTCGCTTTCATATTTTACAACAACCTAAGGCCTGCTACTACCTTCAACCTCATTAGTCCGCCCCTCACTCATCCCTCGTATCTCAATCTCACAATCTGGACCCCCCAATCACCCAACCTCAGCAATGCCAACCCCCAACCAACAACCAACAACAGAGGAGGCCGGCCGCCTCAAAGCCACATTTCAAGACCGACCCCTCTCCTCCCACGGTGCCGGCTGGGACAGCCTCTGGACATCATCCTTCACGCCCTGGGACCGCGGCGGCCCCAGCGCCGCCCTCGACGACCTCCTAGCCGACCGGCGCAGCGAGCTCTTCCCCGCCGCCGGCGCCAGCGGGAGGAAGCGAGCCCTCGTCCCGGGCTGTGGGCGCGGCTACGACGCCTTGCTGCTCGCGGCGCATGGGTATGATGTCTGCGGGCTGGACTACTCGGCTACTGCGACGCGGGAGGCGATCGAGACGGAGAGAAAGGCTGAGGCCGAGGGAGGCGTGAAAGCTTCCGGCGGGGGTGAGGAGAAGGGGGTCGTCACTTGGGTGACGGGGGATTTCTTCGCGGATGAATTTTTGGATAAGGCTGGGACGAGAACCTTTGATCTTATTTTCGACTACACCGTAAGTTCCTAATCTTGGGGTCAAGTCCTACACAGTTGGGCGAGAGTTGCTAGGTCTATCAGAACCCTCCTTTCCGCACACGCACTAACACCCTCCCCAAGTTCTTCTGCGCCCTCCCCCCTTCAGCACGCCCCAAATGGGCCAAGCGCATGTCCCAGCTCCTCACCCCCTCTACCGGGCGCCTAGTTTGCCTCGAGTGGCCCTTGCAAAAGGACGCTTCGACGGGCGGACCGCCGTGGGGCCTTACCCCCGAGGTGTACGAAGCGCACCTCTCTCGGCCGGGGGAGGACGTCCCGTACGGGGAGGACGGGCGCGTCGTCGTGAAGGAGGATCCCGTGCCAGTGGGGGAAGGGGGGCTCAGGAGACTTGAGCGTGTGAGGCCACGGCGGACGCATAAGGCGGGTTATGATGGGGAGGGGAACGTGATCGACTTCATCTCCGTATGGGGCCACTGAGCCCCTACCCTTTCCCAGGGGGGATGGCAGAGTTGCGGTTCAATCCCACACATCTCCACCAAGAACAATGAACCACTATATTCCTTCTCACTTCGCTGCCGTCGCCGCCGCCTTCCTCAGCGAGTTATAGTGCTCCCCCAGCCCAAACCCATGGCGATAGTAAGCCAGCCATATCTCTCCCTTCCCCTCCGCCCCGCCACTCGGCGCGATAACCTCCGGACTCCCGTCCTGCAAGACACGTATCTCCACCTCATACGCATTCGCCAGCGCCACCAGCTCCAACTGCCCTCCCCACTCGGCCGTGTCCCGCATCCTGACCGCGTAGCTCTCCAGCGGCTCCTCCATAAACCCGGCAAAGTCGTCCGCGTGGCCCAGCATGTACGCCGCCGCGGCGCGACGGACCGTCTTATAAGGTAGCTCTCCCTCCTCTGAGTTGAGCGGCACGCCGATCTGCGCGAGCTGGTCCGCCACCGCGGAGAACAGGCAGTGGCCGTCCGGTTGTATCTCCTTTTCCGTAAGCCCGCGCCGCCGGAACTCGCCCTGCATCACGGTCCTCTCGTCCCCGCGCTTGTCGGTCATGTTCGCCGCTTCAGATGCTGCCTCCGCCGCTGCTGCTTCCTGTTCTGCCGCGCGCCGTGCTAACCGCTCCTTTTGCCGGTTCCGCTTCTTCGGCTGCTCGGCGGGTGTCGATCCGGGGGACACGGAGGGGGAGTCCGCTGGGTTTGTTGTGAGCGTGGTAGATTGTAGCTTGTCGGCAACACCGTTGACTACACCATCAGGTGCGGTACCGCCGGGCGTATCATCGTCGTCGCTGTCGCCGGTATCCGGGACCGCATCGCCATCCAATTTCCGTAATTCCTCCTGCTGCCTCTCCCTCATCAGTCTCTCCAGCTCAGCACACTCGTCATTGACGCCCTTCCTCGTCTTCTTCGTCGCGTTCTTCTTCTTGCTCGTGATGCGCGACTGGAGGTCTCGCTGCTCCTTCCTGTGGCGCGCGTGCAGCTGTTCCAGGGTCTCCTCCATGGCGGGTTGCGTCGTGTCTCCTGGGAGCTGATTGGAAGGAAGGGGGGCTTTTGAGTGCCGGGAAGGAAAATGCGAGAGGAGTTCGAGGTTGAACGCGGACTTTTTGCGACTGCGGATGGATGGTGGGGTTGGGAATGAAGCTCCAAGTTCAGGAACAGATTTCCTGCCCCACCACCAATGCTCCACCAGCTTCACACCACAATTACCTAATCTAGAACTGCCATGTAAGTATGTCAAGGGACGCCGAGATATCTCAGTACAAGTGCAGAGCTCAAAGGGAACATATCGTATTTGGATTGGTATTTCTCGCGAAACTCTTCTATCTACCTACGGAGGATATGGTACTAGATCTTACAACCAACCCGGTATGTGTGTTTTGCGAGAGTGTTTGTAGAGAGTGTGAAGAGCTTCCCGTGGAAAAAAAAAAGGCAGCTCCATCAAGGAAGCAAATATCAAATCCCACTCTCCTCTCGTCGAGTGATTTTCCCCCCCCCGAACCACCAAACATCGGGGGCTCGCGGAAGAGAAGTAAAAAAAACTCCGCTGGTCCCCAACCCGCAGCCGTTGTTGATACATGTACAAGATGAGCACGCCAAAGGCTCATCCCCAAGGAAAGAAGGTAGTGTAGGAAATTTCGTCAAGTCCGGATCGTCCGTTTCGACAGGACTCGCTGCCTTTTTGGCGTGTGAAGGAAAAAGAAAATGAGACCAAGCCCTCGCCATATGGCACAAAAAGAGTCCTCGAGGGGCTCAAAGGAGTGTTACGCGGAACTCCAAGACTCCCATATCTCTGTTCCTTTCCCCAACATGCCTCACCTAATGGTGAAGCGACTGTTGAAATCATCCCCAGTGCCGAAAGAAACCAACTCTCCCCAGAGCCTTTGATACCCCGATCTCAAGGCGCACAAGAATGACACGGGTGTTGTGGTGCATCATCAGTGGACCGAGTGGATCAAAAGCTGACGGAGTTATGCCATGCGATCAGAATCCCTTGAATGGATCATCTCTGACATACCAGTCTTCCGTGTCGTCTGTCGCCCTCGTCCCTCTCGACTGATAGCTGTCTCTGTGCCTGCTCCTGCTAGCTCGCCGTCTAAGCTCCTTGCTCCTCCTCCGCGCCAGGGATCGCATCTCATCCTGTTCGTAGATGCTCTCCTCAAAGGGGGTGAAGGCGAGCGGGCTGATGAAGGCCTCCATGCGGACTGTGCCGATGGCGTCGAAGAAGTTGTTCATCGTCGTACCACTAGGGCGCGAAGACGCTTCGGAGGTGCGCACGGAGCCGGTGGTACTCACGGCCCATGTGATGTTGCCGCTCGACGCTTGGCTGTTGTTGTAGATGTCCGAGGAGCCGGCCGTGCCGACACTGTTGCCTGCCGTGCTGTTGGTGGCGGCATGATGAGACCCGTTGCCGATCGGCCCGGAGAAGCCCCGGAATGAAAGAGGAGGGGGAACGTGTCCGCCCGTATTACTCCGCTTCCGCCCATGCAACGTCACTTGGCTAGCACGATCGTGGAAACGAGGAATATGGGGTGGTTCAGCAACATCGCGGGATATTTCTCGCTGATGGCTGGGCAGGCTCGGGAAGGGCTCTGGTACAGTAGGCCGGTATGTGGGAATACTTGGCGGCACACTGTCGTTCTGGGACGACGCGATGCTGACTGGCCCCGACCTGGTGATACCTGTCTTGCCTTTGGCCAGCCGTATCGAGTCGCGGATCCCGGGCCTCCGCAGCTTCGCTGGCGGTGGCAGTGCGAATTGTTCGGGTATTGGCTTCGGCGGAGGCAGAGGGGCGACGATCTCCGGAATTGCCTGCTGCGAGTGAGCCAAGAATGAGAGCGATGTGAGCCAGACGTAGTGGCGTTCGGCGCTGACAGCCGTGAACTTTAACGCTCGCTGGGGGGTCAGGATGAGAATGGACCGGTTGAAGACTGGTCCGGATCCTTTGGGCGGGGGGTTGTCGTCCTTCACGTCAAGGACCGATTGAATGGTCACTGGGTATGTGTTAGCGGCTAGTTACAGACATGTTCGAGGGCACAAAGGGGAACTTACGTTTGCGTCCTGACTTGCCCATCAGGGCGCTCCCAGAAGAAGGTTGCTTGCTGCTCCACAGAATGGCCCTCTCGTACGGGGCGAGCCACACCCATCTCTTGTGCCGGTCATTGCTGTTGTCATCACCTCCCTTCGCATCGGCAACACCAAACGACTTGCGCCTTCGGACATACTTGAACATCCACTCTCCGATCATGGTCTGAGCGATAGAGTCAACCACGCTCGTAGCCTGGTTCCCACTTCCCACAGATCCGAGGCCGGTATCGCCGGTATTTGCCGTGTTCGTCGACGGCTGAGACTGGTGTGCTCTGTACCTGCCGTTGATCTCTCGTTGATTCCGCGGTGTCGTGATGTCATTGTTTGGAAGAGGGGGCAGGTCCGGGCTCGGAGGCGAAGACTCGGCCGGGGAGAATGGCGGTGGCGATCGGCTACCACGACGGCGAGATTTGCCGCCTCGTGGTAGAACCACTGCCGATCGAACTTTTCGAATGCTGTTGGCACGGTAGTGGCTACGACTACCACCTCTCCTCGGCCAGCCATCATGCCTAGTTGGGCTTGCGCGTCCATCACTAGGAGCGCTGACACTAATCGGCGGCTTCCTCGAGCTAGCGCGCGTCGGAATGGGGAACGGAGGCTCCTTGGGGTCCGTCAGGCTTGGACTCCGGGCGCGTTGGTGGGTCACGATGCTGTTCTGGATCATGGCCGCCTTGCGCATTACACCCGCCCTGTTCGATGGCCCTGAAAGAGACGATCGAGACATGGCCTTGCCGCTCGGGCGGATGGGCGCGGTCGATTCCCACCGCTCCGCACCCTCGGGGAGGGCGTACGAGCTGTAGACTTCCGTGCCCGCAATTCTCATGGAACTTCTCGCACCAGCAGACCTTGCCTGGACCATTTGTTCGGGAGAGGTTGCAACTCCTCCCGAGGAGCGTTTGCCTTGACGGACTGCTCCCGCCTTTGGTCGAGGAGCAGAGAGCGCAGTCCTATACTCGGAATCACTGAGTTCGGCATCGCCAAACTCGTCAACCTCGTCGGAACTGCCGCCGTCAAACCCGGCAAACAGGCTGCTAATCCGGTGCGGTCTGCGCATGGGCGCCCTCTGGCCCGACAGAGGACCATCGTCGTTGTTGCCGGGGTAGGCGTCACGCGTCTCTTCCTGGATTGGGCTTGGAATCGGGGGCGATGATGGCAGCTCCGGGAAGCTCGATTTGGCGGCCAGGCGCCTTGGGTTTCTCGGCGGAACATTTCCGGGCACGGGAGTGAACTGCTTCGCCTCGTCCAGGAGGTGTTCCTTTGGTGCAGCCGGAGAAGTAGGTCGCGAAGTGACGGCAGACGGGTGCAGGTGGGCTGGCAGCCTATCGAGCCGTCTATCTATGCGAATCTCTTCGGTCTGAATGGCAACGGATTCCGTCTTGACAGAGGCGATGATGTTCACTTGGCAGCCGAAATCCTTGAACAGCTGTGGAAGGCGCGGTTCCCTAGGAGTTGTCGGGCGACTAGTCGGGGGGATGATGCTGATGCTAGGAATTGAGATGGCGGGAATACCGAAGGACGAGGGATCCAGCGGCGGCGGGATGTCGGTTTGCGTCGACGTAGTGACCATCAGGGTAGGCGGTTCGATCACCATGGGTGTCGGTGGTGCTTCTTGGTATGGCGACTTCGGGGTCTTTGGAGGGCTTAGAGGTTCTTCAACTGTCTGGCACGAGCCATTCACCATGAGACTGGTCACGCTCGGTGGCTCAATCGACAGCGGTCGCGAGATGTGGACCCTCTTCCGCCTCTGGTTTGCCTCTATCTCCCATTCACCACGGGGAGGGCTCTCAATGTCATAGCCTCTATCGAACCGCTGAGAGATGACAGGAGGCTCAGGAGTGGATGGCTTCGCCGGCACAAGCTTAGGAGACGGCGGTGGGGAAAACTGGATGCCAGTATCGGTGTAAGCCAACTTGGTAGCGGGGAGCTGACTCTCGTCATCCTCCTGGATGATATCGCCCTCAAGCCTCTCCAACGTCGAGTGGTGCAATCCAAGCCTGCCTCGGGCAACGCTGCCCGGTCGCATCAAACTCTCACCACTCTGATTCCGTCGATGCGTCCTGGAGATGGCGCTGTCACGACTGTTGTTCCTGATGTGCCGGTTGTTGTTGGAAAGCACGCTTTCGCGGCCGCCGTAATCCGTCTCGTCATCATAGTCGCCGTCAAAGTTGAGTTCGTCCGCGAGCGAGTGCCCGTTCGGTTTTGCAACGCCGCTCATGGTGGAGAATCGTATGCTGTTGGTTATGCTCATAGTGCGAGTGCTCGCAGCGTCATTGTCCTTGGCGCTCTCCTCGAGCTCGCTTTCGGGCGCGTCCTGTCCGTTGATGTGGTTTGCCTGGTAGGCCGAGATCTCGTCGAGCAGCACCTTGAGGCGGCTCTCCGTGATGTGGATCTTGCGCTCGTACTTCCGCCGCTCCTCCTCCCACATGTACTTCTCTTTCGCCCATTGGTCGTGTACGCGTTCGGAGTCCTCTTCCCCACTCCTAAGCTTCTTCTGGGCCGCATCGAGTCTCTTCTTGGTCTCAGAAGCAGTATCGACCGCTTCATCGCGTTCTCGCGCAAGCTCGCCGAGGGCGGAGGACGTTCCGCCTTCCAACAGAGCCAATTGGCGTTTCAATGACCGGTTTTCCTTGGCTGTTGTGAGCATGCTTTCCTGGTGACTCTCAGACTCCTCCCTAGTCGTGTGGAGCGATGACTCGAGGCTTTCGATAATCTTGATTTTGTCCTCTTGGTCGCGTCGCAGCGCCAAGATCTCGGAGACCAAATTCGCATGGAGGGTGGGAGTAAACCGGCGGGGGTCGAGGATACTGATCGTTTCATCATTGGTGACATCTCTGGATGACCTCTTGGAGCCCTTCTCGCTCCTGTCTGCCGGCATAGGCGGCGGGGACGAGCTCTTCAACGGGGGCGTCACAGAGCGTCGGGACTTTCTCGAGCTGCGCGACGGTGTCCTGTAAGGGGTGTCGGCCGGGGTGGGTAGCGACGCCGCCGGGGGCGGGGTCGACTCGTCTTCGGTCTCCCAGACGGCCATTGTGAAGGCTCGGGGAGCTCTCGGCGGCTCGGGGTCTGATAATCCACGAGGTTTTGAAAGGATTGAGAGGATCTTCAAATCATATCGAGGCAGCAGACTTCGCTCAGGCTGCTTGAGACGTCAGGATTCTCCAATTGGGCTTCCCAGCCCTAGACTTCGCTTCGATAATCCCCCTCAGGCACAAAGTCTCTGGACCCAAGTGGAACTGAATCTGCGATCAATCGCAGCCAAAGCGTCCGAACTAGGAAATTCCCTGGTGTTAGCATAAACTTTTGGGGCAGTATATGGTCGGTTCAACTCGACGCTCCCCTGCCCAAGCGAATGTGGCAATTGTGTAGTTAACGAATCCGTAGCACGCGGCAAGGACAAAGTCGAGAAGAAGGCAAGGCGAAACTTCTCACTTGAGAAGCCCCAGCCTCAATTGGACACCTCCCCCACCACAACGGTCGAACCCCTAAAAGCCGCGTGTGGCTCCTAGCATATAACAGCCGTACTAAGGGGTTGGAGATGCGTGACGGGTCGGAGTAATTGAACGGGGCGATATGGCCTCTCACCTTAATGCGTCCACTTATAGGGGGCGAAATCCGGGTTTCAGACTACCAGCGTTCAAGCAAGACCCCTCCAAGGAAAATAAAAAGCGATAGTTGCGGTTCGGTGTCGGAAGCAAACGAGATAGTCTTCATCAGCGAGGAGGCGGATTCCCTGCCAATGGGCGGATCGGCAGTCCTAGCTGGGCATGTCTCGGTTGTGAGGTGAGCGCAATCGGGTCGGTCTTCCGAGCTTCGATGGCAATTGAGACGTGGGAGAGATAGTGTCTTATAGGATATGATATGGGGCGGGAAGTTCTCTGCAGGTTTCAATAGCTGCATCGTCAGCACAGGATCGGGTGAGGCGGCGCGGCTGGCGCGTCCAGAAGCGGGAGATATAATCAATCGTCACTTACACGGCGAAGCCAGCGGCCAGCGGAGAAGTGCAGGATGCAAGGGCGAAAGCAGCCGTGTCAATACCAGACTGAGACTTGGTCCCCGGGTGTTTCCTTTCTTTTCAGTCTTCCTTTTCGGCACGTGTTGCAACTGTGGAAAGAAGCAACGAAGGTCGATGAGTGCGCGCGGTCTTTGCCTGGGCGGGTAACCGAATCGAGAAAAAGGAAAAAGGGAGGGGGTTGTGGCGACCGGCGGTGTCGAGGTTCCGGGCAGACTGGTGTTCCGAGGCAACACTACCAATGAATGTGAATGGCCGAGAGCAGCGATATACTAAGAAGAAAGTGGAAGAAAAAAACGAAACGGCAAGAGAGGGGATCGGAGACGAACGCGACGAACGCACAAGCCAAAGGAGACTCGAGAAGTTGGATGATGAGAAGCAGAAAACAGAGTCGGGCAAGGGGAATACCAACAGCAGCTGGAAGGTTCAAGATCGGGGAGCTCCCAAAAGTGGACGGAGCCGGTCAGGGGTCAGGGTTTATTATGAGAGTTGAATGGGGACTGTGCTAGTGTCGTAGTAGCTTGCAGCGCGCAGGAAACCAACACGGGCCAACCGGGAGCTCCAGCGCTGAGGGCAAAGTGTGGTACTATGCAAAGCCTGGTAATCCGTATTATAGCCTGGTTCGAATGAGTTGGTACCAAGCGTGGTATGCATGGGGGCACCATTTCGAGGGTGGGTGGGTGGTATGGTGCTTGCCTCGAGCAGGAGCCAACTTCTCTTTTTACCCCAGAACTTTTTCCCTCGCCGGCCTGGGGAGGCACGATGGGCTTGCTTGACTTGCTCTTTCTCCTCTAGTCTGGTGGCTGGCTGTCAGCCTTCCCTAGAGTCTACCTGTACAGACCTCGGCTCCTCTCCCATCTCCTGCTACAACAGCTCCGGAGTTCACAAAGGCACGACTAAGTCCCGACGGTTGTCTACCAGTCATGATATCTGCTAACAAGAAAGTCGCCCAGCGACGGGTACAAGGTATTACGCAGGCACCCAGTAAGCCCAAGCCGGAGGAGGAGTGGGGACGACCCCTGCAACGCTTCAGGGACATGCCCGGGGAATCACAGGATCACAGGACAAAGAGCTACGAGCGATTAGTCGTACAAGAAGGCTCGCATCAAAACGTCTCATCGAATCGAATCGACTCGAGGTTTTGTTCCCCGGTCGTACGTACCTGGCCAGCGCAATGGGCCAACTCGACACGCTTCCAATGGTCAACGGCGAACGTTCCCATCCCACCCTGTCACAAGTCACAAAAATCGTCACAAAATTTACAGAGATTTCGGACAATGCGACTGAAATCTGCAAGCATAGGCACCGATACGCCGGTGCCAAAGAGGACGAGGGAAACCTGTACCCACGCTAGACAGGGGTTGCCAGAGGAGCTTGACAGGGGCCGCGGTGGGGGGGGATGATTGAGAGTGGGGCTACGCAGCTGCAGGAAACGGCCCTATGCCCTGTTCGGCCGTCGCTTGGATGTATCTGGACAGAAGCCAATTTCGCTGCCAGCGATGATCAGCCAGCCCAGCCCAGGAATGGGCAACGCTTTCGACGGGGGTTTGATGAGGGTTTTGGTGATGGACTTTGAGCTTCGGATTACTCGTCAGGGGACTCGAGCGGCTTTGGGTTTCCGCGTTTCCACACGCGCCGCCGTGGTTGAGTCTGAAGCAAGACAAACCTAGGCGCATCTCGGCTCGGTACCTGAGGAGAAACAAAATACCACTTTCTAACCTTTGCGGTTGGAGGTACTATTCTCTGTACCTAATCACTAGTACCTTACCGATAGTGCAACAGGGTGCTAGACCGGTACTGCGGTACAGGATTGTACCTCAAGCCAGCCCCCCCGGCAGTGCAACGTTGCGGGGCCTGAGCTCCCCTTCCAAGTAACTGCCGAGTACTGCGTAACAAATCAGTTGCTTTTTCCCCCGACGATCGAGACCCCGCAGGAGAGAACCCGCAGCGAGAGAGCAAGGGCCTTTTTCTTGTGAACAGTGGTACGCTACCCTCGGGCAAACCACATCTGCTCCTCGCGTCGTGAAGGGTAACTTACTCGCAGAGACCTCACTGACTCAGTGCATCCACGTGCAAGTACTGCATCAACACCACCGACGCAGAAATAGGGGTAAGTTCGCGTCGAGAAAGTTATAAAAAAACGAACCACCCACGCGCGCCTGTGTCGTCGTATTCCGGGGGATTGAATCCTTTGGAACCGGGAACGCACATCTGTCAAATCTTCCAGGGAAGCCAGGGGCCTTTTTCATACTAATAATATGTATGCCCACCCTAGGTAATCCCGTACAGGCATTACACAGGCCTTCCAGACATGGTGTACAAGCACAAAACCTGCCCACGAAGCACGATTCGTGATAAGGTGACGGGGGTACGAGCGTCAAATGCATCGCGTCCTGCAACTCAGCTTGCAGCAGTGCGAATGCAGGCAGCGTTATCAGTTGGCATATGCAGCTGCCCTGCAGTCAGGGCCCTGTACGAATCTGTACTGCAGTAAGCGATCCTCGCTGGTGCATGGAACTCATATTGGACCGTCGACAAGCCAATTTCTCTTTTTTCCTGAGCCCCTGAACCGCGCTCTCCTTTCCTTTTTTTTTCGGCCTTTTGCCTCCCGGTCCATTCTCTCCCACCTGCTCCAAAAGTGCCGTCCTCCTCGGCTCCTTCGGCGGTAATCTCGCCCCCTGTACCACCTCGACTGCACGCTATTCCATCCGTGCCCCAACACTAACCATCAGACAGACCTTGTCACCTTTTCTTGACACCTTCCCTTGACCAGTCGAGCAAAGAAGTAGCCCTGAGGCTTGGGATCGGTTGGCAACCTTCGAACCACGGTCTCTCCGAACACATCCCGCCTCGTCCGCAAGCCACCTGTTTTACCTCGTAGCGATCCGTCCCCAGTCCAGCCCTGAATCTGGTCAAACTTCGACGCCTCCCGGGGGAGGGGGGGAGGGAGGGGGGGTCGGCCATTTTAAGTTGTGTGCTTTGACCCCTCAACCGTCCCGGAGCCATGGGAATTTAGCAGAGGCTCCAGGCCGTTCACCCTTTGCCTATTTTGAGCACGCCTCGTGTTTCGACGGAGCCCTTCACCTTGGAGGCATCTTTGCTCTCAGAGTCTGGTTCGACGGCCCTTTTCGACCACTGACCCTGAGAGTCCCAGTTCCCGTCAACCAGGAACTGGCAAACTTGAACCACGCAAGTCGTCGATCAAGTCACAGTGCCCCTCCTCGCGCTCAGCGAAGCACTCAGGCATTCGCGAATCAGAGACCGGCCCAAAACCATAAAACGTTCCTTTTTATCCCCTCCTTCCTTTCTACGGGTAATTAATTATGTTGCGTCCGGATTACCCTTGCTGCAGTGTGCAGCAGGGAGCCAATATTATAGGCAGTTCTGGGCCACAAAGCCCCCTCGTCCTTAGCTAAAATGGCCAGCTTGGGTAGGATGTGACCAGACTCTGAAGTGTGCAGACTGCAGATGACGGTGGAAAAAGGGAAAAAAAGTCTGTCTTGTCACCCGAGGTGAAATGGGTCAAGGAGTCCCGATCCAACTGTGATCCAACAGACGAAGGAGCCCAAACCCTCTCGGATCGCTTCCACCATTGCCCCTAGGACTGTTAGCTTCACCGAATTTAGCGGGGAAAAGTCCAGTTAGCAAGGTCGGCGGTGGAGCTGAGCGAGAGGAACCACCCTTGTCTGGCCCTGTTCTCTCTTTTTTTCTCCTTTCCTTTTTTGTTCGGTGGCTGCGCGTGAACAACACCCGCACCTCCGCGTATCGTGACGCGGCACCGACGGAGCAGGATTGGTTGGCCTCTGCCCAACGGGACTGAAGCCATGAGCCAGGATCTGCAAG
>Ga0164242_10005340_pt1 | contig 14318 bp, 17 predicted proteins | sample OricomgcompostMG_FD_108783 | JGI IMG/M metagenome (GOLD analysis project Ga0164242, IMG submission 108783) | Miracle-Growth compost microbial communities from Emeryville, California, USA - Original compost - Miracle growth compost (MG) ... | reverse complement strand
TCTCCAAGTTTCCCGGCCCGTGGCTGAATGCCGTTTCCAGCATCCCGGCAGCCCTCCGGCTTATTAGCGGCCGGCAGCATGCTTACCATAAACGGTTACACGAGAAATACGGTACCGTCGCCTCCCGGGGGAAGGGCCGGAGGAGTGGGGGATGTTGATGCCGGAATCTAAATGCTGACCTTTCGCGTTCAAGGACCCGTGGTCCGTGTCTCTCCAAACGAGCTTATCTTCTGCAGTGCAAGTGCCTGGGACGACATCTATGGAAACAAGGTCAGCTTCCGGCCCTAAATATCCCGTGGCCGCGATAATCTCAGTCTAACCCGGCCTCGTTCCGCGAATCCAGCCGGGGAAAGGGGATATGGAAAAATCCCCCCTTCAGGCTGGGGGGCTTCCTCCCGGGCAAGGAGCAACAGCCTTGACTCTGGCAAAGTGGAGTGACCATGTTCGCCAGCGCAAAGCGTTCGCCTACCCGTTCTCGACCACAGCCCTTCTTCAACAAGAACCGCTCATCCAGAAATACGTGGACAAACTCATTAGCGCTTTAGATAAGGTGGCGGATGGTAAGCAGCCTACGAACATGGCCGCCTGGTTTACCTACACGACCTTCGACATCATCGGCGACCTTTGCTTCGACGAGCCATTCGGCTGCCTGGATGCTGGCAACGAAACGGAATGGTCCAAGTGTATAGTCCACATTGCCGCCGCGGGCGCCTACGAGCAGGCCACCCGCCGCGTTGCCGGCGTAGGTACCTGGCTGCAGGCCCAAATGGCCAAGTGGTTCATCCCCAGCTTCTACCAGAAATGGAGGCGATTGCACTTCGCGAACAGCGCCGAGAAAACGAGACGGCGCATTGCAGATAAGGATGGTGATCATAAGGATTTCATCTACTACATCCTAAGAAACAACGAGGCGAAGTCGCTTCTCTCGGATTTGGAGATTATCATGAATTCCGCCTTGTTCATGTAGGTGGCCCAGTCGATACACCCTTCCGCTTTGCCAGAACCCCTTGTTGCTAATACGGTCGACAGTGGAGCGGGGAGTGACACTACAGCTATCACGCTCACCTCTTGGTTATACCTGATGCTCACAAATAGGGAGACTTACGGCAAGCTAGTCAGGGAGGTCCGAGGAGCCTTCACCTCTGCCGAGGACATCACATGGAGCTCCATAAAGGACCTGCCGTATCTCGGTGCCTGTATCAACGAAACCCTCCGGATGTGCCCTCCCGCGCCGACAAATCTCTGCCGGTACACCCCGTCGGGCGGGGCCACAATTGGAGGTAACTGGATTCCGGGTGGCGTAAGTATCCCCGCGCAGTCCATACTCGTCCCGGGCCCAATTGCTAAGGGTGTGTCAAGACTACCGTATCCGTCTCCCCCTGGGCCGCAACCCACCTCCCACTCAACTTCACCGAACCCCTGACCTTCGCCCCCGAGCGCTGGATCGAGTCGGAGAGAGCCAGGTTTCCGCGCCACAACAAGGAGGCTTCGCAGCCGTTCAGCTACGGGCCGAGGGCTTGCATCGGCAAGCATCTGTCGTACATCGAGCAGCGGTTGATCATCTGCCATCTGATTTGGAACTTCGATATCGAGGCCGCTACCGATGCGGAAATGGAGCTTAAGAACCGTCTCTGGACGTTGGACGATGATATGAAGCATATGAAGGCATACTTGGTGTGGGAGAAGCCGGACCTATGGACACACCTGAAAAGGGTAGAAAGGTGACGGGAGACGCCCCGTTGTTAATCGATGAGCCTCTTGAAGTCCCGCAGGATTCTCACCGGAGACGCGGGCCATACCCCCCCCTTGGTAAGAGCTTGCGGACAAGTACGACTATATTCCGTTAGCTTTCAACGGCTCAGCGGAGACTTACTATTTTATTTTTGGAGTTCTGAGAATCAAAGCTGTTCTCCAACTTACTTCTCCGCTCGATACCTTCCCCTCCCCTCTAGATCCGTTCCCTCGGACCCACGCAACACGTCAAATTTAGCCTAAGTCGTACTCAACCGCGCCAATTCCACTGCAATGTCACCCTTACCCTGCCTTTCTATACGCTACCTGGAATGTGCAACCGGCGGGACCTTCCTGGATCCAGGTCGTGCCGCGTCCGTTCCTGATGATCTCGTCCGCTTTCCGCCCCCTTTCCCCAATTGGTGACGGAGATTGGCGGACACTATGACCCCGGTGAACCGGATCCCCATCCTCGCGGGCGCAATGCTAGCCAGGCGGGACGCTGTATTAAAGGTTAGGTAGCCATGAGAGGGGACGTTGCGTGGTGTCAGTCCGGTTCCCGCGTGCTCCTCGTCTATTGGGCCCCTTTGCCATGGCTTCCCTCGTGCGAGCTGTCGTGCTGTATGCCGCCCTTGCTGCGGGTGCTGCCCCATCTGCCAAGAGTTTGAAGTCAGATATCTCTATATTGATAAACAATGATCTCCAAGGTAAGTGGGACTACGCTCTATCACCCCATGCAGGGCGCAAACGTTAACGGATTGGTGAAAAGGTGCGAGCAGTCCCTCTGCGAGCTCCGGCGTCATACTCCTAGGCCGTCGATCCTACGACGATGCCGTATCTAGCTGCGAGGCATTGGGTGAACAGCTTTGGTCTCCGGAGAGCAAGACGGCGAGCATCCAAGCGAATCTTGACTATCTCAAGTACCAGGGGAAGATTGGCAACTCGTCGCTCTGGGTCGCGCCCTCGGGCGACAAACCCCAGGCGATTGGTCTCTCTGGAAGTCTTGCCGCTGCCGACTCCAGCCAACGCCTGCCGGTGCTGTGCACGCAGTCCGCGCCGTTCTCTAACGGAACCACCGAAGACACTAGTGAGAAATGGCAGGTCTCGGTGCACTCAAACAACGAAGACTACACCGGGTTCCGTGACCGCTTAGCATTCCGATTCCATGGAATTCGGTATGCGCCGGAGCCCAAGCGGTTCACTTACTCTGTCCCCTACAAGGGCTCTGGGAAGTCGGTCTCGGCGTTGGAGTTTAGCACGCAGTGTATGCAGGGTGGTAGCGGATCTGAAGACTGCCTCTTCCTCAACGTCTGGACTCCGTACCTACCCAAGCCCGGCTGCAAACCGAAGAAGGGCAGCCTCAAGCCGGTCATGATCTGGATCCACGGCGGTGCTTTCACTGGCGGTACGGCGAACGAAAACACCTTTGATGGGGGCAACCTCGCCTCTCGCGGAGATGTCGTCATGGTTGGCATAAACTACCGCCTCTCAACCCTGGGTTACTTAGCCCTGAATGACGGAGTGACCAACGGCAACTTCGGGCTTGGAGATCAGATCAATGCCCTCGACTGGGTCCGAGCCAATATCAAGGACTTTGGAGGAGATCCCGATCAGATCACCGTATTCGGACAGTCGGCCGGTGCAGGCTCGGTGCGCGCGATGATGGCTTCGCCGAAGGCGATTGGCAAGTTCGCAGGTGCCATCCAGATGAGCAACCTAGGAGGCATCAACTATGGCACCACGTATTCCAAGTACTACACCATCGAAGAGGAGGTGAAGGAGGTTGCCGAGGCAATCCTCGACGCCACCAACTGCACGGCCGCGACTTCCCAGGTCGACTGTCTGCGGGATGTCTCGGCCGCGACGCTGACCAGCATGAGCACAGTGGCCAGGTTCCTCGTCGTGGACGGCACCTACCTGACCTCTGACGAGCTGGAGCTTGACGGCCCCCGCCTCCCCGTCACCCTCATGATGGGCACTATGCGCGACGACGGCGGGCCCTTCATCAACTATCCCACAACCACCAACACGAGCGAGTATCTCGCCGCGTCCGGCTTCGACGCGCCGCCGGCGGACCTCTTCCCGATCCCCGCGGGCGCCAACAAGACTCTCGACCTCTACAACATGACCACGCGGCTCGCCACCGACGGAATCTTCCGCTGCGTCGACCAGGCCACGGCCAAGCACGGCACCGAGTCCGGCCGGCTGGGCCCCGTCTACTACTACGAGATCGACCGCTCGTACCAGGCGCTCGGCTGGCCCATGACGGATGTGTGCGAGCCGCCGCGCACCGCCGACTTCCCCAACGGCGACCCGACGCTGCCTTACTTCCGCTGCCACTCGGGCGAGCTCTACTACGTCTTTGGCAACATCGCCTACCTGGACCTGCCCGACCGCGACGGCAAGGACACTGCCTTCGAGCGGTTCATGCTGGATTCGTTTACGGCGTTCGCGAGGACGCGGGACCCGAACCCCGACGCCGGGTTCTTGGCCGCAAGGGGGTTCGACAGCACGAGCGAGGCGCTCAAGGCGAGCGGGGGTAGGTGGGAGCCGACTGCTGATGGGAAGACGACGATGAGAGTGCTTGACTGGCCGAGTTATCAGGCGCCGTTTAGGGAGTTGGATCAGTGCGAGGGACTGGGGTTGGGGTTGGGATATTTCGATTAGACGAGAAGACTGGAGATGGGGCAAATGAGGGTTGAGGATGAGACGAAGCCCAGATCACAGAAAAGAATACGTTAATCAGCAGCCTATGACTTTACAAAGCGGTGCGAGACGTTGCTGCGAGATCCGTAGTGGTATGGTGCGAAGACTACCTAGTATCAAAGAGATTGCCAATCACCACCACCGTATAACGAGGACGTCTACCTCTCCAGCAGCATCTTTGTTTACCACAAAACGCTGCGCATATCAGCCATCGTTGCCTACAGCTATCTCTAGAAATGACTCTTTACCACAGCTTTAACTCCGATGATTATAGAGCTGAATGTATATCTACGTATAGCGACATACGTATGCGCTTGTTACCCGGTAATGCTTGGTAGAATACTTTTGAGTACCTATTGTTTACTAAGACTTCCTCTCTTCTGCTGCGGTTGCCAACAAGTCTACCTAGCTAGGGTGGAAGAGAGGACAGGCAGACGGGGCGTTGCTGAGGAGGTGTCAGCAAGCCGTCTTGGCCGATTTCGCCCTATTTTGGTCGAAGTACCGGAGAGTATAAGTAGGTAGTGCTGGGGCAACGAACCCCTCAATTCTCCAATGTTGATTAATTTCACACTCTCGCCGCTTGATCTCCTTCGCTAGAGTTCACCATATCCCGCGCCATTGCCGCGCCCGAAACCTAAGAGAATTACCTAGTACACATATAGGTAGTTATCTTATACACTAATCCGCCAATCCAAGCTCCGATGACGAACCACTTCTGTGTCTTGTGTGGAGCCATCATCGTCCCCTTTCACTATAATACCGACAGGTGGCCAGCCGAACAATTGGGGTGGATCACTGAAGTTCGGGGAGGTAGGGTATCCTCACTACCTACGTACTTTAGCAATTGGGGACGCGCTGAATTATCCTAGTCCTGTCAAGTTGGGAAGATGAACCGGCCGTTGTCACCGGACTTGGGTATGTTACGGCCACAGATCTCGTCGCAAACAGTGACTATGACGCCAGCTACCTCGGCAGCGACGAAACGCGATATCTGAATTCCCTGAGGATTAGCCCGGCGGATCGCCGGGCCTTTGCGTTCCACAGTGTCTGCTGGGAGATCCTTCTGTCCCGGGTTGCAGACAGACGGTATCCATCGGGAAGGCCTCCCGGACTCGAGGAACGATTCGCCGACCTCCTGTGCTGCTTTCCCGTCGATCGCTACGGGTTCCTCCTAGCCAACCATGAATTTGGCGGCGCCCGTCAGTTCTGGAGTTCCTTCGGTGCACCGCCGTGCTACGAAGACCAGTGGTCATTCATATCGGCAAATCCCCTTGGGGGTCCGGTCAAGGAATCGAACTGGGCTGATTTGATATCTCCTGAGCCAGATAGTTTGGGCGTCCATCGACCGCAAGTGAATCTACTCCGCCGCGCAGCCGCCTTCAAAGATCCGTTCTCGAAGGTGCCAGCCGAGGTATTGGTCATGATTCTCACAATGCTGGAACCCCCCGATATCTGCAGCCTTCGCCTCTCGTCTCATGCAGTTGCCCAGGCGTCCCACGTCTCCGACCTCCCCCAGTCCTTTTGGGCTAGCAGATTCGAAAAAGGGTCCGAAATGGCCTTCTTCTTTGCTTGCCTCTCGCCACCCGATGCACAACAGACGGTCGACTGGCGTGGGCTCTATGCTGGTATCCGACAGTACCTAGCTAATCGTTCTAGTGATGGCTGTTTAGCCAGCAAACGACGTATCTGGAACAGTTTATCTCCAATTGCGGCGACTCTAACTGCTTTACTCAACGCCCCCTCTGTAGGCTCTCAACTTGGGGTGGACATTAACGACATCGTCGAGGGCATGGGGGTGCCTAACATGAGGCTGGTCGAAGACTGGTTCCTCCAGAGTCTAGAAACCCGCCCTGACTTCTTCGACACCCGATACATTCTAGCCCCTCACCATTTAGATGCCGAGGTGGTGCGAATCGCCGTGTCGTTTATATCCTTCGACTGCAAATCCTACGTCTGCGGCATTCAGTTCTTATCCGGTGACGATAGGTCCGGGGGCGGATCCGGCAACCATTTCTCTGCAGGAAGGATCTACCCAAATACAGCACAAGAAGCTCTTCTTGCTCCGGGGGAGCGTTTAATTGGCCTAGAAGTTGCCACTATGCTTACTGGAGTTGTTGGCCTGCGGTTTTTTACCCAGAAACCAGGCGTGGGCGGCCAAGCAGAGTACACATTTGGGAGCTGGAACACGTCCACGACAAGGGTTTGCATTGGCAAACTCGTTCCAAGACAGGGTGCGCAAATATCGGGTTTTAAATGTATCCTAGACGTAAGTCATACAGTTCCGTGCCCGTCTCTGGATGATTAACCAGCCTTTCTAGCCCTGTAAATTTGCGTCGGTTCAGATCCTTGAATCACCTTCAGCTCCGACCTCCCTCGAACGAGAGGAAGCGCTCGAGCATTTGCCATCCTCTAGAGAGGGGCAGGCGGATCAGACAGTACCTCTGTGGAGTCCATATGCGCCGGCTACAGGACTCGATACTACAGTTGTTCTACCCTCTCATCCCAAGCGAGATGATGTCGAGGACGACCAAGGCCCAAATATCTACCTTAACATGGACTTCGGCGGTCCGCATGGTGCGAGATTGAGTCTTCTTAACAGAGTCGTCGGCATGATAGATACCAAGCTCGGGCAGCTTCTGGGACTCGCATTTGTGTACGATGATGGAAAAGAACTGCTATTCGGTACTAATACAGAACTCCACTGTATCGACCACAGTCGCCGATGTGCCGAATTATCATTTCCGATACAAGGCTGCCGGGGGGAGAGAATTGTGGAAATCCAAGTCGCTTACAACATACGCAAGCTTTTCCAACCACAACATGTCCTTGGGGCAGTCACGGTATGTCTCGAGTCTTTCCGTTGCAACTTGGGTGGCCCTTTTCTAACGCCAGACTTTAAGCTTTCCACAAATATGGGTAACTCGTTCGTGTTCCAGAACTACGTTCCCACCCGACAGCCTGAGTGGGAACCAGACTTGACTTTTAGGCCTCCAGAAGGTCAGGTAATAACTGGTATTATCGCGAAGATCAAGGTCAGTCTGCTGATGGGCTCTACAAGACGGCACTGACATGGCGTGCCTTCCACGCATACAGCATCACGGAGAGCCGTTTCAAAGCCTTGGATACCATAGTATGTCGATCGGAAACCTCGATAGTCAGAGGTTACTCCACAATCCCCTTTCACAAAAAATAGAACGAACATTCCCTTTCTCCGGCTTGCGCGTTTCCGGAGGTGGACGCGGGCTATGCATGACAACCGTTTACCTCTCGGATGTCAAGAACATACGCATATCTAGTGGCCTCAACGGCCATACCCGCGAGCCCGGGCACATCTCTGGGCTTTGGTTTGATTTCTGGGGCTCAGATCAGTCCCTTATTGTTGGGCAGTGGATAAACCAAGTTGGGTTATTTGAGGTCGCAGCAGAGGAGCAGATCGCCAACCTCGTTATTTGCCGCAGCCCGCCTGTGTATGTTTCATCTGTAACGGGACCCAAGCTCCTCGATAGCCGCGTTACGGGCCTCCGGCTTGTTACCTCGGGCGGTGCCAAAAAGGAGCTCCAGCTTAGCACTGCAGATAATATATCGGAGGAACACTACTCGACAAACCCAGCTGAGGCACTGGTAGGTCTTCACTGATCAATTCTTGAGTATTGGCATGGGCTGACACACGGCAGCTTGGAATTATCTGGGTCTTTGACTACATGTACGATGTTGTTCGGGTCACAACCCACGTCAAGGGCGACTCTCAGAGCCTTCCTCCTCCAACCATCATTGAGGGAAGAAGAGTCAAGGCTGTTCATAGATAATATGAGTGGGCATTTGGTTGATGTAAAGGCCATTTTCACAGGTACAAAGTGACCGGTATATGAATGGCTGTAGCGGTAGATCTATCCCTGGTTAACCTATCCGTTTGACCACTGTTCTAACTCACCCACGGATCTCTTAACTCGTTCACTCCCAACTCCTCGATCACAAGAATAGGGGGTTGCCAACAATCTTCACTCTTTACCTTCTCAACCACTGAACAACTCACCACCAGACAACTCACTCACAACGTCTGGACTCAGCCGCAACTTGTTGACTCGACTCAAAATTCGCAATTCATACCGTGACACCCCGTACCTGATTAGCAGGTTTCTAACGTGTTCAGTTTCCACCCACTCCCATCTCAACGAGTCGACTGCTCACCACCCCGAGACTTGACAACTCACTTGAAACTTGTCGACTCGACTCAACGGGGGGATGGCAACTCAAGCTGGCAACTCACAACTTAGAGCCACTACCTCTCCCCCATTCAGTCTTCCCTCCTCTACCACAGAAATACGCGGGTTCCTACCATATTCATATCTAAGCCCCTCTCTTCCACCCCTTCACCTAACTTCTATCTCGATCACCACAACAGGGAGGACTCCCGTAGTGTTCACTTGTGATCTCTGCTCCACCTGCAAATTTCCAGCCAGCACCCTCCCGACTATAAGTAGAGGCTCCCTCCCCCCAACCTCGGACTTCTTTTTCTCTCATCATCATCTCACCCCACTCTCCTCTCAAACCAACCTGCTCTCCAACCAAAACTAAAAACACGAGCTCATAAAACCCCAAGTCGCTCCAACATGTCGGCGTGAGTAATCTGTCATGGACAAGTCTCCTCACGTCATGCTAACATCTCAACGAAGCAATGCGCGAGCACCCACCATCGCCCCCAGGATCTGTCCTGAATGCGGCCGCCCATACTCCCGTGGGGCCTTGACCCGACACCGGGCCCAAATCCACGGTGTCAATCAACAGGTGATCCCCTGCCTCGACTGTACGAAAGTCTTCACCAGGAACGATGCTCTCATGGACCACCGGCGGAACGTGCACCCGGGAGTCCTCACCCAGGAGGAAGCGCTCGAAATCCTCAAGACGAAGCGCAACACCAAGCACGTGCTCATCACTGGCATCATCGACGCCACCAGGTCGATCAACGCGGTTATCACCGCTTGCCTCCAGAAGGGCCTTACGCCGGCCGACTGTTCGGAGCTTGTCCTGAAGCCCATCCCATCGGCCGTGGAGCTGATGGCCATGAAGATCGAGGAGCTCTCGGTCGAGCGTGTCAACATCGGATTCAGCCTCCAGACCTGGGAGGTCTTTGGCGGATATGTCATGAGCCACTTCTGATGGAAACTATGGCTGGGCAGGTGGAGCTTTTCTCACTCACTTCTACACAGTGCGAATAGCACGTTACTGCACAGTAGAGACTAGGTTATTTTTGGAAGGGGTGGAGGGGATTCACGGGTGGAGATGCTTGAGATGGAAGGACGGAAAGGGGATTGGCCACCTCAGTTATCAATCTTTTGGCAGGCATCACAGGCCAACACGTGATCCCAAATGGCATCGTGCCTTGCGTGCCTTCCCTTTGTGAATATCATGTGAATTTTCCTCGTGATTCTGCACGTGATGCTAAAATTTACAGTGCGCATCACTAGCGCCTTGATGTTGTAAAGTGGAGTACCCCGCGACGCGTTGGTGCGTTGGTGCGTTGGTGCAGTCGCTTAAACGTGCTTTATCTTTTTGACGCGGCGAGGCTCATGGCAAGGTGCACACGCAAGGAAGGCACTCTGTCTCTAGACTTGAAGACAAGATGCCTTCAGAGTCTTCCTCTCTTCCGTCTGCGCCTCCATCTGAAGCCCAATCTCCGTCTCCGTCTTCTTTTTACACTGCCAAGGTTGCTGCCTCTCCTGTAACCGACGGAGATACCACCAACATCAGCAGCCCGGCTGAGGCGCCGGACAAGTTACCCTACCGTGATGCCCGACAACTCCCCCACGAGTTGAAGGAGCACTGCCGGATCCATCTGGAGGAGAGGCTATGTAAGGCCACCAGATATGCTACCAGTTGCTTCAGTTTTCTAACTACTGCCCAACAGTCAGTTCCGCTCTCCAGCTACTCGACAGCCTGCTCTCGGCAAGCAGCGCGAGGAAGGACTCGGCCGCGCCCAAGCCTGCCTTCATCCCGCCACCCTCCCAGATCTCTCTACTCAGCACACTTGCAATTCATCCTTCGCATACCTCATGCTCAAAAGAACCCGGCGAACTTCAAATATCCTCGCATGCTCTTCAATACCTTCGCAGCCTATGCGCCACAGTCGGCCCCGTAAACGCGAATCTTCGCGCCGCGTTTGAATTTCAAAGCGGGTCACTCAGGAATGCGAGGCGTGGATGGCTTATCCACGATGTCGACCGCGATAGCGACCATGATGAGGACCGCATTGATGGAAAATTCGCCAACGAGTTGGGCCTCTGGTCAAACTCGCCGGATTTCTGGGTGACTCTCGGGTGGGCCTTCCACTGCAGCGTTACGTATCCACATAGGTGGCGCTATTGGAAGGCCTGGCTGGAATGCATCCTTGAGATCATGGAGGCCGATTGGTATGAGAGACTCCGGCTTGATCAGCGAAGACAGGAAACCTGTCCAGGGGAGGATGTCGAGTTCCCGTCGCTCCAAGAGAGCATCCTCATGATGTATGTGAACTCGCTGCGCAGGGAGCGGAAAGCCCCGCTGAGGGAAATCTTGCGGGCTCTCTTCGCCTTCGCGGACGGGACCGTGGTCGACGGTGCAGTCTACAAGGAGGTGTTTGGGAACGAGACCTTAACCCCATCGAAGAACAAGCGGAAACGAGCCCAGACACTAGACCTCGACCAAGACCAGTTTGGAGACTACCTTGATGACGATGACTGCTTCTCCTCGCAGAACGAGGAACCCTCCACGCCAACAAAACCAAGGCCGCGGAGGCGCGGCAAGCCGAGGAAGACAGACAACCCTGCCCCTCGCGTGGCAAGCCCGGGTCTAGCAGAGTCAGTCCAGATTCGTCTCCGTCTATTTGACCTTCTATCGGCAGCATGCCACTACCTCCCGGACCCCTTCGCCCCTCTCCACGAACTCTATGATGCATTCGCTACTTCCGTAAGGGGCCTTCCCCTTGATATGTTCCGCCTTTTTGTCGAGTCCCATACCACACCGCTCGGTAACGAGGTTTACATATCTCTCTTACGCTATATTATCGACAAGCTCCTCCCCACAACACCTGACCCGGGCTCGGTAGATCCAGCGACAAACGACACAGACGGCGTGTCAGTGGCCATATTGGAGCACTGTTTCCTGCCCTTTGCCGCCAACAAGATCTTTGTTGAAGACAACGCGAAGCTATCCCTCATTCTCGAGCATATGGTCCGGTCCGTATGGAATAATAGCCATATAGAGTACTCTCCAACGTTTCGGCAGGCTGTCGAACGAGGCATCGAAGCACGAAATGAGAAGACGAGGCCGAGGAAGAACGGGCGCCCAAAGGCTACCAGTCCTGCGGAGGATGCGACGAGACAGGTCCTCGACAATTCAAGCCATAACTTGAATATACTCCTAGACTTGGTTGAGATGTCGGATTGTTGAAGTGGTTGGTGAGCAATCATGCGAATAAGTGGATAAATGACGGATGGGCGGGTTGTGCTTGCGCCGGTGGGTTGGCGTTTTGCTGTTGTCGTTCTGTTCGCACGACGGTTGGCCGAATTATGACTTGATCGAAATATTGGAGCTTCGAGCTGTAATCGGACAGGATGAATTGGTTTGCTTGTTGGGATTTGGCACATGTAGCCTGGCGTTGCGTTAAAGGGATGCCTTGGCAAACGGCCGGCGCGCCGTGGAATAAATACCTAAGAGACGTTGGGGTAGAATATCACCACTGTACGGATTGCTCTATTTTGGAATAGAGCTGAATCCGACTCAAACGTCTCTTCGATGCTTTCGCAGTTTGCGAGAATTCATTACTTTTAGTTACCGGTTACATTGTTGTACATAGCCTGCTTTCGGGGGTATTCATGCCTTCGCCGCCCATCATCACCGCTTCGAGGTCACGGATGGATCCCAACCTTTGGGTTGCCAGCCTTCGCTGGGTCCACCTCTCGCTCGTTTCCAGGGGTCGTTGGGTTCAGATGCTTTCTTTCCCCGCGCCTTCTCGTCCTCTTGCAACTTCCTCCAAGACGCTTCCCTATCTTCACCTGCAACTGTCGGTCCGGCGTTGTTCGTCCGCTTCTCGTCTATCGGCGATGTGGCATTTCTCTCTCCATCCCCGGACGTATTCCCCGCAGGGTTATCGGTACCTTGCGCCGGCGCCGGCGCATCCGAGAGACTCGGCTTAGCGGCCCAGCGGGCGTCGGCCTCCGCGGCAAGGACCTTCATGCGGCTCTGGCGCACGACGTCGGCACGCTGCTCCTCCAGCGTCGGGGCCACGGCTCGGGTGTGCCGCAGCCACTGGTGCCAGGCCGGCGAGATGGTCACCTCGCTGTGGTGGGTGCGGGGCGGGCACTTGACGATGCGGCGCTTGCGGCCTGTCTCGGCGCCGCGGGCGTCGCGGAACTCCCAGAACGTGTTGCCGTGTAGGTCAAGGCCTGAGTGGCCACAAATGTCAGTAATGGGGAAGCGGAAGACCTGGTTTCTTTTCTGCATTTTGCTTCTGATGGAGTTAAGGTAGGATGCCGTCATACCGACTAGGACCTGTCGCCGCCATGGCAACGGCAGGGTTTTCCACTTATGCCATACTTTGAGGAACGGTGAGACCTGCTTCAGAGACATCTGCAACGTAGTTGTAGGTCGTTAGAAATCATCGGGGGCAGAGTGAGCTAGAATAAAAGCAGGGTGATTATGTCGTTCTCACTTGATGCGACCTGGAAGCTTTTCGGACGCCGATAAGATAACAGCTGCAGCACCGCCACCTAATATTTGGGTGACAGGGATTGTTCCAGCCACAGTGTCGGGAATACTGGCCAACCACCACGTCACTGATGTGGCTTGGGTAGGAGGCGGGGATAGACACCCGAAATACTTGCAGTTGTTTATGGATGTACCATGGCGCGGGTACCTTGATAATAATGCCTTCAGGATTACCCCTTCCTTTCGTTAACACCCACCATTTTCGATCCCAACGGCATCGCATCAGAAATAATTGGATCAACTGAGTTTCCATCTGCGCAAAGCACCATCGATAACCGACTAGACGGGGAATCCCGAGACTGCCTGATTACGATATGGCGTCAGTCTCGTCGTTAGACAAGGACTTGCGCAAGTTACGCCTCGACAAGTACACACCAGCTGCAGCGAATGAAGTAAAATCATGGATTGAGGGAACGCTGGGCGAACGTCTGCCAGGCGGCGATCTTCTTGAGGGATTGAAAGATGGAGTCGCCTTGTGCAAGTGAGTCCCGTTGCCCCTTGTTGGGCTTGTTACCGCCGGGATCACTAACAATACAACCCTTTCCGACAGACTAGTTAACCTCGCCGTCCCTGCTCCGGGTGTGAGATTCAAGCAGTCGGCTATGCCATTCGTCCAAATGGAAAACATCTCCCTCTTCCTTCGCGCCTGCAAGTCCCCGCCGCTCAACCTTCAGGAGCACGACATGTTCCTGACCGTGGACCTGTACGAGCAGAAGGATCCGACCCAAGTTCTCCAGTGCCTTGGTGCTTTCAGTCGCGCAGCCAACAGTGCCAACCCGTCTGATTTCCCGACAGCCATCGGCGGGCGGTCCGGTCGCGGCGGTGTCCTGAGCCCACAGTCGACCGGGGCGATGACCCCCGTGGCGACGGGTAATGGCGCCCATCGCGGCCGCGGCATCTCGAACGCTAGTAACGCGTCCTCGGCCTATAGCAGGGCTACCCCGACCCGGGCTACCCCGACACTTGTTGCTTCCAAGACCGGCGATTCAGGCTCCGGCAGGTGGAGTCCCACCAAGAGCCCGACCCACAACGGCTCAGGCTCACCTGTCGGTATCAGCAGCTGGAGCAAGAAGGAGCACGAGGGCGCCACATCGCCGGCATGGAATATCGCGAAGTACGGGTATATGGGCGGTGCGAGT
>Ga0164242_10005339_pt1 | contig 14319 bp, 9 predicted proteins | sample OricomgcompostMG_FD_108783 | JGI IMG/M metagenome (GOLD analysis project Ga0164242, IMG submission 108783) | Miracle-Growth compost microbial communities from Emeryville, California, USA - Original compost - Miracle growth compost (MG) ... | reverse complement strand
CAGCCAGCCAACTCGCGAGCTCGTCGAGGTTCCAGTCGGCGTACCGGTGCGCGCCCGCCGGTGGGTTGCCGGGCAGGCCACGCGCACGCCAGGCCGTGATGAAGGCGATCGTGTCGTCGTCGGGGTCGGCGTCGAGCGAGGACAGCCAGGCGAGCAGCGTCGGCTCGTCGAGTTGGGTGCGGCCTCTCGCCTCCGCCAGCGTTGCGGGCAGGATCTGCCGCTCGATCAGCGCCGCGGCCGCCTCGCCGACCCGGCCTGCCGCTGCCCACGCATCGAGCAGATCACGGGTGTCGGCGGGGCAGGCGTCGAGCGCGCGTCGTTCGCCCCAGGCCAGGACGTCGGTGGCGACGCGGTAGACCGCCGCGATCTCGTCCTCGGTCGGGCTGCGCTCGACGACGGCCCAGATGATCTCGTAGACGACCGAGACGGGGATGCGTGGCCAGGGTGAGCGCAGCAGCCAGATCCGATCCGTCGGCGGGTCCGGCAGGCCCACGGCACGGGCCTGTTCGCCCACGTGGTCGTCGTGCCAGTCGTCGGGTACCGCGTCGACGCCGCCCCAGTAGTCGTCGCTTGTTGCGCCGATGACGACCCTGGGCAGGCGGTCGGGGACCCAGGTGCGGTGCTCGGCCGGCCAGGCGGCGGGGAGCAGGCAGTAGAGCGGTGCGCTGTGCAGCGGCTGCCAGCCTTCGCGCATCAGCGCCTGGACCTCGGGTAGCTCCTCTGCCGCCGGGAAGTCCTGCGCGTAGGGGTCCTCGCGCGTACGGGCGACGCCGGTTGCCTGCGTCTCGGCGAGCTGCGCGAGGCGGGGCGGTAGCGGGGCGGGCGCGCCGGTGTGGGCCGGCGGCTGCGCAACGCCCCACTGATCGGTGTCGGTCACGCCGCTCATCATCGCGCGATCCCTGCCGCGTCCTGGACACTCACGCTCGAAGCCACAAGGATCCTCTCGTGGCCGTTGCGAGTCAGGATCGGCAGTCGAGGCTGCGCGACGCTGCACTCGACTGGATCTATCGGGTCACTGGCGACGGAGCCGAGCCTGTCACCCGCGACCAGCTCACCAACGACTTCCTCTTCGACGGCGAGCGATTCCCGCTCGTCGACGCCGGCCGCGGCATCCGCAAACCGGCTGGTTGGGACGCCGCGCTCACGATCATGACCGCGTCCGCCAAGTCCGGGCGCGACCGTCCCTATGACGACGGGGAGGGACCGGACGGCCTACACCGCTACAAGTTGCGCCGCGACCAACGCGGCACAGCGGAGAACCTGAGCTTGCGGGCAGCGATGCAACGCCAGCTTCCGCTCATCTGGTTCGTCGGAATTGCACCTGCCTTGTTCACCGCGATCGCGCCGACCTATCTGATCGCAGAGGAGCCGCAGCAGGACCAGTTCGTGCTTGCCTTGACCGAGGGTCAGCGGAGCGTACGCCTGGGCAGCCCGGTCGAATCGGTGCTCCGCGGATACCTGTTGGCCGAGACGAAGCGTCGCCTACACCAGCCGGTGTTCGCCAACCAGGTGATGCGCGCCTACGAGACGCGGTGCGCCGTCTGCTCACTTGGGCATCGAGAGCTGCTGGACGCCGCTCACGTTGTTCCTGACTCGCACCCCGACGGCCTGCCGATCGTGGCCAACGGCCTTGCGCTGTGCAAGATCCATCACGCGGCCTACGACCGGGACATCCTCGGCATCCGACCGGACTACGTCGTCGAGATCCACCACCGCCTGCTGGACGAGACCGACGGGCCGATGCTCAAGCATGGGCTGCAGGAACACCACGGCACCCGGTTGCGGCAGATCCCCCGAAGTCGAGCCAACCGTCCGGACCCCGACCGGCTCGAGGTGCGCTACGAGCAGTTCCGCTCTGCCTGAAATGTCAAACGTGGGTCCTGGCTTTCCCATCGGCTATAGGTACTGACCAGCGAGCCGGGGAGGCGGACCGACAGAAATCTGATAATCTGATGCCGTGCGTACGATCACGGCAACGGAGGCAGCGCGGCGCTTCTCCGACCTGCTCGACGCCATCGAGCGCGGCGAAAGCGTTACCGTGACACGCGGGAACAAGCCGGTTGCAGAACTGCGCCCTGCTCGGCGACCGACCGGACGCGACCTCAAGACGGCCTTATCCGATATCACGCCTCCCGACTCGGAGTTCGAGGCGGACGTCGCGGACACGATCGCACTGCTCACCCTCGACCGGACAGATCCGTGGGCCGACGCCTGATCGTCGACACCAACGTCTTGATCGCCTATGAGCGGGGGACCATCGACACCACGTCACTCGACGAGGATGATCTCGCGATCGCATCACTCACGATCGCCGAGTACCGCGCGGGCATCGAACTCGCCGATACGGCGGCGCGCGCGGCTGAACGCGCGCGCGCGTTGGAGGCGATCACCGACAACGTCGAGGTGCTCGATTACACCGGCGGCACGGCCGCCGCTCACGCCCGGCTGCTCGCCCACGTCCGCCGCGCCGGAGCACCGCGCAGCGCCCACGACATGATCATCGCGGCTCACGCGCTCCAGACCGGCAGGGCCGTCCTGAGCCGCGATGCGGCCGCTCGTTTCGGCGAGCTTCCCGGAATCACTGCGCTCGAGGCCGCGAGCTGAAGGCCAGGCATAGAAGTCACCTAGCGGGTGGGCTCCCACCGTCCTTCGGTCACGATCTCGTTCGCCAGCAGGTCGGCCACGGCCTCCTCCTCGATGGCCAGACCCCGCCGCGCCATGGCCACCGCCAGCTCGGGATCCCACGGTGAGTCGGTCGGGCTCCCGGTCAGGCCGCGGGAGGACGAGTCAGCCGGCACGGCCAGGTAGTCGGCGGCCGTGTAGCGCCACGGCGTCCACGGAATTCGCTGACGCAGCGTGCGGGCGATCCGCAGCCCGGCCCAGTCGAAGTCGCCGTGGTAACGGCACCGGGCACCGGCCGCGGTGAGGACATCCAGTAGCTCGATCACCGCGGTGCTCGGCTGCCCGCCGGTGCAGACGAGTACCGGCGCGGGAGTGCCGTGCTCTGCCCGTACAGCGGCCCACTGCTCGGCCACGACCTCCACGACGGTCGGGTTCTCGCAGACGTGGACGGCAGCACCGGGCGGCAGCGGCGACACGCCGCCCGAGCGGACCTGGTCGAGGGTCAGGACGAGCGGCATCCGGCCGACCCGCATCGCCTCCAGGGCGGCGGCGGTCGCGGCCGCCCGCGCGCCGACAGACGTGGATACCCGGCCAGGGACGCCCAGGCACAGCACGGTCGAGGCCACGTTCGACAAGACGACGCCCGCCGCGGCCCAGGCGTCCCGAGCCGACACGTCCTGTCCGGGAGCGAACGCCGCGCCGACCACCGTGACCGCGAGCCTGCCCAGCGGCCGGGACCCGTCCAGGGCGTGCGCGTCACCCACCGCTCGCCGGGCGAGCATCGCAACGGGTTCTCCCGAGGCGGGCAGCAGGGCAAGCAGCGCGACCACGTGAGCCACGAGCTCAGCAGCGACGGCGGGTCTGACCTGCTGACCGGTGCGGGCAGCCTCGGCCCGGGCCGAGCGTTTCAGCCCACCGCCCGCGCACCAGCGCTCCCACCACTCGGCCAGACCCGGGTAGGGCGCCGCCGCCCCGGACAGCAGCATCGAGGCCTCATCCCACTCGATCGCCTCTCGTTGCCGCTGCGCGGCCGTGTCGACGACGGGGCCGGTGAGGGTCTCGACGGCGTCGGCGAGCCCTGCGGGCCACGGGCCACGCCGCAGGACCTCCTCGACCACGGCAAGGTCGACCCGCAGCGTCGACCCGGCCCTGCGGGGCAGCCCGACCAGCCGCACCAGACCCGCGCGCTGCTCGCTGGTCGGGTTCCGCAGTTGCACCACTCCGGCGAGCGGGTTCCCTCGCGCAGCAGGGATCCGGGCACGCACCCGCTCGACGAGCCAGGCCGTCCCGGGGCCGCCGAGCAGCCGGTGCAACGCAGCCTGGCCGTCACTCATCCGAACAGGGACTCCCCGGCCACGGGTTCGCTCGAGTGACCGGCTCGCGCGGCGTCGTCCACCTCACCCAACCGCTCGCGACGACGGCCGTCCCAACGCCACCGGGTGACGCCGACAGCGTCCACGCCCTCGACCCGGGACAGCTGGGCGATGGCCAGCCCGGGAACCTCCGGGTAGCAGCCCCACTCGCGCTCGCTGGTCATGACCACATCGAGGTCGAAGGTGGCCAGCAGCCCGAGGGACTTCGCCCTCGAGTCGTCGTCCACACCGGCGAAGGCCTCGTCGAGCAGGATCAACCGCGGGGCGAGCGGGCCAGCGGAGTTGTAGTGCGCGGCGGCCGCCGCGAACAGCGGCACCGACACGGCCAGCACCTTCTCGCCGCCCGACGCCGGGCCGCTGGCGGAGCGCCACTGCCCGTCCTGCCAACGCTCGACGACGAAGGAGTGCCAGCTGCGGTAGTCCAGGGCCTGCTCGAGGTGCTCGTGCCAACCACCCGCCGGGTCGGCCTGCCGGATCTCCGCGATCTGGGCCTGCAGGAAGTCCCCGATCGCCGCGCGATCCTCAGGAGTCCACGTCGCGTCCGAGCGGAGCATCAGGGCACGCGACGCGGCGAGACCGGCCGGGCCGTCGGATCGGGTCTGCCAACGGACCCGCAGCTGCATGCCGGTGGAGGTCTTGCGCAGGCCCAGCTCCTCGTTGATCTGCGCGATCTGCCCTTCGGCGCTGAGCAACAGCTCGTGCAGGTGGCCGGCGACCTCGTTGACCAGATGGTTCTCGAGGATCTCGCGTTCCCGCGCGCTCAGGAGCCGCTCGCGGTCGGCGACGTCGGAGGTCAACCGCTCGGCGAGCCGGTCGATGTCGACCTCGTCGCTGAGGTAGCGCACCCGAGCGACCAGGACGTCGTCGTGCTGCTCCACCCATGCCGTGTGACCGTGCCGGCTCATCTGCGCGGCCAGATCGGTCTGCGCGGTGGAGACGCGCTGCTGGGCCCTGTTCCAGGCATCGTCGGACTCGTCCGTCGCTTCGAGCTGCTGCTCGGCGGCGCGCGACAGGGCGAGGGCGGCGGTGACGTTCCACCCGTCGACGACGCCAGGGTCGGGCACGGGCAGCTCCGGCAGCGCCACCCTGAGTAGCCCGGTTGCCGCGAAACCGCGCAGCGCGTCGATGACGGCCGCACGGGCCGCGGCCGCCTCCTCCCGGCGCACCGTGAGCTCCCGGCAGCGTTCGGCCAGCGTGGCACCCAGGGCCGTCGCAGTCAGCTGCTCCTTCTCCAACTTCTTACGCAACTCGGCGACCTCGGTCAGCGCCGCCGAGATCTCACCGAGCCGCGCCTGCAACTCGGCGACGGACGCCCCGACGGTCGACTGCAGCTCGTCGGCCCGCGCTCGCGCCGTGCTCGCCTCGACGCGCAGCTCGCGGACCGCGGCCTCCTGGTCGGTGAGCAACTGCTCGGCCTCGCCCGCCCGTGCGGCAGCAGTCGCCTGTGCCGCCTCGGCAGCGGCAGCGGCCTGCGCCGAGCGGCGCAGCTCTACCAGCGCCTCGGCGTAGGCCCCGGCGGCGGCGACCGCGGCGTCGAGATCGTCGGCGGTGGTGCCGAGGCCGAGGTCGTGCGCGACTTCGCCGAGCTCCGCCTCCGCAGTGGCGGTGTGGTGCTGGGCCTGTTCCCACGACGCCCGGGCCGCATGCACGTCCTCCTGCGCACGCGCCAGCTCGGCCTCGGCGACGGCGACCTGCGCATGGGCGGTGGCGAGGGCGCGCTCGGCGGCGGCCGGATAGCCGGCGTGTTCTGCCGCGACCAGCGCAGTCAGCCGGTCGGCCTCCGCGACCTCGGCCCGTGCTGCCGAGCGTGCGCCCTCCACCGTTGCGGTCTGCGCGGTGAGCTCGGCGAGCAGCTGGCGCCGGTGGGTCTCCCGGGCGCCCGCGCCGACGTACTCGGCGCGTTCCTTGGCCCAGGCGCCGCGGGCCGGGCCTGCGCCCCAACCGCCCGACGTGTCCACCCACAGCGCGGCACCGGAGTGCTCGCCGAGACCGATGCGCGACAGCACCCCCGCCACAGCCTGCTCGGTGATCGGCGCATCGGGGCCCACCGAGGGCACCAGCACCGTGCCGAGGGAGTCACCCGGTAGCGCAGGCCCGGCCGGGCCGAGAACCACGTCGCCGTCGGCCTGCAGGGTTCCGTCGGCGAACAGCCAGGCATCGAGCAGCCCGGCCGACTCGAGCCCCGCCTCCACCGCGGCGCGGTGCGTGTCCGGCACCCCGTCGGCGAAGTCGACGACCCGCCACAGCGGCGCGCCCGTGGCGTGGCCGGACTCGGCGGCGCGGCCCGGGGGTCGCGGCGGCTCGGGATCGCGCCCGGCCTCGAGCTCGGCGATGCGCGCGGTGAGTTCGGCCAGCTGCTCGGCGAGCTGCGCCTCCTGCTGGGCAGCTGCCGCACGACGTTGTCCCAGCGCCTCGCGGGCCGCCACGGCGGCAGCGTCGATCGCCGCGCGGACGGGCGACTCCCCGTCGAAGCGCCGGGCCCAGTCGCCGGCCTGCCCGACCAGCTCGTCGGGCGCGGGCGGCGCGAGGACGGTCAGCCCGCCGAGGTAGTGCTGCACCTGATCGGCGTACGCACCGACCAGCTCGGCCAGGCTCGCGCCAGACGCGCGAACGTCTTCTGCGCGCCGGGCGGCGTTCGCCTCGGCGCCGTCCAGGGCGCTGCGCTGCCGGTCTGCCCGCGCCGACGCTTCGGCGGCCGCGCGAACCAGGGCTCGTACGTGGCCGATCTGCTCGCGCCTGCGGGCGAGTGCTCGCCGGGCGGCGGCTTCGTCGACACGGATCTGCGGGTGGTCGGCGCTCAGCCCGGCCGCGACGGCCAGCGGTGCCGCCGTGCCCTCTCGGCGCTCGACGTCCGCCACGGCGTCGAGGTGGCGGGTGGTCGCTTGCTGCTCGTCTGCCGCCGACTGCTCGGCGCGCGAGCGTGCGCCCGCGAGCGCGACATCGGCCTCGGCGACCCGCCGGGCTACGCCGTCCGCTGCCGTGAGCGCCTCGTGCAGCCGCGTCGCGTCGCGCATCTCGGGGCTCTCGCGCAGGACCTGGTCCTGACCGGCCAGCGCGCCCTGGCGCTGCTCGGCTTCCTGCTGGGCAGTGGTGAGCCGCTCGGCGTCAGCGCTCACGTCGGCGAGATCGGCTTCGGCCTTGCTCAGCTCCCGGCCGGCGTGTTCGTAGGCCGAGTTGGTGGTGCGTACCCGTGTCGTTCGCCGGCGGGCGGCGACACGTGCGTACGCCCGGTAGTGGGCCAGAAACGCGTCCGCGGCAGCGAGCGTCTGCCGGGTGTCCGCGATCGCGTCGCGCTCCTCCTCCAGCGAACGGAACGACTCGGCGACGTCGGCCACGACGGCTTGATCCAGCGGCGCGAGCGCCTCGGTGAGCGCCGTCGACAGGGCACGCTCGTCGGGTCGTTTGGACAGCTGTGGCTGACGCAGCTGGATCAGCAGGTCGATCAGCGCGCCGTAGCGCTCCTCGCCCAACCGGAACAGCGCCTCGTCCACCGCGCGGCGGTACGACTCCTGCGTCGGGTAGACGTGGCCGCTGTCGGCGAGCGTGTCGCGAAGCCGTTCCTGGCTCAGCACGGTGCGGGACTCGTCGAGCAGCCGCAGCTCACCGACGCGGCGGGGCGTGGTGAAGTACCAGTGCTTGACGATGCCGCGGCCGGCCGCGGCCTTGAGCCCGACACCCAGGGTGAGGAAGTGTTCGGTGCCGTCGGCGTCCACCCGGCCGAACTCGACCCAGGTGTAGCCCGTCCGCTCGCTGTTCGGGTGCGCTCCGCCGAGCAGCAGGTTCCACTCCATGCGCTTCTTGGGGTCGGCGTCCGGCTCCACCCGCCGCGGCAGCAGCGAACCGTCGAGCAGGAACGGCAAGGACAGCGCGAGCACCTTCGACTTGCCCGTGCCGTTGTTGCCGCGCAGCAGCAGCCGGCCGTCGTGGAACCAGAACTGCTCGTCGTCGTAGTAGAAGAGGTCGACCAGGCCCAGCCGCAGTGGCTGCCACCGCGCCGTGGTGGGGTGCGGCAGCGTGTCGGGGCCGGCCGTGGCCGGGTCGAGCCACCCGTCACCGGAGGTCGTCATCGGCTCCCCTTCTGGCGGATCGTCGGTGCGGTCATGGCGAAGCGCCGTAGTGCGGGCAGCGGATGGACCACGGCGTCACCGTCAGTGCCGATCACCCGCACCAGACCGAGCCCGACGAGCCGGTCGAGCGCCTCGGCGACGAGCGCGTTCTCGGCGCCGGGGTCGCGGGTGGTGCGTCGCCAGTACGCCGCGTGCTCCTTCGCCAGCCGTTTGACCAGTCGCCGGAGCGTGACGACGTCGACCGGTCCCGCGACGGCAAGTTCCTCGGCCAGCAGCAAGGTGACGTGGCCGTCGGTGCCCTGCTCCGGCATGCGGAGGTCGCTGAGCTGGTCGTCCGGGTCGACGAGGGCGATCCCCTCGGCCCGCAGCTCCGCGACGAGGCCGGTCGCTTCGGACAACCGACGGGTCAGCGACACGCGCTGGCCCACCAGGTACACGCGCTCCGCCTCGGGGAGCTCGTCGTAGTACACGACCGGGTCGCAGAGCAGTCGCCGGGTGACCGCGTGGCGCAGCCGGCGGTTGGCCTCGTCCTCGGTGTAGGCCGGCGGCGGCTCGTGCAGTGCCGCTTCGATCTGCTCGATGGCCGGAGTTGCGCCGAGGTCGGCCGTGACGAGGCCGGGGCTGTGGGCCGTCGACAGCATCGTCGCCAGCACGCGACGGTCGACGTCGTACAACGCGTCACCGCTGCCGGCGGCGTAGGACTCCTCGTCCCCTGCCACACGGGTCAGCACGCCGTAGCGGAGCAGCAGCCGGATCGCGGCGACGAGGTCGGCGCGCTGTTCACGGTTGGCGAGCGTGAACTCGACGTCCTCCAACCCGGGCTGCCGTGCCGCAAGGACCACCTCGTCGGCCAACCGGCCGAGGGCGACCTGCGGGTCGGAGCGCTCCAGCACGGCCAGGATCAGGCACAGCAGCACATACCGGCGGCGGGTGAACGCCGGGTCCGCGGTGCGCGGCCGTGCCGGGTGCCGCTCGGCGACGGCAGTGGCGGCGGGGCCGTGCGGGACGTAGGACAGCTGTAGCCGCACCGTCTGGGCCTCCACGACGAGGCGCCAGCCGGTCTCCCGTTCGAACCACTCCCGCAGGTCGTCGGCGTGCCGCCGCGCCAGGCGGACGAGATCGCCGTCGGTCTGCGCCCGCAGCACCGGGCGCATCAGCAACGCGCGCAGGACACGGGTGCGTCCCTCCGCATCGCGGTCGTCCAGAGCGCTCGAGATCTTCGGAGCGAGATCGAGGCGACTCATGAGCTGACGCCCGCCTCAGCGACGGCCGAGGCGATGTCGACCAGGTGGTCAGGCCCGGCCAACGCACCATCCGGGGTGCTGATGACCGCGAGACCGGCGCCCGGCGTGCGGGTCAGCGTGACGGTCAACTCCCCGTCGGAGGTGTGCACCTGGGCCGTCGACGCGGTCGGGCCCATCGCCGCGAGCGCATCCCCGAGCAGGCCCAGGAAGAGCCGGAACGACTCCGGATCGAGCACACCGAACGCCGACAGCGGCTTCGGCCCGCCGGTGAGGATGCGCCGACGCGCGGCCGCCGTCTGCTCGGCCTCCTGCCGGGCGCGGTCGACGAGCAGCGCCTTCGCCGCGGACCGGTCGGCAACCCGCGCGGCCCTGCCGCGGCGCTCGTAGGCGCCGGTGCGGCGCAGCTGGGGGCTGATCTCGACCGGCGGCGCCTCGGCCCACGGGGTGACGTTGCCCAGGTCCGCGGACGCCCAGGCGTCCTCGGTGCTTGCCGTGACGCTCAGGTGCCGCACCGGCGTCAGCCCGAAGGCCGAGCGCCACAGCCGGTGCCGGTCGCCATCGGTGGGCAGCGCGGCGAACCACCGGGCCAGGGTGAGGAAGTCCTGGGTGCGGTCGGTGCGGCCGCCGGCCTTGTCGTGCAACGCGCGGACGACAGCCAGCAGTGCGGGGATGGCCGCCCGGGCACGAGCGCGCAGCAGCTTGGCCTCGCTCTCCCTGGCCGGAGTGCTGATGAACCAGTCGGTCAGCCCGGACCATTGCCGCAGCCACACCGCGCGCGCCGAGGCGACGGCGGTGTCGGCCTCGCCGGGCGCCGCGTCTGCTGCCTCCCGCTCGGCGGCGATCGTGACCAGGAAGTCGACGCTGTCCGTCGGCAGGCTGACGAGCAGCTCGGTGATCGCGGCGCCACGCGTGAGCAGGTCGTTGATGAACCGCTCGAGATAGTCGATGAGCTGCTCTTTGTAGGCGAGGAACGCCTCGACGTCGGCGTCGTGCAGGTCGATGGTGCGCTGGATCGAGCCCATGAACGCGACTGCGTTCTCGGCGAGTTCGACGAAGCGCTCGCGCAGGCTGCGCAGGGTCTGGTGCACGACGGCCGGGTCGGCCGGCCGCTCGTCCGCCGCTTCGGCGACGCGCTCGCGCAGCTGGTTGAGCAGCGCGACGATGTCCTCGAGCGCCACGGACTGCAACGCTCCCCGGGTGCCCAGCGCGGCGTCGTACTGGGCCAGCGCGCGCTCGGCGGCCTCACCTTCGCGCGACAGCTGGAACAGCATGCGGCGCCGGTAGAAGTCCTCGAGCGCGGTCACCCTGCTGGAGTCGGGGAAGGCGAGCAGGTTGCCCCAGCTCTGCTGGGCCAGGCGCTCCAGCGCTTCGGCGACGGACTCCTCGGTGACCGGCTCCCCGCCGTCGGCGACCAGCGCCGCGTGCACCTGTTCGGGGCGCACGTGGACGGTGAACCGTTCCTTCTCGGCCAGCAACGCGCGCATGACCCGCCGGTAGAGCGCCGCGTTCGGTGCGGCGAGGTAGGCGAACGGCCCGTACCCGTCACCGGCGTGGACGGCGGCGGCTGGCGCCGTCGTCGTCGAGTCGCTCATGCCGTCGGATCTTTCCACGGCGCTCTGACTCTGCTCAGCTGGTGCGCAACAGCCGGTGCAGGACGCGGGTGCCGAACTCGAGCGCAGCCACCGGGACCCGTTCGTCGACGCCGTGGAACAGGGCGGTGAAGTCCAGCTCGGGCGGCAGCTGCAGGGGCGTGAAGCCGAAGTGCCGGATGCCGAGGCGGTCGAAGGACTTGGCGTCGGTGCCGGCCGAGAGCATGTAGGGCAGCAGCCGCGCCCCGGGGTCCTCGGCGGTGATCGCAGCGGTCATGGCGTTGACGAGCGCGCCGTCGAAGCTGGTCTGGACCGGCGGCAGGTTGTCCCAGTCCAGCTCGACCTCGGGTCCGAGGACGTCGGCGAGCTCGGCTTCGAAGATCCCCTCGCGGCCGGGCAGCATCCGCCCGTCCACGGTGGCGCGGGCCACCGAGGGGACGACGTTGGCCTTGTAGCCGGCGTCGAACATGGTGACGGTGGCGGTGTCACGCAGCGTGGCACCGATCATCCGGGCCAGGTTGCCCAGCCGCGCGACCGCCGCCTCGGGATCGTCCTCGTCGAAGGGGACGCCGGTGATCTCCCCGACGCCATACAGGAACTCGCGGACCGGGTCGGTGAGGATGAGCGGGAAGCGGTGCTGCTCCAGGCGGGTGACGGCGGCGGCGAGCTTGGCGACGGGGTTGTCGGTGTGCAGCATCGACCCGTGCCCGGCCGTGCCGGCGACCTTGAGCCGCAGCCAGAGCACGCCCTTCTCGGCGGTCTCGACGAGGTAGGCCCGCACCGGGTCGCGGCCCCCGCGGTCCAGCGTGACCGAGAAGCCGCCGACCTCGCTGATCGCCTCGGTGGCGCCGTCGAACAGTTCCGGGCGGTTGTCGACCAGCCACCGCGCCCCGAGGAAACCGCCGGCCTCCTCGTCGGAGACGAAGGCGAAGATCAGGTCGCGGGCGGGCACGACGCCGTCACGCTGGTAGGCACGGGCCACCGCGAGGGTCATGGCGAGCATGTCTTTCATGTCGACCGCGCCGCGCCCCCAGACGTAGCCGTCGCGGACCTCCCCGGAGAACGGGTGGATCGACCACTCGGCGGCGTCGGCCGGGACGACGTCGAGATGCCCGTGCACCAGCAGTGCCCCGCGCGACGGGTCGGCGCCGGGCAGCCGTGCCACGACGTTGCCCCGGCCGGGCGCGCCGGACTCGACGTAGGTGACCTCGTACCCGACCTCGTCGAGCTTCTCGGCGACGTACTCGGCGGCCTTGCGCTCGGTGCCGACGGCGGTCTTGTCGCCGGTGTTGGTGGTGTCGATGGCGATCAGGTCACCGGCCAGGGTGACGACCTCGGCCACCGCTGCCTGCACCGACGCGGCCAGGTCTGCATCCGGCGCGGGGGCGGCACCGTTCGGGTCGGTCATCGCGGCACTCCAGTGGTCGTCGGGCAGAATATAGTTATCTCCCTAGACATAGTAGAGAAGTTGGCGGCGTCGAGAACGCCGTCACCACGGGGTAACTGGAGGCAGGACGTGCACAGCGATGGCTGATATCGAGGTCAGACTGATCACACCCGGCGAGTACGTGGCGGTCGGCGCGCTGAGCGAGGCGGCCTACCGCCACGACTACTCGATCAGCGACGACTACGCGGCGAACATTCGCGACGTCGCGGACCGCGCGGTCAACCATCAGGTGTGGGTCGCCGTGGACGTCGGCAGCGGCGAGCTGCTCGGGACGGTCGCCACCCCCAAGGCCGGCGAGCGGCTCAGCGAGCTGGCCCGCCCGGGCGAGCTGGACTTCCGGCTGCTGGCCGTCTCCGCCGCCGCACGACGCCGGGGGGTCGGGCGGCTGCTGGTCGAGCACGTGATCGAGCTGGCCCGCACCCGCTATGCGGCCGCGGTGGTGATGAACAGCGGCCCGCAGATGGTCGGCGCGCACCAGCTCTACGCGCAGCTGGGGTTCGCCCGGCTGCCCGACCGGGAGACCCGCTTCGTGGAGGGTGGGACGCGGCTGTTCGCGTTCGGTCTGGACCTGACGGCCGCGGCCGACGGCACACCCACACGGGTACTGGACAACCCGGCGCTCGCGTCGCTGAACGGCCACCACAGCCGCTTCGCCGAGCGTCGCGGCGAGGTGGCCCGCTACCTCACCGAGGTGTCCGTCTGGACGGGCATCCCCGACGAACCGACCGAGCAGGACTGGTCCGACCTCACCGAGCTGATCGGCCCCGGCGGAGTCGTCGGCCTGCCCCCGACCCTCGGGGCGCCGATCGGCTGGACGGAGGTCGGCGGCGGCGAAGGCGTGCAGCTGGTCGACCAGTCCGTCGCGGCCCGCCCGGATCCGGAGGCGATCGTGCTCACGCCGGATGACGTACCGGAGATACTGGAGTTGATCGAGCGCACCAAGCCCGGCCCGTACCTGCCCCGCACGATCGAACTGGGCACCTACCTCGGCTTCCGCCGCGGCGGTCGGCTGATCGCGATGGCCGGCGAGCGGCTGCACCCACCCGGCTTCACCGAGATCAGCGCGGTCTGCACCGACGCCGAGTTCCGGGGTCAGGGCCTGGGCACCCGGCTCGTCCTCGCCGTCGCCGCCGGCATCCGCGAACGCGGGGAGACCCCGCTGCTGCACGCCGCCGCGACCAACGTCAACGCGATCCGCCTGTACGAGAAGCTGGGTTTCCGGCTGCGTCGCCGTTCGGCGATGCGTGCCGTGCAGATCCCGGGCGCCGAGTAGCGACCCCTACTCGGAGCCGGTCGGGCCGGCACCCCAGACCGGTGGGTCGGGGAACTCGGCGCGGAGCACCGGGGCGACCTCGGCGGTGAACAGGTCCAGGCTGGCGCGGTGCGCGGTCTCGCTCAACCCCGAGGCGTCGGCGGGCACGAGGATGACCTGGTGGCCGAACCGCTCGTGGTACCGGCGGACCTTGTCGAGCACCTGCGCGGGGGAGCCGATCAGGGCCGAGCTGCGTTCGACGTAGTCCTCGACCGTGGGGAAGACCGGCTCGACGCCCAGCCGCTGGGCGAACGCGAGGTACCCCGCGAAGGCGGCGCGATAACCTTCCAGCGCCTCCTGGCTCGTCCTGGCGACGTAGATCCCGGCGCTCCCCGCTCCGACGGTGATCTGCCTCGGGTCGTGGCCGTAGTGCTCCCACCGCTCGCGGTAGTAGTCGATCAACTCCGCGTAGGGGTCGATCGGGTTGGTGACGTTGGCCGAGAACAGCGGGTCACCGTAGCGGGCGGCGAGATCCACCGACTCCTTGCTGGTGGCGCTGCCGTGCCAGATCCGGATCGGCCGCTGGTAGGGCTGCGGCCACACCTCCGCATCCAGCAGCGGCGGCCGGAACTTCGTGTCGTAGGTGATCTTGTTGTTGTCCCACAGTTGCCGGAAGACCTCGTAACTCTCCGCGTTGCGGTCCCACTGGTCCTCAGGCGTGACGT
>Ga0164242_10005338_pt1 | contig 14321 bp, 13 predicted proteins | sample OricomgcompostMG_FD_108783 | JGI IMG/M metagenome (GOLD analysis project Ga0164242, IMG submission 108783) | Miracle-Growth compost microbial communities from Emeryville, California, USA - Original compost - Miracle growth compost (MG) ... | reverse complement strand
GCGGCAGCTCTACGTCCACGACCCGGGCGCCCGCATCGGCCAACAGGTCCAGGGCTCTCGAGAACACGGCAGGCTGCGCAGGGTCGATTCCCGCAAGCGCGTACCTCTCCAGGCGGTCGACGCCGATCGTCAATCCGTCCAGCGACCCAACGAGCGCGGAGTAGTAGTCCTCGACAGGTCGCCGCGACGATGTGCTGTCGGTGGGAGCGTGGCCAGCCATCGCATCGAGAAGGAGGGCACAGTCGGCGGCGGTGCGGCCCATGGGACCCACATGGTCGAGCGTGTAGCCGAGGGGAACGACGCCATCCTTCGGCACGCGACCGAAGGTCGGTTTGAGGCCGGTGATGCCATCGAAGGCGGCGGGGATCCGGATGCTGCCGGCGGTATCGGTGCCGACCGCGCCCAGGAAGAAGCCGAGGGCGAGACCCGAGCCAGATCCTGAGCTCGAGCCGCCTGCCCAGCGGTCGAGGTCCCAAGGATTTCGCGGGATCGGGAACGGTTTATCGGCGTCCGGCAAACCGGTGGCGAACTCCATCGTCGTGACCTTGCCCATCACGACCGCGCCGGCGGCGCGCAGGCGACGGGCCACCGTCGAGGCGCCAACGTGCTTGTTCCAGGTTGGCTCGAGTACCAGGCTCTGGGCGGTGGTGCTGCCCTCGACGTCGGCGACGATGTCCTTGAGACCGATCGGGATACCGTCCAGCGGCCCGATGGCCTCGCCGCGCTGTCTGCGGCTGTCCGACGCCGAGGCCGCGCGGCGAGCGCTATCGTCGGCCCGCGCCAGGAAGACGCCGACGCGAGCGTCGTGGAGGTCGGCCGTTGCGAGACACTCCTCGACCAACTCTGCTGAGCTCACGCTGCCTGCCGCCATCGCCGAAGACGCTTCCTGCAGTGTCCACGGCGTCTCTCTGCTCATCGGGGCTCCTGCCGCGGGATCGCGCTTGAGGCGAGCTCCATGCGCGGAACGTCGGGGATGCCCACCCTGAGGTCGCCGTGGATGTGGACGATCGCGAAGTCGATGGCATCTCCGTGTTCGTCGCGGATGACCTGCTCCATCCACATCAGCGGTGCCCCCGGCGCGACATCGAGGAGGAGAGCGACCTCCTCGTCGGCGAGTCGGGGCTGCAGTACGACGTCCTGCGCTCGCACGGCGGTGCCGGTGTGGCTGAGCAATGAGAAGAAGTCACCGAGGAAGTCGGTCGGAGCGAGGCTGGCGGCTTCGTGGCGACGAAGATAGTTGGTGATCACGCAGATCGGCTGGTCGTTGCGGCGGAGCACGTAGTCGATGCACAAGCAGTCGTCGCCGGGGCTGACATCAGCCAGACGCGCGGCGACTGCGTCTGGCGCCGCTGTCCACGTCCACTCGAGCAGGCGGGCCTGCAGTCGGTCGCGGGCGCCGAACTGGCGCAGGAGCGGGGTCTCGCCGGTAGGCAGCTTGATGTTGACCTCGACGCTGTCGCCGAGACGGAGCGTGCCGAGCCCTCTGCGGCGCTCGATGAGCCCTTCGTCGGCCAGGAGTGCCAGCGCCTCACGGACGGCATCCCGTGGTGCGGCGTACTCGGTCATCAGCTCCGCCTCGCCTGAGATGCGCAGACGCGCGTCGCCGCCCCAGTGATCGGCGAGGGTCACCCTCAGCAGGTCGCGCACGCGCCGCACGAGGAGGCGCCGCGCCGGCGGGAAGGTCGGCTCCGCCGCAACGCTCGAATGGTTTCGCATGGTTGTGATCTTGGGCACAGGGCAGTTACGCGGCTACACGGGTCGGACCCTCCGAGTGGGCGCTTCCACAGTCGGACGGGCTCCGAGCGGGAGAATCACCCGAAGACTGCCCGGCGTAACTCGGCGCCCGTCTCATGACATGAGACAGGCGCCGAGTTACGCGGGAACTGTGGGGTCGCTACAACGCGATGAGTTCCTGAACCGCGCGGTCCTCGAGCTGGGCGACCGGCCCGTCCCCGACCAGCTGGCCACTTCGCATCGCGAGGTAACGATCCGCGAGCTTCTGGATCATGGCGATGTGCTGCTCCACGAGAAGCAGCGCGGTGCCCCGTGTCCGGATCTCCTTCAGGGCCTCGACGATGGCGTCGATGATGACCGGGGCCAGGCCCTCCGTGGGCTCGTCGAGCATGAGCAGAGCTGGCTCGGCCATGAGCGCGCGTGCGATGGCGAGCATCTGCTGCTCGCCCCCGCTCAGCGCCGTGCCGGGGCGATGGCGGCCGCGGGCGAGGTTGGGGAAGAGCTCGAAGACGGCGTCGAGTGACCACGTGCCGCTGCGTCGGGACGCGCGGCCGAGCAGGATGTTCTCCTCGACCGTCAGGTTCCCGAAGATGCGTTTGCCCTGGGGCACGAGCGAGACGCCACGGGCGGTCGGCACATGGGCCCGTCGGGGCATCGACTCGCCGGCGACCAGGATCTCGCCGCGAACCGACGGCACCCCGTAGACCGCAAGCAGAGTCGTCGACTTCCCGGCGCCGTTGCGACCAACGAGTCCGACGGTCTCGCCCTCCTCGATGGCGAACGACACGTCCTGCAGGATGACCGCGCCGCCGTAGGACGCGTAGACGTGACGGAACTCCAGGATCGCGCTCACGCGGCACTCCCTAGGTAGGCGCGGATGACATTGGGATCTGCTCTGACCTGGTCGGGCGCTCCGGAGCTGAGCACCTTGCCGAGGTCGAGGACCGTGATCACGTCGCAGGTGCGGAAGACCCCGTCGACGTCGTGCTCGACCAGCAGAGCGGCGACATTGCGCTCCCTGCAGAGCTCGCGGACGTGCTGGAGCATGCGCACCGCCTCGTCGGCGACCAGTCCGGCACACGGCTCGTCGAGCAGCACCACCCGGGGGCGGCCGATCAGCGCGATCGCGAGGTCGACCGATCGCTGGGTGCCGTAGGCGATCTCTCCGCAGACCCGGTCGACGACCTCGCCAAGGCCGAGCGTGTCGATGATGCCGGCAAGGTCGGGCTCGTCGTTGCGGCGCGCGACCATCTCAAGCTGGCGGCCAACCGTCATCGACGAGAAGATGCTGGTGCGCTGGAAGGACCGGGAGATGCCATGACTGCGGCGCCACCGGACCGAGCGTCCGGTGATGTCCTCGCCGTCGAGGACGACCTGGCCTGCCGAGGGTCGCTTGCGGCCCGAGAGCGCGTCGATGAAGGTCGACTTGCCTGCGCCGTTCGGCCCGATCACGCCATGCACCTGACCGGACTCGAGGCTGACGTCCACGTCACTGTTGGCGAGCACCGCGCCGTACCTCACCGAGAGTCCTCGCGCTTCGAAGACGGCCATCAGCGTCGACCTCCCATCCCGGGGCGCTCTTTCCGGAGGCGCCTCCATATCCGCTGCAGCGTGCCGGTGACGCCCCCGGGCAGGAAGACGAGCACCACGATGAGAGCAATTCCGGTGTAGAGGTGCAGGTTTCCTCCGGTATTGAGATGGGCCTCTCCCCACACATAGAGGCCGGTGCCGAGCAGTGGTCCGATGAGGGAGCCGAGCCCACCGACCATGGCCGCGATCAGCGAGTCCCCGGCTCGGCTGAAGCCGAGGATGTCGGGCGAGACGTAGGCCCCGTTGAGCGCGAAGAGGGCACCACCGAGGGAGGCGACCAGGCCCGAGAGCACGAACGCCGCGAGCCGCGGCCGGAAGGTGTTGTAGTTGGAGAAGCGCATCCGCTCCTCGTTCTCACGCACTCCCTCGAGAATGGTGCCGAATGGCGAGCGGCCCAGGAGCCAGACCGCGACCACGCAGACGATCAGCACGATCCACACGATGGGCCAGAAGAGTCCCGGGTTCTGTAGGTCGCTCGCATTCACGCCGGCGAAGGTGTCGTCGGGTCGGAAGCTGATCAGCAGGCCGTCATAGGCGCCGGTGAGCGGGCGGAACGAGGTCTGGACGCAGAGTTGGTAGAGCGCCTGCGACAGGGCGAGGGTGAGCATCAGGAAGCCCATCCCGGAGGCCCGCACGACAAGCACGCCCATGACGAGCGAGAGTGCCGTGCCGACGAGGACTCCGAACGCGAACGACTGCGTCATGCTCCAGCCGTAGTGGTTGACCCCTACTCCGACGGCGTACGCAGCGCCGCCGAAGAAGGAGGTGTGGCCCAGGCTGATGAGACCCAGATGCCTGGCCAGGAAGCCGATGCCGAGGGCCAGCAGGCCGAGCAGCGCCGCCTCGACGGCGAGGCTCATCGTGTAGGTGTCTTTGATGACATAGGGAACGGCGTAGCCGACGGCGGCCACGACGACCGCCACGGTGAGGCCGAAGACGAGTCCCCGACGGCTGCGACGGCCGGCCGGGACCTCTGCGTTGGACTGGGACACCTCAGGCAGCGTGGTGGCGGTCATCAGACCCTCCTTCCGGCAAGGCCCTGGGGCCGCCAGAGCAGCACCACGACGAGCGCGACGTACGGGACGACGACCGCCACGCTCGGCGACCATACGGTCGTCAGCGTCTGGATGATGCCGAGCGCCATTCCCGAGATCATCGCGCCGGCGATGCTGCCGACTCCGCCGACCACGACCACGATCAGCACGATGATCAAGAAGGTGTCGCCCATTCCGGGATCGAGGGAGACGTACGGCGCAGCGAGGGCGCCAGCCAGCCCGGCAAGGGCTGCCCCGAGACTCACCACGATGAGGCTGATCCGGTTGACGTCGATGCCCATGATCCCGGCCGTCTCGAGGTCTTGGCTCGCGGCACGGATGTACAGGCCAGTGCGGGTGCGGCGGAGCCACGTCACGAGCGCGACCGCCATCACCACCGCGGCCACGATGATCGCGAGGCGGAAGGTCGGATACTCGACTCCGAAGAGCGAAGTCGTGCCGCGCAAGCCCGGAGGCGGGTCGACCGAGAGGGTCTTCTCACCCCAGATCAGCACGACGACTCGCTCGGCGATGAGCGCCAGGCCGAAGGTCACGAGGCCCAGCTCGATGTGCGAGCGGTTCTGGAGCGGCCGGAAGAAGACGAGCTCGAGCACGACCCCAATGAGGGCCAGCGCCACTGGGACGACGACGAGCGCGAGCCAGAAGCTGACGTGAAGCGAGACCGAGTACGCGATATAGGCGCCGGACATGTACAGCGCTCCGTGAGCGAAGTTGGTCACGCCGCGGAGGCCGTAGATCATCGCGAGCCCTGAACTGAGGACCATGAGCAGTGAGCCGAGAGCGATCCCGTTCAGGACCTGAGCCGCGTTCATAAAGCTCCTTCGTACGTCGAGGTCGGAGCCCCAGGGCGGGACGGCGTCGCCGGCCCGCCCTGGAGGCTCAGAACGAGCAGGCCGACTCGGCCTGGGGCGTGGTCTTGTCGGGCTGAGCCGTAGCGACGATCTTGAACGCATCGCCGCCGTCGCCCTTGACGACCTGACCGAGGTAGGACGGCCTGAGGAGCTGGTGGTCGTCTGCGCGCATGGTCACGGAGCCCACGATGCTGTCGAAGGTGAGCCCGTCGAGGGCGTCACGCACCTTCTCCGGGTCGATCGAATCAGCCTTGTCGATGCCCGCGAAGAGGGTCTCCGCCGCCACGTAGTTGTCGGCAGGGACGTAATACGGGGCCGAGCCGTACTTCTTGGTGTAGTCCGACACGAAGGTCTTGTTCAGTGTGTTGTCCCCGGCGACGTCGTAGCCGACGTTGTTGTAGAAGCCCTGGATGCTGGCGCCCAGCGCGGGAAAGAGTGGCTCGGAGACCATGTTGAAGCCGAGGACGGTCTTAAGCGACTTCGTGAGGTTGAACTGGTTGGCCTGCTTGACGAAGGCGATGCCGTCGGCGCCGTACTCGACGGCGAAGACAGCATCGGCGCCGCTGCTCTTGACCTTGGTGATGTAAGAGCCGAAGTCGGTGGTGTTCAGCGGGGCGAACTGGGTGGAGACGACCTGCTTCCCCGCGGCTTTCGCCGCGCTGGTGAACTCCTTGGCCGCCGAATGGCCGGTAGCGTAGTCGACCGCGACGATGGCCCACTTGTTGCCAGGCATGGATCCGATGGAGCCGGCCAGGGCGTTGATGTCCATGCTGTTGGTCTGCACGATGTGGAAGGCGTTGGCCGCGCACTGATCACCGACCAGCGCGTCGTCCTTGCCCAGCGCGTTGAAGGAGAGCGCTCCCAGACCCTGAAGCTGAGCGTTGAGCGCGGCGTGCTCGGGTGATGTCATGACTGCCCCGATGAAGCCGGCGCCCTCTTTGGCGACCGCCTCCTTGGCGACGCGGAGGGTCGTGGCGGTGTCACCGTCGGTTCCCTTCTTCAGGAGCTCGACCTTGTGGCCGTCGATGCCTCCCTTGGCGTTGACCTCGTCGACAGCGATCTGCCAACCCTTGACCGCGTCGGTGCCGAACTGCGCCAAGGCACCGGTCGTCGGAGGGATCAGAGCGATCTTGATCGTGGCACTGTCGCCGCTACCCGAGTTGGACGTGCTGGAGCTGGCGGAGCCGCATGCTGCCAGCGACAGAGCGAGTGCGGCGGCGAGCGCGGTGGCCGGGAATCTCTTGTTCATACCTACCTCGGGTGGTCGACGGGGACCCGGCGGGCGCCGGCGTGACGTGTATCACCTGAGTTTGGTCGGACATTTGAATCGGTTCGACCCCCAGAAGAGGCATTCGACTCACCCCAAGGAGTGATCGGGCTCACATCAAACTGCCCCTCCCGCGCGATCGCGCATGCGAAGTCCGGGGCGGCGGCGATTCACCGGCTTACGACCCTGCCACTGCGCCGGCATCCCGGGCTCATCTCCCATGCTCAAGCACCGAGGACGCCCGCAGGCTCCTCTGCGACGACTGGACGACGCTCGGCACTGACCACGAGCATCACCGACGCAACGACGAGCCCGCCCCCGATGAGCACGGGCGAGCCGATCGGCTCGGAGAGGATGGCCCAGCCGAGAACCACCGCGACGACCGGGTTGATGTACGCATGGGTGGCGGTCAGCGAGAGCGGCACGTGAGTCAGGAGCCAGGTGAATGCCAGGAAGGCGACGATCGAGCAGGCTACGACGAGATAGATGAGGGCGAGCCAGCCGCGCGTGGAGTACGCCATGCTGAACCCCTCACCGTCGGCGACGGCGAGGAGCACTGAGCAACCGCAGGCGACGAGCTGCTGGTAGGTTGCAATGACGAAGGCGTCCGCGGGGAGGTCGATCACGCCCTGGAGGTAGGAGCCGACGGTCCAGCTCAGGCTCGAGGCCAGACAGAGCACGACGCCGATCACGGGGAGCGACTCCCCCACTCCCTGGCCGAGGAGGACTAGCGCAACCAGTCCGCCGAAGCCGACGACCACTCCAGCAACTGTCAGCGGCGGTGGTCGGTCTCCGAGGAGCAGCCGCAGAAGCACGGCCCAGGCCGGCACCGCTGCGACGACGAGTGCCGTCACGCCCGACGGAAGACCGTTGACCTGTGCCAGGGCCTGCAACCCGTTGCCGAAGCCGAGCAGCAGGGCGCCGGTCAGGATCAGCGACTTCAACTGCGGCCGTGTCACCCGCAGGGCACCGGGGCCGCGCCGTACGGTGACGATCACGGCCAGCAGAAGCCCGGCCAGCAGAAACCGCTGCGCCATCGCCTGGAACGGGTCGACCTCGTTGATGACGAGGCGAATGCCGAGGTAGACCGATCCCCACAGGACCCAGACGACTGCCAGGCACACAACCATGAGCGGGCGGCTGGTGCCCGGGGCGAGCGGGGGCACGGTCAGGCGAAGTTCGGTGGGCGTTTGGCGATGAAGGCGGTGATCCCCTCAGCGGCCTCGCCGTGCTCGAAGAGTCCCTGCTCCTGCTCGGCCTCGAACCGCATTCCGTCGGCGAGTGGCACTTCTGCGGCAGCATCGACGGTGCGTACGACGGCCAGCTGGGCTGGCAGCGAGGACGTCACGAGCTCGGCAGCGAGGTCGAGCGCGGCCTTGACGACATCGTCGTCCGTGACGCGGTCGATAAGACCGATCGCGTGCGCCTCGTCGGGCTCGACCTGTCGAGCGGTCAGCATGATGTCGAGCGCGCGCCCGCGGCCCACCAGTCGGGGCAGCCGTTGAGTGCCACCGGCCCCGGGAATGAGGCCGAGCTTCACCTCGGGAAGCCCGAACCGCCCGCGCGGTGCGCTGACCCGGAGGGTGCAGGCCATCGCAAGCTCGAGTCCACCGCCGAGAGCGAGTCCGTCGATCGCAGCGATCGAGATCCACGGTGCCGCGGCGAGGCGGTCGTTGACGGCGCGCATCTTGTCGCCGTAGGCGGCGAAGGAGGCGGCGTCGATGGCCGACATGTGCTTGATGTCGGCGCCGGCGGCGAAGAAGCCCTCAAGAGCGGAGGCGATCACCATCACCTTCACGTCCCCTGCGACCTCGGCCGCTTCGATCGCGGCATGCATGCCGTCCAGGAGCGGCTCGCCGAGGGCATTCGCAGGTGGCCGTTCCAGGGTCACGACCATGATTCCCTGGGATTCGGTGCGCCAGGTCACCACCTCGGCCGGTACGTCGCTGGTCATCGATGCGTCTCCTGTCGTTGCGGCTCAACGTGTCTCGCCACAGGCCGTCGTGTCGAGATCTCAGTCACGACGGCCTGTGGTCTTCTCCATGTGCTCAGGGACGGCGCGGGAACTTCGCGAAGTCGGGCGATCGCTTCGCCTTGAACGCCTCGCGTCCCTCCGCGGCCTCGTCGGTCCCGTAGAAGAGCAGGTTGGCGTCGTGCGCGAGCTGCTGGATCCCCGCGTACCCGTCCTCGTGGGCATGGAAGCTCAGCTTCGAGAGCCGCAGTGCATACGGCGACAGCGCGAGCATCTCCCGACACCAGCGCATGGTCTCGGCCTCGAGTTCCGCGAGCGGTACGACGGCGTTCACAAGTCCCATGTCGAGTGCTGTGGACGCGTCGTACCGACGGCACAGGAACCAGATCTCCTTCGCCTTCTTGGGGCCGACGAGGTCGGAGAGGATGCTCGAGCCGTAGCCCCCATCGAAAGAGCCCACGCGGGGGCCGACCTGCCCGAAGACGGCGTTGTCGGCCGCGATCGTGAGATCGCAGACGAGATGGAGGACGTGACCACCGCCGATCGCCCACCCGGCGACCATGGCGACGATTGGTTTCGGGCACCGTCGCATGGCGACATGGAGGTCGGTCACATGGAACCGGCCGGTCGCGTTCGCGTCGAGCTTGTACCCGCTATCCCCGCGCACCCGCTGGTCACCGCCCGAGCAGAACGCACGGTCTCCCGCCCCGGCCAGAACGATCACGCCCACCGACTCGTCCTCGCGGGCGGCCCGCAGTGCGTGATCGATCTCGATCAACGTCTGGGGCCGGAAGGCGTTGTGGACCTCGGGACGGTTGATGGTGATCTTCGCGATCCCGTCCTCGGTGGTGGCGTAGAGGATGTCGGCGTACTCGCCGGACGGGATCCAGGTCTCCGGACTGTTCGCGGAGTCAGTTGATGCCATGGAGGACATAGTCGTTGTGCTCACGCCATCGTGAGGCCGCCGCTGACCGACAGCGTCTGCCCGGTGACGAAGGCCGCGCCGTCGGAGGCGAAGAACGCCACCGCCGGCCCGATGTCGGCGGGAGTTCCCAGGCGCTTCATCGGAACGGCCCGAGTCATGCCGCCGATGACCTTCTCGGCGTCGCCGGCGCCATCGGCGAACTTGCGCAGCGCCGGGGTGTCGGTCGGACCCGGGCAGACGGTGTTGGCGGTGACGCCCTTGGTGGCGACCTCGCGGGCAAGTGTCTTGGTGAAGGCGATGATGCCGCCTTTGGCGCCGGAGTAGACAGACTCGAGGGAGGAGCCGACCCGACCGGCGTCGGAGCCGATGTTGATGACCCGGCCGAAGCCGCGCTCGATCATTCCGGGGACGACGGTGTGGATGACGCGTAGGGCGCCCTTGTAGTTGATGTCGAGGATCTTGTCCCAGAACTCCTCGGTGGTCTTGATGAACGGCATGAAGTCGTCCCACCCGGCGTTGTTGACCACGATCTCCACCGGTCCCAGCTCGGACTCGACGGTGGCGACCGCAGCCTTCACCGACTCGGTGGAGGTGACATCGATCTCGACGGCGACGGCCTCGCCACCAGCAGCCGTGATCTCCTTCGCCGTCTCTTCGGCGGTGGCGAGATTCAAGTCGGCGACAGCGACCCGGAAGCCCTGCTCGCCGAGCGTGGTGGCAATGCCCTTGCCGATGCCTTGGGCGCCTCCGGTGACGAGAGCGACGCGGTTGCTCATCTGTGGATCCTTACCTGTTGACCTGTGCGAAGGTGCTGGATGAATACGGAATGTCTGACCGTCGGTGCTCAGACGGCCGGGTACCAGTGGACCGGGCCAGCCACGATCGAGTGGCTGGTGAGCTTGCGTCCAAGGGTGGTTTGGGCCTCGCGAGCGGCGAGGATCACCTGATCGAGGTCGAGGCCGGTGTCGACGCCCATCTCGTGGAACATGCTGACGAGATCTTCGGTGGCGATGTTGCCGGTCGAGCCCTTCGGAACGGGGCAGCCGCCCAGCTCTCCGAAGCTCGACTCGAAGCTGCGGCAGCCCGCCTCGAGAGCGGCGTACGCATTGGCCAGCCCCTGACCGCGGGTGTTGTGGAAGTGAGCGGTGACCTCGACGCCGGGAAGGCGCTCGATCGCGGCCGCGAAGAAGCGCTGGGCGTAGGCCGGGTTGCACATCCCGGTCGTGTCGCCGAAGCCGATCTCGGTAGCGCCCGCCTCGGCGAACTGCTCGGCGAGGCCGAGGACGCGCTCCATCGGGACCTTGCCCTCGTACGGACAGCCGAACGAGGTCGCGACGACCGCGCAGAAGGTGAGGTCTTCGGCGACGATCCGCTTGCCCATGTCGATGACATCGGTCATCGTCTCGGCGACCGTGCGGTTGATGTTCTTCTTGTTGTGCGTCTCGCTTGCGCTGACGAAGAGGGCGATCTCCTCGAAGTGGTCGCGCTCCTTCAGCGCGTTGTCCAGCCCTTTGCTGTTGGGGACCAGCACCATCCGGGCCACGTCGTCGGGCAGCTCGATGCCGTGGAGCACCTCGACGCCGTCGGACAGCTGCGGGATGACATCGGGCCGTACGAAGCTGGCGACCTCGATGCGCTTGAACCCGGCCCGACCCAGGGCGTTGATCAGCCTGATCTTGTCCGCGGTCGGGATCGTCTCGGGTTCGTTCTGGAACCCGTCCCGCGGGCCGACCTCGCGAATCTGTACCCGGCGGGTCTCGTCCTCGGAGCTGTTGGGGTAGCTCGCAGCGAATGTGTCTGTCTCGACGGCCATCAGGCCTCCTCCGTCAGGGCTCGTCGGAGCCGATCTCGGTGATGTGGTGCCGCGACGCCGATGAGGCGTCGCGCGCGTTCGGCGACGGTGCAGCCGGTGAGGACGGCGACGCCGTGTTCGGTGACGACGGCATCGACGTCGACGCGGGCCGTCGTGACCACACCGCCGTGGAGAGTGGGCACGATGGTCGACTCACCCTTGACCTCGGATCGCAGCGCAATGATGGACCGCGCGCCGGTCAGGGCTGCCGCCCGGCTGAAGTCCACCTGGCCCCCGACCGCGCCGATGTGGACCCCGCGGGCGAGCTCGGCGCCGACTTGGCCGAGCAGGTCGACCTCGATCGCGGAGTTGATCGAGACGAGCGAACGCAGCCGCGACAACACCGCGGGCGCGTGGGTATAGCTGGCGGCGCGGAACTCGACGGGCATCGCCGGCAGCCGGTCATAGCCGGACGCGGTGCCGAGGGCCGCGCCCGTCACGACGACGCCCGGGTCGATCTCCTTGCGGGCGCCGGTGATGACGCCCTTCTCGACGAGGGTGAGGACTCCGTCGGTGATCATCCCGCTGTGGACACCGAGCTCGCGGTGGCCGGAGAGGGCGTCGAGCACCGCGTTCGGCAACGTCCCGACGCCGATCTGGATCGTGTCACCGTCCTCGATGAGGGACGCGACGTTCGCGGCGATCCGCAGGTCGGCCGCGTCCGGTGGCCGGGCGTGTGCCTCGCGCAGCGGTCGGTCGGTCTCGACGACAGCCGCGAAGGCGTCGAGCGGCAGCCGCGGGGAGCCCAGGGTCCTGGGCATCCGGTGGTTCACCTCGGCGACGAGGGCCGTCGTGTGTGGGATCGCGTCGGCCACATAGTCGACGCCGATCCCCAACGTCACCATTCCGTCGCCATCTGGCGGCGAGACCTGGATCAGTCCCAAGTCCGTGGGCAGCTGGCCGCGTTCGAACATCCGGGGGATGGAGGAGTAGTGGCAGGGGACCACGTCGAGGAGACCGTGTCGGCTCAGGCCACGGAGCTGACCGAGCCCCCCGTACGAGAGGACCGTGATCGCATCGGGGAGGTCACCGGCGAGTCGCTCGTTCCAGGTGAGGCCACAGAACGCGCGCACCGGTCCGATGCGGTCGACCTGGCTCAGGAACGCATTGACAAGCGGCTCCGGCTCCGCACCACCCTGTCCCCACCAGACTCCGCCGTCGCGTCCGACCAGTGCCTCGAACTCGATGCCCTCGACTGTCCCCGACACGACCATCAGCGCACCCGCTGGACCAAGGTCGCGGTGCCGAGACCACCGCCGCAGCACATGGTGACCAGGCCCACCTCGACGTCGCGGCGCTCCATCTCGGCGAGCAGCGTGGCGAAGAGCCGGGACCCCGTCGCGCCGACGGGATGACCCAGGGCGATCGCGCCACCGTTGACGTTGACTCGGTCCATGTCGGGCTTGAGCTCGCGCTCCCACGCCAGCACCACCGAGCTGAAGGCCTCGTTGATCTCGACCAGGTCGATGTCGGCCATGGTCATGCCGTTGCGCTCGAGCAGGCGGCGTGTGGCCGGGATCGGACCCGCCAGCATGATGTCCGGATCGACGCCGACGGTCGTCTGGTCCAGCACGCGAGCGCGCTTGCTGAGCCCGTGTGTCTCCACAGCGGCGTCGGAGGCGATCAGCACACCGGCAGCGCCGTCAGTGAGCGGAGAGGACGACCCTGCGGTCACTCTGCCGGCCTCAGGGCCCTCGGCCGGCCGGAAGACCGGCTTGAGAGCGGCGAGCGACTCGGCCGTCGTGCCGCGACGGATGCCTTGATCGGTCGTGCGCACGGCACCATCCAGCTCAAGCGGGATCATCTCGCGTTGGAACCGTCCCGCTTCGGCGGCGACGGAGGCGAGGGCATGGGAACGAGCCGCGAACTCGTCCATCTCGAGCCGGTCGATCCCCCACCGGTCCGCGATGCGCTCCGCCGACTCCCCCATCGTCGGGAAGTCGTAGAGCGCGCGCAGCTCCGCCGGCCAAGCGTCGCCGAAGAGCTTCTCCGTGTCTCCGACCGCCGTCATGGGGATGTGGCCCATGTGTTCGACACCGCCGGCGAGGACGAGGTCATGCGTGCCGGAGGCGACGAGCGCTGACGCCATCTCGACCGCCGTCTGAGCCGAGCCGCATCGGCGGTCCAGCACCGTTGCCGGTATCTCGGGTGGGTAGCCGGCCTGCAGCCAGGCGTTGCGGGCGATGTTGCGCGACTGTTCGCCGAACGGCGCAGTACAGCCGATGATGAGATCCTCGACGTCGGAAGGATCGAGACTCGCGCTGGCGAGCAGCGCCCGGTAGACGGCGCCGAGAATCACGTTGGGATGGGTGTCGCGGTACCAGCCCTTCTCGGGGTGGCCTTTCCCCATCGGCGTACGAAGGGCGTCCACGATCCAGGCCTCGCGGCCAGTTCCTGCAAAGACCATCAGATCACCGTTCCTCCGTCGACGGGCAGCACTTGCCCGGTGATGTACGACGCAGCATCGGACGCGAAGAAGACGAAGGTCGCGGCGATCTCGTCGGGATAGGCCCATCGACCCAGCGGGATCCGCGCCAGCGTCATCTCCGCGAGCTTCTCGTTGCTTCGGATGTTCTCCGTCATGTTCGTTGCGGCCAGCGGCGCGACTGCGTTGACGGTGATCTGCCGCTTGGCGAGTTCACGGGCGAGCGACTTCGTCATTCCGATGACTCCGGCTTTCGCCGCCCCGTAGTTGACCTGGCCGATCGTGCCGACCAAGCCGGCAGCCGACGTGACGTTGATGATCCGACCGGTGCCGTCGTCGGGGAGATGCGGCAGTGCCGCCTGGCTGACGGTGAAGGTGCCGCCCACATGGATTCCGAGGACCAGCTCGAAGGCGTCCTTGGTCATTTTCGGGAACATCGCCGGCGAGATCGCGCCCGCGTTGTTGACGACGATGTTGAGGACGCCTTCGCCGAGTGCGGCCGCCTGGGCGGCCGCCGCCTGCGCTTGCTCGGTGTCGCGCACGTCGAGCGCCGCAGCTTCTGCCCTACCACCGCTTCGAACGATCTGGTCGGCGATGGCTGCGGCAGCGTCCTTGTCGACGTCGCTGACCACGACCGCCGCTCCCGCGGC
>Ga0164242_10005337_pt1 | contig 14321 bp, 14 predicted proteins | sample OricomgcompostMG_FD_108783 | JGI IMG/M metagenome (GOLD analysis project Ga0164242, IMG submission 108783) | Miracle-Growth compost microbial communities from Emeryville, California, USA - Original compost - Miracle growth compost (MG) ... | reverse complement strand
GGCGAACAGGTCGACTGGTCGCATTGCGGCACCTGCGACAACTGCCTGCACCCGCCCGAACAGGAACTGAGTCCGCTGCATGACGGACGTACTGCGCCCGATGCGGGTCGCGAACAACGGGACGCGCTGGAGGTCGGCGACAGGGTAAGCCTCGCCCGCTATGGCGAGGGCCTGGTCGCAGCGGTGGCCGGCGACAAGGTCACCGTCGATTTTCCCGACAGCCGCAGCCGCACCTTCTTGCGGGACTACGTCAAGCGCATCTAGCCCGGAAATTTCACCAGACCGGCCCTCGATTGACAGGAAAGCGCATGCTTGCCCGGCTTATGGCTTGCCATGTTCCGATCCGGTCTGGCCCGTTGGCCGGTGTGGGTGACGCGATCTTGAACGGCACCGCGGACGCGTCGCCGTAGCGCGCGACGACCTCGGTGATGCGCACCGATTCCTGCAGGCGGGTGGCGCCGGTAACCGGCATCTTGTCGCGCCCAGCATGATCGTAATGCCATCGATTTTCTGGCAGTGATCGAAGTCGATGAACGGTAGCGCAACGCTCGGCCAACCGGCATCACGCTGTCGCAGCGGGCCGCGCCATCAATGATGAAGTCGCTTCCTGCGTACCGACGTTCAGCGGCCGCGTGGGACGGTCACTGCCTTGTCCTCGTGCGTGATCCTTGCGCGTGACGTCGGGAGTCCTCGCCCGGCGCCGATGCCGCCTGGGCGACATAGGTTACGACGAGCAGGCGACGCAAGGACAATTTGTTCGGGCTTCCGCAAAAATGCCGGCGAGATGAATCGTTTGCATTTCCGGCTTGCGGCCGTTTCTAATTTTTGGCGCCGCGACGATAAAAGTTTGTCGGCAGATACCTTGACGCCATTCTGCTCAGGCATCCGAAAGAACGCCGGGCCGGCACGAAAATCATAAAAAAACCTATCGCCTACTGATATTCATCAATATTTTAATAGGCACTTAAGTTCTTTCCTGCTTCTCAAATAGGCCAAGTAGTTATCAACAAGTATATTTTCTTGAGAGGAATGGACATGAAACCTTCAGTCTTGCTTGCGACCTTGGTCGCCGCGCTTGCGCTGACCGCATGCGGAAAAAAAGAAGCAGCCACGCCTGACTCCTCGAGTGGCAGTTCCAGCACCGCCGGCTCGACCGCCGCGCCGGGCGCAGCACCGAGCACCGCTCCGGCCACGCCGCCGAGCTCGGATACCGGCAGCAGCGGAGCCACTTCCGGCGGTACATCGGGCGGTAGTGCCACAGGGTCAGAAAGTGGCAGCAGTACGGGCGCCACGTCGGGTGCCGCGCCCGGCGCAACGCCTTCTGCGCCAGGCGGCAGCAGCGACACCGGCGGTACTGGCGGCACCAGTGGCAGCAGCGGCACCAGTAGCAGCGATACCGGCAGCAGCGGCAGCAGTAGCGGCACCAGCGGTACCGGATCGATGAGCGGCGGCACCGGCGGGACCAGTGGCAGCAGCGGCACCAGCGGCGGCAGTTCTTCCAGTACCGGCAAATAAGCACGACGGGTGCAATGGCGGCAATGCCATTGCACCTTTCTCCCGGCGGCCTCGCGCCCCGTCATTCATTTCCCCCTTCCCCCTGTCTCCTCCGCTGCGCCTTATCCGCTTGCCGGCCAGGAGCTGCATTCTTCTTCCATCGTGCATCCTCTCCTGGCAGCAGATGACGAACGGGGCGATATGGCGCTCGTATAGAATCCGTCATTTTCAAATGCCAGCATGACGATGTCCGGTACTCTTCCCTTCCCTGCAGCAGACACGCTGCTCGTACGCGACCCGCAGCAATTGCCGTGGCTGCCCTGGGCAATGCGCGGCAGTCATTTCAAGCTGCTGGCGGCCGACCCGGCCAGCGGCCGCTTTTCGCTCCTGATCCGGCTTGAGCCCGGCCTGGTCGCGCCGCCGCATCGGCATGTCGGTGCGGTCGAAGGATGGATCCTCGAAGGCGGCTTTCATTACGCCGACGATCCGTCCCGGCGCTTCTGCGCCGGCTGCTATTTGCTGGAGAAGGATGGCGCCGTGCATCAGCCGGTCAGTCCGGAAGGCGCGCTGATGTTCGCGGTATTCCACGGCGCCATCGAAGGCCTGGACGCGAACGGCAGGGTCAGCGGCCGCATCGATTGCGCGTGGCACGTCGGCGCCTGGGAAAAGGGAAGCGGCCTGCCTGCCCCGCAATAAGCAGCGGCGCGCACGCCGGTCAGCGCCGCAGCGGCTCGATCCGCAACTCGCCGCGCAGCAGCGGCCGCACCAGGATCTTGTAGGTATCGACGTCGAAGCTGCGCCGGCTGCTGCGCTTCGGGGCCGCGGCAGGAGTGCCGTCGTCGATCGAACCAAGATAGAACCAGTGGTCGATCACATGCGTCTGGCGCCAGCCGTCGCACTCTTCGACAATGCCCATCGGCCCCGCATACGGCCAGACCACCACCCGCATCTCTTCCAGCGCGCCGCGCAGACGGCGGTAATGCTCGTCGGCCGATTCGGCACCGACGCAGGCGCCGCGGCAGCGCGCGATCTGGCGCGCAAAACAGGCGCGCCCGCGCGTCGTCGCTTCCAGCCCGCTCAGGGCCGGGCACAACTGCTCGGTCTCGACGATCGCGCGCAAGCGCTCCAGTGCCGCCTTGCGCGTCGCGAACAGGCCGAACAGGTCGGCGGTTTTTGCAAAGTCATGGTCGCGCGCATAGACGATCTCCGGCATCGCATCCGGTCCCGCCGCCAGCCGCAGCGTGCACATCTCGCGCATGCGGCGCAGCTTCTTGTTGTGCAGCGGCTGCATTTCCTTGATCAGGCGCGATTCCAGCAGCAGCGCACCGATGTCGCCGGCGGTTCGGCGGAATTCCACGTAACGGCTCTGCTGCAGCATGCGCGCCTCCTCCGGAGTGCGCAGGTGCGACAGCACGCGGCTGCGCAGGTTGACGCTCTTGCCGATGTAAAGCGGCCGGTCCTGCTCGTCCCGGAAGATGTAAATCCCGGGCTTGTTCGGCAGCGCATCGAGGCTGGCGCGATCGATGTGATGCGGGTAGACGAAGGTGTCGGCGGGATCGGGCTGGACCACGAGGCCGACTGAAGTAACACGGGCTTGCATGAAGGATAAAAGAGCTGTGAAGAATGAAAGCAGCTTGCTCACATAACAAAACTAACTAAGCGGTCGGGATGTTTTACTGTACATTTATACAGTATATTGACGCACTGCATTTCCGGAAGGCAGCCGCGTCATTTAGCCCTTACTAGGAGGTTGAATGTCGGCATTAGTTTCCGGTGCAAGGCTGCCGGCCGCGATTTCATTGGCCGCGCCGGTATGGCGCGCCGACCAGATGGGATCGTATCAGGCACCGGTCATCTCCAGCGGATATCCGGCGCTGGACCATGAATTGCCGGACGGCGGCTGGCCTGCTGCCGCCCTGGTCGAACTGCTGCAGCCGCAGTCCGGCATCGGCGAGCTGCAACTGCTGCGCCCCGCGTTGCAGCAGATTGCCGGTGAACGCCGCATCGCGTTGCTGCAGCCGCCCTACCTGCCGCAGGTCGCTGCCTGGACCGGCTGGGGCCTGCGCTCCGACCGGCTGCTGTGGATACGGCCGCAACGCAGCGAGGATGCGCTGTGGAGCGCGGAACAGATACTGCGCAACGGCAGTTGCGGTGCGCTGCTGTTCTGGCAGGCGCAGGTACGTCATGAAGCGCTGAGACGGCTGCACCTGGCTGCCCAGGGCGGCGATACCGCGTTCTGGGTAATGCGCCCGCTGGCAGCCGGGCGCGAGCCGTCGCCGGCGCCGCTGCGGCTTGCATTGCAGGCCGCGAATGGCGGCATTGCGATCGACATCGTCAAACGCCGCGGTCCGCAGCATGAACGTCCGCTCCACCTGGACCTGGCCGGTTTGCCGGCCGCCCCCTCTTACACTGCCACCGAATCCCGTGATGCGCACCTGGATCGCCGTCCACCTGCCGCTGCTGCCGCTCGAAGCGCTGCGACCGCGCTGGTCTGAGCCAGGCCGGCACGTGGTGCTCGACCGCCGCCAGGTGGTCGCGGCCAGTGCCGCTGCGCTCGCGGCCGGCGTCCGCCCCGGCATGCGGCGTGCCGGCGTCCAGGCCATCTGTCCCGACGCCATGCTGCACGAGCAGTCCGCGACGCGGGAACAGGCAGCACTGGACGCCATTGCACAGGCGCTGCTGCAGTACACGCCCGAAGTCGCGCTGGCCGAGGAAGAGAGCCTGCTGCTGGACCTGAGCGCCAGCCTGCGCGCATTCGGCGGGCGGCTGGCGCTGAGCCGGCTGGTACGCGCCACCGTGCTCGCGCTCGGCTTTACCCCTTGCCTCGGAATGGCGCCGACCGCGCAGGGTGCCTGGCTGCTGGCACGCCGGCCTGAACGACGGCGCCGTACCGCGGCATTGGGTACGCTGGTACGCCAGCTCGATGCGCTGCCGTGCAGGCTGCTGCCGGCGCTACGCCCGCATCTCGAATGGCTGGACGGCATCGGCTGCACCACGCTCGGCGGCGTGCACAAGCTGCCCGGCGCCGGCCTGCGGCGGCGTACCGGCAAGGAGGTGCCGGCGGCGCTGGCGCGCGCCTACGGCGAGGCGCCGGAACTGTTCAACTGGGTGGAGCCTCCCGCATCGTTTGCCGGCAAGCTGGAACTGCCGGACCGGATCGAACATGCGGAAGCCGTATTGTTCGGCGCGCGCCGCCTGCTGCTGCAACTGACCGGATGGCTGGTAGCACGGCAGCAGGCGGTATCGCGCTTCCTGCTGCTGCTCGAGCATGAACGCGGTCGCAGCGCGATTGCGCCGACCGCGCTCGAGATTGCGCTGGCCGATCCGGTCTGGCATGAAGAACACCTGACCCGGCTGCTGAAGGAAAGGCTGGGCCGCCTCACGCTCGCGGCGCCGGTCATCGCGCTGCGCCTGGAAACCCGGCAGCTCGACGCGATGCAGCCGCCGACCGCTTCGCTGTTCCCCGACCCGGGCGGTACGCCGGCCGATTACCACCGGTTGCTGGAACTGCTGAGCGCGCGCCTCGGCGACCGCAGCGTGCTGACGCCGGCGCCGCGCGCCGACCATCGCCCCGAAATATGCAATGCCTGGGTTCCCGCCGGCGCCGTCACGCGCCCGGCGCCGGTGCCGCCTCATCATGCCGAGCGTCCGTTCTGGTTGCTGGAGTCGCCGCTGCCCCTGCAACTGCAGGGTCACCGGCCGTTTTACCGCAGCCCGCTACGGATGCTGAAAGGCCCGGAACGGATCGAATCGGGCTGGTGGGATGGCGCCCTCGCGGTGCGCGACTATTTCATCGCACGCGACGACTCGTCCCGCCTGTACTGGATATACCGGGAACGGCATGGCGACGACGTGCGCTGGTTTCTGCAAGGCCTGTTCGCATGAAGCGGCAGTCGCAAGAACGCCGCACGCCGGTGCGTGCCCCCGCTCGTTTGGAAGCCGGCGCTGTTCCATGCCGCTCCGCTTTTTACCGTATGTCTTATGCGTTCCTCCCCTGTCCCGTCTTCGCTGCCGGATTACGCCGAACTCCACTGCGCCAGCAATTTCAGCTTTCTGCATGGTGCGTCGCATCCCGAAGAGCTGGTGGCCCGGGCCGTACAACTGGGCTACCGCGCGCTGGCGCTGACCGACGAATGCTCGGTAGCGGGCGTGGTGCGCGCCCATGTGGAAGCGAAAGGAAGCGAACTGAAACTGATCGTCGGCAGCCGCTTCCTGCTGCAGCAGGCTGACGGCAGCCCGGGGTTTTCGCTGATCCTGCTGGCGCAGAACCGCGACGGCTACGGCAACCTGTGCGAACTCATCACGCTGGCCCGCACGCGCACCCAAAAGGGTTCATACCTGCTGACCCCGGCCGACCTGGCGACACCGGAACCAGAGTTCGCACACCTGCGCGGCATGCCGGACTGCCTCGCCATCCTCGCGCCGCTGCATGGCGTGCAAGCGAGCGCATTGCGGCAACAGGCGCAATGGCTGAACATGACCTTTCCAGGCCGGGCATGGATCGCACTGACGCTGCTGCGCCATGCCCGCGAAGAACAGCACCGCCGGATCGTGGAACAGGTGGCGCAGGAGTATGGCTTGCCGCTGGTGGCGACCGGCGACGTCTGCATGCACCTGCGTTCCCGCAAGCCGCTGCAGGATACGCTGACAGCGATCCGGCTCGGCACGCCGCTGGCCGAATGCGGCTACCAGCTGGCGCCGAACGCCGAACAGCACCTGCGCTCCCGGCTGCGGCTGGGGAACATCTATCCGGCGGCGGCGCTGGCCGAAACCCTGAAGATTGCCGGACGCTGCCGCTTCTCGCTCGACGAACTGCGCTACGAATATCCGGAAGAACTGGTGCCGCCGGGCGAAACCGCCGCCAGCCATCTGCGCAAGGAAGCGTTCGACGGCGCGCTCCGGCGCTTCCCGAACGGCATTCCGCCCAAGGTGCGGGAGCAGCTCGAACATGAACTGCAACTGATCGTCGAACTGGCGTACGAGCCCTACTTCCTGACCGTCCACGACATCGTGCGCTTTGCCCGCGGCGCCGGCATCCTGTGCCAGGGACGCGGCTCGGCCGCCAATTCCGCGGTCTGCTACTGCCTCGGCATCACCGAAGTCGATCCGGCGCGCGGCACGCTGCTGTTCGAGCGCTTCATCTCGCGCGAGCGCAACGAACCGCCCGACATCGATGTCGATTTCGAACACCAGCGGCGCGAGGAAGTGATCCAGTACATCTACCGCAAATACGGACGCCGGCGCGCCGCGCTGACCGCGGTCGTCATCAGCTATCGGCCGCGCAGCGTGCTGCGCGACGTCGGCAAGGCACTCGGCGTCGATGCCGGCATCGTCGACCAGGTCGCCAAATCGCATCGCTGGTGGGATGGCAAGACCGGGCTGGGCGAGCGCTTCACCGAATGCGGCCTCGATGCAGAGTCGCCGGTGGCGCGCCAGTGGGCCGAACTCGCGGAAAAGCTGGTCCGCTTCCCGCGCCACCTGTCGCAGCATCCGGGCGGCTTCGTGATCGCGTGCGGCAAGCTGTCGCGCCTGGTGCCGATCGAGAATGCGGCAATGGCCGACCGCAGCGTCGTGCAGTGGGACAAGGACGACCTCGATGCGCTCGGCCTGCTGAAGGTCGACATCCTCGCGCTCGGCATGCTGAGCGCGCTGCGGCGCGCGCTGGAACTGACCGGCCTGCGGCGCGGCATGCCATTCCGGCTGCAGGACATTCCGCCCGAAGACCCGGCTACCTACGCGATGATCGCCGAAGCCGACACCGTCGGCGTTTTCCAAATCGAGAGCCGGGCGCAGATGACGATGCTGCCGCGCCTGCGCCCGCGCACCTTCTACGACCTGGTGATCCAGGTCGCGATCGTGCGGCCGGGACCGATCCAGGGCGGCATGGTGCATCCTTACCTGCGGCGGCGCCAGGGGCTGGAGCCGGTCACCTATCCGCGCGAGGAAATCCGGCCGGCGCTGGAACGCACCTGCGGCGTTCCGATCTTCCAGGAACAGGTGATGCAGATCGCGATGCTGGCGGCCGGCTTCAGCGCCGGCGAAGCGGACCAGCTGCGGCGCTCGATGGCGGCCTGGCGGCGCAAGGGCGACCTCGGCAAACACAAGGACAAGCTGAAGCGCGGCATGGAAAAGAACAGCTATCAGCCGGAATTCATCGAGTCCATCCTGCGCCAGATCGAAGGCTTCGCCGAATACGGCTTCCCCGAGAGCCATGCGGCGAGTTTCGCGCTGCTGGCCTATGCGAGTTCCTGGCTCAAGTGCCATGAGCCGGAGGCCTTTTTGGCCGCACTCCTGAACAGCCAGCCGATGGGTTTCTACGGCCCCTCGCAGCTGGTGCAGGATGCGCGCCGCCATCGTGTCGAGGTGCGCCCGGTCGCGGTCGATGCCAGCGACTGGGAAACCACGCTGGAAACGATGCCGGAAGCCGGCGCGGACACGCGCCCGGCGGTACGGCTGGGCCTGCACATGGTGCGCGGCCTGTCGCACGAAGCCGGCAAGCGGATTGCCGAAGCGCGCGCCATCGCCCCGTTCGCCGATGCCGCCGACCTGGCACTGCGAGCCCGCCTGGCGCGCCGCGACCTGCAGATGCTGGCCGCCGCCGATGCGCTGAAGCCGCTGGCCGGCCACCGCCGCCGGGCGCTGTGGCAGGCGCTGGCCGGCGAAGCGGACAAGGATCTGCTGCGCGATGCGCCGTTGCAGGAACAGCAAGTGCAACTGAGCGCGCCCACCGAAGGCGAACAGATCGTCGCCGATTACCATGCACTCGGCCTGACGCTCGGCCGCCACCCGCTGGCCTTGCTGCGCCCGCAACTGGCGAAGCGCCGCTTCCTGCCGGCCGACGTGCTGAACACCTTCGCCGACGGCCAGATCGCGCGCGGCTGCGGGCTGGTCACCGTGCGGCAGCGGCCGGAAACCGCCAGCGGCACCATCTTCGTCACGCTGGAAGACGAAACCGGGCCGGTGAACGTGATCGTCTGGCCGGCGCTGGTCGAGCGCTACCGCAAGGAACTGCTGGGCGCGCACCTGCTCGGCGTGTACGGCATCTGGCAGTGCGAAGGCAAGGTGCGCCACCTGGTGGCGAAGCGGCTGGTGGACCTGTCGCCGCTGCTGGGACGGCTCGTCACGCACAGCCGGAATTTCATGTAGACGTGCCGGCATGCCGCGTGCAGCGGCCCGGACTACGAGCCCATCGGGCTGTCCAGCCGACGTCGGACAGCGCGCTCATCAGGCGTTCGTTCTTCGGTCGTTCCTCGCTCGTTCCTTGAGCGTTCCTTGGGGATGCGCCGTCACCCCTGCGCGAGGCGCGTCGCCAGTTGCGCGCGCAAATCGGTCTTCAATACCTTCCCGTAGTTGTTCTTCGGAAGTTCGTCGACCAGCAGATAGCGTTTCGGCCGCTTGAAGCGCGCGATGTGGGCAAGGCAATGGCGGTCGAGCGCGTCCTCGGTCACGCCCGCTCCCTGCCGGGCGACCACGAAGGCGACGACGATCTCGCCCCATTCCGCGTCCGGGGCCCCGACTACCGCGACCTCCGCAACCCCGGCCGCCGTCAGCAGCACTTCCTCGACCTCGCGCGGGTAGATGTTGGAACCGCCGCTGATGATCAGGTCCTTGCTGCGATCCTTCAGCGTCAGGAAACCGTCGGCATCGAGATAGCCGACGTCGCCGGTGCTGAGCCAGCCGTCCTGGATGGCGGCCGCAGTCGCCTGCTCGTTGCGCCAGTAGCCGGCCATCACGCTATCGCCCTTGACCTGGACTTCTCCCACCTCGCCCGGCGCCAGCACCCGCCCGTCGGCATCGCCGATCCGTACCTGCACCGGAGTTTGCGCGACGCCGGCCGACGCGATCCGTTCCAGGTAACGCGGATGGGAGGTGTCGCCCAGCACCCGGCGCGACAGCACGGTTCCCACCATCGGTGTTTCGCCCTGGCCGTAGATCTGCACGAAGCGCGGCCCCATCACATCGAGCGCGCGGCGGATGTCGGCCAGGTACATCGGCGCGCCGCCGTAGACGATGGTCTTGAACGAACGGGCCGCATCCTGGTGCGAAAGGCCGGCCTGCTCCGCATGGTCGACCAGGCGCTTGACGATGGTAGGAGCGGCAAAGGTCGAAAGCGGCCCGAGCCGCGTCCCCAGCTCGAACAGCTCTGCCGGTTCCACGCCTCCCGAGGCCGGCACCACGTGGCGCGCCCCGGCCATCACATGCGGAATCGCATAGATGCCGGCACCATGCGACATCGGCGCCGCATACACGATCGCATCGCCGCCGGCGACCGGATCGACGTCCACGAAATAGCCCATTCCCATCGCCATCAGGTTGCGGTGCGTGAGCATCACGCCTTTCGGGCGGCCGGTGGTGCCGCTGGTATAAAACAGCCAGGCGACATCGCCGGGCGCGCGCTCGCTGATCCCGACCTCGGCCGGATCCCCCACCGGTGCCAGCCAGTCGTCCGCTTCCGGCGACTCCACGTCGATCTGCCGCTCCAGTCCCGCCAGCAGGGCAGGCGCCACGTCGCCGCTGACGAAGCCGCAGCGCACCTGCGCATTGTCGATGATCCACTCCACTTCCCTCGCGTGCAGCTTGGCATTGACCGGGACGACGACCAGCCCGGCCCACCACGCCGCCCACATCACTTCGAGGTAGCGCGGATGATTGCGCATGAACAGGAGCACGCGGTCGCCCGGCACCAGCCCGGCTTCACGGAAGCGCCGGGCCAGGCCGGCGCTGCGGGCGGCCCATTCGAAGTAGGTGGCATGCAGCTGCGTGCCGTAAATGAGTGCGACGCGGTCGGGTTCCTGCCGCGCGTGCCGCTCCAGCAGATGGGCAAGGCTCATGATGGTCTCCATGGTTTCTTTTTTATTGCATCCGGCTTCACGATAGCGTTGAATAGCGCTTTTGCCTATACGGTATCTTTACGGTATCCAGGACAAATGACTTCGCCGAATGAGACGTCGCTGAACGACTACGGATTCAACCAGGCACCGGTTGCGCTGTGCGTCACGCGCAAGCGCGTGATTGCTGCGTGCAACCTTGCATTCGCCACGCTGTTCGGCTACCAGGCAGCGGATCTGACCGGGCGCTCGATCGCCATGCTCTACCCGTCCGCACAGGAGTTCGACCGGATCGGCCAGCGCGGCTACCCGAAGATGCGCCGCGACGGTTGTTACCGCGATGAACGCTTGATGCAACGCAAGGATGGAGAAATGATCTGGTGCAGCGTGTCCGGCCGCACGACGCAGACCGACGCACCGGCCGAGCAGGCGGTCTGGGCGTTCGAACCGATGCATCGTCCCGGCGGCCTTGCCGAACGGCTCAGCACGCGGGAGCGCGAAGTGGTCGCCTATCTGGCACAGGGATTGTCAAGCAAGGACATTGCGCGCCAGCTGGGCCTGAGCCCGCGCACCGTGGAAATGCATCGCAGCCGCCTGCTGCGCAAGCTGGGCGTGCGCTCCACCAACCAGCTGCTGGCGGCGCTGGTGTAAGCGGCGGCCGCCGCGAACCGGCGACCGCAGCCTGCGCTAGATATCTTCCCCGGGCGACTTGAACAGGTCGTCCAGCCCCGTCGGCTTTCCTGCCGGCCGCACCCTGCCGCGGCGGCCCGTGAACTCTTCCTCGATATTGTCGCGGTAGTAGCTCCAGGCGGCGCCGGAAGTCGACAGCTTGCGCCATGTCTCCGCACCGACACCGGAATAATCGATCGCCGTGCCGTCGTCGAATTCGACGCGCAGCATGCGTTCGCGCGCGTCGTAGCCGATCGCGCGCAGTTTGCCGGCATTGATCTTTTTCATCTCCATCATGCACTCCTTCTCATTCCAATACCGCTTCAATACCCCTTGTTGCGCGTTGCACGCCGGCAGCCGCCATGCCCGGCAAGATGCACCAGGCCCGGGGCCAGCATACCGCGTCAGAAGCGGGAACCGGGCTGCTTGAGAAACTCCGTTTCCTCCGGCGTCGACAGGCGGCCGAGGACCTGGTTCCGGTGCGGATAACGGCCGAAGCGGTCGATGATTTCCTTGTGGCGCAGCTCGAACCGGTAGTTTCCTTCCGGCGCCCACGCGCGAAACAGGCGCTCCCCCTCGACATGGATGAGGCGGGACTCGCTGTGCATATAAGGCATCAGCAGAAACGCCCGCTCGTCCGGCTGCAGCTGCTCCTGCACGCGCTGCGCGACCGCCTCCTGGGAAAGCACCAGCGCGATCGGATCCTGGGCAAAGGCCTGCGCGGTGTTCCGGTACACGTTGCGGGAAAACTGGTCGAGCACGATGATTTCCGCCAGCCGCCCGCGCGAGCTGGTACGCCACCCGTACAGCTCGCCTTTCGCCGCCTGCTCCAGCAGCGGCAGGAAACGTTCGCGCAGCAGCGCATCGAACGCGGCATCGACAGCCCACCACGCCTTCGGTTCGATTTCCTCGAACCAGAATTTCAGCACCTGCTCAACCATCGGGATTCCTTTCCTGATCCTGCCGGCCTATTTCGCCCGCTTTGCCTTTACGTTCGAAGTATTGAGGGCGACGGCGGCACGGATCAGCGCCTTGAACGCCTCCGCGTCGATCCGTTCGCCCTCGCGGATATCGATTGCGCGCCTCACGTTTCCATCGAGGCTGGAATTGAACAGCGCGGCCGGATCTTCCAGCGACGCGCCCTTCGCAAAGGTCAGCTTCACCACCGACTTGTACGACTCGCCGGTGCAGATGATCCCGCCGTGCGACCAGACCGGCGTGCCGCGCCATTTCCACTCCTCGACGACATCCGGGTCTGTCTCGTGGATGAGCGTGCGCATCCTGCTCAAGGTATCGCCGCGCCAGTCACCCAGCCCGGCGATTTTCAGGTCGATCAGTTCGGATGCCGACTGCGCGTCGGTCAACGCCGGCTTTGTCATGTTCTCCTCCCACGTTCGATGTAAAGGCGCCTCTCCTCGCCGTCGCCGCACGCAGCGCAGCGCGTCAGGCGTCCATGGGCTTGCCCATGCTGATGCGCGGTTCCTGCACATAGCCGAGCGCCTCGTAGAAGCCGACCACGGCTTCGTTGCCCGCCACCACCTGCAGGTTGATCTTCGTGCAGCCGCGTTCGACCAGCGCCGCCTCTGCGTGGGAGATCAGCGCCGCGCCGATGCCGCGCAGCCGATACTCCGGCAGCACCGCGACCGAATACAGCCATCCCCGGTGGCCGTCATAGCCCGCCATGATTGTACCGACAACTCGGCCTGCGCCTGGCCCGGCGAAGGCGACGAAGAACAGGCCATCGTCTACCGCCTGCTTCCTTGCGATCGACAGTGCAGGGTCGTTATGGCCGCCGGGATGGTCGAATGCCAGGTTCCAGAGATGGATGACGCCTGCACGATGGGCGTCGTCGCGGTAGGGATGAAGGGTGAAATCGACTTCCATGTTTTCCTGTTCCTAGTTGACTCGATCTGTTTTGTGTCGCGCCTGCAAAGCCCGCTGCGCGGCTGCAGGCATCCTGTGCAGCATGGCCCTCAGTCCTCCGGTATTTCCACCACCCCGGTGCCGACCGTCTGCAGGCTCGCTTCGATCAGTTCCAGCATTCCCTGCGCCGCAATCGACAGGCTCCGGTTCTTGGTCTTGACGATGTAGATCGGGCGCACGATGCCGGTGGTGTCCACCGGTATCGCCTTCAGGTCCATCAGCCGGAACTGGAACAGCGTCAGTTCCGGCACCAGCGCAACACCCAGTCCATGCTGGACCAGGCCCGCAACCGTCGCGAGATGTTCGACTTCGAGCCCGGAATGCACGGTGGGCACGTCGCGCAGCAACTGGTCCACGTGCTGGCGCACGCTGGTCGACTTCGCCAGGTGCACCATTTCGCAGCCCTCGAGTTCGGCCAGTTTCACCCGGCGCTTGCGCGCCAGCCTGTGGTCGCGCCGGCAGACCAGGTAGAACGGATCGCTGCACAGCGTGCGCGTCTCGAACTCGGTCAGGTCAGGCCCGGGAGCGGTCAGCGCGAAATCGACCTTGCCGCTGCGCAGCATGTCGAGGCACTGGTCCGACAGCGCGTCGTACAGCGCCACCGTGATGCCGGGATAGCTGCTGCGGTACTGCGCAATCACTTCCGGAATGCCGTTCGCCGCGAGCGAGGGCAACGCGGCAATCGCCACCCGGCCCTTGCGACGCGCGATGTAATCGCTCATGTTGGAAAAGGCGGCATCGATTTCATCGACCAGGCTGCGCGCCACTTCGGCGAACTGCTCGCCCTCGGGCGTCAGCGTAACCTTGCGGGTATCGCGCTCGAACAGCCGCGCGCCGAGCGCCGACTCCAGTTTCTGGATGGTGACGCTGAACGCCGACTGCGACATGTGGCAGCGTTCGGCCGCCTGCCCGAAATGGCGGCAGTCGTGCAGCGCGAGGAACGCATGGAGCAGCCGCGCGGAAATCTGGGCATGCATGGCATTTTCCCGAAAAATCGATCAATCGATCAAAAAACATCAATTTACAACATAAAGCAGTTTGCCCACACTAGCGCGCATTACCCCACCCATGATCAAACAAATAACCGGAGACACAGTAATGCTGCCCTTGCTCGGCTTCCTTACCATCCTCGTCCTGCTGGCCGTGATTCTCGGCCAGAAAATGTCGGCCCTGGTCGCCCTGATCGCGATCCCCGTGCTGGCCGCGCTGATCGGCGGCTTCGGCCTCGGCACCGGAAAGTTCATGCTCGACGGCATCAAGAGCATCGCGCCGATTGCCGGCATGTTCGTGTTCGCGATCCTGTTCTTCGGCATCCTGAAAGACGCCGGCACGCTCGATCCGATCATCAACGGCATACTGAAGATCGTCGGCGTGCACCCGGCCCGGATCACGCTCGGCACCGCGGTG
>Ga0164242_10005336_pt1 | contig 14322 bp, 17 predicted proteins | sample OricomgcompostMG_FD_108783 | JGI IMG/M metagenome (GOLD analysis project Ga0164242, IMG submission 108783) | Miracle-Growth compost microbial communities from Emeryville, California, USA - Original compost - Miracle growth compost (MG) ... | reverse complement strand
GGGGTCGCTTCGGCGGTCTTGCTGTGGGTCGGTTTCGGCTCGGCAGAGGCGTGACTCGATGCGCAGCCGGCAAGCGCGATGGACGAGAGCGCAAGAACAGTGCCGATCTGGAAGCCGCGACGAAGAAGCTTCTCCTTGGAGTCGCGGAAGATGTCAGTGCGATTGGTGGTGTGCTCACTCATGGGGAGTGGTTCCTTGCCGCGAAACGCGGCGCTTACATGCGATGAGTTCGATGTCCGTGGGCCTGAATAAGGGACGTCAGTTCGCCCGGGCGGGAGGCCGTCGGGATCCAGGCCTGCAACCGCATCACTGACGCGATGCCTCATTTGTACCACGTTTTGTATCAAAAGTCAATAACCTTCGAGTCTGGCGAGGCTCAGCCACTGCCGCTACTTATAAGTATGTAGACCTATGAGTAGCACACTTCCAGGCTGGAATGCGTGGAAGGCGAGCTTCAGCGGGCGCTGGGGCGCAACCTCCGGGCCTGGCGATTGGAGCACGGGCTCTCGCAGGAGCAGCTCGCCGAGCAATGGGGCTGGAGCCGCGGCTACATTTCCGAGCTCGAGCGCGGTCGGCGGAACGCGTCACTACAGACGGTCGAGCTTCTTGGACGACTAACTGGCAGCAGACCGATCGATCTCCTTGCTTCATGACGCAAGAAGGTCGCCAGCTGCGTGCATCACTCCCCTCGTTTTGGTGGTGAGCTTCCGAGCAAGCAATCCCCTACGTTGGGGCCAGCGGTAGAAGGCCGCGGCGGAACTGAACGGAGCCGAATATGGGACGGGAAATCTGTTCAAAGTGCGACGGTCGCGGCTGGCTTGTTCCGGATGATGCCGGCGAACCAGGCAAACCGGACAACGTCACTTGCGACAAGTGCGGCGGCGACGGCTTCATCGACGACTGAGGTTTGGGCCGAGTTCCTCACGTACGAGGAACCGGAGAAACTCATCCATGAGTTGCTGGCGGCCGCGCACCTCAGCCGCATGCTCGCGGCCCGTCAAGACAGTTGAAAAGTCCGCGTGGACGACGCAGAGTCGGTAGCCGTGATGGCCCACGGGGCGAATCTCAAGAGCAAGCCCTCCCGCTGGCCGCGCGCGAGAGAATGCGTCAACTATCGCGCGGAGGCGACGTGCGTCGTGGAGTGTCTGAAATTCAGCCTGTCTCACCGCGACGTCTCGCGGAACGGTCGCGGCGCCCATTATGGCGCGTGCCGCCTCACACTCGAACATGACATACGGACCGGTGGTTCGCCGCCGTAGGTGCCCGGCACATGAGGCTGTCGTTCGGAAACCTAAGAGCCGAAGCGCCACCACCAGGTCCTCGATGTTTCGATCTACCCGCATCCCCAGGGCGTCCCTGAGCCCCCGAACAATCTGAAGCTCGGCCCTCCATGCGGAAGACCGTCGAACATCGCAACCGGTATCGGACCACAACGTCGCCATCGGTGCGTCTGACTATGGGCGATCGACCGCCAACAGTCAAGCGGAGCTCATTCGCATCGTTTCTTGACGGGTTGTCGATCGAAACGCCACGTGAGACCCTTTAGCAATCGAAACTACAACGAGGTAGTTTTCTCGACGCACCGTCAACCCGAGGCTGATGCCACGCGATGGAGACCCGTCTCCCACTGCACCCACTGAGTTAGGAGGCGAGGCATGTCGGAGGTCAAATCGCCGAGGCGCCTCGCGCGGATCGGCCGCATTGTTCGTTTCATCGGTCTCGCCGTCATGATCACCGGCCTCCTCCTGACCGCAGGCGAAATTGTCATGTACGTGCTGAGCGCGGACCTGGGCGGGCACTTCCCCACTGGGTCCTTCATGAGCGCAGTGTGCGCTTCCCTCGCGCTGGCGCTTTTCGGACTTGCCGCAAGTACCGCGCGACGTGGAGATGAATTCAAGTACGAGTTCACGATCGCCGGCTGGCGCATTGGTTTCGGCGGTCAGATGACTCCGCACAACACTCGGAAGCTCGCACAAGAAGTGCAAGAGGACAATCGCAAGACGGCACCCAGGCGCCCCAGCGACGCGACCGGACGCTCGCACTATAGGAAGAAGAAGCGGCGTCCGCGCTAGGTGCGGTCCCGGAGCTCCCGACTGTAGGCCAAGTCGACGTCGTCGAGGAGCAACCGAACGGCGACCTCGAGCTGGCGCTTAAGTTCAAGCATCCCAGCATCCGAGTCGACGCGGTCTTTTAGCAGCGCCTCGCGCATCCGTTCCATACCGGGCATCGAACGCCGGTAGCCACGTGCCCACTCCTTCTGTACGGCACGTCCGTCACGGCTCGCCAGGAATTCCTGCTTGGCCGGACTCAGCTGACGTGCCAGCATCGCTTCCTGAAGTCGCCCTCGCCTCGCCCAATGCACGCCGTCGAGAAGGAGCGCGACATCGTTGCGCGCCTGAAGGTCAGCATCGCGCGGAGAATCGAGGCGCTCTGCCTGGTGACGCGGATGAGATGCGTCATGAATCAGGCCATCGATGGAGCGGGCCGCGAGCTCATGCATCAGCCGCTCCGCGTCATGCTCCGCATCGCCATCCCGAACGTCGTAGCGTTCGTCCTGAGCTAGCGGCATGCTCTCCCCATCGCTTTCGGAATCTGCCAGCGTGGTGCTGTGATCCCAGTCCGTCGGGCGAGTGGGCCGTGCAGATATCCCGTCGCCGCAACTAATCTCGACAGAGTACCGATCCTCTGCCGGGTTCTCTAGAGGCACGCGGTATGAGTTCCTGATAGGAGGCTCAGCGCCTCGTTCTTCGGATCCCATCAGGCCAAACCCCTCGACGCTGGCGGGGTAGCAGCAGCAACGCAAGTCCGAATCTGAGTTGTTTCATACAACATACTTGCCTGTGACTATGAGCGTTTCGCCGCTCGCTGTCAAGCGCGACGACCGCGCGAGGAGGGCGCACCAGCGGTCTATTCCCGTCGGCGCGTCGCTACTTATAAGTCTGTCGACTCATAGGTAGCGCCCTGCTGGCATGGAGGGATGGAAGGCGACCTGCAGCAGCGGCTCGGTCGCAACCTGAAGGCGTGGCGCGAGAAGCGCGGCATCAGCCAAGAAGCCCTCGCTCACGAACTCGGATACCACCGCACATACCTCGGTGCGGTTGAGCGTGGCGAGCGGAACCTCAGCCTGCGCTCCGTCGAGAAGCTCGCCGACCAGCTTGGACTGGAAGCGCTCGATCTGCTGAAGTAGCCGATCGGCCGGGAGCGCGAACCTCAGACTCGAGTGCTCATCAACGCGCATGCCTCTCAGCGGCCGGGTAAGCAGCCCGCATAACGCCGCAGGACTCCGAGAAGCCCGCCTATCCTATTGGTTGGCCATTATTTGAGCCGGTACCATAATCAGCAATGTTAATTGCGGCAACTTTCCAAGTATTGTTGACGTTGTCAAAGACAACAGTACTAACGAAGTGGTCGCCATTCCCTGCAGTACCTACCCTGTTTTCATTACCGTTGTCATATTGCGTTGCATCGACAGACAACTGAAGTGTATCTGACTGTTGTTCAACGATTTTGATACTATTCACCTTCGTGGTTGTCGTATAGGGTTCTTTGTCGCGAGGATCAGTTGTATTGCCCCCCGTCAATAGCCAGTTTGTCAGCACTGTTTTATGTGCATCGGTCATACCATCGACCCAACTTGCAAGTGGTGCTTTTGATGCATAGTCAGGTATGAGCATTGCTTCTGCGAACGTCGCCACATCTTTTGGCGCTTGTCGTGCAGCAATGTCCGCGTAACTCAACGATGTCGTGCCGGCGGACTTATCAGCTGCTGCACGGAATTCCTTCGTTTCACTTGCATTCAAAACTGAATTCAAGTCGGCGATAAAGTTCTCACCCACCTGCTCAGGTTCGAGAGAGGTTGGCAATTCCAGTGATTCAGCAGTAAACGCACGCGCAGTTTCTGTAGGAGTAGGCGTCGCTGACGGCTTCACCTCAGCACTATGACTTGTACTTGGCTTATTCCCAGTTGCACCAACAGCACTTGAACAGCCGGCAAGAGCGACTCCACCGAATGCGAGCACGAGGCCAATGGCAAGACCTTTGGCCTCCACGGACTTCAGAACACCCGAGGATCTCGAACGCCAAGCATTCGCACGGCATCCCATACTGGGCGACATCATGTTCGTGTCCTGCTCAATGGATCGTCGCTCGGTGCGCACGGCACAACTCCTCTGGGCTGCCCCTCGAATAGGCGCAGATGGATTCAACATTCCACGAGATCGCGGGCTCTCAACACCCACCATTTCGAGTGCCAACAAAAAGGCGGCGGGGGACTCCCGGCACGCGACGGCGGATCGCGTTCAACGATCACATCTCACCGCGTTGCGATTGCCGCGATCTTCTTCGCCAATGCCTTAAGCGACGAACCCAGCACCTCAGCTACCAGGCAGTCTCGAGAACGTCCACACGCCGTTCGCCAGATTCGTGCTTGGACACGAAGAATTGCGGGACGTGGAGCGCCTCAGCGATTCAACGGCGGTCGAATCAGCGCAATTCCTTGGAGGGCCAGATGGGCATCGAACCCATGCCACCCTGCTTCAGCGAGCCAGCCTGCCGCGTGGCATTGCCACGGATGGTCAACGGCAACGCCCGGAGGTAACCGTCGTGTACCGGCGAGGGCCGACCTGGCTTCAAGCGGGCCCATCCGTGCCACGTTGTGCTTCCAGGCTGGCATGCTCGGGGGCGCCCCTCAGGTTCCACGGCTCAGGAACTATCGGCCTGTTTGGATCGGTCCAGTAGTTCAGCAGGACAGCCCGGAATAGACCGTGATCACGGGGGCGGATAACGACCCGCCTACCCACGGCCGTGCCTTGCTCGATGGCGGCAAGGAGCTCGTCAGCATCGTCAATGGCGACATCGGCACTGTACGAGAGAAGCGGGCCTAGGTTCAGCTTGTGCCCGAGTAGTTCCACCTGATGTTCGGGGGTCTGGGCGCGGAAGGCGTGTGGCTTCTCCGCCATCTCCCTAATCACATCGAGCTGTTTGCCGGTGAGCTCACCTGAATAGGTTTCTGTTCCGGGTAGCAGAACGCAGCGACCCTCGAGTAGCAGGCGCGCCACCCGAATATCGAGCCGATCGCGGTTGAAAAGTTCGTCGGGAACCGCCAGCGCGACGCCGAGTTTCCGCTCAATGACAGCGAGGTCGTCTGCGAGTTCACGCACCTCGAGGATCTCGGAAAGGTCCCACGTCGGACTGCCCTGCGTCTTCGGCTGCGCCAATCGGACTGGCCCAATTCCATTGAACCAAAGTTGCAAATCCCAGCCATCAGTGAGTGCGTCGCACAGCTTCAGCGCTTGTTGAACCTCACTGGCCTGGTGTCCAGCAAAGTGCGTGTGAATCGTGACGCTGCCAGTATCGCCTGCGTTCAAAGGGACACGCGCTACGAGTTCCAGGCCGCCGGCGAATGTGGCGCGGAAAGTCGCCCCGGCGCTGCCAGCGCGTCGATCGACAAGCGCGCCCACGAAGGACGCCGCGGTGGAGCCGTCGTCTCGGACAAACCTGACTTCGAGCGGCTTGCCGGCCAATGACGTATCGCCGATCGAGTAGATTTCGAGCGTCACGTCTTCGCTCTGATGCGCGATCCATTCAGGCCCCGTGACCTCGAAGCGTCTGACGACGCCGGGAGGCAGGACGACCTTGTCGAGGCCGCCAAATTTCAGCAAGTCCGCGAAGTCGTCACCAAGCCGTGGATCCGCTTTGGAGAAGTCCGGCTGAAAACGAATGTTCACCGGGTCGAGTTCAGCCGCCCGAGGATCCTTGGCGCGCAAGATCCGAGTGACCTGACCGTTCACGATGGTGACGTCTTCGCCCCAGAACGCGCTCCGCCGGTCGGCGACTTTGCTGATATCGGTCAGTCGTTCCGCGTAGTCGTTTGGCTGTGTCATCGCGGCGGACTCTTGACCAATGACGCGCAACGTTTCCACAAGAGGATCGCGAGTGAAGTAGCCGACGAGGTCATCGTACTTCGCCAGTGCCTCATCAAGCGCCGCCTGTCCCATCCAGTCGATGTCGACGTGGTAGTCGCCCTTGAGCGCCTTGAGCCACTTGCGCTCCGGTGTCTTGAGATTGACCGGAGTAACCAGCACCCATCGTCTCGGACTGAACTTCATCGCCCGGACGAACGAATCCTTGATTTTCGGCTTGCGTGATCGGCCGTGGCCGCCAGAAAAACCCTCCGGATAGTACTTCAGCTGGTAGACCTCGACGACGTTGTCTTGGTCGTCGTACACGGCGACGTCCAGGCCGCCATCTCCCCCGCTGCCGTTGATCGCTTCGGCCCGCAGTCCCGGTCGGTCTCGATACATGCGGACGAGCAGTGTCTCAACGCGGCGGTCGAACTCGGGTTGCCCCAGATGCCCCCAGTTCACGACTCCAGAAAGACTCACCTTCGAAGAGTATGGCCACCCAGGGACATCAACATGCGCCTGCGCGATCCGTGTCGTAGTACTTGCGGCCGCATCAACGCAAGCCACCCAATGTCGATAAGTACCTCGGTGCGGTTGAGCGTGGCGAGCGGAACCTCAGCCTGCTCTCCGTTGAGAAGCTCGCCGACCAGCTTGGATTGTCAGCGCTCGACCTGCTGAAGCAGGCGATCAGCCGCGGCGCGAGTCTCAGCGCAGACAGCCCCGCCCGGCGTTATGCATGATCTAGCGCGCAGCACGAACGAGCCACCCACGTCAACTCGCGTCTTCACCAACGTACGCATATGAATGCAAACCGCCAGCACGCACACGCTTTCTATTCTCTCGACCAAACAAAGAAAGGCAAGCCTGCATATAAACCAGGCTTGCCTTTATAGTTCTTTGCAAGGCTCCGCTATTCTTTGTGGTAGGCGGACGACGCATATCTGCGTCTATTTAAGCACAAGCAGTAAGTCTTGAGAAGTATGAGTTTCTTTATTGGTTCGCTGAGTGCTTACCTTCATCAACGATATTAATCGCATCCAATTTCCAGGTATCGTTCACCTTTTCAAAGACAGCTTCCGTCGCAAAACGATCACCATCCGTTTCATTACCAACCGTATTTTCCGCACCATTATTGTGCTGCGTGGCATCAATAGAAAGATTCAATGCATCCGGAGTTTGACTCACTACTTTAACACTGTTGACAGTTGTGTATTCTTTAAACGGTTCTTTATCTAGTTTATTACCCGATTCATTCGTAGCAAGCCAGTCGTTCAAAGCTATACGATGTTCGTCAGTAATACCCTTCACCCAAGTCGCAAGGGGCGGCTTTGTTGCATAGTCGGAAACAAGTTCAGCCTCCGTAAATACAGCTGTATCTTTAGGTGCTTGCTCTGCAGCAGCTTCGGCATAGCTAGAGCCAGATATAACGGTATTCTTAAAAAAGGTCTTATTTTCACTAGCATTTGAAAGTGCATCCCAGTTAGCCATAAATTGCTTACCAACTTGCTCGGGGGGTAGGGACGCTGAGAGCTCCAACGATTCAACAGTAAACGCAGGGGCGGTTTCCGTAGGAGTTGGAGTCGGCGTCGCTTCAACGCTATGACTCATACTTGGCTTAGGGTCTGCATTGACCTTTTCGCTTGAACAGCCAGCAAGAGCAATACCACCAAATGCTAGTACAAGGCCGATAGCAAATCCTTTGGCCTCAATGGATCTCATCGATGTGCGATACATACTCGGAATCGCGCTGATTGCGTCAGAGTGAGTGGATCGTCGCTCAATGCGCACTAGAAGACTCCTTCTTGCATCTCCCGCCGCGATTGGGCGCAGGTCAGTTCAAAGTCCCACGAGCCGCAGCTTTCCAACATCGCCATTTCGGGGGCCAACGGAGAAGGGGCAGAAGGCCCATTGCGCGCAGCGATGGCGCTCAAGGGGGCAGTCCCGCCTGGCGGCCATTCGTCAGCCTGGCGTGCGATCTGCGAGCAGTTGGGGCGCTCATCGGTGGCCATGACCTCGACCCGCCCGATTACGCCGCGTTCAGCGATCAGCATCGCCCAGACGCAGGCCGAGGTGCAGTCCTTGACTTGGCCCCGGATAGCAGGAGGGTTGGGATGCCACTGACGAGCGGCATAACGATGCGGTGGAAGATCGCCCCACGTTCGCCCTTGCGCCAGGCGCTTCAGCGTTTCCGCGGGATGGCGGTCTCGTCGTAATGGTCGGGCTGCCGACTACGACTGCATTGCCGACGAGCAAGGCGCTCCCTCGCGCTTCGGGCACGTGGTATACCTAGCCCGTCTGAGCCCGCACCGCGTCAGCGAAAGCCCTACGACCGGCCCTCATCCACTGCGACGGATTCCGGACTTTGTCTATGTTCAGCGGCGGTTGCCAATCGTCGATTACAGCTGTCTCGAGCTCACCGAGGTCGACGCCTCCCGGGCTGACCCAGAATGCGAGCGTCAGATGCTCGCGCATCCAGTCGCTGAGTCGGCGCTCCCCCTCGATGGTCAGCCCGAAGTTGGCGGGTCTGGCTGGCGCTGTCACATTGCGAGGGACTGCGGCAAGTTGCAGCTCGTCCTTGAGGGCGACGGCCAGCGACCGTCGGACCGTCGACCAACCGGTCTTGCCTGTCCCGAAATGCGTGAGCACGTCGCGCGAGTTGAGGCTGCGCTCGGACTTGCCGACGTAGAGCGGACGGTTCTCATAGGGTACGTCCCACGGCCACGCCGCAAGCACCTGCTGCGGCGCGTAGAAGGCATAGAGACCAGGCAGGCGCGGCGCTTGGATGGTGAGTTGCTCAAACCGCTGGCCCGGCTGCCTGAGTGCAGTCAGCGCCGACTCCAGTTGCGCAGTCATGCGCCATCCTCGAACGGACGCCACGTCTGCTGCACGCCATGATCAGGACAGTACAGGTCGATCGTCGGATGCCCATCGGCTGTGACTTGCCGCGGTGTCAACGGGATGCCGCAAACCGGACAGCTCGGAAAGCCTCCGAGCCCGTCGTCAGCATCAAGATCGTCGGTCACTCGGACTTGTTGACGTGTGCGTCCTCGTAGGCCTGCATGACCGAGTCCGCCACACGACCCTTCTCCGACACCTCGAGGCCGTTCTCCTGTGCCCAGGCGCGCACCGTAGCGTAGCCGGCGCTCCAACGCGAGGTTGCCTTCGCGCCGCCTTTGGCTCGTGTCGCTCGTGCCGGCGTAGTGGCCGTCGAGGCGCTGGTCTTTCGAGCGGCCGAGATGTAGGGCTCGAGCGCCTTCGTGAACTTCTCGGCGTTCTTGTCTGAGAGATCGATCTCATACGACTTGCCGTCGATGCTGAAAGCGATCGTCTTACCGGCGCCCTTCGGGATTTCATCTCCCGAGATATCGTCAACAAGCGTCTCAATTACTTTGCGTGCCACGTGCGGCCTCCGATCGGAAAGAGTATCTGCATCGTACCCACTCGAACTCCGGAACGCTCAAAAGGCAGCGCCTGTGCGCACCCCGATTACCATTCATACACCGGACGATGCGGACACGACTTTGCGCCCCTACATTCCGGCGGGACGAGAACTGTGCGCCAGGCATCAGACGAAAAGCGACCAGATGTTCGCAGTAACGCCTGCCATAATGCCCGCTACGACAAAGAGAAGATCCCAGCGGACGTCCTTCCAGGCCAGAAATGGCTGCTCACTGGCGTTCTTCGCCGCCGTTCCCAGCGACGTAGTTGAGACCCGCGTCACTCCGCCCGGGCCAGAAATCGCGATCATTGGCACATCCGACGATGCACTCGCAGCCGTTGCGGCGTCTTTCTGAGCTCTGCGAGCACGGAGGAATGTGCGCCCGAAGCCGGTGAGCGGCAGCAGGCCAGCGAGAACGTTGAGGATGATCAGAACGGTAAGCGTCACGGGTCGATGCTAACGATGGCGAGGCCCACTACTATGGGTTGCAACCCGAGAGTGAGTAGATTCCACCGTCCAGTCTCAGATGTACTGGAAACCAGGGTCAGTTTCCCAGTCACGCCAGAACGGCAACGGAGATTCAAACGTCGGCATACCCTCCTGGTCTTGCCCATTGTTGATCGCATGGAGCGCTTCCGCCGCCTTCATAGGGGACGCCTCGAAGATGCTCGAGAGCATTGTGGTAGCCGTCGAATACATCAGGCGGAATTCCTCGACGGCCCATTCGCGGCCGCGGGTTGCGGCTGGTACTGGGGACTCGAAACGCCTGACCAGCATATTGACATGCTCGAGTAGTTCGCGCCGCCATGCTGCGTAGTCCATCAGAAGAGCGCGTCGGGACCATACCTCGCCATCATCGGCGAGTTCCGGGATGCGCTCACTGATCGCGATCTCCTGGATGAACTCTTTGCTGTCTTCGTCCTGCTCCATCAACTCAATGAAGTAGCCTTTGCCGCGTCCTTCTGATTTGCGAGCAACGTCGAGGAACCAAGCCATCCCCTCCCAGCCAATGAACCGACGGACCTTGGCCATCAGGGTCGAAAAGTACTCGGCGTCCGCAAAGTGGACGTAGAACGCTCGTCCGTCCGGACTCAAGGTGAGTGCCTCGCCAGCATGTAGCGCCTGGCCAAGCGACCAGAGGAGGTCTGGCGCATGCGCCCCGAAGAAGTCCGCGTAGCGGATGTCCAGTCTTCGACGCTCCTTCGTGGTGGTTTTGTGCTCAGCCACAACGCCACGAATGGCCGTCATGACTGCTTCGAACCCCAGGAAATAGACGGCGAACTGATGCAAGTAGTAGGCAAACTCCTGCGCAGGCCGAACCGCCTCGGGGAACCGCTCACGGACTGTATCCAGCCAACTACGCGGGATCTCAACCGCTGGAGCATTAGCCAAATCCACGCCGTTCGACTTGACGGTGGCGACGTCCTCGCCGGTCTCTTGAGACCGATCGGAGTGCGCCTTCAGGTACTTGGCAAGTTCGCTAAGGAATCCAGCGAAGAAGAGGATCCGTCGCTCTGGGGAGCGGATCAGGTAGTTGACGTCTATCCCAGGGTCGCCCTTCCCATAGAAGACCTGGGCCGCCTGCCGACGCACATGAGGAGTTGAGAATCCTTTCTCGTCCTGTTTCAGCTTGGGAGCGCCCGGTGGCTTGCGGTTCGACTGCGCGATTGTCAGCAACCTGCCGACAACCAGCGCGCGTTGCCGCACGGATGGAGTCTGGGAAGTTTTGGTTCGCCGCGCCGGATCATTCCGTTCGGCCACGTCGAGTATCTGCGTGAGTTCGCGAATCAGCTCGACGATCTCTTCTTCGTCAGGCAGCCGACCAAGACCCTTCTCAAGGGTCTTGCGTAACTCTTGCACCCGGAGCAACTCCCGCCCCAGTATCGGCCCCCATCTGGCTGCTTCGTAGATAAGCCGCTCAGGAGACAACTCCCCGTCTACCTGGTTCAGCGCTCAGCCCTCCTCATCGAGCAGACACCACATCCCACGAACATATTGACACAAGCTCAATTATGTTGTATTATGCAACAGTCTCATCATGTGACGCCGCGTGGAAGCACGCGCACCGATCGAGCTCATCGGCGCGCCGACTCCCGCGCAGCGGGGATGCCAGGCGCCCGCCTGACATCGTCAACACACATAGGAGAGACACCATGGGCTACACCTTCATGTCGGACGAGTTCAAGAGTTGGGTCGACGACCCCCGCCACGGAGACCTCGGACCGGACATCCTTGAGGGCGTTGACTGCGACTGGGTACGGAAGTTCCTCTTCGAGGAAGAAGAGTTCGTCGACAGCTACACGGAAAACGACGGCGGTTGGTACATGCCGCTGTACAGCCTGCTCAACATCAAGGACCTCGACAACTTCGACCGAGAGGGCGACATGGGTGGCGAAGTCTCCGATGAAGTCCGTGCGGAACTCGACATCAGGGTGCAGTTCATCCGGCAGATCCTGAATAGGACGCTGCTGGACTTCATCCACGGCCTCGCCTCGCCGGATCGTCACCCCTACCGGCCGAACCCCATCGCGTTCTTCGACCGCCTCGCCCTCCACCGGGCGCCCGTGCGAACCGCACTCGCGCTGGAGAAGGGGTGGCCTGACGAACTGGACGGCCGAGCCCGAGAGTACGTCAACAACCCGGCGTTGCTCGGGGAACGTGATCCCGTTCAACCTCCGAGGTGGTGACGCGCACGTCCCATAACCAACAAGCCCGCACCCGCGGATAGAAAGACCCGCCCGAATCGGTCGAGAGTCATCTACCGCAGGTGTCGGGCTCTTTCTTTTTCCCGGTCTCCACGGAATTCGCTGGCACGGTTTCGAACTTCTTGGCACGGTTCTGCTTCCCAGTGCTGGCGTGGCCCGGAAGCCTTCGCTGGCACGATTTGAGGCCGCTTTGGCACAGTTTCAAGCCTCTCGAGCCGCTGGCTGGCACGTTTTCGCGCCTCACGTTCCCTAGCGTCATCACCCTCAACCGCTGCCGCTCAAGCACTCAGTCCGACTGCTTGATGGCGGCACCCGAACAGATAACGAGAGAGGGAATCCGATGAATGAACTCAGCCCCCTGGGCAACCCCGCGTCAGTAGCACCAACGAGCGGGCTCATGCCGATGTCCCGGAAGACGCAGCGCGCCGCTGGGCGCGAGCTGGAGACATTGAACGCCAATGCACTGATCGCTGCAGCCGGCCTCGATGCACAGTTCCGGATCGCCGCGATACGCGAGGCACTCCAGCACCAGCTCGATCTGCTGCGCGAAGACCACCGCGCAGCACTCGTCGACCGCAAGATGCTCAACACCGTCCTGATCGAGAAGAAGCTCGCCGCGCTTGCTGAAGTCGCACCGGGCGCGCTCCCCGACTTGGACAAGATCCGAGCGGCCTATGTCACTCGCTCAGTCCTCGACCTCCTGGAGGGCTGATCCAGATGGACGCACTTCGACACTTCCTTCTGACCGCCCCGTGGTATCTGCAGGGCGCGGCTCTCGTCGCCGCCGCACTAGTCATAGCCCTGCCCCTCTGGGCAACAAGCACGCTGTTCGAACGCGACGACAATCTCTACAGCCACATCGAGGCGCTCACCATGAAGCAGACCGCGACTGCCAAGAACGTCGCGAGTCACGACGCGCAGCTCCACCAGCTGCACGCAGAGCTTCAGTCGAGCAGATCGCTGATCGTCGCTCAGACCGAGTTCATGCAGGAGCTCGTTGAGCTGCTTCGGGTCGTCATGCACGGCGACCGCGGTGACGTCGACGCTCAGATCGAGGCCTTCCTCGCAGATCCGACAAACCCGTGGGTGGCCTCTAAGTGAGCCGCGCGAGGAGCGGCCGGCCGCTGCAAGCCCGGTCGCTCCTCACCTCCCCATCCCGTCGAAAAGATACCCGGCGAGACGTTCGCACGTCACGCCGCCAGGCGCATAACAAGGCGTGCACTACCGCCTAACCCCATCGAAGGAGATCCCTACCATGACTAACCCGAATCCGATCAGGCCCGAGCCGGGACGCGTACCTCCAGCCTTCTACAGAGGACCCCGCTTCGACACGATCGCCGCCGACCCGCCTTGGGGAGCTGAGTTCCACCAGACCGGTGCGCTCGGCGCGTCCCGCCATTACGACACGATGCGGCTCGCCGACATCAAGGCGATGCCGGTGGCACAGATTGCCACCGAGAACGCTCACCTTTGGCTATGGGTGACGAACGCCAGCCTGCGCGCTGGTTACGACGTGGCCGAAGCGTGGGGCTTCACGGTCCGCTCCGTCCTGACATGGACCAAGCCGCGCTTCACGCTGGGCAACTACCTGCGCAACCAGACCGAGCACGTTCTTTTTGCGACGCGGGGCAGGGCCCCGGTCCAGTTCAAAGGGCAGGGCACCTGGCTGCTCGCGCCGCTGCAGGACCACAGCCACAAGCCCGAGGAATTCTTCAGCGTGGTGGAGCGAGTCTCAGGCCCCGGCGCGAAGCTCGAGCTTTTCAGCCGTCGTCGACCGCCTGAAGTCGAAGGCAGCCCGTGGAGCATCTGGGGCAGTGAGGTCCAGAGCGACATCTCGATCCCCGGCTACCCCGTGCCGAGCGACTTCGACGACCAGGCGGACTAGCTCATGAGCGACAACAACGGTGGCTTCTTTAGCAGGGTCTTCGAGGCGTGCCTGCTGATCTGCGGAGCGGTGCTGCTGCTCTACGTCGCGATCCAGTACTTGCTCCGGATGTGGTGGATCCTCGTGATCCTCGCCGGCGTCGTCGCGGGCTTGGTCGTTCTCATCAGCTGGCTGGAGGCCCGCAACAACCGCTGGTAACTATGAGCGTCTTCACCTCTGTTCGCTCGTTGTTTTCTTTACAACATGACGCATTTTCTGTTGACAAATGCAACGAGAAAGCGCATAACAAGCGCCGGACGAACTGGCCGAAAGTGGCCAGCCGAGGTGGGTCGCTCCTTGAACCGAAAGGAGATGACTAGCCATGCCCCAAGCACGCAAGAAGAAAGCGCG
>Ga0164242_10005335_pt1 | contig 14324 bp, 12 predicted proteins | sample OricomgcompostMG_FD_108783 | JGI IMG/M metagenome (GOLD analysis project Ga0164242, IMG submission 108783) | Miracle-Growth compost microbial communities from Emeryville, California, USA - Original compost - Miracle growth compost (MG) ... | reverse complement strand
TCAACCGCCTCAAACACTTCCGCCGCTTCGCCACCAGATATGACCGGCGAACCATTCACTTCACCGGCTTCGTTCATCTCGCCGCCGCCCTCATCTGGCTGCGCTGAATGTCGATCCGCCCTAATCCAGCAATGCACAGGCGAGCAATTTAATAGGTCCTGAACCGAGCAACGCTCGGGCAGATAAATCATCGTGAGAATGCTTTGACCAGGCGCCCAAACCATCGTGTGATGGGGAAACGCCGCAAAAGCGGCTTGGCCACGGAAGCCCTCAAAGAGGGATTGACAAGGAAATACAGCGTCCAAAATGCGCCAGCGATCACCATATTGATGGCCAGATTAAATGGATAGCGTAGATGGAGGTTGAAAAAGATGGCAGGAACCGCGTAGATCAGACAGCCAATGACTAGGGCGATCATGGTTGGGGCGAGCGATCGCCACAGATGGAGGCGGGTCGTGGCGAATAGGAATATCGTGGCATTATAGGCCACCGCGGCGAAGCCGATCGTCTGCACTCCGAGAGTGCGCCAGAGAAGAAGATTTACGCTACAGCTCATCAAGGCACCCGCCAGCGTCGCAATGACAGCTTCCACGTTGCGCATCTGGGCGTTCAGCGCCTTAATCAAATAATAGGCGGTAACCGTCAACCCGAGACAGCCGCCCATTGATCGCAGGATTGCAGTGGTCGTGACAACAGATCGCGCGTTGAAGGCACCTCGCGCGAAGAGAAGCCGGACGATAGCTTCGGTGTTCAATCCGATTACCAGCGCGATTGGCACGGATACCGCCAATATAGTTGCAGCAGCCCGACGAATATGGTTGGAAGCCGTATCACTGGAAGCGCCGCCGTGCTGGCTCATGGTCAGAATACCAAGCGGCACGGCGATCAATTGGACGGTGGTGTCTGCGATAAACCGGGCGTAGTCGGCGCTCGGGATAATCTCGGTCCCCAGCCTTGAAGAAACGATACGTTCCACCAGCACCGTCGCTTGCGCCATCATCGGCAAGCCAATGAGGAGCGACATGTTTCGAAGGAACCGGCCGGAAATATCTCTCGCCAGTGCCCATGCTTGACGTCGCTCCGGAAGGAGCCGGTCGAGGCGGCAAAACTCTACTGCCGTCCACGCGAAAAAACCGATATGGCTTATTAGGATACCCGTCGCTAGCCAGAGATCCTGCTTCGTGAAGACGGCCAGTCCCGCTCCGGCGATTGATCCAATATTCAACAACATCGGTCGCCACGCGATCGCGCCATAATGACCGTAGCCGGCCTCGACGTAGCTGAGCATGCCGCTCAGGATGTAGAAGGGTGTCGACAGCGCGAGCACTGCCAACAAGCGGCCGGCGAGTTCCTGAGCGTTCTGCGATGCGCCGGGCGCGATGAACATCGCAATCTCCCGCGCGTAGAAATAAAGGCCCGCAGTGACAACCGCCGAAAAAAGCAAGGCGTAAAAGGACGCGAGGACGACGAGCACGCGGGCAGCATCCTTGTCGCGAAATTTGAGGTCGCGATATAATGGCAGGAGGCCCGCGCTCAACGAGTCACCGATCAGGGCCTGAGTAGGCAGAAGATAAGCCGTCTGCGCAACGCGAAAGGCGGCTGCCGTCGCGCCTGTGCCGAACCACGCCGCAAAAGCGATTTCCCGCAGAAGGCCAACCGATTTTGAGGCGAGATTGCCGATCGCGATCGAAAACACGCCGCTACGCATGAGTGCCCTGATCGATCACGCGATGGGCAACCGTTGCATAACGGTCGGCGACCGACTTCCAGGAAAATTGCCTGGTTGTCGCCCGGGCCGTGGCGCGTATCCTCGTCCGGCCGAGCCGGCTCGTGCGCGACTTCGCCGGGGATATGCTGTCATTCATCGGATGATTTGTCCTTCACAATTCCCCTGGCCCTGTTCAGGGTGGCCAGAATTTTATCGGCTTTAGTGGATCGGTTACAGGCGTGTAACCCAAGCCTCTCTCCAAAGGGGAACCCCTCGGCACGGATGCGAAGGAGGAGCACGCTCGGCTATTCCAGCTATATCGTCTTGGGTGCGGCGTTCACGATGGCTTGCCCAGGAATGAGCTGAACAGCTCGATATAGCTCGCGGCGCATTGATCGAGCTCGAGTTGCTTCGGCAATCGGCTGGCGCGGGAGCCGGTCTTGTTGGTGTTGCTTAATATTTCGCCGGCCACAGATTCCGGGACATCCGGATCGACTAGAGCCGCCGGTACCCGTTCATTGGCCAGATGCCGCGAAATCACGAGGGGGAGCCCGGCGGCCAATGCTTCCAGCATGGTCGTTGGAAAGCCTTCCACACCGGTGCTGGTGAGCATGAAGAGATCGGCCGCGCTCAACCACTCGTTCAGCCCACCTCTCGGCACCACGCCGGTGAACAGGACGTGATTTGACACGCCGAGATCATCGGCACGTGCACGCAGCGCCTGCTCTTCCGGCCCACCGCCGACTATGACATAATGAAGCGTCGGATCGGTCCGGCGAGCAAAAGCAAAGCCGGCGAGCCCCTCCGCAATTCCTTTCTGACGATGCAGCCTGGACACGGACAGGACGATGCGCCGGCCGTCTAGTCCGTACCGCGCCCGGATGTTTTGGCGTGCCGAGGCATCGTAGCGGAATCGCTCCGGGGCGATGCCGTTAGGGACCAGAAAGATAGAAGTACGGCCCCGCATGAAACGAGTCGGCTGACGGTCTAGATCGCGCAGCACGGTGTCCCCCACAGCAACGATACCGTCGAAGCGCCGATAGGCGCGATCCTGTGCCACGTGGCGAAGGTCGATCACCGCCTTGACCAAGGCCTTGGGACGCATTTCCCGAATATGCGACCGAAATCCACCCCAAGCCGTTCCATGGGCTTGCCATAATAAGGTCGGGGACGAACCGGATCGAGCATTCGCGATTGCCAGCGCCCCAGCGCTGACGCTGAGGATACCGTCGACGCGTTTGTCGTATTCGGCGCGAAAGAGGCGCTGGGACTGCGCCCACCACTCCGCCGAATAGCGACCCGGCGGCGCTTCAACGGTATGCACGGTGACGCCGTCCTGCGCGAATATCCGCTCTCGACCGGGTACGGCGGTAGTCAGGAAAATCACTTCGACTCCCTGTTGCGCAACCGCGCGCGCAAGATCCCATGATACGATTTCCATGCCCCCGAGGCTATGAAAAGGAAGCGCGCGCGAGACAAACAGCAGTTTCCGGATCACGATACCCGGTCCCGCAACACGTCATCGTATATGTCTTCCAGCTTTTCGGTCTGACGGGTCTGGTCGAATTCCCGCACGGCTAGCGCGCGGGCGGCCTGCCCCATCGTGCGGCGCAACTCCTCGTTGCCGAGCAAGGTGTCGACGTGCCGCGCGAGACCGGCTACATCCCTTTCCGGCGCAAGGAAACCCGTTTTCCCGTGCTCGACGGCTTCGCTGATGCCCGCCGAATCGAAACCGACGACAGGTACGCCGAGGGCGCTTGCCTCCATGTTAACGATAGGCAAGCCTTCGGCATCACCATTGCTAGCGACTACGCTGGGAACGGCCATGAGCGCGGCCGATCGGACGATATCCAGCACTTCCGTATTGGGGCGCCGGCCTAGGAACGTGACCCGATCTGCGATGCCGAGCGATTTTGCCTCCGCTTCCAGGGTTGGCCGCAACGGCCCCTCGCCGACGATCGCCAGCCGAGCGTCGGGGTGGCGCTCGCGCAGCTGCGCGAGCGCACGCAGAAGGTAAATGGTACCCTTCTTTTCCACGAGTCGAGCGACATGGACGATGAGCCCGGATTCTCCGGCGCCTTGTCGCAACTGAAGACGGTTCGTGTCTATCCCGATATAATGAAGACGCAGAAGATGGTCCGGATATCCGGCCTCCAGCGCCTTGTCGCGGATGAATTTGGAAACGCAAAGGAACAGATCACCTTGCGTCCTGAATTTTCCCATCGTGAGCGCCGCAGAGACAAGCGCGGGGCGACCCGATCGGATCAGGCTCTGGCGCGTTCTGGTCACGTCGAAGCCGTGCAACGTGGTGACCAGGGGGATCGAAAGCCGCTTCGCAAGAGGCAGAGCAAAAGTGCCATCAATCGCGAAGTGCGCATGAATCAGGCGAAGATGGTAATCGGCCAATGGTTTCAAGAAGGGTCTGGCGCTGCGCAGGAGAAGAAGCTGCGCGGCTTTTGAAAAATCATGGAGTTTCGACCCGCGCGATAGCACGACAACATCGTCGCGGCCTAGGGGGGCAGGACCGTGGCATGTCCTTCCGACATAGACTGGCGCGAATCGTTTGAGTTGTTCCGCCTGCGCGGTGATGAAAGTCTCGGACGGCTTGAACAACTGTAGGCGCACGACGGCAACGTGATCCCTCACGGCATAGCCCCTTCCTCGCGCCATGCGGCGGCAGAAAGCACATATCGGTTACGTACATACGGCCGGAGCCGGCGAGCCCCCTCCTTCTGGCGCCTCCTGAAGAGCATGCCGAGCGCGCTTCCCATGACGAGGCAAAATGTCGGCCGTTCGATTGGAACCCCGATGACCCCATAGAGGACCGTTAATAAAATGAGCAATTTTGCGAACCTGTAATATGATGTCCACGGAACCATCATAGGACGGATGACTAGAAAAATATAGAAAATCACCGCCAATAGGCCAAAATTTCCGAAAAGATATAGGAACATATTGTCGGCCGACGCAATCTGGACGCCCTCATCGTAGAAAAGTACCACCGAAGTGCCCATTCCGCCCAATCCTGCGCCCCAATATGCGCTCCCGTGATCGAGAATGAATTTCATTACATTAGGCCAAAACCAAGCTATTCTAGCAACGAATGAATTCAAACCAATGAACCAATATTGAAAGCCAGATACACCCGATTCTGAAATCGATTTCGAGAATAAATATTGATGATAAGCATATAATGGTAACAAAACATTTGCTAAAGACGCAATAATAAGCGTTGGCATATAAATTCGATTGCCAAGTTTTCGACTCCAAAAAATGAGAAGAATGACAAAATAGGCGGCGATTGCACCTTTTGTCGTCGTGGCTATGATAAGGGCAAATCCGACGATGGAATATACAAGCTTCAGAGCTAGACGCTTTTCAAGAAACAGCAGGATAGTCCCAATAACCATGAGCTGGCACGCTACCGAATAAGAAGCCGAGGAAAATCCGGCAAGGCGACTAACCCCTCCCAAATCTGTCGCCCAGGCTCTGGCGACATGCACCGCCCGCCCGTCAATCTCCAAATCTAGGCCGGACCATGGATAATCACCGAAAAAATTTCCAATTATACCAAGGCTGGCGACGAACCAGAGGATCGTGAGCGCCTTAACGACAGAGGGAGACCATAGCTGCGCCCCATAATAGCATCCGAACAACAGAGGAAAGAAAATATAAAACTCAAATGCAATCTGCGGAATGCTGCCGAAAAAATGGTAGCCGATAATCGCCGATACACCCATGGCCAGAAGCAGGATGAAGGTTATCATCATGCTCCCCGTTTTTCTTATATAGATCAATGATAATATGGGGAGCAGTGCCATTGCGGCCTTGGGCGCGTACAAAATATATTCCAGGCCGCCCCTGTAGAGGCCAAGTTTCAAAGGAGCATAGATTACGTCGAAAAAGATGAACACAATAACGACTATTCGAGCCAATATGATATCAGCCCCGACTGCCTGGCCGAGCGACGATTCTGTAGGTGCCCCGCTTGCATGGTTCCTGAAGACCGCAGTTCCGACCGCACTCACGACTGACGATCCTTCACCATTTGCGGCTCTTCACCATTTGCCCAGACGACTTCATCGACATGTCGCCGCGCAGCAATCCGAAATGACCTTCCGGGCCTTTGTTCTGAGGCTCGTCCACCAGTTCGTATAAGATCGTCATTTTTATCCCAAGCGACGCAGCCGTCCGCAGGGCGGATGACAAATAGGATGTTTGCTGATCTTCTGTAATACCGTTGCGATAATCTTGATCGGTATGCCATCCGATTTCGGTAATCGTGACCGGCTTGTTGGCCCATCCGCTCTTTTTTATGGAGTTCACCAGATGGGACAGAAGCTCTTTGAAACCATTAGGATTGTTTTTTAGCTGGCTGCCATTCATCACATAGGGATGGAGTCCGATTGCATCTCCGTAATCGGCCGGCGCGCTATCGAGCAAATTCTGCAGCCCGTCGTTGGGTTTCAGGTAATCCACGAAGGAGCCGACGATCACGCAGGAGGCTGGGTCCCCACGCTTAATCGCCGGATAGGTTGCCCGCGCTAATTTGATATAGTCCTCCGCCCTGCCGGGGCGATCCCCGCCTGTCGTGGAATTCCATTCGTTCCAGGTTTCGTAAAACGACACGCGCCCCGCGAAATGCGTCGCCACGAAATTGGCGTAGCGCGCAAACGCCGCGACCGCGGTCGGCGATTTCGGCTTTTTGCCGCCGTCATAATATTTGTTGCCGTAATCGAGAATTAGAAGAAGTCGGATTCCCTTGGCGCGCGCCTGATCCACGGCATAGTCCCAGTTTTCTGGGACGGCCAGCTTTCCCGGCGATCGCTCAACATCCGCCCAAGGCGCATCCCAACGTAGAACCTTAAGCCCGAGGCTCGCGGCACTCCCTATGGTCCTGTCGATGTCCGCCTTCCCGGCCAGGTGCAGATGCACCGCCGCGCCAACGTCCATGGACGAGCCGAAGGTGCACGTGGACCATGCGGGCGAAGCCCCTCCGACCGCCACCAGCGCCGAAAATCCCAGTTGCCAGAGCCGGATTGATCGCGGTCCCGTTGGCGCAGAAGGCCAGACAAAACGCTCCAAACAATCCCGAACCCGCTTGTTCCACCCCATGATGCGCCTTTCCAATCAGCCTGGCACCGATAGCCCGACGGCCCTGTTCCGTCCACAGCACCCGCCGGGGGTTGATCACGCAATCTAATGGTGCGGCGCACAACGGTCCATAACCAGGTTCAACCGCTGGTCGCGACAGGGCCTCCGGCCGTGGTCGCCGGCGCAACCTGGGAAAGCGGAAGAGCGCTTTCCTGTCATCCTGACCCCTCCGCCAGCGTTCCGACACCAGTTGCGGCGCGGCATACGCACCTAGGCAATTGAGGTGGCGTTCGTCGCGGCAATGCCGGTAATCTTTCTTGCAGTGGATCGATATTATGACCATTTCGTCCCCGCCATCCCATCCATGCGCTGAGGACCTAGTCCGGGCTGGTGGTCTCGACGGCTGGACGACGCCCAAACCCACCCGCATAGGAGCAAGATCATCTGAGAATTTGCCATCAGGCAGATCTTCGTTGTTGACGGGTTCGCCCGGCCGCTGGAATCCAGCATCCTGTCGCCGTCATTTTCCCGCCGATTGGCGGACGTGGGGAAACAATGTTATGCTCTTATGCTCTAGTGAATAAGGGCATCGAACGTTTAAGCATTTGGGCGATTGTCGTTGACCCACGGAATCTGGCAAAGACGGGAAAAGCTTTAGCATGACGAATTTCTTAGACGGCACTTCACTCTATGGCGATGACCTCGATGAGGCGGGCGTTCGGGCGTGGTTTGCCGCAGAAGAAAAGGGCTATTACGACCTTGCCTCGGGCGACGGTGAATATGGCGGCACAGGTTGGTCGGCGATAATCGATTATCACCTCTTCAAGAACCTGCCAGACCGCCAGTATCGACATGCTTTGGCATTAGGATGCGCGGATGGGTCTGAATTGTTGCCGGTTGCGCGCTCGATCGACAGAATCACCGCAATCGAACCCGCCAAAGAATGGTGGCGGAATGAAATCGGTGGCGTGCCGACGGAGTATCGCATGCCAACGATCATGGGTGACATTGACGCGAGAGAGGGCACCTTCGATCTCGTCGTGACCTTCGGCGTGCTGCATCACATCCCGAACGTCAGCCATGTGCTCGCGGAATTGACGCGGGTAACAGCGCCCGGCGGCCTTCTGGCGATTCGCGAGCCTATTTTCTCGATGGGTAATTGGGCAGAGCCGCGAAAAGGGCTGACAGCCAACGAACGGGGGCTTCCATTGCCGTGGCTTCGCACGCTTCTCTCCGATAAGCTGCATCTGAAAATTCGCCACGAAAGCCTGTGCTCGTTTCCTCCGGCTGCCAGGATCGTCGAGAAGGTCGGTATCAAGCGGCCGTACTCATCGAAGGGCTATGTGCTGCTCGATTCGATGTTGAGTTCGATCTTTGCTTTTAACTACTCTTATCATCGCACGAAAATATGGCGCCGTTTCGCCCCGACCGCGGTCGCCATCATAGCGCAGAAATGATAGCTTCGGTGTTCAATCCGATTACCAGTGCGATTGGCACGGATACCGCCAAGTTCTACCAGCACCGTCGCTTGCGCCATCATCGGCAAGCCAGTGAGGAGTGACATGTTTCGCAGGAGCCGGCCGGAAATATCTCTCGCTGGGTGACGCGCGCCCCTGAAACCCCTTCAATTGAGCTAGGGCTTGCCGGGGGGGGGGGGATCCATCGTGAGTTGATGATGGCGGCGGTGAGGTAGATCACCGATTCGAAACTCCGATCGGTTTTGCAGGCGCGCATGGCGATGCGTTTGAACTTTTCGATCATGCGCGATCACCAGGGCAGCGGTATTTTGCATTGGCAGATACGGGGCATTCTCTAAAAACCGGCGAAGCATATGTGCGAGCACGCCGGTGAAAATCTGCTGAGTAGTGAAACGCGACGGATCATGCGAATGAGAGATTCGGGAACCTGTCATCGATCGATCACTATTGGCTAGGCGTGTCCATCTTGACGATCCTTTTCGTTCTGCCCGGAGCGGGTGGTGTTTAAGGTTTGAATGTTATTTCAGGATCTTGCGACAATAGACTCGTTCCGCATATGCTCTTCATTGCTCTCGTACCAAATCTCTAACTATGCCGACTGGTATCGCGGTATCGCGCCTGATTCGACCTCCCGACAATTTTCGAAAACGGTTCGTCGCATGCTCGTGTGCCATGAGCCTCTCGTCGAATAGACAATCTTCAGAAAGGGCTTTAGAGGGACGAGAGGATTTGCAGACGAAGCAAGAGACTGTAGGTTATTTAGAAAATCTCTATAAGATAAAGTCTATTATATAGTTTAATAAATTTATGGTAAAGACAGTCTGATGACAGAAGGCAATAGATCTATAGTTCTAGCGCATGATTATTTTACGCAACGCGGAGGCGCCGAGAGAGTGGCTCTCGTTCTTGCAGAATATTTTTCCGTCAATAGAATTGTTACTTCCGTCGCCAATCAGCAGACAACATTCCAGGAGATTTCGCGGTTCGTTGTCGAGCAATCCTTCCTTTCCAAATGGCAGATTTTCAAAAAGGATCCTCGTAGAGCTCTGCTTCTCCTGCCGTTCGCATGGTCGTTCCTGAAACCCGTGGATGCGGATATTGTCATTTGTAGCTCTGCGGGCTGGGCACACGGCGTGCCGACCACGTCGAGAGCAAAGAAGCTGGTCTATTGTCACAATCCGCCGCGATGGCTTTATCAGCGCGACGAGTATCTGATCGGCCATGGGATAGCGGCAAAATCGATCCTCACGATCATATTTCCAATATTGCGGATTTGGGATCGGCGGTCAGCAAAATCTGCTGATATATATATAGCGAATTCAACTTCCGTGGCCGATCGTATTAAGAAAGTATACGGAATAGATGCTCACATCATATTTCCTCCGGTAAGTATCTCTACCGAAGGGGAGCGGAGGCCCGTTCCAAATTTGGGTAGGTTTTTTTTATCCGTGGGGCGCCCGCGCGGCTACAAGGGGGCTAATCTGTTGGAGGAGGCATTTGCCAGAATGCCCGATCTTACGCTCGCGATCGTCGGGAGTGGGGAGTCGCCACCCCGAAAAGAGGGCAACATCGTGCGTTTGGGCAAGGTATCTGAAGCCGAGTTGCGGTGGCTTTATGAGCATGCCACCGCGCTCGTTTCGGTATCAAAGGAGGATTTCGGCCTCACGCCTATAGAGGCGAATGCTTTTGGAACCCCGGCTCTTGTCATAAGAAAGGGAGGGTTTCTGGATTCCACGCTGGAGGGAATCTCCGGTGCCTTCATAGAAGGCAGCGGTGCCGACGCGATTATTAAGGCGGTCAGGAATTTTCCTGTTTCTTGGGATAAGGAGGTGATTCGTGCTCACGCAAAAAAATTTAGTCCTGAGAGATTTTTCAAGCAAATCTGCGAGGTGATGTCCGAGTTAAGCAACAAAACAACGTGACTTAAAGGAGTGCAAAGTGAGCATCGATAAAATTAGATCGTCTATTTAAAGAACGGTTTTCTTCATGAAGAAAAGGGATATTACGCTAATCTCAACTGCAGACTGGGATAATCCGTATTGGACAAACAAGCAACATGTTGCGCTTGAAATGGCCAAGGCGGGCCACCGGGTTATCTATGTTGAATCGCAGGGACTGAGGCGCCCGACAGCTACAAGTAAAGATTTTAAACGTATTCTTAATAGACTTAAGAGGGGTTTTCGTGGAACTCGACAAGTAGCTGATAATGTATTTGTATTGTCGCCACTCGTGCTCCCATTGCACGGGAATAGATTTGTCCGTGCATTTAATAGTTTTATCCTCGGGATAAGCCTTTCATTCGTTCGCCGCATTCATAAAATTAAACGAGATATTTTATGGACCTATTCTCCTTTGTCGTCGCGGATAATTGATCTAAAATATTATAAAATGATCGTGTACCACAATGTCGACGATGTGAAAGAGCAACCAGGAATGGATTGGTCTACGATACAAGCGGCTGAGAGAGAATTAATTAATCTTTCAGATATCGTTTTTACAACGTCTAGACATTTGTATAATTCTTGTAAGATACTTAATAATAATACATTTTACTTCGGAAACGTGGCTGATTACCGTCACTTTAGCAAGGCAATGGAAGAAAAAATTGAGATTCCTGAGGATATGTTACGTATCAATGGTCCGAAGATAGGGTTTGTTGGAGCTATATCGAGTTATAAGCTTGATTTTTATCTGATACGATCTTTAGCCCTTACTCGTCCAGATTGGTCATTTGTATTTATCGGCGAGGTAGGAGAAGGGGATCCTCTTACTGATATTAGCCTGTTTCGTGATTTTCCCAATGTATATCTCATGGGGGGGCGACCATACTCGACCTTGCCTTCTTATCTGAAGGGTATTGATGTCGCGATTCTGCCAAACACCCAGAATCAATACACGCGCTCAATGTTTCCCATGAAATTCTTCGAATATTTATCTGCCGGGAAACCAATTGTTTCGGTTGATTTGCCCGCGCTCGCCGACTATCGATCGTTGGTCTATCTCTGTTCTGGTCATGAGGAATTTGAGTCAGCTATCGCGGCAACTTTAGAGGGTAGGCACTCTCCCCTCGAAGTCCGTTTGGCGGTTGCACAGGAGCATACGTACGAACGTCGGACACGCAAAATGTTTGACGTTCTTGAGAAAGCCGAACGATTAGCAGAGGGATGATTCCGTAGCCGCGTGGAACGCTCGCCGGCTAGGATCAGGATCTGTAATTTGCAGTTGCTCGACGGTTGTCCCTTGAAGGTTTCAAGGATCTGTTCGCACTCGCCGATCCGAGGATCGGTGGTGCTGTATCGGGTCTCACAAGGCCGGACGTTGCATTGACTCGAAGCGGGCTTGGGAGCCCGTCTGATAACCTTCGCAGATCGTCCGTCCCTGCGTTCCCTCGCGGGACACCGCCATCGGGTCAGTTGGAGAGCATCACCACTGGCGAACTGGTTCTACCGTATATCAGGCCTCGAACAAGGTGCCGTCGCGCAGCATGACGTGCATGATGACGGCGAAGCGACGGGCGACCCGGGCCTTCTTGAGGCCACGGCGCTTTGCGATCCTGAGTGCCCAGCTCTTCAGCGCGAGGCTCTGGCGGGTGCGGGTCAGGATCGAGTTGGCCGCCTCGTGGAGCAGCTTGCGGATCGTCCCGTCGCCTTGTTTGGTGATGCGTCCCGTCCAGTCGAGTTCGCCCGACTGGTGCCGACGCGGGACGAGACCGAAATAGGCCCCCGCCGTCCTGGATGGCTTGAACCTGCCCGCGTCATCCACGGCGGCCGCGAACGCGGCCGAGGTCTGCATGCCGACGCCCGGGATGTTCATAAGCGCCTGGCAGGCCGGAGAGGCCACGCTGATTGCCTTGAGCTCGCGATCCATCTGACGGATCTCGTCGACCAGCCCGGTCCGAGCCCGGAGCAGCGAGGCTACCGCCTCTCCAAGGCCCGGGACGGCGATGGCAGCCCGCACGCGCGAGGAACCGCTCGCCCTGACCAGCTCCCGGCCTGATCCCGAAGGTGGCACAGAGGCCCGTATCGCGTTGTCGAGCCGGACGCGCGCTTCAACTAGGTGTGCGCGAGCAGTGATCGCCGAGCGCACGCCATGCGCGACCGGTGACTTGACGTGCACCTCCTTGTAAAAGCCGGTCCGCGCCGGTTGCGCGAGCCCGGCTGCGTCATGCGGATCGGTCTTGTTGGCCTTCATCGCCTTCAGGTTCTGATGCGCTTCGATGCAGACGATCGCGACGCCCAGCTCGTGTAGACCCCGCGCAACCCATGGCGTCATCCGACCGGTCTCGATAACCGCGCGTTCCACTGGACCGTGGCATTCCAGCAGGCTGCGATCGCCTCCGCATGCTGTCCACGGATTGCGCCGCAACTTTGCGCCCTTCGGCGTCGACGACGCAGACGTGCGATGTTTCCATCGACAAATCTATTCCGACATAGTGTTTCATGGCTGCCTCCTTCCTTCATATCCGGCAACCAGAAGGTGCGCCGCTCAGCCGGCCCGAGGAAGCAGCCACAAGTTACACGATGACTCGTTGAGCAGAGCCAGAAGATGATGGTTGCGGCGAGATCGATGGCGGAGAAGAAAGCAGTCGGGCATCGATCGAAGCGCGTAGCGACGCGGCGCCAATCCTTGAGGCGGCCGAACATATTCTCAATTTTTATCGCATCGGCGGTAGATGACGGTGTCGTGCGGGATGGTACCTGCCGATTCGCTTTCGTTAAAATACTTGCAGGCCGAAGACAGCGCATGGATCTGCGTCGTGACTTCGGCCCCTGAGCAGGACGTTCGCCTTCAGCAAGACGCGAGCGTCAGCGCTGCACTACGCCTTATAATCGCTTATCTGTTCCTCGCTTAACAGCATAATCAGTGGGTCGATTGAGGTCTGTGCCCGGGTGGTTCGGATGGTGCTGGAACACGAGAAGGACTACCCGTCGCGCTGGCGGCGGGGTGTCGATCGCGGCGAAGATTGGCTGTGTAGCGTAGACGCTGCACGAGTGGGTGAAGAAGGCGGAGATCGCGCGTCGGTGTGCCGAGCGATGTCGCGGCGCAGCGAGGGTACTGGAGCGCGAGTACCGCGAGCTGCGCCAGGCCAACGAGATTCTACGCAAGGCATCGGCATATTTTGCTCAGGCGGAACTCGACTGTCCGTTCAAGCGATAATCGCGTTTATTGACGCTGACGAGGACCAGAAAACGGTTCAGGGAACCGTTTTCCTGAGGCAGCATGCCTTTCATGGGGTCGAGCCGATCTGCAGGGTTCTGCCGATCGCCCCGTCAACCTACAATGCACATGCCGCGCAGCGACGGATCCATTGCGCCTGTCGGCGTGTTTGCGGCGCGATGCTGCGCTCAGGATTGAGGTGCTGCGCGTGTTCGAGGCCAATTTCCGGGTCTATGGTGTCCGCGAGGTCTGGCGGCAGGGCAGCGCGAGGAGTTCGATGTCGCCCGCTGCAAGGTCGCCCGACTGATGCGTGTGATGGGATTGCCGGGCGTGGATCCGCGGCAAGCCGACACGCACTACGATCGGCGATCGATCGGCACCTTGTCCGCTCGACCGCGTCAACCGGCAGTTCCGCCGCGTAGCGGCGGTCTCATCCATCGCTCCGATCGCGGCAGCCATACATCTCGATCAAATACAGTGAGCGACTTGCCGAAGCCGGGACCAAGCCCTCGGTTGGCAGCGTCGGCGACAGCTATGACAAGCTTTGGCCGAGACGATCACAGGGCGCCTGTAAGGCCGAGGTGATGCACCGGCGCGGGCCATGGCGCAGCTTCGAGGCCGTAGAATACGCGACGCTCGAGTGGGTCGACTGGTTCAACCCTCGCCGTCTGTTCGAGCCCATCGGCAACATCTCGCCCGCCGAAGCCGAAGATCAATATTATGCTGCCGCGGACAAATCGATATGGCAGCGTGACTCACATCCATCAGCTGCGGTCACGATCATTGCCATAATGGTAGTAGGAGTAACCGTAGTAGGAATAGTCTGAAGCGGCGTTTTTGGGGTCGAACTTGGTGAGGACGGCGCCGAGGATGTGAGTGTGGCCGGT
>Ga0164242_10005334_pt1 | contig 14324 bp, 11 predicted proteins | sample OricomgcompostMG_FD_108783 | JGI IMG/M metagenome (GOLD analysis project Ga0164242, IMG submission 108783) | Miracle-Growth compost microbial communities from Emeryville, California, USA - Original compost - Miracle growth compost (MG) ... | reverse complement strand
TCCGGCGGGGAGGCGATGCGCACGCGGCTCCTGGCGCAGGCCGAGATCGAGGTCAACCGGATGCGGGCCTACCTCCGCGGTGCCCACACGCGCGCCGGTCGTGCCGACAGCTCGCTGGGCGACATCGTGCACGGCGTGGCGGAGGAGTTCGCCGACCTCCCGATCGAGGTGGTCGAGGGCGCGACGGAGGGTCGTCCCGTGGCGCCCGAGCTCGCCCACGACCTGGCGGCGGCGCTGCGGAGCCTGCTGCTCAACGTGCGGCAGCACGCCGGCGCCGACCACGTCGTCCTCCACGTGGCCGAGTGCGCCGACCGCGGCTGGACCGTGACGGTGCACGACGACGGCGTCGGCTTCGACGCGGAGCGGACCCGCCTGGGCGTCGGGCTCCAGGACCTCGTCGTACGCCAGCTCCAGGACCACGGCATCACCACCGACCTCAGCAGCGCGCCGGGCGGCACCACGGTGACGCTGACGGGATGCGCGGAGCGATGAGCGATCAGCCCGATCAGCCCGATCAGCCCGAACAGCCCGATCAGCCCGAACAGCCCGGACAGCCGGGGGAGCGCGACCCCCTCCTGGCCGTCGTCGACGACGCGACCGCCGTCCGGGAGTCGATGACCGTCCTGCTGCCGACCCTCGCCGTCGTCTCCACGCACCCCTCGGTCGAGGACCTTCTGGCGGCGCGGCCCGAGGCCGACGTCGTCGTCCTCGACCTCCACCTCGTCAACGCGAGGCAGCCCGACGTCGCGCAGGGACTCTCGGCGATCGAGGCGGTCGTCGGGGCCGGCTACCGCGCCTGCGTCTACTCGCAGGAGGAGCGTCGCTTCGTGCTCGCCGCCTGCCTCGCGGCGGGCGCGACCGGCGTCGTGTCGAAGTCGGCGTCGATGGCGGAGGCGGAGCAGGCGTTCCGCAGCGTCGCGCGCGGCGAGCTCGTGGTGCCGCCGGCGGTCGCCGGGGTGCTCGAGGTGCTGGCCGACCGCGGCACGCTCACCCTGCTGAGCCCGCGGCAGCGGGAGGTGCTGGCCGGGCGCGCCCGCGGCCTGACGTACGCGGAGCTCGGCCGGCTGCTCTTCGTCTCGGAGTCGTCCCTGCGCGGCTACTGGCGCGAGCTCACGCTGACCGTCTCGCAGCACCTCAAGGAGACCTCGCCCGGCGACATCGAGCACGCCCTCGGGCTGCGCCCCGGCGACCTGCTCGACGCCTGGCCGGCGACCGGCTCCGCCGCGCGCGGAGCAGGATCCGGGCACGACGCCGAGCGACCGACCCCGCGCTGGCGGTGGCGCCGCGGCGGCTGACCCGCCCGACGGCGCGGATTCTGCGGATTCGTTGGTTCCCCGGGCCGGTCGCGCCCGGGAGGATCACCCGGGCGGCTGCCGTGGGGGGACAGCCGCCGGGCGGGGGAGTGGACGGCGGCCCGCCGGTCCTCCTCCGCCACGGGCACACGAACTGGGGGTAGGAGCCGCGACATGGACACGCTGTTCGCGACTCGCGAGCTGGCCGGCACGAACGTGCTGGTGGCCGAGGGCGAGATCGATCTGTTCACCGCGCCGCGGCTGCGCTGCCGCGTGGAGGCGCTGCTCGAGGCGGGGCGTCGTGAGGTGGTCCTCGACCTGCGTCCCGTCACCTTCCTCGACACCGCCGGGCTCGGCGTGCTCGTCCAGTGCTCCGCGGCCGCCGACCGCCACGGCGCGTCGCTGCGGCTGGTGTGCAGCCAGCCCCACCTGTTGAAGGTCTTCCGGATCACCGGGCTCGACCGCGTCTTCGTGCTCCACGCCGACCTCGCCTCCGCCGGCGTCGCTGCCTGACCCCAGCTCCCTGAGCGGACCCTCCCGACCCGAGCGGCGACTACGGCTCGCGCGCCAGGAAGGCCACCAGCTCCTCGGCCGGGATGCCGCGCGAGTAGCGGAACCCCTGCCCGATGTCGCAGCCGTGGGAGACGAGGTAGGCCTCCTGCTCGTCGGTCTCGACGCCCTCCGCGAGCACGGTCATGTCGAGGCTGTGGGCCATCGCGATGATCGCGTCGACGACGGCCGCGTCCGCCGGGTCCGTCCCCAGGCGGCGTACGAAGGACTGGTCGATCTTCAGCGTGTCGAGGGGGAAGCGGGTGAGGTAGGACAGGCTGGAGTAGCCCGTGCCGAAGTCGTCCATCGCCGTCGTGAGGCCGAGCGCGCGCAGCTCGCGGAGGAGCGCGACGCCGGCGATCGGGTCCTGCATGAGGATGCCCTCGGTGATCTCCAGCTCGAGGAGCTCCGGTGCGAGCCCGCTGGCCCCGAGGGCGTCCTCGACCGCCCCCAGGAGGTACGCCGACTGGAACTGCCGCGGCGAGACGTTGACCGCGACGCGCAGCGCGCGGCCGGTGCGGGCGTTGACGTCGGCGATCTGCCGGCAGCCGTCGAGGAGCGTCCACCGGCCGAGCTCGAGGATCAGGTCGCTCTGCTCGGCGACCGGGATGAACTCGGCGGGCGAGACGGGCACTCCGTCGCGGGTCCAGCGGGACAGCGTCTCGACGCTCACCGTCCGCCGACCGGGCAGCTCGACCTGGGGCTGGAAGACGAGAGTCAGCTCGCCGTTGGCCAGGGCCTCCGGCAGCGCCGCCTCGAGGTCCATCCGGCTGCGGGAGCGCTCGAGCATCTCCGGGACGTAGCGGGCGACGCCGCCCTGCCCGGTCTCCTTGCCGGCGTTCATCGCGAGGTCCGCCTCCTGCAAGAGCGCCGCGCCGTCCCGGGCATCCTCGGGATAGCACGCGACCCCGATGCTGGCGGTGATCTGGAGCGCGTGGCCCCCGACGTCCGACGGCCGGGCGACGGCGGCGAGGATCGCCTCGACGCGCGGGTCGTCGCTGGCCGGGGCGGAGGGCTCGCGGAGCATCGCGACGAACTGGTCGGCGCCGAGCCGTGCGACCACGTCGCGGGGTCCGACCTGCTGCTCGATGCGGTGGGCGACGTCGACCAGGAGCGCGTCACCGCCGCGGTGGCCGAGCGCGTCGTTGACCCGCTTGAACCCGTCGATGTTGAGCACGAGCACCGCGACCCGGCCGCCCGTCGTCGAGGCCTCGGCCAGCTCCTCGGCCAGGCGCTCGTCGAGCAGCTCGCGGTTGGCGAGGCCGGTCAGTGCGTCGTGCCGCGCCATGTGGCGGATCGTGCTCTCCGCACGGCGGCGGACGCTGATGTCGTCGGCCACGAGCAGGTAGCCGTCCTCGCCGCCCCGCCCGAGCTCGGTCACCGAGACCGTGACCGGGACGGTGGCGCCGTCCTTGCGGAGGAGGGTCCACTCGCGGTCCTCCTGCCGCGTCGCCCGGCCGGCACGCACGATCGTCGCGAACGCGGACCCGGTGCGCCGCTCGTCGCTGCGGGCCAGACGCGCCGTCCGTCGCTCGAGCTCGGCCGGGTCGTGGAGCACGGTGACCTCGCGCCCGACGAGCTCCTCGGAGGGGTAGCCGAGCAGCTGCACCGCGGCCGGGTTGACCGAGATGATCGTCCCTGCGCGGTCGGTCGCCACGACGCTGACCGGGAGGCTGTCGATCATCGAGCGGCGCAGGCTGTTCTCCGCCTGCTCGCGACGGCTCTGCTCGGCCCGCTGGCGCAGCGTGATGTCGACGACCGAGGCGACGACGTAGGTCCGGCCGTCGAGGTCGACCGGACTCAGCCCGATCTCGATCGGCATCTCCACGCCGTCCTTGCGTACGCCGAACAGGTCGCGCCCCATCCCCATCGGCCGTGGCGCGGGGTGGCGGAAGAAGCCCGCCCGCAGGGCGGGATGGCCGCCGCGGAAGCGCTCGGGGACGAGCTGGTCGACGGTCATCGTCAGCAGCTCGTCGCGGCGGTAGCCGAAGAGGTGCTCGGTCTGGCTGTTGACCAGCAGGATGCGGCCCTCGGCGTCGACCATGAGCATCGCGATCAGCGACGCCTCGATCACGACGCTGATGTTGGTCGCCTGGGTGAGGCCGTCGGTCGCATCGCCCGCCATGGTGCCCATCATGGCCCCTCCGCGCGGCAACGCCGGGGGCGCGCGCCGAGGGCATCGGGCCGGCCTCTCATTCGAGAGCGGGCACCTCGGCGCTCTCACGCAGCTCGGCGCGCAGGTGGCGCGCGACCGCGCCCTTGCGTGAGAGCAGCTCCCGGCGCTCCTCCTTGGTGAGCTTGCCGAGCTCGGCGGCGAGCTCGCTGGGGTAGCCGGTGATCTCGGGGGCGTCGCCCAGCGGCAGGGTGGAGTGGACCACCGGCGCGCCCGGGACGCCACCGGCCCCGTCGTCGTAGAGGTGGACCATCGACATGGCGGTGTGGCCGTCGACCGCGGAGTGGAAGCGGCCGGGCGTCGCGAGCGCGACCGCGTAGCAGCTGGCGGAGGCGACGGAGACCGGGATACCGGCGAAGGTGGCATGGGTGGAGTAGTGCAGGTGGCCGGCGAGGATCGAGCGGACGTCGGTCCCCTCGAGGACCGCAGCGAGCCGGTCCTGGCCGTCGAGCTCGATCGTGACGTTGGCGCCGTCGAGGGGGAGCGGCACGGGCGGGTGGTGCATGGCGAGCAGCGTGCCGTGCGGCGCGTGCGTGGCGAGCACGTCGGCGAGCCAGGCGAGCTGGTCGTCGGTGATCTCGCCGTGGTGCCAGCCGGGGAGGGTGGTGTCGAGCACGACGACGCGCAGCCCCGCGACGTCGTACACCCGGTCCTGTGGGGCGTCGGAGGGCGCGTCGAAGAACGCGGCGGAGTAGGCGGCGCGCTCGTCGTGGTTGCCCATCACCCAGACGACCTGCGCCCCGAAGTCGGCCGCCACCGGCTCGACGAGGTCGCGCAGCCGCTCGTAGGCCTCGGGCTCGCCGAGGTCGGCGAGGTCGCCGGTGAAGACGATCGCCTGCGGTGGCTCGGGGAGCCCCGAGAGCCGGTCGAGGGCCCGTCGGAGGCCCGGCTCGGGATCGATGACGCCGTACTGGCGTCGTCCTCCGGCGAGCAGGTGCGGATCCGAGAGGTGGGCGATGATGTGTCGCGGTGCCGGGTATTGGCCGAGCTGCACGTAGCCAGCCTATGTCCGTGGTCGGCTCTCGCAAGGTACTTCGGCCGTGTTGCCCGCCAGGTGGGAACCTGGAGGAAGTGACCGGCGCTCCGGTGCTACGTTGCAGGAACCGGAGACAGCGACCGGATCCTGGGTGCGAGGAGGCGTTATGCGGTTGGCGGGCGGAGTCGCGCTCGTCACCGGTGCCTCCGCGGGGATCGGCCGTGCCACGGCTGTCCGGCTCTCGCTGGCCGGCGCGCACGTGCTCGTCCACGGCCGCGACGCCGAGCGCACCGCGGCGGTCGCCCGCGAGACCGGCGGCACCCCGCTCCTCGCGGATCTCGGCACGCCGCAGGGCGCCACCCGGCTCGCCGAGGAGGCGCTCGCCGTCCACGGCCGGGTCGACCTGCTCGTGGCGAACGCGGGGCGCGGCCACTCCGGCCCCCTGACACGGATGGACGCCGACACGCTCGAGGAGATCCTCGCCGTCGACCTGGCCTCGGCGATCCGACTGACCCACCGGCTGCTGCCCGGCATGGTCGAGCGGGGCAGCGGCCAGCTGTGCCTGGTGACGAGCATCGCGGGCAGAACGGGCGTCGCCGGCGAGGCGGTGTACGCCGCCGCGAAGGCCGGCCTCGACGCCTTCGCCGAGAGCCTGCGGCTGGAGCTCGCGGGCACGGGCGTCGGCGTGAGCGTCGTCGTGCCCGCGGCCGTCGACACCGGGTTCTTCGCCACCCGCGGGCGCCCCTACGACCGCAGGAGCCCCCGGCCGGTCAGCGCCGCGACGGTCGCACGCGCGGTCGTCGACGCCGTCGAGGCCGACCGCCCCGAGGTCTTCGTGCCGTCGTGGACGCGCGTCGCGCCGGTCGTGCGCGCGGTCGCCCCACGGCCGTTCCGGGCGCTCTCGCTGCGCTTCGGTGAGCAGGTGAGAAGCGCGGCGACGGATGCCCGTGACAGCGGGAGCCAGGGATGACCCGGGCCTCGGTGGTCCTCCTGCTCGGGCTGGGCGCGGCGTTCGCCTTCGCGCTCTCCGCGTTCCTGCAGCAGGTCGCGAGCCGTCACCTCGCCGGCCACCCGGGGACGGAGTTGGCCGGCAAGGGGCTGCCCGGCGCCTTCCGGCTCGTCCGCAAGCTGCTCCGCAGCCCCCGCTGGTTCCTCGGGTGGGTGGTCAACCTGCTCGGCTTCTTCCTGCAGGCGGCTGCCCTCCGGTTGGGCTCGGTGGCGGCCGTGCAGCCGCTGATGACGACCCAGCTCCTCTTCGCGATGCCGATGGCGTCGATGGAGCGCCGTCAGCGGCCGACCGTCCTCGACGTGCTCGCGGGCCTGGCGATCTGCGGCGGCATCGCGCTCTTCATGGTCGTCGACGGCGCTGCGCCGCTGACCGGCAAGGCCGACCGGGGACGGGTGATCCTGGCGGTCGCCGCCGCCGGCGGAGCCATCGCGCTGCTGGTCGGCGCGAGCCGCGGCCGCGCTCCGGCCGTCTCGGCGGTGCTGCTCGCCTGCGCCGCCGGGGTCTGCTTCGCCCTGACCGCGGTCTTCATGAAGCTCACCGCTGACGACCTGCTCGACGAGGGCGTCGCCCACACCGCGACCGACTGGGTCGGCTACGCCCTCGCGGGGAGCACGGCCCTCGGGCTGGTGCTCGGCCAGACGGCGTACGCCGCCGGCCCCTTGCCCTGGGCCCTCGCAGCGATGAACATCGTGAACCCGGTGGCGAGCTACGTCGCTGGCTGCCTGGCGTTCCACGCCAGTCCGCCGACGACGCCCGGTGCGCTCGCCGGGGTCGCCGGCGCCGGCGCGCTGCTGGTGATCGGCGTCGTCGGACTGGTCCGCTCACCCTCGACGAGGGTCTGGCTCCCGGAGGGAAGCAGTGTCTGAGAGGCGCGAGAGCCGTAGCGGCGCAACGAGGGTGGGGCCCCGGGTCGTCCGCCCCCGGGTCGGCCGGCCCCACCCGGCGCGTCCGGTCGTGGTGTGGCGCCAGGTGGCGCTCGGGCTGGCGGTCTTCGCCTACTACCTGCTCGTCGACGTCCTCAACTCGCCCGAGCGCCGCGCCGACGCCGATGCGCGCGGGGAGGCGCTGGAGCGGTTCCAGCACTGGCTCCACATCGACTTCGAGCTGCGCATGAACGACTGGCTCGTCAAGCACGACGTGCTGTCGAAGATTGCCAACTACGAGTACGCCTTCGTCTACATCCTCACCGCGCTCGCGACCTTCGTCTGGCTGCTGTGGTGGCGCACCGACATCTACCGCCGGGCCCGCACCGCGTTCGTGATCACCACCGTCGTGGCGATCACCTGTTTCTGGGTCGTCCCGACGACGCCGCCGCGGATGCTGACGCACGGGCTCTACACCGACACCGTCACCAACGGCCACACCTGGGGATCGTGGGGATCGCCGCTGGTGCAGGGCGCCAACGAGCTCGCCGCGATGCCCTCGCTCCACATGGCGTGGGCGCTGTGGGTGAGCGTCGTGCTGGTCTGGGCGGGCGTGCGGCGCTGGGTCCAGCTCCTCAGCGCCGTCCACGTGCTGCTCACGCTCGCGGTGATCCTCGCGACCGCCAACCACTACCTCCTCGACGCCGTCGCGGCGTTCGTCCTGGTCTGGGCGGCCGACCGGATCGCCGAGCGCATCGACCCGAGCTGGGGGCCGGGCCCGGTGGTGCCCTCGGCCGACGCCTTCTTCCTCCACGTGGAGGGCCCCGAGGGCGAGCCGCAGCGCGACGCCCAGATCGTCGGCGGCCTCGTCCTCTGGGAGTACGCCGCCGGCCACCCGACGCTGCAGGAGATGCGTGACCTCGTGGCGAGCGAGCTGGCCAACCTGCCGCGCTTCACCCAGCGCGTCGAGCACCGCGGCCGCTGGCGACGGGCCCGCTGGGTGCCGGCCGGCCCGATCGACTGGGACTGGCACGTCCCCGAGATGCGGGTCGAGGGCCGCGCCGGCGTCGAGGCCGCGGTCGCGCAGCTGCTCACCGAGCCCTTCCCGCGCGACCGGCCGCTGTGGCGGATCGTCGTCTTCGACATGGGCGAGGGTCGGCGCGCGCTCCTCTTCAGCGTCCACCACGCCTTCGCCGACGGCATCGGCACCGTGCTGCAGGCGATGCGGCTGCTGCGTCCGATCGTCCCGCTGCCCGACCCGCCGCCGAAGCCGAACGGCGCGAAGGTCGTCGCTGCAACGGCGGCCGGGTTCGCCCAGCTCGCCACCGACGGCGCCAAGAAGGGTGGCCTGCCGGTGGCCGGTCACCGGCGCGACTTCGCGACCGCGGGGCTCCCGCTCGCCGAGCTCAAGCGGGCCGCCCGGCCGCACCGCGTCACCGACCTGGTGCTGGCGCTGACCGCGGGGGCCGTCGCCGACAGCCATCCCGGCTTCGTCGACTCCTCGGGTGGGCGGATGCGCGTCGCCGTACCCCTGATGGTGCGGGAGCCGGGCGATGCGGCCGAGGGCAACGCGACCGCCGCCGTGATGGTCGACGTCCCGGTCAGCTCGGCCCCGACCACCGAGCTGGTGCGCGAGATCGCGCGGGTGACCGCGCCGCTGCGGACCCCGACGCGCGCCCTGGCCAGCCGCTGGGTCATGGCCCACCTGCTGCGGGTCTTCCCCGAGCCGGCGGTCGGCTGGTTCGCGCGGACCGTCTACGGCCACCGGTTCTTCGACGGGATCGTCTCCAACATGCCCGGCCCGACCCGGCAGCTCTCCATGGCGGGCGTCCCGCTCGCCGAGGTCTACCCGGTCCTGCCGCCGGCCCCGGGTGCGCCGTTCGTCGTGGGAGGGCTGTCGTGGGACGGCGTCCTCGCCGTCGGGCTCGCCACCGACCCCGACCTCCTCGACGCCCACGAGGTGACCCGCGCGATGACGCGTCGGCTCGAGACGCTCCTCGAGGGTCTTGAGCGTGATGCCGAGACCGCGGACCGGCGGGACGCGGGCTACTCCGGGACGGTCGGATCGGTGACCAGCGAGTAGTGGGATCGTGGCGGGCTGTCCGGCCGCCTCACGACCAGTTGAGCGCCAGCAGCAGTCGGGACCGCTCCCGCGGCGAGTCGAGCGCGTCGCCGAAGAGCTCGCGCAGCCGGCTGAGGCGATAGCTCACGGTCTGCGGGTGGACGTGGAGCTCCTCGGCGACGGCGGTGCGGTCGCCGAGGTGGCGCAGCCACGACACGAGGGTCTCGGTGAGCCGCTCGCGCGAGCCCTTGGGCAGGTCGTCGAGCGGCCTCAGCACCTGATCGCGCAGGAAGGAGAGCAGCCGGTCGTCGCGGTGGACGATGATCGTGTCGAGGTGGTCCTCGACGAAGACCGGGCTGCCGCGGAGGACGCCGTCGCGGCTGAGGCCCTGGGCGATCTGGGCGAGCTCGACGGTGCGGGGGAGCGTCTCGACCGGCACGGTGACCCCGACGACCGTCGGCACACCGCGGAGGGAGCGGGCGAGACGCTCGCGGTCGAAGGCGCGCTCGGAGCCCGGGTCGGCGACGATCGCCCCGACCAGGTCGCCGAGGCGGACGGGGAGGGCCGAGGCGTCGAGCCGCGAGGTGAGCTCGCCCTCGTCGTCGGCGAGCACCAGCGCGACCCGGCTCGGCAGGCGCCAGCGCGCCCGGTCCGCCGCCGCGCGGACCGCCGCCATCGTCGACCGCTCCGAGAGCATCAGGTCGCCGAGCTCCTCGCGGTAGCGCTCGCGGGCACGCGCGTCGGTCGCCTGGGCGCGGAAGTAGCCCTGCGTGGAGGCGTGGGAGAGGTGGTTGACGAAGTCGAAGACCGACTCTGCCAGCACGGCCGTCCCCTCCGCCGACATCCCCAGGGAGGAGGCCGTCTCGGCGACGTGGCGCCAGGCCACGCGGGCACCGACCTGGTAGGCGGTGAGCAGGCGGGTCAGGTCGTGGCCGAGCTCCCACTGACGGGCGCCGATCTGCTGGAAGACCACCTGGACGGCCTGCTCGTCCTCGAGCGGCCGGGAGCCCTCGCTCAGGCCGCTGGTCGCGAGCACCATCAGGCGGTGGAGGAAGAGTCCGGCGCCGTCCCGGATGGCGTCGAGGTCCTCGTCGAGGAACGCCGCGTAGTCGGGCCAGCCGGTCAGCAGCCGGTCGCGCACGTCGAGCAGCAGCTGGGGGAGTCGCTCGGCCATCCGGGCCTCGAGCAGCTCGGTGACGGTGAGTTCCTGCGTCACGACAACCTCCAGGCTGTGGGCGGTGACCGAGAACGACCGAAATTGTAACGACGTGACAATTTCACGTGTCCAAAAGGTGCGGCGTGGGGAGAGCGGATCGAGTCTCCGGTCGTGTTGGATGAGTGGCATGGCGGTTCTGGAGTCGGAGGTCTCGTGGGAGGCGAGGGAGGCCGGCGAGAACTTCCCGGTGGCCCTGCGTGTCCTCCCGCGCCGACACCGTGAGCACCTCCATGCCGTCTACGGCTTCGCGCGCCACGTCGACGAGCTCGGCGACTCCTACGCCGGCGACCGCGTCGCGGCGCTGACCGACCTCCGCGCTCGGACCCACCGCATCTGGGCCGGCGACGATCCCGGATCCGCGTTCCTGCGTCGGCTCGCGCGCACGGTCCCCGAGTGCGGCCTGAGCGAGGAGCCGTTCCAGCGGCTCATCGAGGCCAACCTCCAGGACCAGACCGTCACGCGCTACGCCACCTTCGCCGACCTGGTCGGCTACTGCCGCCTCTCCGCCGACCCGGTCGGGCGGATCGTGCTCGAGGTCTTCGGGGTCTCGACCCCGGAGCGGACCGTCCTCTCCGATCAGGTCTGCACCGCGCTCCAGGTCGTCGAGCACCTCCAGGACGTCGCCGAGGACCGCCGCGCCGGGCGCGTCTATCTCCCGCAGGAGTCGCTGGCGGCGTACGCCGTGGCGGAGGCGGACCTCGACGCCCGCTCGGCCTCGCCGCAGCTGCGCGCGCTCGTGCGCGCCGAGACCGGCCGTGCGGAGGAGCTCCTCCTGCACGGCAGCGCTCTCGTCGGGACGCTGCACGGCTCGGCCCGGCTCGCCGTCGCGGGCTTCGTGGCCGGTGGGCTCGCGGTCGTCGACGCGCTGCGCCGGGTCGACGGTGACGTGCTGGCCGACCACGCCGCGCCGGCGAAGGCCGACGTGGCCCGGCACGCCCTGACCCTCCTCACGAGGGGGCGGGCATGACCGCGTCGACCGGCACCCTCGCGCAGGCCTACGCCGAGTGCGAGCGGATCACCCGGACCGAGGCCGGCAACTTCTACTACGGCATCCGGCTGCTGCCCGAGCCGAAGCGGACGGCGCTGTGCGCCGTCTACGCGCTCGCCCGCCGCGTCGACGACATCGGCGACGGCGACCTTCCCCGCGAGACCAAGCTGAAGGACCTCGCCGCGGTCCGCCACGACGTCGAGACCCTGCTCGCGGGAGATCACGGCGGCACCGACCCGGTGCTCGTCGCGCTCGCCGACGCGGCGACCCGCTTCCCGATCCCGCTCTCCGCGTTCGGCGAGTTGGTCGACGGGGTCGAGACCGACCTCGCCGACGAGGTCCGCATCGCCGACTGGGACGCGCTCGTCGTCTACTGCCGCCGGGTCGCCGGCTCCATCGGCCGGCTCTGCCTGGCGATCTTCGGCTCGGATGCGACCGACCCGCGGGTCGAGCTCTTCGCCGACCAGCTCGGGATCGCCCTGCAGCAGACCAACATCCTGCGCGACATCCGCGAGGACCTCGGCAACCACCGCATCTACCTCCCGCAGAGCGAGCTGGCCGAGTGGGGGATCGAGCTGCGCACCGACGCGCTGGGTGAGCTCGACGACCCGGAGGGCCGCCTGGCGGCGTACATCCGGTTCGCGGCGGCGCGCGCGGAGGACTGGTACGCGCTCGGCATGCGCCTGGTCCCACACCTCGACCGCCGCAGTGCCGCCTGCTGCGCGGCGATGGCCGGGATCTACCGCCACCTGCTCAAGGTCATCGCCGCGGACCCCGTGCAGGTCTACGACAAGCGGCTGAGCCTCTCGACGGCTCACAAGGCCCGGGTCGCCCTCTCCTCGCTGGTGGGGCGCTCATGACCACACCACGCACTCACAGCACGGCCCACGTCGTCGGTGGTGGCCTCGCCGGCATCACCGCGGCCCTCCGGCTCGCGGACGCCGGCCGGGCGGTCGTGCTCCACGAGGCCAAGCCCCGGCTCGGCGGGCTGACCCACTCGTTCAAGCGCGACCTCGGTGGCGGTGGTCGGAGCATCTGGGTCGACAACGGTCAGCACGTCTTCCTGCGCTGCTGCACCTCCTACCGCGCGCTGCTCGACCGGCTCGGCGTCGCCGACCGCGTGACGCTGCAGAGCCGTCTCGACGTGCCCGTCCGCAGCGAGAGGTACGCCGGCGTGGGCCGTCTGCGCCGGAGCGGACTGCCGGCCCCGCTCCACCTCGGCGCGGCCCTCGCGAGGTACCGCTGGCTCTCCCCGCTCGAGCGCGCCCGGATCGTGCCGGCGGCGCTCGCCCTCGGCAAGGTCGACCGGGACGCTCCCGAGACCGACGCGCAGAGCTTCGGCGCGTGGCTCAGCAGCCACGGCCAGAGTCCGCGGGCGGTCGAGGCGCTGTGGGACCTGATCGGGGTCGCGACGCTCAACGCGACCGCCGACCATGCCTCGCTCGCGCTCGCCGCGACCGTCTTCCAGCTCGGCCTGCTCGATGCCAACGACGCGGCCGACATCGGCTGGAGCGACGTCCCGCTCCAGCAGCTCCACGGCGACGCCGCCGGCAACGCGCTCGCCGACGCCGGCGTCGACGTACGCCTGGGCTCGAAGGTGACCTCCCTCGAGGAGCTCGCCGGGATCGGCAGTCACGACGCGTCGGTCGTCCTCGCCGTCCCCCCGGCCGACGCCGCCCGGCTCGCGCCCGACCTGGTCCCGCCCGGGCTGGTGGAGGGTCTCGGCAGCTCGCCGATCATCAACCTCCACCTGGTCTACGACCGGCCGGTCCTCGAGGAGCCCTTCGTCGCCGCGGTCGACAGCCCGCTGCAGTGGATCTTCGACCGCACCTCCCATGCCGGTCCGACCGCGGTCAGCCACGGCGGGCAGTACGTCGCCGTGTCGCTCTCCGCCGCCGACGATCTGGTGGACCTGCCGGTGGCGACGCTCAAGGAGCGCTTCGTGCCGCACGTCGAGGCGCTCCTGCCGGCGGCGCGCCACGCCACGCTGCGCGACTTCTTCGTGACCCGGGAGCGTCAGGCGACCTTCCGGCCCGCGCCCGGAACGGCGCGTTTCCGACCGGAAACGCGCACGAAAAGTGCGCGTGTTTACCTTGCCGGAGCGTGGACGGCCACTGGGTGGCCCGCCACGATGGAGGGCGCGGTCCGCAGCGGCGAGGCCGCCGCGGCGGCCCTCCTGGAGAAGCAGGATCGAGTGATGGAGGTGCCGGCGTGAGCGAGCGCCAGCAAGCGACCACCGGAGCCGTCGGGCCCTCGCGCCCGTGTGCTCCGCTGTTCCTGACGGGCGTGAGGCCATGACGGCGGCGGTGGAGTGGCTGACCGAGGCGAAGAGCCTCTGGGACCCCGGGCTGCGGGCGGCCGTCGACCGCCTGGACCCCCACATGCGCGCCGTCGCCGGCTACCACTTCGGCTGGCTCGACGCCGACGGCAACCCCTCCGACGGCTCGGCCGGCAAGGGCCTGCGCCCCGGCCTCGCGCTGCTCACCGCCCGGGCGCTCGGTGCTGCGGAGGCGGGCGGCCCCAACCCCGCGCTGCCCGGTGCCGTCGCCGTCGAGCTGGTCCACAACTTCTCGCTCGTCCACGACGACCTGATCGACCGCGACGAGGCCCGTCACCACCGGCCCACGGTCTGGACCGTTTGGGACGACACGACCGCGATCCTCTCCGGCGACGCGATGCTGTCGCTGGCCCACGAGGAGCTCGCGCTGAGCGGCTCGCCCTACGCCCTGCAGGCCTCGCTCGCCCTCTCCGCCGCCACCCGCGAGCTCATCCGCGGCCAGGCCGAGGACGTCCTCTTCGAGTCCCGGGAGACGGTGACGGTCGAGGAGTGCCTCAGCATGGTCGCCGGCAAGACCGGCTCCCTGCTGGCGGTGAGCTCCTCGATCGGCGCGATCCTCGGCGGCGCGACCGCCGAGGCGGTCGTCGGCTGCCACACCTTCGGCTACGAGCTCGGCCTGGCCTTCCAGATCGTCGACGACCTGCTCGGGATCTGGGGGACCACCGCCGAGACCGGCAAGCCCGTCTTCGCCGACCTCGCCGCAGCCAAGAAGACGCTGCCGGTCGTCTGGTCCTTCGACCACGGCGGTGACGCCGGCGCCCAGCTCCGCGAGTGGTTCGCCGGGCGCACGGCCCGCGACGCGGCGGAGACCGCTGACCTCCAGTACGCCGCCGACCTGATCGAGAAGGCCGGCGGCCG
>Ga0164242_10005333_pt1 | contig 14325 bp, 11 predicted proteins | sample OricomgcompostMG_FD_108783 | JGI IMG/M metagenome (GOLD analysis project Ga0164242, IMG submission 108783) | Miracle-Growth compost microbial communities from Emeryville, California, USA - Original compost - Miracle growth compost (MG) ... | reverse complement strand
GTGCGTAAACAAGAAGTTGTTGCTCAACTACGAGGCAGCGGCATGACTCAGGAGCGTATTGAGAAGCTCATGGAGCTTTTGGGCGGGGATTTTGTCTTCGAAGGACCGCGTTCGGCACTGCACGATACGCGAGGGGCTTCCCAAAATGCACTGGTCGATTGGATAGGGGCCTTGCTGGATAAAGGTCAAGTTCTGTATATTCTGAAAAGAAACAAATTATATCCAGTGAGTCGCGATTTCATAAAGACCAACAACGAGGTCGCCAAATTCGTCGACAGCCAGGCGAAGGCCGTGTTTCTCGAAAGGGTCAAGATCTTGGACTACCGCTGAAGATGCTAGGGCTCGAAGAGCCGGCAAGGATTACCGTGAAATACCGTCGTCTGATTATGCAGCTTGGAGTTGCCCTAGCGATTCAGTTGGGGTGTGTGTCCATTGCCTCCGCGCAATCTCTCGTCGGCATCGAGCATTTGCGGATCGTGCTTGACATAAAGAAAAGTCGACGGCTGCCCAAATCAAAAAAGGCACGGCAACGCTACCTCAAAGAGTGGCAGCGCGCTTGTAACCAAATCGGTAAGGCGGTGACCATCACCCGCGGTCCCTGGGGATTCGGTGCGTTCGGCTCGTATTCCTGTTACCGCGGTAAGAAGAAAGTCGACGGCACGGAGAAACCGACTCCTTGGACGTTAACAGTCGTCGATGGCGTGAAAGGGGCATCGATCGAGCTGGATCGCGGCAAAGAGCAGAAGGCTCTTATCTCGATGGCTCCCTCGAAGTACACGCTGAAGTTCTTCTTGGACGATGAGTTCGCCGATCTGGTGGCCTACCGGCTTATGGATAGCGTGCCAGGCGGCATGCTTGTAACCAAGGCGATGATTCGTGGCAATCCGCCGACATTCCACACATCTTATTGGCGGTCGGGTCATTCTGATAAATTCAAGTATGAAGTCCCGCCTCCACCCGAGACCCTGATACTGTTCCGCCTGACTCGCGACGAATCTACGAAGATGTTGCACAGTGAAGTCGTTGGAACAGCCAAGAGAGTCAAGGTCGTCCAGCCCAAGCCGCGCAAGAAAGGCAAGCGGGTCATTGGATTAGCGGGGGGGAGCGTCGTTTATGAGACGACGGCTGCCGTCAGCGAAGCGCTGTCGCACAGTCCGCTGTGGGCCCAGAACGCCGATGGACCGGGAGCGCGTGAGAAGGAGCTGTCGCCCATCATCAAAGACGCGCAGCTCAACCTCGATGCCGCGGCTCAGAACGGGCAGCTCACCGATTTTCTCAAAGGCCAGGGCTTGCTCACCAGCTTGTTCGAGACCGCGGCTTCCGGTTACGTCGGCTTGCGCTACGGTCTACAGGTGCTGCCGCCGCAGGGACAGCTCGGTCAACTTATGCACAAAACGAGCATCTTAGGGCTGCTCGTCGAGATTCGAGGCGGTCCGGCCAAGGGTCTACGCTACTATTACGATCGGTTGCCGCCCGTCAAAGCAACGCTCCAGGGTTCGAACGGCGAGCAATTCGAGACTAGCATGACGTTCAGCCGGCACGTGCTCGGCTACTCCTGGGATTTCAATCCTGGCTTCCTCGTGGACCGCATCACGGCCGCACCGAAGATCGGCATTTGGAACTTTCAGGCCAAGCTCCCTGTCGCGGTGGACGACCAGGGTAATGTTTCTGAAGTGAAGGATTTCTCGCTCGACCGGACACTGAGCCTGGCCCTCGAAGTCGGCGTCGAAGAGCTGTCGAGCTGGTATACACTGCGTGGTTGGTACGCCATCGATACAGGTATCTCGTTGCTTAAGACCGGCGGCAAAATAACGTCGAACCGGCTCGGCGTCGACGCCTTCTTTACAGCGGGACCGACGATCCCGCTTTTCGGGGTACCATTCAAGACGGCGCTTATGGCCTTTTATATGTATGAGCACGTGTCGCTCGAGAGCAGTAAGAACATCAACCCGGCACCCGGCGAATCGGATGCAACGGGTGCAACTTATGACAGTGGCTACGCCGGTGGCGGCGTCGCGATCTCTTGGTAGGGGAACGGCGGATGTTCACTGGACGAATGAATTTGGCCGCCGCGTTGGCGCTGGCGTTCTGGACTGCCTGGCCGGCTTTAGCCCAGAAGGGCGGCGCGGCGGCTGTGGCTCCGCAGAGTCACGCGTCGGCCGTAGCCCCGAAGAGCGATGCGTCGGCTGTGCCCCCAAAAAGCGACGCGCCGGCTGTGACTGGGAAGAAAGGCGACGTGGCACCTCCGCTGGCGCAGTGGGCGGCGGATGTCAAAGACGCGCCGACATCGTATCCGCATGTTATGGCCTTCGTGACGGACCTTCCTGCTAAAGGCATGCCGAAATTCCTCGACATCGACCACGCGGCTTTCAATGCGCTTGGTTACTTCCAGGTTCCAGACCAAGTCAGCGTCGCATGGGACATGAAACTGAATCATGACGCGATCAGCAAGCTGAATCCGTTTCAGGTCGTTTTACGCCTTACCCAAGCCGATACGGTTGTGCTCGCGCCGCCGAAAGGCGATTGGCAGTTTCTGCGTCCAGGCAAGCATGGCGAACGCCAGGTGATCGCCAAGGTGAAACCGCCGCAGTCGACGAAGCCTGAGGACGTTGTCGCCTGGCTGTCGACGACACTCGGCTGGGACGGCGTGGTGCTGGCGCAGAAAGGCGATTTTCTACTCGTCGGTTCGACGACGCAGATCCTCTCGACGGCGCAGGTTCAGGCGCTCGCCGTTAGCAACTCGTCGACGAAATTTTTGCTCAAACAGGACGAGCGCAAAGGTGCTGGCCTTCTGTCTCTGAGTGAGACCAAGGGGGGGATCGGTATCTTCGATATAGTCTTCCTCGGCGCCGGCATCAAAGCGTTGCCGGTCGGGACCAAGCTCATCATCGAGAAGAAGAAATGACGCCCCGCCGCAGTCGCTCACCGCAGCCACAGCAGCTTAGGGGGTCTCGCTAGCTGGCTCCGCCTTGCCTGTAAGACGCTCTTGCCAGGACTTGCGCTTGAAGAACTTGCCACGGTAGCGCCGCTGGTGCGGGTTCTCGACAAGGAATCCTCGCCCCCGCTCATCGTCTACCCAGGTAACGAGCGAGCCATGAATGAACCGGAAGGAGTCGGGGTCGACGACGATGTCGAGCTCGCCGAGACGGTAGCGTAGGTCCGCCTCGGCGGCCGGGTCGAAGGCGACACCGTAATAGAAGCCGTCACAGCCTTTGCCTTCGATGTAAACGCGCAGTGGCAGCCCCTGGTAAGCGGGGGTTTCGCTAGCGAGCCGATCCGCCTGGGTTAGGGCCTCGGGCGTAAAGCGGATCTGGAGGCTCTCCGGAGCCGCACGCGCGGCTATGGCCGCCTCGACGACGGCATCGGGGGCTTCAGTCGCCTCTGGGTTTTGCTCGTTGGCTTGGTCGCTCACAGGCTTCTCCTTTGCTTTTCCTCACGCGGATCTTTTAGGATTTCCTTGATAAAGGGGCAACCATGAGTCTCCCACGACGGGGCTGAGGATCAAATATGCTTACAGCGAGGGTCCCCCTATTGAGTAACACATTGAAATCGCTATTAATTTTCGTTGCCTGGGGCGGCTTGGTCACCCAGCTCGCGGTGGCGAGCCCCGTTGCGGATATCGGTTACGTGGCTTATGGCGATCTGCGGGGTCATCTCGAGCCGTGCGGCTGTGACCCCGAGACGGATCTAGGCGGCATCAAGCGCATCGCGATCGCGATCGACCGGGAGCGCAGCGCTCACCCCGACATGGGGGTTTTCAACCTTGGCAACAATCTACCGCAGCGCGCGGAAGGCGATCTCAAAGTACCATTTTTGCTCGAGGCCGACGCGCGCGAGCATCCGACTGCGTCGCTACTCAACGTGCTTGAGCTGGAGCATCTGCAAGCGGTCGGCGCTTTCGAGCGGAGCCAGGTAGGTAAAGAGCTTGCGTATGTGTTGAGCAACGCACGTGATCCGGCCACGACGCGCGTGGCGGCGCCGGTCGTCGCCGCGGGAAACTTCGTTGTATTGGGCTACACCTGGTCGCCGGAGGTGGCGCGTTATGTCGAACGGGTAGATGCGCGGCTACTGGCCTCCTGGCGCGGCAAGCTCGCGGCGTCGGGAGGTCGCTACCACGTGCTGCTTTTTTCCGGAAACGATGCTGACTTGCAGAAGATCATTGCCGCCAAGTTGTTTCAGACCATTATCAGCTCCAACACCAGCCCGATGACGGCTGTGCCCGGTGTCGCCGAGAGGCGGGACGAAAGCCGCCTCAAGCGACGCGCGGACCCGCCAGTCAACGCCGTGCCACTAGGGGGCCAAGGATTGTTGCGTGGCGGTACATTGCTGTTTGATGAAGTGAAGCCGCTCGCTGCGTATCTAAAGAATTCCAAGACATGTGTTCCCGACGGCAAGCCTGTTGGCTCACTGATGCCTACGTGTGGCCCGGGAGAGCAACAGGCCACCTTTCCCTTCAAGGAGGCCAAGCTCATCACTTGGCTAGACCCTAAAACGGCGTCGGGCGATAGCCCACTCGATGAGCTTTACGGTCGCTTTGCAGCGGCGGCTCGCCAGGCTTTCCTCGGGGCGAGCGCGGTGCGTCTCAAGGATCTGAAGACCAGCCCTTTCGCGGGTGCCAAGGCTTGTTCGAGCTGTCACGCCGAGCCTTACCGCATTTATTTGACGACCAAGCATGCGCACGCGATGGCTGATCTTAAGGCCAAAGGCAAGCATGAGGATGCCGAATGCGTCGCCTGTCACGCCGTCGGCGCTAAGGCAAAAGGGGGATATGTTTCCCTTACGGCCAGCCCGCAACTGGCCAATGTCCAGTGCGAGAACTGCCATGGGGCGGCTAAGGCCCATGCAGCGGATCCGACGAAGGTCCCTATGCCGAAGATCGACCGTCCGCAGGTGTGCTTGCAGTGCCACAATGGGCAGCACTCACCGAAATTCGATGCCGAGGGATACTGGCATCGCATCGTCCATTGATAATCGTCCGCTGAAAGCCCATGAACGGTTGGCAGCAAGCGCATGGCTCATCCGCCGAAAGTTTGGCGGATGAGCCATTCAAGCTAAAGCGAGGGCGTCGGCTGGAGCTGGTTTTCGACCTCGGACATGGGGCTGTCGAGCTGGGCGAGGATCGCCGCCGCCGCACGTTTCTGCCCTCCAGCCGCGCGCACGGCCTCCCGCATAATCGCCAGGCGTTCGGCGGTCGCTGCATCGCTGCTGACGGCTTCGACGGTTTCGCGCAGGGCGTTCGTTGATACGGTGTCGCGTGTGAGCGCGCGGCCTAGACCGAGCTCTGTGACACGCCGTGCCGTGGCGGCTTGCTCCAGCATCTGGGGGATGACCACTAGCGGCACGCCGTAATAAAGGGCTTCCTGCGTACTGTTCATGCCGCCGTGTGATATGAAGGCATCCGCGTGCTGTAGAACGTCGAGCTGCGGCACATGCGCTGACACCTCGAAGTTGGCCGGAATGGTCCCCAGCGCCGCTAGGTCCACATGCTTGCCGATTGCCATGACAACATGCCAGTCGGTGTCGGCGAAAGCGGCGAGCGCCATGCTGAAGAACTCCGGCCAGTCGTTGAAGACGGTGCCAAGTGAGATGAGCAGGAGGCGCCGGTTGTCACTTCCCGGTGGTTGCCACCGTCCCGAGGTGGGGCGTGCCGCGATCGACGGACCGACGAAGGCGAAGCGACTGTCGAAGGAGTCGCCTTCGTACTGGAACGCGCGCGGCAGGAAGACGATGTTGAGCTCTTCCGCAGTCGTAAATAGGCCGGGGACCGTAATCGCCTGCACGCCGTACTCGTTGGCCAGCGCGGCCATTTCCGCAGCGAAGGCGTCGAAGCTGGACGTCAGGTCCGGGTTAGCGAAAAGGCGGCCGAGAGAGAAGTGTTGGTTGGCGGCGTAGCTCGGACAGAACAGCATCTTTCGTGTGCCGAGGATTTCGGCGGCGAAGCGACCTGCCATGGCCATCTTGTCGTAGATGATGACGTCGGGGCGTTGCTCACGTAGGCGCGGAAGGAGCTGAGGCAGCGTGTGGCGAGCCTCGCTGAGGAGTCGCGTCGGAAAGCTCGCCATCAGCTCGGCATCGTTGCCGCCTTTAGGCGGGGCAAATTTACCAAAAAGCGAATCGATACCTGCGAAGCGAGCGCCGGTTGCCTGGACCGCGTCCTCGAACTCAGACGGCACGTAGTAGACGACTTCAGCGCCGAGGCGCACGAGCTCCGAGGTGACAGCTAGGGTCGGATTGACGTGACCATGAGCACCGAGGTTGACGATTGCGATCTTGGGCATAGTTAGGTCTCCATAGCGATGGCATTGGGCGGCCCCAACTTACGCCAGTCGGCGCTTTCCCGCAAGGCGCGTACACGCCAGTTTTTCTAGGTTTTTTTCACATCTTCAAACAGTTCGGCGACAATGCGGCCGGCAGCGACGCGGGCTGGGAGCACGCTGTTCTCGACCTCGGCCTCAAGCGCATCGGCGAGTCCCACGAGGTCGGCTCTCTCGGCGAAACGTTGGACGAGTTGCTCGACGATCTCGGACCTGAACCAGGCACCGGCTTGTTGCTTGCGCCGGGCGATGAAAGCTCCGGAGCTCTGCTGCTCATCTACGAACGTCGAGAGCGCTTGCGCCAGTTCGGCGACGCCCGTCCCTGCGAGGCCGCTCACGACGTGCACAGCCGGCAGGCGGCCCGTCTGGCCGCGAGCCAGCATAAGTGCGCGCTCCAGCTGGCCCTTGGCGCGACGGGCATCCGCGGCGAGGGCGCCATCGGCTTTGGTTACGGCGACCAAATCGGCGAGCTCGAGGATGCCGCGTTTGATGCCCTGGAGCTCATCGCCGGAATTAGGGAGATGCAGGATGAGGAAGCAATCGACCATCGAGGCGGCGAGTGTCTCGCTTTGACCGACGCCGACCGTCTCGACGAGGACGCGGTCGAAGCCCGCGGCTTCGCAGGCGACGATCGCTTCGCGGGTGTGGCGGGCCGTTCCGCCGAGGGTGCTGCCTGCCGGTGAAGGGCGGATGAAGACGCGCTCGTCGTTCGACAGCGTCGCCATTCGCACCCGGTCGCCGAGGATGCTGCCGCCGGAAAGCGGCGATGACGGATCGATTGCTAGGACCGCGACGCGATGACCTTCGGCGAGGAGGTGCTGGCCGAAGGTCTCGATAAACGTGCTCTTGCCGACACCAGGCGCGCCGCTGATGCCGATGCGCAGCGAGCGGCCAGCCAGTGGCGCGAGCGCGACGAGGAGCTCGGCCGCCGCCTGGCGTTGATCGACGCGCTGGCTTTCGAGCAGCGTGATGGCCTTAGCAAGCGCGCGGCGGTTGCCCGCGGTAAGGTTCCGGACAAGCGCGGCGGTGTTGGGCTCCCCTCCCCCGGTCATGGCGCGCCTTTCGCACGGCTTTTCCGAATGGCTTCGAGGATGGCGAGCGCGCATGCAGGTACTGGTGTGCCAGGACCGAAGATGCAAGCGGCACCGTTCGCCAAGAGAAAGTCGTAGTCCTTCTGCGGAATGATGCCTCCCACGACGACCAGCACGTCATCGGCGCCTTCTTTGCGCAGGGCGGCCAAAAGTTGCGGCACGAGCGTCTTGTGGGCGGCGGCCTGTGAGGAGACGCCGATCACGTGCACGTCGTTCTCGACGGCCTGCTTCGCTGCTTCTTCGGGAGTCTGGAAGAGCGGCCCGATGTCGACATCGAAGCCGAGATCGGCGAGTCCGGTGGCGATCACCTTTGAGCCGCGGTCGTGCCCATCCTGACCGAGTTTGACGACCAGGATGCGGGGCTGTCTGCCTTCGGCTGCGGCGAAGCGACGCACTGCTTGGCGTGTTTCGTCAAAGGTGTCGCCTTTATAGGCGCTAGCATAAACACTGCTTACTGTCTGCGTCTCGGCTCTATGGCGGCCGAAGACGTCTGCAAGAGCCTCTGAAACCTCGCCGACGGTCGCGCGCGCGCGGACCGCGTCAATGGCGAGGGCGAGGAGATTGGCTTTCTGATCGCGTGCACCTTGACGGAGCGCCTCGAGCGTTGCCTGGACTTTGGCAGCGTTTCGCTGCTTCTTGATCTTGCTCAGTCGCTGAATCTGGGCTTCGCGTACGGCCCGGTTGTCGATCTCGAGGATGTCGACTTTGGCGCCGTCGCCCGCCGGTGCCTGGAACTTGTTGACCCCCACGATGACGTCCTGTCCGCTGTCGATGCGCGCCTGCTTGCGTGCGGCGGCTTCCTCGATGCGCAGCTTCGGCATGCCGGAGCTCACGGCTTTCACCATGCCACCCAGCTCTTCGACTTCGCGAATGATGCCGCGTGCTTTGTCTACGAGGTCCTGGGTCAATCGTTCCATGAAGAAGCTGCCGCCGAAAGGGTCGACGGTCGCGGTGATGTCCGTCTCGCTTTGGATGACGAGCTGCGTGTTGCGGGCGATGCGCGCCGAGAAGTCGGTCGGTAGGCAGGTGGCTTCGTCAAACGAGTTGGTGTGCAGTGACTGCGTGCCGCCAAACACTGCCGCCATCGCTTCGATCGTCGTGCGGATGATGTTGTTGTAGGGGTCCTGCTCGGTCAGCGTATAACCGGAGGTCTGGCAGTGCGTCCTCAGCATCGACGAACGCGGATCCTGCGGGCCGAACGGCGTTATGAGCTCGTACCACAGCGTGCGCGCGGCACGTAGTTTGGCGATCTCCATGTAGAAGTTCATGCCGATAGCGAAGAAGAAGGACAGGCGCGGGGCGAAGTCATCGACCGCGAGACCGCGGGCGAGGGCGGCGCGGACGTATTCCAGCCCGTCAGCCAGCGTGAAGGCGAGCTCGAGCGCCGAGTCGGCGCCGGCCTCCTGCATATGGTAGCCGCTGATGCTGACGCTGTTGAACTTCGGCATTCGCCGGCTCGTATATTCGATTATGTCCGCGACGATGCGCATCGAAGGCTCGGGAGGATAGATGTAGGTGTTGCGCACCATGTATTCTTTGAGGATGTCGTTCTGGATGGTGCCGGCGAGCTGCTCTTGCGTCACACCCTGCTCTTCGGCGGCTACGATGAAGGCGGCCAGGATCGGCGTTACGGCGCCGTTCATCGTCATCGAGACGCTGATCTCGTTCAGCGGGATGCCTTGGAAGAGGATCTTCATGTCCTCGACCGAGTCGATCGCGACGCCGGCTTTGCCGACGTCGCCGACGACGCGCGGATGATCGGAGTCGTAGCCGCGGTGGGTCGCCAGGTCGAAGGCAACGCTCAGACCTCTCTGTCCGGCCGCGAGGTTCTTGCGGTAAAAAGTATTCGACTCCTCGGCCGTCGAGAAGCCGGCATATTGCCGGATCGTCCACGGCCGCACCGTATACATCGTCGCTCGCGGGCCGCGGGTATAGGGCGCGAATCCCGGCAGGGTGTCTAAGTGTTCGACCCCCGCAAGATCCTGGGCTGTGTAGAGTTGCTTAATCCTTAGGCCCTCCGGCGTCGCACGGGCCGTCGTCTCGCTGCCGCCAGCGGCGGCGAGGTCCTTGTCGGCCTTCTTCTGCCAGTCGGCGAGGTTTTCTGAGCCGGTTTTGTATTTCGAGGCCATGAGCCGTTCGTACCTTTGTTGGGGGCGGGGGAAGCGGGCGCCTGCCCGTGCCTGCCGCCCGGAGACCGGGATGGTGCGAGTATAGCCAAGCGTCGATGAATTTTCTAATTACGAGCCTGCGGGCCGTGCTACGCTGGCCCGCGGGCGCCGCCGGTGCGGACGCCGCGCCGCGACCAGCGGATCACGCGACAATTTCGAGTTCTGCGCCATGGCGAAAAACCCCGGTTCTCCGCTCTGGATCAGCCATCGCGGCTACAAAGCCGAAGCGGTGGAGAACACCCTCGAGGCTTTCCAGGCGGCCGTCCAGCAAGGCTTCGTGGCGCTCGAGACCGACCTGCGCCTTAGTCGCGACGGATACATCGTGCTGAGTCACGATCCGGATCTGCGCCGGCTGGCCGGGATCCCGCGGCGTGTCGAGACGATGACGCGGGACGAGCTGAGGGCGGTCGAGCTCAAAGGGAAGAGCCACCTACTCTTTCTCGATGCATTTATCCAAGCCTTTCCCGGCTGCAATTGGACTTTCGATGTCAAGCCGGAGACGGGTCTGGCGACCATCAAGGCGCTGTATGCTTTTGCCCGGGAGCTAGACCTCTACGATTGGTTGATGGAACAGGCCCGCTTCGTGATTTGGGGCGCGGGTCAAGAGCGAGAGCTGCTGCTCCTCTTTCCTAAAGCCGAAGTCTACGCGCAAGAACGCGAGTGTTGGCGTGCGGGCCTCGGCGTGGCGATGCGCGTGCCGGCGCTTGGCGGTATCCGGGCCGGACGTACCTATTCCCTGCCACCGAAGCTCGGCCCCATGCCCTTATATACCCCGGCCATTGTCGGTGCCTTTCACGCGCGTGGCGCGCGGGTGGTGGCGTTTCTCCCCGAGACGGACGAACAGGCGCGGCAAGCCATGGACGTGGGGGTCGACGAGATCCTGACCAATGGATCGATCGTTAGGCCGTGACGGTCATCATGAGTTCCAAGGTTTGCGGCAAACCCTTGCTCCGCATGACTTCGAGGCCTAAGGTAAGGCGCAACGCCAACGGGACCGAGGCGCCCTCGTTCCTTAATGATTTGAAAGGAGCTGACTGCCCATGCGCGTGCAGCTGCTGTCACTGTTTGTTCTTGTTTCTGTTATCTTGCCCACCGCGAAAGCGACAGCCCGAGAAAGTGCCGCGATCAAGCAGAAGCGCGCGCATGCGCTGCGCGCGCTGTTTGTGGCGCTTGACGACGCGGCGCTGCCGCACGCGGCGGGCGCGGACGCGGCGGGAATGGCGCGGACCATTGACCAAGCGCTGCAAAAGCTCAAGGGGACGCTTGGCGCGGTTGCGTCCGATAAACAGGTACAGGCATCGTTGGCGGAGCTCGAGCTAGTCACGCGCGAAGGTGCGGTGGACCGGATCAAGCTGGTTGGTCTGAGGCAGCGACTCTATGACTCCCTTCGGGTGAGCCTGGCGCCTTCGCAGACGCTGAATCTCGCGGAGTCGCGGCTTCTTTACGCTAAGCATTGCGCCGCCTGCCACGGAGTTACGGGGCTTGGCGACGGGGTGCTGGCGCCCAAGATTAAGACGCCCATGCCGAGTTTTGCCGACGCGGCGCGGATGGCTGCGACCTCGCCATACCGGATCTTCAATGTGCTCTTCGAGGGCCGCCCAGGCACGCTCATGCCAGCTTACGGCGACAAGCTCGAGCCGAGCGAGCTCTGGGAGCTTTCCTATTATGTGACCGGTCTCCGTCACGGCGCGCTACCTGCCAAAGAAACCCCGGAAGCCGCTTGGCAGGAGGTGCCGGCCCCGGTTCGCCAGCGCCTAGTGGCTGCTGGCTTGAGCTTTGCGGTTCTCACTCGCTACTCCGATACGGAGCTCGAGGCTTGGACGGCAAATGCCTTGTCTTCAAGCCCTCCGTCGAAGCAAGACCTGAACGCGCTCATCGTGCGGCTTCGGCTGGCTGCCCCCTACCTAAAGAGCCTGCCGCGGCAGTGAGGCGGGGCCGATTTTTCTCGCGCGGGTGCGCGGCGAAATCACGGGGAAAATTCTTTTTTGGACTTGAGGCTCTGGCAAATAGCTGGTACATGCCAGAGATTCGAGTCTCATGGGCTCTCGGCTCTAGCGGCCTCTCTGTGGTTCCGTGGTGAAATGGATATCATTCCGCCCTCCGAAGGCGGCGGTGTAGGTTCGATTCCTACCGGAACCGCCATTCAAATTCGCTAGCTAACTCAAAAGACCCCCCAATCGGCTGCTTCCAGGCGTTCTATCTCGATAAGAACCGTCCCGTTTGCTTTACGAGGTTTTGGCTGATCGTCCAGCATGGCTTAGACACGCGAACTGTCAAAAGTTCGCTAACTGGCTGGCCAAGGCTGAAGGATTTGCTGCGCTTTCTGTTAGAAGGGCGCGGTACGGACATTGCTTTCAGTGTCTGCGTTGGTAGCGTCACCTCAACACCTTCAGATCGGGGTCTTTCATGAAAAACATTTTCCTCTCGACCATCGCCGTTCTCGGCCTCGCTGCTTGTGGCTCGTCCCATCCCGCCACCGTCCAGAGCGTCGATGCGCCGGCGGCCACGGATAGCCGCGTGGCCTTTGCAATGACCGCCACGCTCGGCGACGTGCACGCTGCCGCCGCGCAGAGTCCGGCCAGCGGCCTCTGGACAGAGATTGAGCTCAAATACCAAGTCCCCTGCACCGAATCGCTCGCAACCTTCAACTACGCTCTGCGCTCGCGCCAAGACGGTGGCACCGATTTGCTGGCGAGCGCGATTGGCACGCGTTCCGCCCAGGTTGGCGGACTGAATTGCCAGAGCATTCGCCTCGAGACGAAGAAGATCACCGTCCCTGGTATTGTTGCGCGCGAGGCGGTTCACCTCGTGAATCTCAATGGCTCCGATGAGCCGCTGCTGAGCACGACGAAATCTCTTGAAGCGATCGGTCTGAAGGTCGTTGGTACCCATAGCCTTTGCCCGCAAGGGTCGGCCTGCGTCCTCAATGGCACGGTCGTTCGTCTGGAGACGACAAAGGGTGTGAGCTGCGCCGACAAAATCGGTCCGGTCACCTACGCCTTCGAGCAGTCGGACGTCGGGGGTAAGGTGAAGCTTGCCGCCAGTGCCATCGACATGGTCGACAGCCGCGCTGTCAGGTGTGCCGTATTTCCGAAGACAGTCGAGATCACACTTCCGATGATCTTCGTCGACAGCGCCGACATCAACCTCACGGTTGTCGGCGGTAACAACTGAATTCTGCTGGCCTTAGACATTGGCGACGCGGTAGTCCCGGGCTTGGGGCTGCGTGCGTCGCTTGTTTTTTGCCGTGTGGCACGGGAGGACACAGCCCTTGTCGCCTGGCGGCGGCGCGACGGCGTTTTGAGTATTAAAAATGATGTGATTTTAAAAGGATAGAGGATCTTAGCGGCAGGCAGCAGCCGTTTTCGTGTAGATCACCCCGGCGCGCATGCGGAGGCCTGGCGACCCAGGGAGCTGACGAATCGCTTGCATCGTCGCCGCGCATTTGATTTCTTGATCACACACCCGGACTAAAGGCATGCGCAACGGACCCCTATGTTCCTTTCGTCCATCCGGAATTTGATTGAGGGCTTTATGCAACGGCCAACACGAGTCACCGTAGGATCTCTTCTGACCCAAATGCGGAGAGGCTTCGTGACGTTTCTTCCTGTCCCGGAGCAAGGGAAGTTGGCCGCGTGGCGCTGGGTAGCCCTAGGGACTGTGGCCTGCACGGTGTTTTCAGTGCGTGCCAGTGCTGCCTCGCATCGAGCTCTTACGGATTGGATGAGCGAGCAGAAGACGTACTCCATCCAATATATGATGGAAAACATTTCTCCCGTAGGTACGGCGCCAGGTGCGGTCGTCGCCTCGCCGTCCAGAGACAATCCAAACTATTTTTACCACTGGGTTCGCGATGCGAGTCTCGTGACGGACGTGGTTGTCGGACTCGACGAGCTGGCGACGGGACAGGACAAAGTACTTTACGACCGGACGTTGGACGACTTGATCGACTTTTCGCGGCAGCTTCAGCTTACGCCAAACCCGAGCGGGGGGCTGGGTGAGCCCAAGTTCAACGCCGACGGCAGCCCTTTTCAGGGGGCATGGGGTCGGCCGCAAGACGATGGTCCGGCCTTGCGCGCCATCGCGCTCACGCATCTGGCTAACGACTGGCTCGATGATGGCCAGGTCGGGCTCGTCCGACAAAAACTCTATGACGCGGGTGCGACGGCACAGACGGTGATCAAGGCTGACCTTGATTATGTCGCCTCGCATTGGACGGAAACCTGCTTCGATCTCTGGGAAGAGACGCGCGGTCATCACTTCTTTACGGAAATGGTGGAGCGACGGGCCCTGCTCGACGGCGCAGATCTCGCCGATCGCTTAGGTGACAAGACCGCATCGGCTTGGTACCGCCAGCAAGCGGGACAGCTCGAGGACGAGATCAACCGGCACTGGGATTCCGGTCGCGGCATCATCGTGGCCACGTTAGACCGTGATGGTGGCATCGATTACAAGCAGAGCGGCCTCGATGCGGGGACGATTCTCGGTGTCTTGCGCGGATGGCGCGGCGACAGCTTTTTCGCACCCACGGATTCCCGCGTGCAAGCTACTGTGAACGCATTGGAGAAGACGTTCGGCGACCTCTACCCCATCAATCACGACGGTCTTCCAGGAGTGCTGATCGGGCGCTATCCCGAAGACCGCTACGATGGCTACACTTCTAATTCGCAAGGCAACCCGTGGGTGTTGCTCACCAATGCCTTCGCTGAGTACTACTACCGGGTGGCTTCGACCTACCGGGATGCGGGGGTT